>OFFE01000205.1_pt1 | contig 53327 bp, 40 predicted proteins | sample 1521371 | NCBI WGS metagenome assembly OFFE01 (sample SAMEA3504131, study PRJEB24116) | mouse gut metagenome | biome: mouse gut; feature: mouse-associated habitat; material: faeces | place: Denmark | collected 2011 | reverse complement strand
CCGCCACTTTCTTTCTGCCGGAAGCCGTTCCGGCAGGACCCCGTCTCCTGTTCCCTACCCGTTATCCCCCCTGCGCATCCGTCCCTTCTTCTCTGTCCCGGTAAAACCAGCTTCTGAGCGTACAGATATCCCTTGGCAGATTCTCTCTGTCAGGGCGGTCATGCAGCTTTCTGACCCAGGCATAGTACTCGTTTGCCAGCGGTGTAGTCAGGGACGATGTTCTGCTGATGTAGCCTTTCCTGACAGCCTCGTGCGAGACGCTCCTCATGTATTTCCAGAAATTATAATAAGTAAGCTTGATCTTCGTCATGTATCCCACGGCGTCTTCAATAACAAAGCCCTCGATTTTGTGCCCCTCATACTCGTACTCCGCTTCCAGGATATCGTGGTACCAGTCGAAAAATTCCTGCCAGTCTGCGATTTCATATGCCTTCTTCTTAGGCTCCAGGCCGAACTTTAACGCAACACGGCACATATCGTCATACGCGTACTTTTCAAAATCCATCCGATTGTGGACAATATCCAGCAAAAACAGGCGGCTTTCAGGATATGCAATGATATGCGGGTCATGTTCCGTATCCACGCACTCGAACACGAAAGAAACGTCATGATCCCTGACGTATTCCTTCAGTTTCTCCAGATTTTCCGGGGCAACCTTTTTCTTCAGCATCTCCTGAAAGTACCCGGCATACCGGCTGTCCAAAGTGGACTTGCTGGCGGCCAGCAGGGCATCCTCATATTCATTATAGCTTACAATGCCCAGGAATCCGTTTTCCTTTACATATGCAGTGACGGGAAAATGCAGTTTGTGCTGCAGCATCTCAAACTTGGTCTCCGGCCGCTCATTCACATTGAAAAATTTATCATATGACCTGGCGGCTACCTTTTCCTTCACGGTATCCAGGTACAGCCCCCTGGCTTTGACGGTCCGGGCGTCCCAGGCCCTGTCATAGAATGCCTTGTCCGTGTAATTAAAGGAAGATATATTGCCGAACTTTTTCTCCACAATGTATTTGCTGCCGCGCAGAGAACGCATGATATCCGCTATGGAGCTGCCGGCTGCAGACGGTTCTTCCCGCTTCTCCGGCGCCCTGTATACCTGGTTTTCCACCTCGATACAGTGAATCCCTGCCTCGTCCACCTGGACGCATCGCAGGCATCCCCCGTATTCTACCTGCCCTTCCAGATTAAACACCCTGTCGTTCATCATGACAGGCACTTGCTTCGTATTTCTGTGTCCGAAAATTTGATAATAATTTTCCGGTGCAGTATCAAAAAAGGTTTCCGCAACCTCCTCGAAATCATCGTAACCGCCCACGCCTTTGATCATCTGCTCCGCAGCCACGAAAGACAGATTTTCGGGCATGGTACTGAGGCCCCCATGGGTGACCAGATAAATATTATCGCCGTACCGATAATAAGCACACTGGCCGAATTTCCTGTAGAGCTGCCGCACTTCCTTCTTGCCGAATTTCGCCGCATCCAGGACAGGCTTTGTAACCATTTCGAATTCCCTGGATCTGCCCGCGAGGTCATTTGCCCAGTACCACAGCCATCTCTCGTGATTCCCCTCCAGCATCAGCACATTCTTCCTGTTCATAATGGAAAGCAGGAATTCCACCACCTCTGCGTTCTCCACTCCTCTGTCAATGTAATCTCCCACAAAGATATACATTTCGTCGTCCTTCAGGCCGCCGTTGTCCGCCAGATATTTCTGCAGAACCGTATTACAGCCGTGGATGTCTCCGATATGATGTATTTTTTTATACGACGACATATCAAAGAGTTTCAGCCAGACCGTGTCCAGTTCATCCGGCCTGACAACCTTGATTCCGGATGGAATCTTCTGGGTCCGAAACCGGGCATACATGTTGTCTATGACCCTCTCTGGCACTCTTTTAAATGCTTCCCTTTCCGCATTTCTGCGCTTCGTCTCCTCTATGGGAACGTCCGTGAAGTCCACACAGTAAATCCGGTAGCGGTAAGTCTCACACATTTCCTTATACTGATTCATCTCGCTTGTCTTGGAATTGGTGGCGTCGATCACCGTGAAATCGCCTCTCTGCATCCGGATTTCCAGGATACTGAACAGCGTTTTCCAAACTGTGCCGTCATTGGACTGGCTGATGCCCTCCGTTCCGTCCGCCAGCATCACCGGACTCTGGCACAGCAGGCGGATATCGTCCGCCGACAATGTATACTTCTTTAACCCCTGACGCTGAATCCAGGTGGACTTGCCGCAGCCCGGCGCTCCCCGCAGCAATAATAATATCCTCATTTCAATTACTCCTCTCTTATGTCTTGTCCGCATATAAAACGGTGAAACTCCGCCTATATTTTGTCCTGTGTTTTTAACAGCTGTGCAATCAGATGCTCCACCTCCTGGAGCTGCTCCCTGGAATTCTCCCGGTGGCTCTGCCTGCGGTACTGGGAGGGAGATATCCCCTTCATGGCACGGAATGCCTTGGTAAAGACCAAAGCGTCTCTGTAGCCGCAGGACAGCGCAATGCTTTCTATGGGATAGGATGTGGAATCCAGCAGTTCCCTTGCCTTCGTTATGCGGAATGTGGTAAGGAATTTTTGGGGGGACATCCCCAGATAGCTCTGAAAGAGTGTGTAAAGATAACTTCTGTTGATGCACACATAATCTGCCACATCCGTCACCTTGATGGGATTGCAGTAATTGCTCTGTATAAAAGACACCGCTTTCTTTACATACTGATTTCCCTTGTCCTCCTCATCCCCGGCCACAACCCCGGCGCTTTCCGCCAGTATGGACAGAAACACGCCCAGTTGTCCGTTCCTCCTCAAATCATCCGCGATTCCGAATGTATTATGCTCCATCATATCCCGCACGATGTCATACAGTTCCTGGTCCCTGGGGCAGGAGAAAATGGGATGCCTCGCCGACAATCCCATAGACTCCAGATAGGTTCCTGCCCGGCTGCCCCCGAAACCCACCCACAGGTAGCTCCAGGGTTCCTTCTCGTCTGCCTGATAAAATGCCAGTTCATTTGGCTGTATCAGGAATCCGTAGCCGGCCTCCAGGCGGTATTCCTTATCGTGAAACCGGAACACGCCTCTGCCGTCCAGCACATAATGAATCAAATAATGAGGTTTGGACGCCGGCCCGAAGCTGTGGAGGCTTTCCGTTCGGGAACAGCCGCAGCAGTTCACATACAGGCTGCCTGCCTGATCATTTTCAAAATCCAGTTTAAATGCTTTCTCCATAAGTAAAAACCGGCCTCCCCTCCCTGTCTCATTTCCTTCAGCCCAATGACCGCTACCCCATTGCATTCATCCTTTGGCAGTCAGCACGCGCTGTCCCCCTGTACCGCGTTGTCATCAGCGGGCGTGCCCACCGCATCACTTCCGCCTCCGCCTTGTCCTGGTGCGGGCATCGGTCGCTGCTTACCCGGGAATTCATGCATGCATCGGTTTACCGGATGACATATTCCTTCCTGTCCATGTCCGCCTGTACCTTCTCCAGGTCTTCCCTGATATGCAGCTTTTGAGGGCATGCTTTTTCACATTTGCCGCACTTTACACAGTTCTTTGCCTGTTTTTCGTCTCCCAGGCCGTTCTCCCAGTTATTTTTCACCATATTGTAGTTCTGGTACATATGGTAAGTATTCCATACCCGGAAATTCCCAGGGATATCCACCCCTGCCGGACAGGGCATGCAGTAACGGCAGGCGGTACAGCCGTTCTGTACCCGGCTCCTGATCAGCGCCACAATCTCGTCTATGGTATTCGCTTCCTCGTCAGAAAGAGGACGGAATGTCGAGAATGTCTTCAGATTATCCTCTACCTGTCCCATGGTGGACATACCGCTTAAGATTACCTTCACATTCGGCAGGCTCCCCACCCAGCGCAGCGCATAGGACGCCGCGGAAGCTTCCGGATCCAAAGCCCGGAATCTGCCTGTGATATCCTCCGCAAACGCCGCCAGAGAACCGCCCTTCACCGGCTCCATAATCACCAGCGGCACATTTCTCTCCTCCGTGAGGCGATACCCCCTCATTCCCGCCTGACTGTCCGTGTCCATATAGTTCAGTTGAATCTGGCAGAAATCCCAGTCCCTGTAGCACAGGATTTCCTCAAACGCCTCATAGCTGTCATGGAAGGAAAATCCCAGATACCGGATCCTCCCCTCTGCCTTCAGCTGCTCCAGGTATTCCACCACACCCAGTTCCGCCATCTTGCGGAAGCTGTCCCTGCCCATGGCATGCATCAGGTAGAAATCTATGTAATCCGTCTGCAGCCGCTCCAGCTGCTCTTCAAAAATACGCACGGCGTCTTCTTTTTTCGTCACGTTCCAGCAGGGAAGCTTTGTGGCCAGGTAAAAGGAATGCCTGTCGTATTTCTTCAGTGCCCTGCCCACAAACGGCTCACTGTCGCCATTGTGATAGGGATAGGCGGTATCAATATAGTTCACTCCGGCCGCAATGGCTTTGTCCAGCATCCGCTGCGCCTCCGCCTCGTCAATTTTCCCTTCCGCCGTCACCGGGAAGCGCATGCATCCAAAACCCAGCAGAGAAGTCTCAATACCCAGCTTTTCCAGTTTTCTTTTTTCCATCACCTTTTCCTCCATAGATTCATGTTAATCCCCCATGTTGCCTTTTGCTGCCTTAGAACGATTTTTCACACTAATGCCCTGCTCTCTTCGGCATTGCCTGACGCATGTGCCAAAGTACAGGGAAAATTACTTCACATTTGTATTCAGATACCCGTCGCTGTCAAATTCCACCCCGAAATCCCGGCTGAATTCATTCATTTTGTCAAGAATCCGCTGCTTCTCTTCCCCCTCAGCAGGTGTGGGCTTATAGTCATTCCGGCTGCTCACAGAACTCACAGAACACGGAATCACCCGGATTTCCTTATCTTCCTGCTTTTTTCCGTCCACAAAGGTAAATACCTGCTGAAAAATCATACTGTCCTTATCCGGCGGATTCCGGTTTGCCCCGAAGCAGAAATTGCCCAGGCTGTATATAATAAATTTACCTTCGTATTCCTCTATGCCCTGCAGCACATGAGGGTGATGCCCGATCACCAGGTCATAGCCCCAGTCTATACATTTTCTGCCAAGGCTCTTCTGATAATCCTCGGGATAATACTCCCGCTCAATTCCCCAATGACAGCAGGCAAAAACCAGGTCCGCTCCTTCCTCGCGAAGCAGCGCAATGCCCTCCTGCAGATATTTCTCCACCCCGGCCCCCTGCCCCACCTCATTGACAGACACGATGCCGATCTGAATGCCGCCGGTTTCATACATACAGTAATTGCCGTCATAAGCGTACAGAATACCTGCCCCGTTCAGTGCTTCCACCGTGTCCGCGGTTCCCTGTTCCTTGTAATCCAGACGGTGATTGTTACCCATACTGACCGCTTCCACACTGCCTGCCGTCAAGATATTGACGTATTCCGGATCACCCGAAATGCAGTAGGTCTGGCCCTCCCGGAAATCCTCAGAACGGGTCAACGGTCCCTCCAGATTCACAAGCGTCAGGTCGTCTTCAGAAAAAACAGCAAATACATTTTCGAAAAAATAGCTGTCTCCGGCTCCCTTATCGTAGGTCTGGCGAAAAGATACCTCATAACCCTGTCCGATATAGTTGCCCATGGTCACGTCGCCGGCGGCGGAAATCGTGATTTTCACCTCCTCTGGCTGCGGTTCCGCATCTGACGGCTCTCCCTCGCCGCCTGCGTTGCCGGTATTTCCCTCCGAACCGGCAGACTCTCCCCGGCCTTCTTCGGAAGGGACCTGGCTGCCGCCGCCTGAGACGCCGCCCGGCAGATAGGCATTTTCATCGCTTCCAAAATCATCGGCTGCATCGTTTTCTCCGCCGTCCCCCGTCTGCTTTATCGGAACTTCCACCAGTTCCGCAATCGAGGCCGGCACATTATCCCGGTTTCCGCATGCCCCCGCAGCGCGCTTGTCAGTATGGTAAACAGCACACCTTTTTTCGTTTTCATAATGAATCCCTGTTACCTTTTTTTCAGCATTTTCCGTTCCGCTTTATTATAAATAACCATCACCAGAACGGCTTCCCCAATCAGTGCAAGGGTGAGGACCGCGCTGATCCAGCCTCCGAACATACTCCCCACAAGCAAGGTAATTTCGGCGGCCACGCCAAAGATAACGACCAGGCTCCCGCAGAATTTATTGTACTTTTTCACATCAACCACTTCAATGGGCCGCTTGTTGAAAATCGTATTTCTTTCCTCGCTGCTGAATATTTTTACCGCTACATTGGCACACATAGCTGCAATAAACACAAAAATAATTAAATCCATGATTTACTCCCCATATAATTTTTCTCTCAGGTACCTGATATTGGTCTCAAAGTCCACCTCCAGCACGGACATCTTGCGTATGGTTACGTCCCGATAGGTTCCGGGCTGGGGTATGCTGTCCGATTCAATATCATATGTAAGCATTTTCCCTGCCATCAGGCTCAGGCTGAAGCACTCGCCCCTGGTCAGATTCGTGGTCAGGTTCGGCATAAGCCCGTCTATCAGTCCTCCCGGGTTGCTGACCAGCGCCGAGGGCAGCTTTTTGATCACTGCAGTCAGCACCTTTCTCTGCCGGTCCGTTCTGCCGAAATCCGTACCAAGATAACGGTTCCTGCTGTAGGCAAGTGCCTGCGGCCCGTTCAGATGTACCAGGCCGCTGACAGAGGTATCCATATTGTCGGTCCCCTGGGGCCTGTCCGTAAGGATATTGTACTCCACCAGATATCCGTTCACATACTCAATCTCTTCACTGCTCAACTCCAATTCGATTCCGCCCACCGCATCCACCAGATTTGCAAAGGCTTCAAAATTCACCAGTACATATCGATTCACGGTAATGTCCAGATTCTGTTCAATGGTCTCCATCAGCAGCTCCGCACCGCCGAAGGAGTACGCCGCATTCAGCCTGTTCCCGTCATGCCCCGGAATATCCACATACATATCCCGCAGAAGCGAAGTCATATAAATCTTCTTCGTCTTCGTGCTGACGGACAGTAAAATCATGGCATCGGAACGGCCGTCTTCACCATTCTCACGGGAATCGTTACCGATGAGGAGCACATTGACTACGCCGTCTTCTTTCATGGGTGCATTGGCCAGGGATGCGATTTCATGGTAGTTCATTTTGCCGTAAACCACTCCTACCAGTTTATACAGCCCCGCCCCCAGAAGGATGAAAATAAGCGCAGCAACAATCAGAAATTTCAGCAGGCGATGCTTTTTCTTCTTTTTCTTTTGGGACTTTTGAGATTTTGATGCCTTTTTTGCCACTTGGTAATCCTCCTCATGAGTCCGGGCCTGCCTGTCGGATCCTTTCCCTTTCGGCTGCTCTCTGCCCCGTTTCTGTCCGTCTGCACGAGGACTCCGGCCTGAATATCCCTCCTGCCCGGAATCATGACGGGCATGCCCATATTCCTGCTCATGGCCGCGGCGGGCAGGCCTGCCTTCTGACTCATAATCACCGTGCGCATATCTGCCTTCCTGCTCATAACCATCTCGCTCATATCCGTCCTCTGCTTCACGCCCGCGGTGCGCATATCTGCCCTCCGGTCCACGCTCGCGGCGCTCATACCTGCCTTCCTGCCCGTAGCCGCCGCGCCCATATTCATCCTCTGCCTCACGCCCGCGGCGCTCATATCTGCCCTCCTGCCCGTAGCCGCCGCGCCCATATCCGTCCTCTGCCTCATAATCACCGTGTGAATACCCTGCCTGCCCATGGTTCATATCCCGGCCGGAATCCGTACGGATATGCGGGCGTTCCCGTCCCGGATTCCGACGGCGGGGTGCTTCGCTGTCCCAGTCATAAACGTCACTTTCCGGGTCTTCCTCGCTGTCCCAATCATCGGTATGCTCCGAATACGCTTCACTGTCCCAATCGTAAAACCTACGCTCCGGCTCCGCTTCCTCCTCATCATATCCCGGCCTGTGGAACTCCTCTGTCCCGCAGCTGCGGCTTCCGGTTCCCTCATTACGACCACAGGGATCTCTTCCATAATCAATTTCCTGCGCATTCGCCCGCTGCCCGATTATCCGAACAGAGTCTTCGGTATCCCGTCCCCTCGCTGTCCGGCCGGGCTGTTCTCCCGTGGGGACTCCCTGCCCCCCGTGCGTCGTCTTTCCTGCATGCCCCATCTCTTTCTCTAAAAAGTCTTCCAGGCCACGCTGAATCTGTTCCATTTCATTTTTGTTATCCATATGAAGCTTATAGCCCTTTCCATGCTCCGTTGATTCTTATTTTTATGTAAGGATCACCTGAACACTGCCTTGAAGCAATCCGCCGCCCCTGATTCCGTACCCGTGATTCCTGATTCGTATTCCCGCACTGACGCTCAGCCCATGCGTTATGAATACCCATAGGTTATGGATTACCTGCCACAGTTTCCTGATGATTCCACGTTGCATGACTGCTGCAAAGTGTAACTCCTTGCACTATACCACATATTCTAACATGCGTCACGAAAAGAAACATTAAAATTTATTAAATTTCCTGTTTTGCCGCCGTTTTTGAACAATTTCAATCTTTATACCCTATTTTAACACGAAAGGATAGTTCTCACAAGCCGTACTTTTTCTGCATATATGTCAAATTCCGCAGCAATATCCGGCAGCAAAAAGGCTGCCCCGACCCGAACCGGATGATAACCGATTCATGGCGGACAGCCTCTTCTCTGCCGGGCAGCGATCCAGGGCATACACGATAACGTTACGTGAGGGGCAATAGGAAAATTGAATTCCTTCCCTCTGCCTTCAGGCTTTGATTTCGTAGCTCCCGGTGAGCAGGATATCCGCGGAATTATCCCCCGCCATTACCCGGAATTCCCCGGGTTCCACATGCCACTCAAACTTCCGGTCCAGGGTGCGCATCTGCCTGCGTCCCAGCCGGAACTCTACTCTCCTGCTCTCCCCGGGGTTCAGGGCCACCTTTTCAAAACCCGCCAGCTCCCTGATGGGCTTTACCGTGCTGGAAACCATGTCCCGCAGGTACAGCTGGGCCGTCTCTTCCCCGAAACAGCCGCCCGTATTGGTAACGGTAAAGGAAACCTTCACCACGGCGCCCTTTTCCACCTGGGATGCGGTGAGTCCGTCTCCCTCCACCTGCAGATCACTGTAGGCAAAATGGGTATATGTCAGCCCGTAGCCGAAGGGGTACAGGGGGTTCCAGTCCATTTCCACATAGCGCCACCCGCCGCCGGGAAGCCGGTTGTAATTGCAGGGAACCTGTCCCACAGCTCTGGGGAATGACATGGGCAGCCTGCCGGAAGGCGCAATCTTTCCGAATATGACCTCTGCAATGGCCTTTCCGCCCTTTTCTCCCGGGAACCAGCATTCCAGAATGGCCGGGATATGCCCTTCTTCCCAGGTCAGGGCCAGCGGCCTGCCGTTCTGCAGAACCAGTACCGCCGGCGTTCCCGTGGCGGCGATTTCCTTCAGAAACTCCTGCTGCTTTCCGGGCAGAATCAGCTCCGTACGGTCCAGATTCTCGCCGCTGGTCTCCCCGTTGTCCCCCAGGCAGACTACAGCCACATCGGCTCTCTTCACAATATCCAAAGCCGGTTTCCAGTCTTCCCGGCCCCTGTTATAACCCAGAATCACCCTGGCGCCTCTGGCATCGTTGCAGAATTCCAGACGGAGATCGTATTCCCTGCCCTTCCGGAAGGTAAAGTCAGCCATCCTGAGGACGCCGTTTGCGCGGGCATCCCCGACGGTACCTTCGGCTGCACTTCCGTCCCGTCCGCTTTCCCCTTTCCATGCATCGATTATCAATTCGCCGTCTACATATAAACGCATGCTGTCCTGCCCCGGTATGGCAATACAGCCCTGAAAGCTCTCATGGGGTTTTAATTTACCCGTCCACACTACCGAAAAGCAGTCCGCATTCAAATCAGGATGGGGCTTGGCGTAAATCCAGTTGAAATTCACCATCCAGTCCCTACGCGTCACCACGGGTTCCCCGCTCATGTCCTGATTATTGTAGTAACGGGCCGTAAGCCCCTTTTCTCCCGCCTCGTCCGCAAGCCAGTCCGCACGGAAGGGAAGTACCTTCTCGCCCAGATAACTGCAGCCCTTTTCATACAATACCGTCCTGTCCTCCCCCGCAAGCTGCCGGATACCGTCCAGAACCGTTACCATATGGGATGCCTCGTAATTGATGCTGTAGTCTCCCAGGGCCGGCTCGTCTGCCCCCGGACCCACCACGGCGATTGTTTTGCAGGCATCCGACAGCGGAAGCAGCTTCTTATCGTTTTTCAGAAGACAAATTGACTTTCTGGCGATATTCAGTGCAGTCTCACGGTGCGCCTCACAGTTCACCGTCTTCTCATGGAGTGATTCGTCCACATATGGGTTTTCGAAAAGCCCCAGCGCAAATTTCAGTTTCAGTACCCGCCCGCAGGCCTGATTCAGCACTTCTTCCGCCATTTCCCCGCTCTCAATCAGATGGCGGATGCCCTCCATCCATTCCTCATGGGTGAAATCATACAGCTGTAAGTCCACCCCTGCCTCCAATCCCTGGCGGATGGCATCGTTATTGTCCTTCGCCGTGTAATGGCTGCCTCGCAGGCGGGCCACCGCGGTCATATCCGAGCGGACAAAACCGGGCATACCGTACTGCCCCCGCAGTACGTCCGTCAGCAGCTCATGATCCGATGCCACAGGCTGTCCGTCAATTGCCGTATACGAACACATGGTATTCCACGCACCGCCCTCCACAAATGCCTGCTCAAACACAGGCAGCGCCCAAGCGTATACGTCATGCCTCCCCATGGCCGCAGGCGCACAGTTCAGTCCCCCTACCGGCGTCCCGTAACCGCAGTAATGCTTTGGCTCCGCCGCCACGGTATCCTGATGTCTCAAATCCTCTCCCTGCATCCCCCTTACAATCTCCCGCGCAAACTCCCCGCCAAGGTAGGTGTCCTCCCCGAAGGCCTCCTCCACTCTGCCGTAGCGGGGATCCCAGGTAAGGTCCATGACGGGATTAAAGGTCTCATGGACACCGCAGGCCCTTGCCTCCGCAGCGATTCCGCGCCCCATCTGCCTTCCCAGCTCCGGTTCAAAGGTTCCCGCCAGGCCGATTTGCTGGGGAAAGCAGGTGGCCTTGCTGTCAAGGAGTCCGTGCAGCGCTTCCTCGCTGAACAGAAAGGGGATTCCAAGCCTTGTTTTCTCTACGGCATATCGCTGCAGCTCATTGGCAATCCCAGGCGATGCCATGCGGAACTGGATGCTCCCCACACTCATGCCCTTCACGGATTTCTCCAGCACATCCCAGCGGATTTCCTCCACCCTTCCCTCCGGATTCTTCCTGGTAAAATCATTGGTGTAAAACTGGTCTGTCTGCATAATTTTTTCTTCCAGGCTCATCCTGGACAGCAAATCTGCCACGCGCTCCTCCACGGGCAGCGACGGATCTCTATATTTCTCCATTTTATACCTCCTCGTACACTTCCGCGCACATACTTATCCTTATCTGCTTTGACGACAGGCTGCAGGCCCGCCACGGAAAATACTTTTAACCCGGACACGCCGCTCAGCGGCTCCAGCTGCTGCCCGCCTTTCCCTCTATTCTGACAGTCTCCTCCCCGCAGTGGAGTTCCACCGTCACGTCCCGGGAAAATCGCAGGCTCACTTTATCCGGTTTTCCCTCTTTCCAGGATATATCCGCCTCGATGCCGCCTCTGGCGCACAGCCCGGACACACTGCCCTCGCTCCATTCATCCGGAAGCGCCGGGAGAAGGTAAATCCGTCCCTCCCTGCTCTGCAGCAGCATCTCCGCTATTCCCGATGTAACGCCGAAGTTGCCGTCTATCTGGAACGGCGGATGGCTGCCGAAGAAATTGGGGTAGGTGCCCGACTGGTTTTCCTCCGCCAGCCAGAGCTGACGCTTAATCAGCCTCAGGGCCTGATTGCCCTCCCCTAAACGCGCCCAGAGATTCACCTTCCATCCCAGGCTCCATCCCGTACCCTCAAATCCCCGTGCCAGCAGGGACTTCCTGCAGGCTTCCGCCAGTTCCGGGGTCTTTTCCGGGGTAATCAGGTTCGACGGAAACAGGCCGTACAAATGGGACAGATGCCTGTGGCCGGGTTCTGCCTCCTCCAGCTCCTCACTCCACTCCAGCAGCCTGCCGTCTGCCCCGATGCGCAGCGGCTCCAGTTTTCCCAGGGCTTCCCGGATATCTTCCTGAAATGCATCTCCTATACCCAGAATCTCCCCGGCCTTCCGGCAATTCTCAAAAAGCTCCCGAATAATGCTCATGGTCATGGCGCCGGTCCTGCTCACCGCCACCCACTCCCCTTCCCAGAGGAAGGAATTCTCCGGGGAGGTGGAAGGGCCGAACACAAGATACCCGTCTTCTTCCTCCAGAACCGCCAGATAGAACAATGCCGCCTCTTTCATAATCGGATAGGCCGTCTCCTCCAGGAAATCCCTGTCCAGGGTATATTCGTATTGCGTATATAAATGTTCGCACAACCATCCAGCAGACATGGGCCAGTAAGCCCAGCAGCCGCAGCCTTTGCCCTTCCCTCCCACCGGATTGGCGGAACACCACAGATCGGTGTTGTGATGGGACACAAATCCCGGCGCCTGGTAATACCGCTCGGCGGTTCCCTTTCCCTTCTCGCTGATGCCCTGTATCAGCTCCACCAGCGGCCGGTTCATCTCCGCCAGATTGCAGGAGAATACGGGCCAGTAATTCATTTCCGTATTGATGTTAATGGTGTAATTGCTGCTCCATGGCGGCAGGGTGGAATCATTCCAGATGCCCTGGAGGTTCATGGCGCGGGTTCCGGGACGGGATGCCGATATCGTCAGGTATCTGCCAAACTGAAACAGATACACGGGAAGCCACCGGTCATCCATGGTATCCCGGAAATTCCTCAGTCTGTCAAAGGCAGGAATCCCTGCATTTTCATCCTCTCCCAGATACAGGGACGTCCTGTCAAAGCAGGATGCAAAATCCCCCTCATGCTCTTCCAGCAGCGCCGCAAAGCCTTTTTCCACTGCCGCTTCCACATCCTGACGGCAGGGTTCCTCGTAAGGCTTCCCCGCCAGCTCCGGACAGGCGTCAATGCCAGCAAAATTGCTCCGAACCCCCAGGTATACAGTGGCCTCGGCTGCTCCCGATACACGGATTTCCCCGTCTCCGCCTTCCACGGTCCCGTCCGCCGCCACTACGCGAATCAGGGAAAAATACCGGATTCCTGTCTCTTCTTTTTGCTCCGAATAGGTCACGGGTTCTGCCGTCCCCAGATAATTAGGGTCCGCATGGGAGGGGCATAAGCCGCGGATTTCCAGGCTGCCCTCCCGTCCGGAGACAGTGTATTTCAGCTGGCTGTCAAAGCGCAGCGTAAAAGACAGCCCTCCCCTTGCCGCCTGCAGCCGCATTACAAATACCTGTGCGGGATAAGACAAGAATGTAGTCCTTGTATACTCCTGGCCGTCCGCCCGGTAGGTTACCCTGTGGACGCCGGTTCTCAGGTCCAGTTCCCGCCTGTAGCCTGTACCCTTCCCATGGTTCATTTTCAGATACATATTCCCCATGGGCATATAGCTCTGTGTGAACTCGCCTGTAAAGTTTTCCTCCAACAGCTGCTGCGCCTCCTTATAACAGTGCTTTCGGACCAGCTCCCTGGCCTTCCGGTAATACACATACCGCCCAGGCTCGTTTTTATCCTTGGGATACCCCGCCCACAGGGTATCCTCGTTGAAGCAAACCTTCTCCTGGCCTGCCCCTCCATGTACCATGGCGCCTATGCGTCCGTTTCCCAGCGGCAGTGCTTCCGTCCACTTTTCCGCCGGTTTGTCATACCACAATTTCAGTTCCATTCTGTCCTCCTAATTTAAATCGCTTCGCGATAGCATTAATCAGAAATCATTTTTCAAAAGCACACTGACATTTCTTAGCTGGACTATGTTAAAATACGCCTGCTTCCCTATCTCTTATATACTTGATTCTCCGTGGTTTTGCAAGTGTTTTTTACAGCACGCACGTGACCTCCTGCGCCGGTAAGGGAAACCGATCCATAAGGTCTGCCCTGTCTGCAAAAAATCTCCACCGGAATGATGGAGATTTTCGTACTGCGGGTACCGCCAATATGTTGTTTCGCGTTATTTGTCACAACCTCCCGGCAGCCGCAGGTGCTATTTTTCACAGACCCTTGGCGGCCTCAGTCGTTATTCGTCACCGCCCTTCAGCGGCCTTAGTCGTTATTCGTCACAACCTCGCCATGTCCCAGATTGTATGTAATCTCACCCTCCAGTTCCACCTTCAGAACCGTGGTCAGGGGATGCATCTGCATCTTGTCCGCGCGGATCCACAAGGTCCCCGGGATGCCGCTCCAGGGCAGGGAACCCGTATAGCTGAAGGAAAGCTCCTCACCGGTATGGAGAACGCTGACCTTCTTCACAGGGGTCTTCACTCCCTTCACGCACAGGAACTCCGAGGGCTGGTCATACACAAAGAGGTAGATGGTCTTCTTATCTGCGGACAGGGTGCTGCCGCCCAGGAACTGATTGTAGCTTAAGCCCTTCCCCGTCTCATAGATAGCCTCCTCATTGTCATGAATAAACTGTCCCAGATCCTCCAGTACCTTCACCTGCCGTTCGTCCAGGGTACCATCCTCCCTGGGCCCCACATCCAGAAGCAGCTTTCCACCCAAAGTCAGGCAATCGCAGAACATACGGATTACCTGGCGGCTGGTCTTGTAATGATTGTCGGAAGGACGGTATCCCCAGGAACTGTTGATGGTGGTACAGAACTCCCACACACCCTCAGGACCCAGCAGCGGAATGCCCTGTTCCGGGGTTTCATAGTCGCCGTAGCCCTGGAGACGGGAATTCACGATAATGTTGGGATTCAGGGACTGGAGATATTCCTTGAATTCCTTCGCCTTCCACTGGTTGGCACTGCGCTCCCAGTCGCCGTCAAACCACAGCAGGTCCACGGTGCCGTAATTGGTCATCAGCTCCCGCATCTGGTTATTGTTGAACTCCAGAAACTCCTGCCATTTCTCCGGATCCTCCGGTCCCCCTGCCGGGGTGGCAAATACATCCTTCAGATGGTTCTGGGGATCAGAGCCTTCCGGATAAACCGTCCTGTAGCGGGGATCGGACCAGTCGATGAGGGAGAAATAGATTCCCACCTTCATGCCTGCCTCCCTGACTGCCGCCGTATATTCCTTGATGAGGTCACGCTTCGCCGGCGTCTTCTTCACCACGCTCAAATCGGAATACTGTGTATCAAACAACGCTACACCGTCATGGTGCTTTGAAGTCAGCACCACATACTGAGCCCCTGCCCGCCTGAACAGCTCCGCCCATGCCTTCGCGTCGAATTTGGACGCCGTAAAGCCGTCGCACTGCTTCATGTAATCTTCATAGGATATGGCGCCGTTGTGGAACGACCATGACTCCGATACGTCCCCCACGGCGTAAATGCCCCAATGAATGAAGATACCCAGCTTCGCCTTTTTAAACCACTCCTGCATCATAATAAAAATCCTCCTTACCTTTCTCCTGGTTGGAAATTGCCGTAAAAGTCCTGCTGCCTGAACTATACCGCGGGAATGTGATTTTGTCCATGTATTTTCCTGCCCGATTGGCATCCTTCCGAAAAAGCCCCCCATGCCCTCCCTCTCGGCAGCCCCGGGAAACCGGTTTCTATTAACCTGGGCTGGCAGGCTCCTGCCGGTATTCAGCCCGTGAAAAAGCTCACCGCTTCCATGTCATTCTCCGCCAGCCTGCACAGGTTTTCCTCCAAAGTGCCCTCCCGCAGCTCCAAAGCGTAACGAAACTCCCCGAACCCGGACAGATCCATCTTGAAATTGGTCTCCCAGGTATTGTTCATAATCCAGCTGTATACGGGGCGGTGGTTGTTCTCTTCCTTATTGTCGCACAGCAGTATGGGATGATGCGCCATCTCGCCGATGTACAGCAGCGGGGTGTCAAAGGTGCTGATGAGGATGCCCTCGTTTCCGTTCTGATAAAGCAGCCCTTCGTCCGCGATATAGTATTCCATATTGCTGCCCGGGAGCTGCTCCACCCCGGGGCGCATGGCCACGCCGCCGTTGTGAATATGCAGCCCGCTGCCCGGCAGGTCCAGGGATAGGGGCAGGTAAATACTCTCGATATTCTGGCTTAAGGTTTTGGCAATGCGGTATGTGAACTCTATTCTGGGCAGCTGCCTGTACATCTTGATGATTACACTGCTGTAATATGTCCCTTCCAAATCGAAGCCCCCTCACGTTCCGCCCCAGGCAGGCGCGCTCCGTGTAGACACCCTTTCGTATTTCCGTATTCTCATAAACGGGGGTAAAGAATTTCTCCGGGGAACCTCCCTCCCCTCCCGCCTTCAGCATCTCGGTTCCCGACTTTTTATTGTAGAAAGAGGTTATGCCCTCGCCCACCCTCCAGGAAATCCGGAACCATCCATTCTCCAGCCCATAGGGAAGCTTGTACGTCTCGCTATCATAATCATTTACGATATCCCGCACGCGCTCCGCCCCTACCCAGGCAGTACGGGTATAAAGCCCCTGCTCCCCGGGCGGCTTCTCCTCATAGGAAAACAGCCTCTCCCCGCCGGGCGCAAACTCCGCCAGAAAACTCACCCGGATTCCCCTGGGATGGGAAGACAGCTGGGCTTTCACTTCTTCCCCCGTCTTTACGTCCGTCACCTTCATGTCGGTAATCCCGGCTGTCTCCACATAGAACTCCACAGGCAGCAATTCTTTCCTGCTGCTCATGGAGATAACCTTCACTTCCCCCACGTTGTTGTAATAGCGCAGAATGTCCCCCAGAAGATGGCACTGCTGGTTTTTCCGCATGACCGCCGCCTCATGGGCCTGGGAGGCGTAGCCGGTCTTGCGGATATCCAGATTCGTTACCATGGTCTCATAGGGGCTTCCCACAGTGGCGGAATGCCCCCAGGTATGTTCCGCGTACAGAAGGGCATTGCGGGCGCCTGTCTCCGCAAGCGCCTTGTCGCGCATTCCCGTCTTCTCCTCCAGGCGGCTGCAGATATGGGAAAGGCGCAGGGCTTCCTTGTAATGCTTTACCGTGTAGGGGGTGCTGCCCACGCCGTTGCCCCACCAGTCGTTCATTGCCCCGCGATATACCGGTGCCTCCGCCGTCTTTTCCCGAATCCGCTCATAGAGTTCCTGCAGCGTCACCATATGCAGGGTTACTTCCTCCCCGAAGCGCCGGTTAAAAGCATTCACTGCAGCGATAATGGCGGTATTGGCCGGTGCATTGTCGGAGAATACGCCGCTGACGCCAGTGATATAGAAATCATAAGAATAGCCGCTCTCCTCGTATTCCCTGATGCTGCTGCGCAGCCTGGCATGGAGGGTTTCCAGGGCCGCGCCCTCCCCCGCTTTCCCGAAGTAATTTTCCGTTATGGAATTCACATTCTTGTTAAATACGATACCCAGGGAATTGCCCAGGTGGTAGTGTTCCCCGCTCCACACCAACAGCCGCTTCCCCTCATTGTTTTCCCAGAAAAAGGGCTTCTGGTTCTGATAGAGAGGATACATGCCATGGTGGGTATGAATATTGGTAAACAAAAATTCCACGCCGTTTTCTATCAGCACATCCCTTGCCCCCAGGGAAATACCATTGATATCCGCATTCATGGCCGCCTTCACGGCTATTCCCCGGGTCCGAAAGATTTCCTGCATTTCCGCGGTTTTCCGATTCAGCATTTCCGCGTCCGTCAGGTCCGTGCCGTTTAAATAGGATGCGGATATGCCGATATTCCCCATTCTGACCAGCCGGAAAAAGTCAGCCTTTTCCTGTTCCGAAGCGTCTTTCAAAAACTGTTCCACACAAAAGTAAGTCTCACAGTTCCATTTGAAGCCCTTCTCCGGGCTTCCGGTTTCGTATCCCTTATTCAGAATAGATATGACATTCCGTATATTATTTACCTGATTATAGATAATCGTCTCCTGTAAATCCGTATACCCTATATCCGTGTGAGAATGGTGTACGATGTATACTGCCCTGATTTTATTTCCCATAATGCAGCCCTTTCTTTCCGAGGAATGACTCCTGCAGGTTATCACCGCCGCTGCCGGCATCCGGCCCGCCTACCAGCAGTTCACAATTTCTTCTTTGATAATGTCAACATATCTTTTCGCTTTCTTCACATCCCTATTGATGGTGTACACATCCCTCTGGGTGATTTCCATGCTGCACCCCCTTGCCGCCCGCAGGCTCTTCCTGATATGGCTCCGGAAAGCCTCCTCGTCCAGCGTCGTCCCCGTGCCCAGATAATTGGGGCTGGGTTTGCGGTGGAAGATGATTTTGCTGCCCCGGAGCCGTTCCCCCATGTATTCCTCATTGCACCATGGGGAAATGGACACCTTCCTGAGGTTCGCCAGCTTGGAGATGCAGTTATCCCACACCGGGTCCACCGGCTCGCAGCAGCCGTAGGAGAGCAATCCGAAACTTTCCGAAATCTTTTTATAGCAGGGAAAAATAAATTCCTCGAACATCTCCGGGGAGATGCCCACAGTCTCCTGGGAATCCATAAAGCCCCACACATCCCCTGTGGTATAGCTGCCCGGCGCTTTCCCCTGGGGAAGGGTATGGTTATAGCACCAGCTGCCCTGTCCCAGGAAACCGCCTCCCGTGGTGGGAAGGATCAGCCCTTCCCTTTCAAGAAGACGGTAGTACGCCAATGTATCATCGGCAATCCGTTCCATCATCTCCTTGAACAGCTCCGGATAATCATACATGGAAAACATCATGGTCTCCATGCTCATCAAATGAACCACCATCTGGGTGGGCACGGAATACAGGCAGCTTCCCTCCAGGCGCACAGGAAGGATATCCCCCAATACCTCCTCCAGGGCTGCTTTCCGCTCCAGGGAATCCTGAGGATTCACCCCGAACTGCGTCTCCCCCAGTTTATCCCAGTCCTCTTCAAGATCCTGAATCTGAGGGATGAAATGATGTCCCACGCTTGCATTGCCCGCCGCGTCCCTGGCTCCTTCTACCTTCACCGGAAGCCCGAACAGGGTAAAAAAGCTGTCATAACCCATGCCATAATAGTCCGGCGTTACCCGATCGTCGTCGAAAAGCTCCTGATTCAGGAAGTTGCCGTACAGCGTCCGCTCAATCTGCCTGGCAAACTCCCCGGTACACCGCATGCGCTCCGGCAGAATCTCCTGTTCAAAGGTACCCATCTCCAGGTGTACCAGAGGGCGCTCCCCCTGCTGTTCATTGTGGCGGTACCATTCCTCACGCCGTTTCAGATTGCATTCCTGATTGGCATAAAAGGCCTGCTTCTTTGCCAGTTCCCGCAGAATCTGTCTCTCCTGTGTGCTTACTTCGTACTTCATAAGCCCTCCCCGTAATACGCCGCCACCTCCCCGAAAAACGCATCTATGTTTTCCCATTTGGCCTTAGGCGGTATATCGCAACCAGAGGAAATTACAAAATTTCGGTATCCGCCGCAGGCTTCCAACAGCTCCCGGGTCACCTGACGGATACTCTCCGGCGTGCCGCTTCGGAACTGTCCCACCGGATCCACATTGCCCATAACCACCGTATCCTCCGGAACCAGCGGCAGCATCTCGGCCATATCAATGGCGTTTCCGAAATGAAAGGCGGCAGCCCCTGTGTCCAGAACGGACGCAATCATCTGTATGGTACAGTTCCCGCAATTGTGATAAATCACCAGAAAAGACTCGTCCTGGAGAGCCTCCACAATCCGTTTCACATAGGGCGCCGAAAATTCCGCTGCCAGTTCCGGAGAAAGCATACCTGCCAGGGGTTCCGCAAGCATAATGCCGTCCGCCCCCACCTCCTTGTAAGCCGTTCCGTAGGCAATCAGGAATTCAGTCACCTTATCCAAAAGCGCAGCCACCATCTCCGGTTCATCGTAACAGTAATACATGATCTCCGTTACATCCGCCAGACGGCCCGCCAGGGAATACGGACCGATCATCCCTGCAAATACCGGCCGGTCCAGGATTGCCTCCTTCGCTTTCCGGATAGCATCTATATAGATTCCGGTGCGGTTTCCGCTGCCTGCCCCTGCCTTCGCCCCCCTTGCCCCGCCCAACGCGGGAACGGAGAGTTTCTCCACCTCCTCCGGTGTAGATACAATGCTCCCTCTGACTGTGGGTACTTCGTCCTCGCTGACTACAACCTCTGAGCCAAAGCACTCCGCCTCCACGGATAAATCCATCAGGCTCACTGCCGCCGCATCTACCCTCCGGGCAATAAGCTTCATTCCCTCCGCCTGCCTGCCGCTGTCGGAAATCAATTCCCGCACCGTGATGCCCATCAGCTGCACCGCCGGAAAAGAAAGAATGGGAAACGCCCTTTTGCGCTCCGCTGTCCTAAGCCCTTCCAGCCACTTTTTCATATTTCTGCCCATATCATTTCGCTCCCTCTCCGGCTTGAGCCGGAAGCAAATTCTCCATCCTGTTATACCAGGAAATCATTCCCTAAACCGTCTGCGTAGTTCTTCCGCTTCTTCCTGCCGCAGGATATCACCCGTTTTTCCACAGAATACCCTGTCTCATTCCCTGCGGCAAAATACGGCACCGAAATATGTTACGGTATTCTGCCCGTTGGTATAACGCATCCCGGCCGCTTCTGCCAGATGCTGCACGTTCACACCATACGCTTCCAGGGAACCAATTGCCGCATCCGGAAAACGACAGGGTTCCCTCGTCCTTTTGGCACACACCTGACATACTCTGCAGCCACCGGCCCCCAAATGCAGCAGCCTGATCCCGCCCCCCGGCTTATCCCCTTCCTTTGCAGTCTCCGTTTCCCGCAGTTTTCGGGCCAGTCCATTATGCTTTGCCCCGGCGAGCATCATACCTTCGAAATCATAGCTGTCTTCCAGTTCTTCCACCGTCTGGTAAACCATGGCCAGTTCATATGATTTCAACTCCGCTGCCAGCGCTTCTATATTGCCGATATCCGGTGGGCACATGTAATTTTTCCCGTAATTTCCGCAGGAATCCGCTTCGCAAAGGCTCCTGAAAGAAGTGTCCACGGAGATATCCGCCACATTCACTACCTCGGCCCTGTATGCCCCCAGGCCCAGCACCTGCGCCTGCAGTTTCCCCATCAGCTCTTTCACCATGTCCCCCCTTCCCTTTATGCTGGTTTTCCGTTCCTCAGCCTGCAAGCCTGCAGAACTCCACCGCCGCGTCCGCAGCGCTTGCCGCATCCGGCGTATACTTGTCTGCCCCGATCTTTCTGCAGAAGTCCTCTGTCACCGGCGCGCCCCCGATCATGATCTTCACCTTATCCCGAATCCCCTCCTGCTCCGCCAGCTTCACCACCTCTTCCATTACGGGCATGGTTGTGGTCAGCAGGGCGGAACAGCAGATAATCCGGCAGTCCTGTTCCTTCGCCGTCTTCACATAAGTTTCGGGGGACACATCCGTTCCCAGGTCCACCACTTCCAGGCCCTTGCCCTCCATCATCATCTTCACCAGGTTCTTGCCGATGTCATGCAGGTCGCCCTTCACGGTACCGATGCACACCTTCCCCGCGGAATTGCCCTCCCCGTCCGAAAGCAGCGGTTTCAGCAGGGCGGCTCCCATGTTCATAGCCCTGGCCGCCACCAGGACCTCCGGCACATACACCTGGTTGTTCTTAAACTTCTCCCCCACCACGTCCATGCCGGACATCAGTCCCTTCTGCAGAATCTCTCCCGCAGGAATCCCCTGCTCGATGGCCTGCCCTACCAGTTCCTTCACGATTTTCGCTTTTCCCTTTTGCAGATTTTCGGAAATCTCCGTCAAAATATCCATTTTTACCTCCTGATTATAATCGCTGCACCGCCGTTCCCAATAAGAAAGCACTTCGGCGCGCCTTTCACATTCTGCCCGGCAACACCGCCTGCCGCTTACCGCACAAACTGCCGGCCGCGGCAGCCGGAACATCAGCCCTGTTTAAACTGTCTGAAATTTCGTTCATAATTATCGTAATTACCGTATTCCTTCCAGATATCCATCATCATCTCGTAGCGGGCCAGCGGAAGCCCTGTGTAAGCACAGTTGGATGTGGAAAATATGTATCCCCTGCCCGCCGCCATTCCTTCCCGCAGGGAACGGAATACATCCTGCCTGCACTCCTCGTCCGTTCCGGTCTGCAGCAGTCCGCAGTTCACATTTCCCACCAGCGCAATCTCATTCCCGATGAGCCTGCGCACCTCCGGAATAGACACGCCGCCCTGGGGATCCAGGGAATGGATGGCATCCGGGCAGCAGCCCGCTATCTGTCTGACAATGGGCATAATGTTTCCGTCGGTATGCTTGATGGTGTAATAGCCCATTTTACGATACTCTGCAATGGTTTCCCGCAGATAGGGCACAATAAATTCCTCAAAAGCCTCCGGACTGAAAAACGGGTTCACATTAAAGCAGTAATCCGAACACAGAGTGAAGCCGTCCAGCAAATGCCCCGCTTCGTCCAGCTTCCGTGCAAATTCCAGCGCCTCCTCCACCCTGCGGGCAGACTCCTGGTTGAGAACCTCCGGCTCCTCGTACATACGCATGGAAAAATCCATCATCCCTTCCCCGTCCGGAATGGACCAGGTAGGATCGCCGTGGGCCATAATATAGTACTCGTCTCCGCTCTTTTCCCGGATCCGCTCCAACAGCCACCGGGTATTCTCCAATCCGCCCGGATTTGGATGGATAAAAATCGCGCTGTGCCCGTACGTCCTGGCCGTATCCACATAAAGCTGTGCCATTTCATCCATATGAAGACGTTTTTCCGACATTGACATCTGGTTCCACTGGCTGTAGTAACGATGGGAGGGATGCACCTTCCCGAACTTCTCCATAGTCAGGAAAAACACCAGCTCAAAGGTAGGAACCTGGCCTCCCGTCGGCTCGCATTTTAATGTTTTGATAAATCTCTCACGATTTGTCATTTTCCAAAAGCCCCTTTCCCGGTTTCCGAAATCCCCGGAACACCGCCGATTTCCCACTTGCAGGCAGCTCGGGCAATTCCGCAGCCTGCCCCTCCGTCCGCCTGTGTCCGGTTCATTAAAACCACCCGTGCTGCTGCCTGCTATCCCCTTCATCTGCCTGTGTTTGGCTCATTATATCATTCGGGTTCTATTATGTAAATATATATTCTGTATTTTTAAATATGTTTTTACAATTCAAAACGGAAATGGAATGTTCTCCCATAATGTATTGACATCAAATACTTTTTATCGTATTGTATATACATATAACTGCGGTACTTTTGAACCAAAAAATCCGCAAAAATACAGACAATTTTATGGACAAATCCATGATAAACGAGGAGGTTTCCCATGAAAATTCCCTTCGGAAAAGCAGAACTCACCCTGTCAGAAAAAGGCCTTATCACGGATATCGCGTTTGACGACAAAACCGTCTTCCCTACAGGCAGGGCATCCTTCCTGGTCCGGGGCTTCATGCAGAACACGCCTGCGGACATTCTTCAGGTCAGCCTGGAGGGCCGCCGCCTGACCTGTTCTTTTGAGAATGTGCAGGACACGGTTTCCCTTTTGATCACCCCTAAAGAAGAGTATACCGTCTTTGAGGTGGAAAAATGTCCCTCCTGCTTTGACTTCCTAGCTTTCGGCCCCATAGCCACTACCCTGGACGATGTGGTGGGTGATGTGGTCGGCGTGGTGCAGGGAGGCGACGCGGCAATCGGCATCCAGGCCCTCAATATAAAGACCATGTCCGGCTTTCCTTACGAACTGGCTTCCCACAGGCTTCATGCTTCCGGGGGTGCCACGTCCTCCATGACAGTGGGCAGCATCGATTACACCGCCGCTGCGGCATGTGCCACATCCTTTGGGAGCATTTTGCAGCTTTACGGCGAAAACAGGGACAGGGAACGGGTTAAGACTGTGGAATATGCCGAAAACTGTATTCCCGCACCGCCCCTGGAAAACGGGGACGCCCACATCGAGGGCTGCCGTTTTGCCCTGTTTGCCTGTGACAGGGCGGAAGCCCTGAATACCATCGGCAGGCTGGAGGCAGCGGAAGGGCTTCCCCACCCCACCCTGGACGGCCAGTGGCTGAAAACGTCAAGAAAAGCCCGCTGTTCCTATCTCATCGGGGAATTTGGGACCGAAAACGTGGATAAAATGCTTTCTTATGCCCAAATGGGCGGTTTTTCCTGCCTGTATCACCCGGAACCCTTTGAATCCTGGGGACATTTCATACTGCGGCGCGAACAATTTCCCCAGGGAGACGCTTCCCTGAAGGAATGCGTGGAGAAAGCCCGGGCACTTGGGATGCGGATGGGCCTCCATACCCTTTCCGCTTTTACCAGTACCCAGGACCCCTATGTGACGCCGGTACCCCACAAAGGCCTGAAGGCCATGCTGCCGGGCATCCTGGAAAGCCCGCTGGGCCAAACGCAGACAGAACTTACCGTCCGCGCCCTCGGCGGCGTTCACCTCGGCTCCACCCTGTCCTGTATCCGGATAGAGGATGAGCTGATCCAATACGCCGATTACGAAATCTCCCCCCAGGATGCCGCGCTGGCGGAAGCCTGCGGCAAAGAGGAGTCCGGAGATACTGCGCCCCTGCCCGGCACCGGGGATACCGTCTCCCCCGATGCCTGTGCCGCAACCCGCACCGTGGTGCTGAAGGGCTGTACCAGGGGCGCTTTCGGCACCGTCGCCTCCCCCCACCCGGCAGGCAGCCCGGTGCAGAAACTGATTGACTATCCCTACCGCACCCTGTTTCCCGATATCCGGCTGCAGGATCAGTTTTCCGACAGGCTTGCGAACCTGTTCGTCCAAACAGGCGTCAGCCAGATTTCCTTCGACGGGCTTGAGGGCTGTGAATGGACCGGCGAAGGAGAATATGCGGTAAACCGTTTCTGCATGAGATGGTATCGCCAGCTGGACCACCTTGTGCTGAACGACGCTTCCAGGCTGCACCATTTCCTGTGGCACATGAACACCCGGATGAACTGGGGCGAACCCTGGGGAGAAGAGATGCGCACCGGACAGGTGGAAGGCCGTATCCGAAACCAGGAATTTTTCCGCAAAAACCTCTTCCCCGCAATGCTTGGATGGTTCCTGGTCCGTAAGGCCAACCGGAAGTTCGAAGCCAGCACCCTGGAGGATATGGAGTGGGCGCTGTCCGAAGCTGCCGGATTCGACGCGGGATTTTCCCTGTCCGCCGGCTGTGACACCCTGGACAGCCTGGGCAATGCCGCCGAGATACTGGAAGCCATTCGAAACTGGGATCTGCTGCGATTTGAAAACCGTTTCAGCGATGAGCTGAAGGAACTGCTGAAAAAACCCGAAACGGAATGGCATCTGGAAAAGGAAGGCGAACACCTCTTCCGCCTCTACCCCATAGCCATCACCAAACCGCTTGTCTGCGATTTACTGGAAATGCAGCCGGGACAGCCGGGCGGCTCGGACTGGACGCTTCGGAACCCTATGGAAAAACAAAATTTTGCCTTCCGTATGAAAGTGAACGGATACGGATATATTCAAGATCCCAGATTCTACTGCAAATACGGCATGCTGCAGTTCCGGGCTGTCGTGAAGGGCGGGCAGTATCTGCTCTTTGACGGAAAGGAGGCTTATGTCACGGACCGGAATTACAACCGGCTGGCACAGGTAGATTACAGCGGAAGCTGCCAGATTGACCAGGGCGACACGCAGCTGAGCTTCGGATGTTCCTTCGGCGGCGATGAAGGGCCGGAAGTACAGGTGCGGATCATTACAAAAGCGAAGCCATACCTGATTCGCAGATAATATATGCCTTCGTATATATAAACTTTCGTCCGCACGCATGCACTGCCTTCACCGGTCCCTGCTGCGTGCGGACGAACATGTCCTCCCTCTCCGGTATTTACCGGTTAATTTCAATCCGGAAGCTGCTCCTGCTGGCCGGATAATAGCTTTCCGTATACTCAATCACCTGTCCCCCCTGGGTATATCCCCGGGAACTGATGAATGCCGCCGGTTCAAAAGGCGTTATCCCAAGCCCTGCCGCCACCTCTGCCGGCGGTATAACCACTTCCAGCTTCCTGGATGCATGCACCACCGACAGTCCCCTCGTATCCAGGGCCTCGTAGAAGGATGCATCCGTAAAGTCAAGCTGCGGCATCTCCGGAAAAAGCTTCAGCGGGACATAGAGCGTGGTATACACCACCGGGGCATTGGAATACAGGTTCTCCAGGTTCCGTATCCGTACCAGGCGGGTAACCGTCTCCCCCGGGCTTATCTTCAGCGCATCCCCCACCCGTTCTCCGGCCTTCTCCGTCTGAAGGCACACCACCTTCGTCCGCAGGACACGGTTCTTCTTCCTGCTCTCATCCCGATATCCCGTGACAAAGCTGGTGGATTCATGTACCAGCTTGGGCTGAGATACAAATGTGCCGCTGCCCTTCACCCGCACCAGCCTTCCCTCCCTGGCCAGCATGTCCAGCGCCTGCCTCACCGTGGGCCGGCTGACTCCCATGCCCTCCGCCAACTCATTCTCTGTGGGAATCCTGCCTCCCAGCGGATACCGTCCGTCGGCAATCCGCCCCCGAAGTTCCTCCGCTATCTGAACATAACGTGCCTGCATTGCGCTCCTCCCTTCCCAATCCGGATCAACCGTCCCCCTGCCCTGCCCGCCTCCACGGCAAAGCAGGCCCCCTGTCCCGGAAAATCGGGCGGAGGGTACACCTGCGCAGCACAGCGGGTCTGCCTTTTATGTACGAATAAAGCATTTCGTTCGCTTCCGTGACAAACGGGGGACGCCGCACTTGCCGGACAGCCGGCGGCCATTGCAGAAAAACATGAAATTACGGTTCGGCCCTGGGCAGCAGCGCCGAACCTGTTACAGACTGTTTAAAATCTGAATCACCTGATACAATTCCTCCGGCTTTACCCGCTCCGGAATGCGGTCTTCCAGGACACAGTCGGTAAAGTAACGAATTTCTTCGGCGTAAGCATCGCTCTTGGGAAGGTTGATATCACCCGTATCCCCTTCCGCCTCCTTCGTGAGATTCGTAACCTCGCCGTCTTCCTCATACAGGGTACACTGGCCGTTTTCATATGCCAGGATGGCTTTTTCAAACTGAAAGCGGAAACCCGCCCTAAACGGATATGACGCCGCATACCAGGATGCCTCCGTTGTAATAAAGAAATCCGGGTACTCATATACTACATTCAGGTAGTCCTGCTCAGGCCGCCTGGAGCGATGCAGCTGCGTGCCTGCCGGGTTTCCGAATGCATATACCATGAAATCCAGGTCATGTATGTGCAGGTCGTAGGGAACCAGGCCGCTTCGCTTTTCGTCCCGCATCCAGCCGTCCCAGCTCCACTTGGGGATGCTGCCCAGGCGGCTCATGGAACCGGCCAGCAGCCTTCCATACTTTCCGCTGTCATAGATTTCCTTCAGCAGCATGTACTCGGGCCAGAAGCGCAGCACCTGCGCAACCATGAATTTGACATTGTTCCTGCGGGCAGTCCCGTAAAGCCTCTCCACATCCTCCGCATTCAGAGAAACGGGCTTTTCACAGATCACATGAATTCCCCGCTCCATGGCGCGGACGGCAAAGTCCGCATGGAGATAGGTTGGCAGGCAGATATCCAGGATATCCAGCTGTTCCGCATCCAGCATCTCCTCAAAATCCGTATATAAGTGTTTGTCCGGATACTTTTCCAGACATTCCGGGCGGATGTCGCACAGCGCGATAAGCTCCGTATCCGCCATGGACTCCCATGCAGGAATATGTGCGCCGCTGATTCCGCCGATTCCTGCCATGCCTACTTTCAACATAATATATGCCTCCTTCTCCTTAATCCGTGAGCAATACGCTGTCCCTGCGCTTTACAGTGTGAGACCTGGAATTTCCCGAGCCACGCTTTCCGATGTCCCGGAAATCCTTCTCACACTTCAAGCTCCTGCTGGACATAGATCTGCTCCTCTATAAGGCCGATTCCCACAAATACTGCCCACACATAGGGCGCGCCGTAGACGTTCAAAGTTTTGGGACCCACGATTTTCATAGGAGCGCGCTCCCCTGTCCGGTCCTGAATCAGTTTCTCGTAAGCCTTCTCAAAGGTACTTCTGGTGATGGAACGCTCCCGCCTGTCGGTGAACAGCTCTCCGCCCTTGATGGTATAAGTGAAGGGCAGCCCCTTCTTGGTCAGAAATTGTTTGCCCTCGTGTGCCCGTATCTCATCCCACAGGCCGGGGGCGGTTATCTTTGCCGTATTGAGTTTCATATGTCTCCTTGTATGAACCGGACCGCCAATTCCGCCTTCCTGAACGATAGCACAATCAGCATGCATGACGCTCCGGCAGCAACTATGATCCGTGTACCGTTATTCAAATGGTAACTGATACCGGAGACATTGTCAATGTATTTATTCCATAATTACACAAACCGTTCCCGAAAACCACATGCAGTTTAACTTTCATCGCTTCCCTGGCTTTCGTTTTCCTCCCCGGACTCCGACTGGCCCTCATCAGCCTCCTCAGTCTCCGCCACATCCTCCAATGTCTGGTTAAACCGTGTCACCACGGTCTGCTCCACCACATATACCCGGTTCTCAGAAGGCATACTCACATAATAAGTCCCTGTGAGGGCATTATGATCCCCCACATACAGAATATAACTGGCCGATGCCGTTTCAAAGGAAATCGTCCGCTCCGGGTCGTCCAGGCCATACTGGCTTAAGTCCGTCACATCCTCGATGACCTGCAGGGCCGTCAGGGGCGCCACCCCTGAAAGCATACTTTTAATCGAATACTCCTTAATATTCCGTGAATCCTCTTCCACCGAATGCCAGACATCTTCGGATTTCTCAAAGGAATAGTTTACGCCTTCATAATCATAGGAAAGCTTCACCACATCCTCATATGCCGCGTCAATGATAACGCTGCCCTCCTGTTCCGCCTCTGCCGTTTCCGCCGCCTCCCGCCTCTCATTGAGATAGCGCACACCGGGAATGGCGGCTGCCAGCAATACCAGCACCGCCAACAGGATAATCAACTGCTTTTTTTGCTTTTTCATCTTATACACAGCCTCCTATTTATAGTCGCTGCGCCAGGGTACTTAAGTCCTGATGCCCCGGCGCACTCTGCCTTCGCAATTTCGATTACAGCCACTGCGCCAGGACACTTAAGGCAAAATGCCCCGGCGCACTCTTTCTTCCTTTAGAGCCTTCTTCTGCGGAACCAGATTGCGAAGCCTGCCGCCAGGCATCCAAGGGGAAGCACCACCGTCAGCAATACCCCCAGCAGCACGGCCCTGTTCTGGGGAACCATCAGATAGGACACCTCATAGCTTTTCGCCGGAATGGATATGCTGGTCTCATGTTTCGCAAAGCTGCTCACCGTGTTGGTAAACAGCAGCTGATTGGCGCCGCTGACCATGGCATTTGCGGTATCCGTAAAAATCTGCTCACAGCCGTATACCACCATCGAAGCCTCTGTGCCGTCTTCCAGTGTTTTGACCGCAGCTACGCCGATTGCAAAGGGTCCGTCCGTATCGCCCTGGGCTTTCTCATAATTATCCAGGTTAGAGATATCTGACTTGGCAAATGCGCTGTCGGATGTGGTCAGGAATTTCTGGTAGGAAATGTCCTCCCTGTCCTCGTCCTCAATCAAAATTCCCTGTCCGAAGGGCACAAACACATAATATTGCCCGTAAAGCCCCGCAGTATAGATGCCGCTGCCCACCGTGGGAAGGAGATAATAGGGATTTCTGTAATAATTCGCTTCTTCCTGTTCCACCACCAGCCCGTCAGCCACCTGCAGGCCCATGTATGCACAGAGCGCGTCCAGATTGGGCGTCTCTGTGTCGGCAATGCCTGTCACCAATATTACATTTCCGCCCCTGTCCAGGTATTGAATCACCTTCTCGGTGTCATCCGCCGAGAAATCGCCTGTGGCACCATGAATAATCATGCAGGCCGCATCTTCCGGGACGACATCGTAATCCATCAGGTTGATGCTCTCGTACTCCGTGTTTTCCTTTTTCAGCGCATTCGTAAATGCGGTGCTGAAGGAAACTTCCCCGTGTCCCTCCGTTATGTACACCTTGGGCACGTCATCCGTCAGCACCCTGTCCAGCGCGCTGGTGATCTGTCCCTCACCGTCGTATCCGGTGGTATCGGACGAATACCCTCCCGTGTAATAGTCATAGTCGTAACTGGTTTCATAAATGTCGTTGTAGTCTACCACGGTATTCCGCTTGCCGCTGACGATAATCAGACTGTTCAGACTGATATTTTCATTGGTATACTGTGTGTAAAACCGTGGATTTATATTCGGATCCACATATTCCACCTTGATATGATCGGACAAATCGTCATACCGCTGCAGCATCTGCCCCAGCATCACGTCCTGGCTTTCCTCTGAGGATATCACATAGATGGTCACATCCTCGCCGATGGTTTTCACATATTCCTTTGTCTGCTCCGTCAGGGAGTACAGCTTCTGGCTCGTGACGTCCACGGACACCCATGAGGCGGGCAGTTCTCCCAGCACTACATTGGTTACCACTATGATTCCCACTGCCGCGGCTATCATGCCCGTGCTGTAGGCGCCCATGCCGAAAACCTTACGGGAGATGCTGTAGCGCCTCTTCTGAATGGACTGCACCGTCAGGAACAGGGCAAGGACCGTCATGGAGACAAAATAAAATACGGACTTCACATCCAGGGTTCCGTTCAGCAGATTGGAAAACGGCGTGTACATATCCAGGCAGCCTAAGATTCCGGTAAGCCAGTTCCCGGTGTAGGAAATCAGTCCGCAGACCGAGTCCATCATATATGCCAGAAACAGGATAATAAATGTCAGAACAGCCGCTATCACCTGGCTTTCCGTGAGCGAAGACACCAGTACGCCCACGGCGATTGCCATCATCCCATACAGGAAAAAGGCCAGCACGGAAAGGTAGGATTCCGCCATGGGAACAGAGCCGAAGCTTCCCATAATCAGCGGATAGACGCAGATGAGGCCTGTGGGAATAGCAAATATGGTAAGCAGCGCCAGGAACTTGCCCATCACGATTCCTCCCACGGATACCGGCGCCGTCAGGATCAGCTGGTCTGTTCTGCTCCTTTTTTCCTCTGCCAGGATCCGCATGGTCAGCACCGGAACACCGATCAGGAACAGGATAATCACGCTGGATATGGCATAGGAAAAATAGGGATAACCCTGCAGTAAATTCACTGCCGTGTAGTACAGGCCCACAAAAAATAAGGTGGCCGCGATAAACAGCAGCCCGATAAAGGAACGGAAATAAGACTTTATCTCTCTCTTATATATGGCAAACATTTATTTCTCCTCCCTTTTCTTCCTTTTTCCGCCGAAGATTTTCCTCTGCTCCTTCTCCGCCGGCTGCCCGCCTGACGTCAGCTCCAGGAAAATATCCTCCAATGATTCTTCTCTGGCCGTCATCTCCATGATGGGAAGCCCGGCCTCCGCAAGCGCGTAAAAAACTGCCTCTCTGATGTCCTTATTCTCCTCAGACCCTACCTTCACACTGGCAAAGCCTTCTTCTGCCTCCGCGTGTTCCACTGTTGACACTCCTGTCACTTTTTTAAGTACATCCCGCAGCTCCTCTTCTCCGCCCTTCACCGTCAGCTGCAGCTCCCGGGAATGATTCATCAGCTTTTTCAGCCCCTCCGGCGAATCGCTTGCCACCAACTGCCCATGGGATATGATCATAATATGGTCGCATATGGCGCTGACCTCGGACAAAATATGGGAACTCAGAATGACGGTATGGTTTTCCCCCATCCGGCGGATCAGGTCGCGGATTTCGATAATCTGCTTGGGATCCAGGCCCACCGACGGCTCATCCAGGATAATCACTTCAGGATCTCCCAGTACCGCCTGGGCCAGCCCCACCCGCTGGCGATAACCCTTGGACAGATTTCGAATCAGGCGCCTGCGCACGTCCTGAATCCCCGTCATCTCCATGGCATTGTCAATCTGTGCTTTCCGTTCCGCAGCCGGTATCTTCTTCAGCTGCGCCGCAAAATCCAGATACTCTCCCACTGTCATCTCCGCATAAAGCGGCGGTATCTCCGGCAGATACCCTATCCGCTTCCTGGCCTCCTCCGGTTCCTTCTGAATATCCTTCCCGTCTATGGATACCGTGCCTTCCGACGGCGCTATGTAGCCGGTAATCATGTTCATGGTGGTGGATTTTCCCGCGCCGTTGGGACCCAGGAAGCCGTAGATCTGCCCTTTTTCCACCCGGAAAGAGAGATGGTCCACCGCCGTATGCCCACCATACCGTTTCGTAAGATTCGTCACCTCAATCATGCTCTTCCTTACCTTTCTGTACATTTTCCGGCAGCCCTTCCCGCTTTCCGCGAGTACGGGCTGCCATGTGCTGAAAATATTTTAATGGGCAAATGTCATGATTCGGTGTTCACTTTGTGAAAGATTTGTGAAGCGACAGCGACTGGAAACAGCCTTCTCCCTCTGCCGTCAGCATGACGCTCGGCGTTCTTGCCGGGACTTCCCGGAAGGAAAAAGCCCCTTCCCCGCTCTTGAATTCAAAAAGGACACCGTCAGAATACAGCGCCACCCTGTCACAATTACTGTAACACAGGACCTCATAATTCCCGCTTGCCATACGCCGTACACTCTCCGGCGCTATATGGACAAAGGGCGCCTGGGCCCACTTCGCACAATATTGGTAAAACAGCGCCTCCGGCCGACAGCTGCCGGGTAAAAAGAGGCTGTGCCTTTCCCCCCGGAATAAGGGGATATCCTCCCCTGTAGGTGTCTGAAGCACCACCTCCGCCCCATGTACCCAAACATATCCCGGTTGTGCCTCCCCTCTCTGAAACACCACAAAGCCGTAACGATCACATAATTGCAGAAAAGCCTTCCGCGCCGCCTGCTTTCGGCTGCTGCCGGCGTCCTGCCCCTCTCCCCGGCAGATTTCCGGGCAGGCTTCCCCCCAGGGCTTCCCGCCTTCTTCCGACCCGTCCTCCATACAGACGCAGTTGGCTCCCAACTTCAGCAGCCACTGCATGTCCTCCAGCATCTGCCGCTGCATTGCCGCCTCCGTACCCGTTTCCGGCAGCGCATAGCGAACCGTTTTCGGCACAAAGGACTCATTGTTCAGCCGCATTTCCCCATCCCTGGCATTGACGGCCAGACAGCGCAGGGCCAGCTGCCCCCGTATCCTGTCCACAAGCCGTCCACCACCGTCTGCCAGGATTGCCTCCATCCCATAGAGACAGGGTTCCCGGATTCCCTTCCACAGATCCGGACGCAGCAAAACAGACCGCAGCGGCTCCTCCTCACCAAGCTTCTGTACACATTCCAGAACCATACGATTCTGTTTGTCTGTAAGGATGAGGCGGATGTATCCCTGCTCCTCTCGAAGGCAGTCCCGCGCTTCCTCATCTCTCAGGGGAATTGTAATCCTTCGGTCCCGTCCCCCGGTATTCCGTATCAAATGAAACGCCCACTCCAGAACGGCCTTTCCGCCCTCCAGCCTGCATTCCGCTTCCACGCTGCCCCCGGGTACTGTCCTGTCAAATTTCATCTGTCCCTCCCGAATTCAAACCCGCCACGCCCTACAGCCGACAGCTAAAACTTCCCGTTCCGCTTCTCCCGCAGAACGGCCGCATTCTTCTCCACCTCTGTCCTGCCCAGGGGATAGGCAAACTGTATAATGAAAAACACCGCCAGGTAACAGACGCCCGGCACCAGCGTTGCCACCGTGTAAATCCGCTCCGCAACGGCCTGTGTCTGGGAGGGTGCCTCTGAGATATAGCCGATGGCCGTCAGCACGAAACCGCCCAGGCCCCCTGCCAGCGCCTGTCCCACCTTCCTGGCAAAGGAATAAACCGCGTAAACCGTACCGTCTTCCCGCCTGCCGGTGGCGATCTCCTGGTAATCAATGATATCCGTAATAAAAGCCCAGATGATCATATTGAAAAGCCCGGTGCCCAATGTCCCCAGAAACAGCAGCGCCATAAACAGCGGGATGCTCTTCACCCGCAGAAGGTACAGCAGCAGGTACACCGCCCCCGCCACCAGCATCCCCACGGCCCCGGCCTCCTTCTTGCCGAATTTCAGCACGATGGCGGAGATGAAGGGGGCCAGCAGCAGCGTGCCGCCGATTCCCACCACATTGGCCACGGACAGCGCTTTCGCATTCCGGAAATAGTCCAGGAACAGGTAATTGTTCATGGCCTGCCCCAGCAGCGTGGCCAGCAGCAGCACCAAAGCGGCGCACACCAGCGCCAGCAGGGGCCTGTTGCGCCCAAGGCCTTTGAGCATGTCCAGGAAGCCCTCCCCGGCGCCTTCCTTTTTTTCAAAGACCACCCGCTCCCGGCACAGCGTGTAGCAGAGCACATAGCAGACGATGGCCAGCACGCCGAACACGATTGCGGTCAGCGTAAAGCGCACGGGCAGCACGATCTGATTCCCCGCCTCGTCCGTCCTGTATACAATCAGCGGCACAAGCACCCCGATGGCCAGCCCCGCCAGACCTGCGCCGATGCTGCGGAAGGTGGAGAGGGCGGCCCTGTCCTTCACGTCCGGGCTGATCACGGAGGCCATGGAGCCATAGGGGATGTTGATGGCCGTGTAGCAGAAGCTGCTCCACAGCAGATATGTGAAGGTCACATAGACCAGCTTCGCCCCATAGGGCCAGTCCCTCACGAAATACAGGTACATGGCAGTGCTGGCCAGGGCCACAGGAACACACATGCGCCTGATCCACGACCGGAACCTGCCGTCCCCTGCGGGCCGCATATGGTCTACGATACGCCCCATGGTCACATCCGTAAAAGCGTCTACGAACCTGGCCCCCAGAAACAGCAGCCCCACGGCGAAGCCGCTCAGCCCCAGCACCTTGGTATAGAATACCATCAGGTAGCTGCTGGCGAATATGAAGCTGAAATCATTGCCGAAATCCCCGAACATGTACCCTATCTTGTCCCGGATTCCGAAAGGGCGCCCGCCGCTCCTGTCTTCCTTCACATTTCCGTTCCCATCCACTGTCTTTGCCATGTGAACCTCCACCTCTGCATAGTCATCTGTGTCTTATGTCGCGCAATGGAGTTATTGTCCCACATCGGGGAAAATTTATTCAAAACTTTACTTTTACCCGGAAATGTATTATACTGTAGACCGCCAGGATTTACAGTGGCGTCTTCGGGAAAGTACTTGGCTGGCGGTCTGCAGTCGGGTCGCACTGCAAATTTAACCGGTGTGCAGTATATATTTGAGACAGTCGATATCAGGGTTTTATTTCGAAAAGAAAATGGAGGAAAGCGCTTCACATGGCCATACTTACCGTATTTTTCCAGATGCTTTCACTGCTGATCATGATTGGGGCCGGATGGTTCATGGCCAGGAAGGGGATGATGGACGAGCACACCAACACCCAGATGTCCAAAATGATCGTGAACGTGTTCAATCCCATGCTGATGATCTCCAGCGCGGCCGGCTCCGTGGGGCTGATTCCCTTGAGCACGATTGTTTTGGTGGGGCTGATCGCCATCGGCATGTTCGCCATCCTGATCGCGGCGGGCATGATCCTGTCCCCTCTGTTCGAGAGGCAGCCCGACCAGAAAAAGATTTTCCAGATGATGTTCGTCTTCTCTAACCTGGGGTTCATCGGCATACCGGTGGTGGGCAGCATACTGGGGACCCAGTACGTGGTCTATGTCACCGAGTTCCTGCTGCTGTACACCATCGTGTTCTATACCTACGGGGTGGCGATGATGGACGGGAAGTTCTCCCTGTCCTCCCTGAAAGCCATGGTGAATCCGGGGCTGATATCCGGCCTGGCCGCCGTCCTCATCATCGTGCTGAACATCCCCCTCCCGGGCTTCCTCATGACGGCGGTGACCTATCTGGGGAACGTGACCTCCCCCATGGCGCTGGTTGCCGTGGGCTTCGCCCTGGCCCACACGGATCCAAAGCGCATCTTCTGCCAGCCGAAGCTCTATGTCTTCTCCGTGGTAAAGCTCCTGGCGCTGCCCCTTCTGATGCTGCCCCTGGTGAGGCTGGCCACGGACGATGCTGCCCTGCTCTCCGTGTGCATGGTCATGTTCGGCATGCCCATCGGCAACATGCCCCTGATCCTGGGGAACCAGAAGGGCATTGATGGCAGCACCTGCAGCGCCGCCATCATCCTGACTACGATTCTATGCGTGTTCACCATCCCCGTATTGCTTGCACTGGTCGGATGACAGGCCGGGAGCTGCGGCCCCGGCATACTGCCCGTTTCCCGCGCGGCCCCGGCCTGCTCCTCAGACCGCGGAATCCCGGGAACGGCGCCCCGGCGTTTCAGGATTCCCCGGGCCCTCAGCCCTCCGCCATCTTCTGCCGGATCCAGGACAGGATGATGTCTATCCCCGCGGGCCCTCCGTCCACGTTCCGGAAGCCGTTGACGATGATGTCCGCGTTCCACTTGGAGGACTCCACATACTGCCGCTGCCTGGGCTGGACGGCCTGGACATATCTGTCCATGATGTCGTCCAGGTCGTAGCCGTAGTTCAGGTTCCGGGAGATGCGCCGCCTCAGCCTCTCGTCCTGGTCGCAGTCCACGAACACCTTCAGGTCAAGCAATGGCGCCATGGCCTGGTCCCAGAGGATGAACATCCCCTCTATCAGGACTACATCCACATCTTCCTTTTCTCTGACAGCCGCCACGTCCGCGTGTAGCCTGTCCAGGTTCATCGTATTCGGATGGTTGTCGTCCCGGTAGGTCCTGCCGTCCAGGATGCCTACGATTTCCGGGCGCTCCGAGGGCTCCCTGAAATACTTGTCCATATGGAAAACCTTGACTCTGTAGCCCTCCAGCCGCTCCTCCAGCCTGTCGCTCAGGGTGGACTTGCCGCTGGCGCTGCAGCCCCCTATCCCCACTATGTATGCCTGCTTCATCCGTATACCTCCTTTGCCTACATTGATTACAGTCTAACACGGGCGGCGCAATTATACAATCCTTATTCTTCCCTGCCGCTGCCTCCCGGGCATAAAAAGCCCGGCATGGACAGACATACGCCTCTCCATGCCGGTATGGCAATCGCTTCTGTTCGTTTACGCCTTCTCGATGGCGATAGTGGCTTTCTCGCCGTTCACGTTCCATTCCTTCGCCACCGCGAAATCCTTCCCCTCCGTCAGCTCCTCGGCCAGCACCTTGCCCGAGATGGAATCCGCGTTCCTGGCAGCGATCGCCGCCAGCTTCCCGTTTCCGTTCACGGACACCCTGATGTGGTCCATGACCTGGAAGCCCGCGTCCTTGCGCATGGTCTGGATCTTGCTGATCAGCTCGTAGACGAAGCCCTCCTCGATCAGCTCCTCCGTCAGGTTGGTGTCCAGCACCACGGTCATCCTGCCGTTCTCCTGGGACACGTAGCCCGGCTTCTGGGTCATGTCGATCAGCAGGTCGTCCTTGGTCAGCTCCACGGCCGCTCCGTTCACCTCAAAGGCGAGCTTTCCGCTTGCATCCAGCTCATCCATGGCGGCATTGCCGTCCAGCGCCGCCAGCGTCTTCTGGATCCCGCCCAGCTGCTTGCCGTATTTGGGCCCTACCGTGCGGAGCTGGGGCTTGAAGGTGTAGGTGGTGTAATCCCGCACATCTTCCGTGTAGACCACTTCCTTCACGTTCAGCTCGTCCCGGATGATGGCGGTGCAGAAGCCGTCCAGGCCCTGGGCCGTCCCCACTGTCCCCGTGGCATCCTGTCCTCCCTCTGCCGATATGCCGGCCGCCGCGCCTGCTGCGCCTTCTCCCGATGCGGACCTGCCCTCCGAATCGGTCTGCCCTGCCCCCATCTTCACGTACATCCTGCTGATGGGCTGGCGGTTCTTGATTGCGGCGGCATTGCGGCAGGCCCGGCCCAGCACCACGGCCTCCAGCACCTCCTCCATGTCCGCCTCCAGCTTTTTATCTATAAAGCACTCTTCCACTGTCGGGAAATCGCACAGGTGGATGCTCTCCGGCGCGCTTCCGTCGGTGCTGCACACCAAATTCCGGTAGATTTCCTCCGTCATGAAGGGAATCATGGGAGCCGCTGCCTTGCACACCGTCACCAACGCCGTGTGCAGGGTCATATAGGCGTTGATCTTGTCCTGCTCCATGCCCTTTGCCCAGAAGCGCTCACGGCTGCGGCGCACGTACCAGTTGCTCATCTCCTCCACGAAGTCCTGCAGGGCCTTGGCGGCCTCGGGGATACGGTATTTGTCCAAATCCGCGTCCACCTGTCCCACCACGGTGTTCAGCCTGGACAGGAGCCACTTGTCCATCACGGGCAGTTTTTCGTATTCCAGGGTATGTTTTGACGCATCGAACCCATCGATATTGGCATACAGCACGAAGAAGGTATAGGTGTTCCAGAGCTTATCCAGGAACTTGTGCTGTCCCTCCAGCACGGTCTTGCCGGAGAAGCGCTTGGGCAGCCAGGGGGCGGCGCTGGTGTAGAAATACCACCGGATGGCGTCCGCGCCGTACTCTTCCAGGGCCTGGAAGGGATCCACCACATTCCCCTTGGACTTGCTCATCTTCTGGCCGTCCTCGTCCGCCACCAGGCCCAGCACGATGACATTCTCGTAGGGGGCCTTATTGAAGAGCAGAGTGGACTCCGCCAGCAGGGAGTAGAACCATCCCCTGGTCTGGTCCACAGCCTCGGAGATGAAGTCGGCCGGGAACTGCTGTTCGAACAAGTCTTTATTCTCAAAAGGATAATGATGCTGGGCAAAGGGCATGGCCCCGGAGTCGAACCAGCAGTCGATGACCTCCGGCACCCGCTTCATGGTCTTCCCGCACTTGGGGCAGGGGAAGGTCACCTCGTCGATATAAGGGCGGTGCAGCTCGACATCCTTAGTCCTCTCATCCCCGGTGAGGGCGGCAAGCTGATCCCTGCTGCCCACGGATTCCATATGCCCGCACTGGCACTCCCAGATATTCAGGGGCGTGCCCCAGTAACGGTTCCTGGAGATGCCCCAGTCCTGGATGTTCTCCAGCCAGTTGCCGAAGCGCCCCTCGCCGATGGTGGGCGGGATCCAGTTGATGGTCTTGTTGTTGCGCACCAGGTCGTCCTTCACGGCGGTCATCTTGATGAACCAGGACTCTCTGGCGTAGTAGATCAGGGGCGTGTCGCAGCGCCAGCAGAAGGGATAATCGTGCTCGAACTTCGGCGCGGAGAACAGCTTTCCTTCCTTATCTAAATCCTTCAGGATATCGGCATCCGCGTCCTTCACGAATTTCCCGGCGTAGGGGGTCTCCTCCGTCATATGCCCCTTGCCGTCCACGAACTGCACCAGGGGCAGACCGTACTTCCTGCCTACGTTTGCATCGTCCTCACCGAAGGCGGGGGCGATGTGCACGATGCCTGTACCGTCCGACATTGTGACATATGTGTCACAAGTGACGTAATGGGCCTTTTTGCCCTGGCGGGCGGCTTCCTCTCCGGAACAGGCGAACAGGGGCTCATACTCTTTATGCTCCAGATCCGTGCCCTTGTAGGTCTCCAGCACCTGGTAAGCCGCCGTTCCCTCTTCCGCCAGGCCTCCCAGCACAGTGTCCAGCAGGGCCTGGGCCATGTAATAGGTATAGCCGTCAGCGGCCTTCACCTTCACATAGGCCTCATCCGGGTTCACGCACAGGGCCACATTGGAGGGCAATGTCCAGGGTGTCGTAGTCCACGCCAGGAAATAGGCCTCCTCCCCCACGCATTTGAAGCGCGCCACCGCGGAGCGCTCCTTCACCGCCTTGTAGCCCTGGGCCACCTCGTGGCTGGACAGCGGGGTGCCGCAACGGGGGCAGTAGGGCACGATTTTGAAGCCCTTGTATAAGAGCCCTTTGTCCCAGATGGTCTTCAGCGCCCACCATTCGGACTCGATATAGTCGTCATGATAGGTCACGTAAGGGTCGTCCATGTCCGCCCAGAAGCCCACGGAGCCGGAGAATTCCTCCCACATGCCCTTGTACTTCCAGACGCTCTCCTTGCATTTGTCGATGAAGGGCGCCAGGCCGTACTCCTCGATCTGCTCCTTGCCGTCCAGCCCTAAGAGCTTCTCCACCTCCAGCTCCACGGGCAGGCCATGGGTGTCCCAGCCCGCCTTCCGGGGCACCATGCATCCCTTCATGGTGCGGTATCTGGGAATCATGTCCTTGATGGTGCGGGTCTCCACATGGCCGATGTGGGGCTTGCCGTTGGCCGTGGGCGGGCCGTCGTAGAAGGTATAGACCGGACCCTCCTTCCGGCTGTCGATGGTCTTCCGGAAGATATCGTTCTCCCGCCAGAATCTTTCCACTTCTTTTTCGCGTTCTACCAGACTGACATTGGCTGAAACCTGTTTGTACATTGTCGCGTTTCCTTTCCTGGTTCTGCCTTTTGGCGATTGCCCTTTCGGGCTGTTTTTGGTTGCAGACTTTTTTGCTTTTTGGTCGTCTTCCTGTTTTCCCTGCATTGCCGCCGGGCAGGCTGCCCGGCATTTCTCACGGACACCGAAAGCTTCTTCCTGCGGCAAACGGCCTGCACGGCAGACAGTGCGCCTCCCCCGGCAGGGCAGACGATTGCCTCCTACGCAAAAAGACTCCGTCCCGCAATAGGACGAAGCCTGACGCATTCGTTTCACCACCTGTTACAGCGCACGTATCCGTATGGGTTCCCTCCCCGGCGCGGTATCCCACTGCCAAGAGCTCTCCTCACGGAAATGATGCGATTTCCCGTAACGGGGGAATGCCGTGCAGGACTACTGATCCGGAACCCTCTCCCCACCGCGGCCCGCTGACCGTATTTTAAGGGAATCTGAGTCCTTGGCTTTTGTCCTGCCTGCTCGGAAGCGATCTTCACTGTCCCTCTACTTGCGCCGGTCTCGCACCCTCACCGGCTCGCTGGGGCTTTCCCGGAACAGCTACTCTCTTCGTCATGGCATTTGCTTTCTGTGACGTATGTTCTGATATACTATTATAATCTTGTGGATTTTTGTTTGTCAAGCTAAAATGTTAAAAATGCTGATTAAAAGTTACTTTTCAGTTATGGTCAGCCACCCACCGCAAAACCGGAGTCAGGCTGGAGAGGCCAGGCTTTCTGCGGAATCCGCGTCCTTGCGCTCCGGGCAGTCCGCACAGCCGTCCCTGCGGGAGGCCACGGGCGAGAAGGCGTCCTTCGCCTTGTACAGCTCCTGCTGGAACGCCCTGAAATCCGGCTCCAGAAGTTCGAAGGACAGGAAAGCGATTTTGCCGCCGGTATACTCGATCACGAATATCTTAAACGGCCTGACCAGGTAGCACACAGGCACGGCCACCAGCCCTATGCACATCACGATGAAGCAGCTGCTGACGATGGCCTGGAGCCCGAAGTAGACATGATCCACCTTCTCCACGAACAGCAGGAAGAAGCCGGCCAGCACGCTCAGCAGGATCACGAACGCGATCCCCAGCGCGAAGACGAAGCCGAACCTGGCGGTGGAAAAGCCCGAGCCGGTGACGTCCTTCACGTCAATGGTATAATCTCCCTCCCTGACCCGATAGGCGCGGCCCGTACTGTGGAAATACCTGCCCTTCACATATACGCGCTTATCCGTCAGCACGCAGAAGTGGCTCTTCATGCAGCCCTCCTCGAGAAACTTGTACAGAAAGCCCTCCCCTAAGATCGCCGCTTTCTTCTCTGTTGCATCCATAAACAGACTGTTCAATTCTCCCATACTTTAATTCCCCCTGTTTCAGAATGGCTGTGCCCGCAGATTCCGGACACATACACATTGCTCCTATATGTGCCTCACTTAGAACGCCCAGGGCGACAGAGCGCTCCGCCGCCGAGGACATTCAGGTGAGAACCAAGAACGAGGCGTCAAGCATGCGTCCACACTTTCCACCTCGTGTATTCATAAGGCTTCCAGACGGGCCAGTCTCCACACAGTAAAAGGCATTGTAATTTTACCACAAATGCGTTATAATACCATTGTGTGTATCGCAGACTCTGTCTGTATCGTGTGGTAGGTAACGCTACCAACCTTGCCACAGGAAGCGGCAACTTCCTGTGGTGGTACACCATCATTATTACGTCCTTGTATTCTCGATTACTATCTTACCATATTTTCTCATTATATACAAGTGACAAATATTTTTAAATGAAGGAAGTTTTAAAAAGAATTCCAAAATGAGCGATGCAGGAGGGAACCATGAGCGGATTAAACGGCATGAATGCCGCATCAATGCTGAAACTGATCGGCGCCAGGAATCAATTCAACCATAACCATCCAAAATTCGGGGCCTTTCTGAAATCCGTCTTTTCCAGGCAGATTGAAGAAGGGACTGTAATCGAACTGAGCGTCACCAGGCCCGGCGAGGAGCCTGTCACCACCAACATCAAGGTACAGCAGTCCGACTTAGAGCTGCTGGAGGAGCTGAAAGGACTGATGAAATGATCTATCTGTCGCATTTCTCCTTCCCTGACATAGAGCGGGAGTACAGCTTCCTGATGGGGATCAAACGGACCTGCTACGACACCTTCTATCCCTTCCAGGTGCTCTCGAAGCGCGGGCTGCGGATGCTGGATTTCGAACCGGTCACGATTCTCTACGGCGGGAACGGCTCCGGCAAGACCACGGCCTTGAACATCATCGCCCAGAAGACGGGAATCGCCAGGGACTCCCCCTACAACCGCTCCAATTTCTTTGAGGATTATCTGCAGATGTGCGACTTCGAGACCCGGGAGCCGATTCCAGGCGACAGCAGGATCATCACCAGCGACGACGTGTTCGACTTCGTGCTGAACCTGAGATGCCTGAACGACGGCATCACCGGCAAGCGGGAGAAGCTGTTCGAGGAGTACCTGGAGAACAAATACGCCCACTTCCGGATGAAGTCCCTGGAAGACTACGAGCAGCTCAAGAAAGTCCACATGGCCCGCCGCAAGACCCAGTCCAGATACGTGAGGGAAAATGTCATGGACAATGTGCGGGAGCACTCCAACGGTGAGAGCGCCTTCCTCTATTTCTCGGAGAAGATCCGGGAGAACGGCCTGTACCTTCTGGACGAGCCGGAGAACAGCCTCTCCCCGTCGCGCCAGCAGGAGCTGGCGAAGTTCCTGGAGGACTCGGCCCGGTTCTTCGGGTGCCAGTTCGTCATATCCACCCACTCCCCCTTCCTGCTGGCCATGCGGGGCGCAAAGGTCTACGATATGGACGAGGATGTGGTGGACGTGAAGCGGTGGACGCAGCTCGCCGGAGTGCGGGCCTATTTCGACTTCTTCAAAAAGCATGAGGACGCGTTCCTGCAATGAGCCCGGCGGGGCCCCGGCGGACACCGCCCCTGTCCGCAAAAGAGAGCCGCTTCCCTTTCCCGCAGGAACGGGTATGGGGGTGCGGCTCTTCTGGCGCTCTATTTAGTTGTAGTTGTCGATGCAGGGCTGGAACATGCTCTTGGTCACGCCGCACAGCGGGCAGCACCAGTCATCGGGAAGGGATTCGAAAGGGGTGCCGGGAGCGATGCCGTGCTCGGGGTCGCCTTTCTCAGGGTCGTATGTATATCCGCAGGGATTGCAAAAATATTTCTGCATGGAAGTCATCCTCCTTCTATAATTATGTGAATTGTGTCATGAATCTTGGTTCTCAGCCGGGCATTCGCCTTAACCGAAGTATCTCTTCAAAAGTCCTTCGAATGCCAAGGCATCCGCTTTAACCGAAGTATCTCTTCAAAAGTCCTTCAAATGCCTTTCCGTGCCTTGCCTCATCGCGGGCCATCTCATGAACAGTGTCATGGATAGCATCCAGGCCCAACTCCTTGGCCCTCTTGGCCAGATCCGTCTTGCCTGCGGTAGCGCCGTTCTCGGCATCCACCCTCATCTCCAGGTTCTTCTTGGTGGAATCGGTCACCACCTCGCCCAGCATCTCCGCGAACTTAGCGGCATGCTCAGCCTCTTCGTAAGCAGCCTTCTCCCAGTACAGGCCGATCTCCGGATAGCCCTCTCTGTGGGCGACTCTGGCCATGGCAAGGTACATGCCCACCTCAGAGCACTCGCCCTCGAAGTTGGCGCGCAGGTCCTTCACGATGTCCTCGCGGACGCCCTGGGCAACGCCTACCACATGCTCTGCAGCCCATGTCTTATCGGCAGCCTGCGCTGTGAACTTCTCAGCGGGAGCATGGCAGATAGGGCACTCTGCGGGCGGATTGTCGCCCTCGTGAACATAACCGCATACTTGACATACATACTTCATACTGTTTATCTCCTTTTCTTTATGAAAAATATCTGGTAACCCGTGTCATGCGCCCGATTCCTCGGGCAAAGCCGTGTCCTCCGGCAGTGCTGTCCCTCTAGGCAAGTCCGTCCCTCCGGACAAGTCCATCCCTCCGGACAAGTCCATCCCTCCGGACTTTGTGCAGCGGCCGCAGGTGCCGTAGAAATACGTCACATGCCCGGCCACATGCCCGTCGAAATGCGCCGCGGCCTTCTCCAGCACAGAGCTGATGTCATCCATCTCCAAATCCACCACGCCGCCGCACTTCTCGCACAGCAGATGATAGTGGGGCGAAGTGTCCCCGTCGAAGCGGTCCACGCCGTCTCCCAGGTTCAGCCGGCTGATCTCCCCGTCTTGGGCCAGGAGGGTGAGATTTCGGTATATCGTGCCAAGGCTGATGCTGGGGCTGCGCTGGCGGACATTCCTGTATATGACATCCGCAGTGGGATGATCCTCTCTGGTCATCAGGAACTCCTTGATGGAATCCCTCTGCCTGCTATGTTTCCTTGCAGCCATCCGACACCTCTCTTAGACACAACAATAGTAGTGATTCCTGTTTTTATTATAATGAAATCGGGATAAATGTCAAGGGAAGCTGTAAATTTTTTCCAGATTTTTAATATTTCCAGCTCAATCTCCTTGCCAATCATGCGGAATAGTGGTAGACTATATTGTGTTGCTTTCATTTAAACCAATATTGAGGAGGAAATGACATGAAAAAAGTAAGCAAGATGCTGGTCGTCCTGCTGGCCCTTGTCATGGCTTTGTCCATAAGCGGGTGCGGCGGCAGCGACAGCGGAAAAGACCTGGTGGGCACATGGTCCCTGGACTATGACCTGGCGGATCTCCTGGCGGGAGAGATGGGCGAAGACTTCGAGGGCTTCAGCGCTCCGCTGATGATGTCCATCTGCTTCGAGTTCAAGGAGGACAATACCTTCAGGATGTACGGCGAGCCCGAGTCCTTCAAGACCAATTACAGCGCCTGGCTGGACGAGTTCCTGGCCTTCGCCACGGAGATGATGTACACCGAGTTCTCCAATCAGGGTCTGGACAAGGACGCTGCCGACGCAGCCTTCCAGGAGTCCTATGGCAGCGGCATCACGGACTATCTGCGCGAGACCTTCGAGGCCGAGGTGAATGTGGACGACCTGCTGAACGAGATGGCTACGAGCGGCAAGTACGAGGCCAAGGGCAACAAGCTCTACATGGCCGAGGAAGGGACCGAGATCGACAAGAACGCGTATGATGTCTTCACTGTCAGCGGGGACAGCCTGAAGCTGGAGCTTCCCAGCGGGGCCGACCCCAGCCAGGGAGAGATCCTTCCCGGACTGGAGTACCCTCTGGAGTTCAAGAAGGCGAACTGATCATCTGTGAACCTTGCCGCGATTCCATATAGTGGACGGCTGGGCCCTGGGCGTAGGACTGCGGAATAGCAGCCTGCCCAGGGCTTTTTTATTGAAGGGGAACAGGGGCCAGAAATAGCTCATCCCCCCGAAGGTAGGCGTGGTGGCGGCGGACAGCAGGGTGAGTCCCAGGCAGGCCAGGAAGCCGCCCAGGCCCAGGAAGCCCGTGCCCAGGAGCAGCAGGATCCTGTAGAGCCGGACGGCGTCGGCGAACTCGGTGTCCGCCATGGACAGGGATGCCAGCAGCGTGGCAGCCGCATAGAACAGCACGTCCGCGGAGGCCCAGTTCAGGCTCACCGCCACATCCCCGATGATCAGTCCTCCCACGATGGACAGGGAGCCGGAGAATTTCCCGGAGCTTAAGGAGGAGGAATACTTGAACAGGTCCAGCAGGAATTCCACCGCCAGGATATAGAAGAACATGCGTTCTCTCGTAAGGCCGCCCCCGGAGAGCAGCCCCCAGGCCCGGGCAGTGTCCGGGAAGCAGCCCGTGACCAGCAGGAACACGGGCAGGAGCAGCAGGCTCACCGGAATGCACAGGAAGCGCACCAGCCGGAAATACGTGCCTACCGCGGGGCTCTTGTAATAATCCTCCGGGCTCTGGGTGAACTGGAAGACCGTGCAGGGCAGCACCAGCACCTGGGGCGAATTGTCCACCAATACCAGGATATGCCCCTCCGTCAGATAGCTGCAGGCCACATCCGGCCGCTCCGTCATCCGGACGCTGGGCAGCGGGTTCCACCAGCGCCTGGGCACCAGCAGCTCCTCCAGGCTTTTCGCCCCCATGGTCAGCGAGGTGACCTGCAGGGCGCCTATCCGTTCCCGGAGCATCTCCAGCAGCCCCTCGTTCACGGAGCCCCGTATATACGCAATGGCCACGTCCGTCCTGCTCTCCTCCCCCACGCAGTGCATGGAGAACACCAGCTCCGTGGAGCGCACCCGTCTGCGGATCAGGTTGGCGTTGAACAGCAATGTCTCCACGAAGCCGTCCCGGGACCCCTTGGTCACCCGCTCCAGGTCCGGCTCCGCGATGCCCCTGGCGGGATAGCTGCGGGCGTCTATCAGGATTGCCTGGGAAAAGCCGTCTATGAACAGGGCCGCCGGGCCGCTGAGCACATTCCGGAAGATGTCCTCCCAGGAACCGCACAGGGAGGTCTGGGCGTATCCCATCTTCCCGTCCATATACCGGAGGATGTCCTCCACCCTTTCGTCCTTCATATAGGAAGCGTCCTGCAGGTCCGAGAAGATCTGCTGCAGAAGCTCCGTCCTGCAGAAGCCGTTCACCCCCAGGAAGAAGGCCCTGGTCTCTCCCAGGTACAGATGCCTAGTCATCAGGTCGAAGCTCTCCTTCACCGGCAGGTTATATTCGATATGCCGTATATTTTCATCCAAGTCAACAGATAAAGCCATGGCGCTCTTCCCCTTTCGAAGACGGCACAGTCCGTCCTCTCTCAGTCTTCCCAACCGCTCCCGGCTTATTCTTGTCACAGCGAAATTCCGCAATATATATGCAGCGAATAAATCTTGTCCAAAAACCGAATAAACGGCATGGCTGGCTGTGCTATGCGGCTGGCAAGAATTCAATGCCGTTTATGTGTATATGTCCATTAATGATATCTGGGAAAATAGTAGAAAATCTATGTAGAGCGAAACAGGAAGAATTCCCATTTCGCGAAAAACTTGGGCTCTGGTTCCGAATCCGCCGATGTCACCAGAAGAGCTGCACCAGACCCAGCCCAATCAGCAGGGCGCCGGAAACCGGCTCTGCCACGCAGCCTGCCAGTTGGAGCCCATGGCACCCGCCAAGCCTGTTGCCGGAGGCCAGAAACAGCACGGAGCAGACAAGGGTGGCCGCTGCCGCAGGCACCAGCGCCAGGCCCGCCATGCTGGCGCTCAGGCCCGCGCTCAGGTTATTCAGGGAGAGCGTCAGGCTTAAGCCGAACACCTGGGCCAGCCGCAGACAGGGCCCGGGCCCTCCCCTGCCGCCGCAGGCGCCCGCCCCGTCCATGTCCTCCCGCTCCCCGCCGTCCGCAAGAATCCGGGGCGGGGCCGCCCGGCTGCTCCGAAACAGGGCCACCGCCCACTTGGCGATATAGTACAGCCCCAGGAGAATCAGGATCAGGCTTCCCGCATACGCGCCCACCGCCTCCGGCAGAAGGGCCGCCAGCCGATGCCCCAGCCCCACGGAGAGGCAGGTGCCCAGGAGGGTGACCAGGCTGATCGTCAGATTCTGCCAGAGCCTGATCCGCACCCCGCGCAGCCCGAAGCTGATCCCCACCAGCAGCGCGTCCAGGCTCGCCGAAATCCCAAACAGGAGAGAAGCCATAAGCATAGGGAATCTCCTGTGTCATCAAAGTCTCTATTTACTATACTCACCAGCGACGAAATTTGCCACAATGTGCTGGGTCACCCTTTTTCGCAGACGCACTCCTCTATCAGCCGCAGGATCGTCCTGATGGAGTCCATCTGCCCGCTGTCGTTCATGGCGTCCCGGAAGGTCTGCCTGGAGAAGTAGAGCTCATGCACCTTATCCACCAGCAGCTCCGTGGTCAGGTCGTCCTCGCCGATCACGATGGAAAAGCCCTGGGCCTCGAAGGATCTGGCGTTGAGCAGTTGGTCCCCCCGGCTGCTGGAGGCGGGAAGCGGGATGAGGATGTTCGGCTTCTTCAGCGCCAGCAGCTCGCAGATGGCATTGGCCCCGGCCCTGGAGATCACCACGTCCGCCATGGCGAAGAGATCCTTCAGCTCCGCCTTCACGTATTCGAACTGCCTGTAGCCCGGCGTGTTCAGGAGCAGATTGTCGACCTTGTCCTTGCCGCACAGATGCACCACCTGGAAATCCCCCAGGAGGCTGGGAAGCGCGGCCCGCACCGCCTTGTTCACATTGGCGGCCCCAAGGCTCCCGCCGATCACCATGACCACCGGGGTATTGGCGTTGAACCCGCACATGTCCAGCCCGGCCAGCTTGTTGCCCTGGGCCAGCTCCGCCCGGATCGGGGAGCCTGTCAGCACCGCCTTGTCCCCGGGCAGGAGCTTCAATGTCTCCGGGAAATTGCAGCATACCTTCCTGGCCACGGGGATGCATATCTTATTGGCCAGCCCCGGCGTCATGTCGGACTCGTGGATGATGCAGGGGATGCCCAGGGACGCCGCGGCCCGCACCACAGGGACGGCCACGAAGCCCCCCTTGGAGAAGACTACGTCCGGATGATACTTTTTCAGGAATCTCCTGGCCTCCCCGAAGCCCTTGATCACGCGGAAGGGATCCGTCAGGTTCTGGAGGTCCAGATACCGCCTGAACTTCCCCGTGGCGATACCCACGTAAGGCAGGCCGAAATCCTCCACCAGCCTCCTCTCGATGCCGTCGTAGGATCCCATATAGGTAATCTCGTACCCCGCCTCCCTCAGCGACGGAAGCAATGCAATATTGGGGGTAACGTGCCCTGCGCTGCCCCCGCCTGTCAAAACGATTTTTTTCATAAACAATGCCTTTCAACTATAGATTAAAGCATCTCCTCAAGGGCCAGCGCAAGCTGGTCAGGGCAGGAGGTGGCCTTCGCCCCGCAGCGGATGCCCTTCAGCCGGTCAATGGCCTCCTGGGGCTTCATCCCCTTTACCAGAGCGCTTACGCCCTGCAGGTTGCCGTGGCAGCCGCCGGTGAACTTTACGGAATCGATCAGGCCGTCCTTCAGTTCGATGTCAATCTCCTGCGAGCAGGTTCCGTGTGTCTTGTATTTCAGTGTATCCATCCTTTTCCTCTCCTTTGCGATTCATTATTAAGGTACATTCTAACAGATTTTTCCCTGTTCTGCAACGGATTTTTGCGCCTGGGCCGCCCCAGATGCCGCCCGGGCTCTTTTCTTGTCAGAAAAACGGATAAAAGCAGGGAAAAATGCGATGGAAAAATCTGTAAAGTTGGACAGGCCTGCGTTATACTGAAAGCATGGCAGGATCGTCTGCCAGTGGTTCCATAGCAGAAAGGAGGCGCATTATGTTTCGCGTATTTCAGGAAGAAAAGCTGATAACGCTTTGCATGTTCACCTGTCTGGGAATCAGCATCATCCTTCGGATATTTCTAGGACTGCTGTACCGGAATATGATAAAGGAGGCCGACAACATGGCCATCACGAAGAACCGCCTGCTGAGGCAGTGCAAGACAAAATTCGCCAGCTGCTACGAGATGAGCGGCGGAGTGGCAAATATCTCCGTCTTTGTGGACAAGTTCCTGGGCAGGATGGCCCTGGGGCATCTCTCCTTCGATACCCTCTACCACCTGTCCGGCCAGATGATGCTCCTGTCCGTGGTCTGCTCCGGCATAGGCGTGTGCAAGAGCATCCTCACGGGAAGGACGCTGGGGGATGTGCTGCCCTTCTACATAGCCAGCTTCTTCGGGCTATACGCCTATTTCAGCATCTCCACCGTGGTGGATGTCAGCGGGAAGAAGCGGGTGCTGAAGGTGAACCTGGTGGACTATCTGGAGAACCATCTGTCCCCCCGCATCGACGTCACCAGGCAGGATATCGAGATGCTCTACGGGGAGTCCGTCTTCGAGGAAAAGCAGGGCAGCCGCACCCCGGCCAGGGGAAGGCGGCGCAAGAACGCCCGCGGCGCCGGCCGCAGGCCGGAGCAGCGCACCCTGGAGCTGATGCCCATCGGCAACAGGCTGGCCGCAGGCGGGGAGGAGCTGGCGGAGATGGAAGCCCCCCAGCCGCCCTTCCAGCAGATGCCCCCTGTGCCGCCCCAGCCCGAGGGCGCCGCCGCGCCGGATTTCGCCGCGCCGGACCCTTCCGCCGTGTCGGACGACTCCGCCCTGGTCACGGAGGAGGAGCTGGAGGCGCTGCTGAAGGAGTTCCTGACTACATGATGCCAAGTATCTTCCTTTCTAAAGCTATACAATGAAATATATTTATTTAGCCACATGCAAGAGGCCGTCTGCCGAGAATCCACGGATAGGCGGCTTTTTCTTGTCATTCTTTCAGGAATTTTGTATAATGGAACTTAGATCATAGAATCCTGCCCTTGGATTCTATGATAGAACTTAGATCATAGAATCCTGTTCTTGGATTCTATGATAGAACTTAGACCATAGAATCCTGTCCTTGGATTCTACGGTAGAACCTAGATGATGGATTTCTGCACAAGCAAAGGAAGGGAGATGGATTGACATGGGAAAGAGGAAGGACTTGGGCCTATTGGAAAAGGGGAAGGAGTTCTGCAAAAAGTTGGTTCTGCCGGCAATTCTGGTGGGGACGGCGCTGCTCTGCGGCTGCGGAAGGGGGGAGCAGTCGGACGAAGAGTATGGCTACATAATAGAAAAGACACAGGACTATTGGTTTGACGATGCCCCTAACACGAGTTTTTTGGCCAGAGACGGATACCTATATTATATGGACGGCGCTTTTTGCAGGATTTCTCTGGAGGAGCTGAATTTTTATGACAGAGAGGAGCTGTATCCTATGGATTCGCTTCTGGCGGTCTCTCCCAATGAGCATATCATAGGCTATGCGTTGGACAAGGACATGAATTTATATTATGCCACAGCCTTCTACAATGAACCCGGCATTGTGGTATATAAATGCTCCGCTGAGGGAGAACAGATCTATCAGGTTGTCATGGAGGACGAGGAGGTAGGGTATCGCTTTTCTACAAGCTGCCCACAGCTGGCTTTGGATGATGAGGGAAATGTGTATGTGGTGTCTCTGAAATCGATGGACAATCAGGGGAATCCTGCGGGGAGGATCGACATTGCGGATATGCTGACGAATCAATTTGTTCAAGCGTATCTGATGAATACTTCGGGAGGAAGCATCTTTTTCTTTGTGGACGATCCCACGAGCTTTATGAGAGCGGTCTACGCCATCGAAGGAAAAAATTCCGTTGGGCTGCAGTCGGTGGAGGGCTTCGCCCCGTATTTCGGCGCAGATGTATATAAGGGACTGAAGGGATTCCTGATCGACGATAGGGACGATATATTGTACCGGTATGACGAACAATCAGGTTCCATGGAGCGGGTGCTGCGCTGGGAGGACTGCGACCTATATGCCGATGAAGTGCACGAAGTGATAGAGATCGCAGAGGATCGTTTTTTGGTTTTTTGCAATTACAATAGGGGGAAGCAGGACGCTGGAAAATGCCAGATTCTGACAAAGATTCCTCTGGACGAAATGCCCCGGAAGGAGCGGATCGTGCTGGCTTCCCTATATGCTTCTCAGGGGGTCAAGAAGGCTGTGGTTGCGTTCAATCAGCAAAGCAGTCAGTATCATGTGTCTATCGAATCCTATGGAGCAAATAGTATTTTAGAATACAATGAAGGCGCGGAAGTCCGTTTGGACAGTGCCTTGGCTTCAAAGGACGGGCCTGATCTGTTGGATCTTAGCCAAAGGGACATCTGGAAATATGCGAATGCGGGAGCGTTGGACGATTTGTACGCTTATATGGGAGAGGGCGGCATAAGAAAGGAGGATTATCTTTCCAACATGCTGGAGGCCTTCACCGTGGACGGGAAGCTGGTGACAATCCCCAAGCTTTTTACTATCACCTATGTTCTGGCGCAGGAGGAGACGGTTGCCGAGCTAAAGGACTGGTCTATGGAAAGCATCATGGCGTTGAGTGAGATATATCCTGATCGGAGTCTGCTGCCGGAGATCTGGGCCACTGCAGATTATCTGATGGGAAACTTCTGCGCCGATTATTATCTGGAGAAATACATAGACTGGGAGAGCGGCGGCTGCAGCTTTGACAGCGAGGGATTTAGCAGCCTGCTGAATTGGGCAAAGGAACAGCTTCTTCAAAAGGGGGGAGGCAGCCTGCTGACCCCTGAGTTCGTCTACGATTATAAGCGTTACCTATATTCTCTGGCAGTCTGCGGGGGCAGGCCCGTCCTGCGGGGAGTCCCCTCTGTGGACGGAAAGGGGAGGCCCTTCGTGCGAGTGCAGGACGCATTGAGCATTCTGGCCAATTCCCGTCATAAGGAGGGGGCCTGGGAGTTCCTGCGGTTCTATTTGGAACAAGCGGAGGAGGACGGATTTCCCACCCGTATTGAGTACCTGAACGCAAAGGAAGAGGAAGCGATGACGGGGGGGATCTTTTATGATGAAAACGGGAAAGCTATAATAGGGCCATGGTTTGCTTCCTATATCAACGGTGTGGGTACGTCAGTATATGCCATGACCCAAGAGGAGGCGGAGGATATACGCAATTTCATTGAGACCATGGACTTTACCCCCAGAAGTTCCATCCGGCAGTCCGTGGTGGATATTGTGACAGAGGAGTCGAAGAACTTTTTCTCAGGGACGAAATCCGCGGAGGAGGTGACGAAGATCATTCAGAACAGGGTATCGGTGCTGATTTTGGAGAATCTGTGAGGTCTGCTCAGGGCAGGGGAGAGGCCTAAGGCCGAAGGTCTCCGGAAGACGAAATTGAAAGACCAAATTATGCGGTTGTGCTTGTATTTACACCGCAACTTTGTTAAACTATATACAGCCGTTCTTTCAAATAGGGCATGGGCCGCATCGGGCGGCAGGGCTGAGGGGACGGAGCCTTGAAAAAGATTGGAGGTATATGATATGGGCAGGCAGGTTACATTTGATTATTCAAGGGCTGCTTCTTTTGTGTCTCAGGAGGAAGTAGGCTATATGAAGAAGCTGGCGCTGGATGCCAAGGAGGTGCTGGTGTCCAAAAGCGGAGCAGGCAACGACTTTTTGGGCTGGGTGCATCTGCCTACCCGGCACGACAGGGAGGAGGTCCAGCGCATCA
>OFFE01000201.1_pt1 | contig 53642 bp, 46 predicted proteins | sample 1521371 | NCBI WGS metagenome assembly OFFE01 (sample SAMEA3504131, study PRJEB24116) | mouse gut metagenome | biome: mouse gut; feature: mouse-associated habitat; material: faeces | place: Denmark | collected 2011 | reverse complement strand
ACCGCCACCAGCACCGATAGCGGCTCCTTTTCCTGTGTTACTCATACTGGCACAACCTGTAAAAATGCAACCAGACAGGATGATACTACTTCCGACTAACGAAATGATAAAAAGATCTTTTACTTTCATTTTACTTATAATTTTGAGTTATAAAACATTTTTTCTTTATACGGGCAAAATTAAAAACAATCTTATACTTTTGCATCGTATATATTCTATTTTATATTTTTAATATTTGAATCGGGTATGGCTGTGTATTTTATAAGCGGAATTGATACCGACGCTGGTAAGTCAATAGTAACCGGAGTGATTGCGCGTACACTTTTGAGTCAGGGAGTAAAAGTTATTACCCAAAAATTTATTCAAACAGGTTGTACCGGGATATCTGAGGATATTTTAAAACATCGTGAACTGATGGAGGTAGAGCTTTATGAAGCAGATAAAGACGGGACAACCTGTCCTTATGTGATGACTTATCCGGCTTCTCCTCATCTGGCTGCAGAGATAGATGGTGTACATATTGACGTGAAACGGATACATCAATCTACGGAAAAGCTTGTTTCTCAGTATGATGTCGTATTGCTTGAAGGAGCAGGCGGTTTATATGTTCCTATTACCCGGGGTTATCTGACTATTGATTACATTCAGGAATATAAACATCCTTTGATTCTGGTGAGTTCTTCCAAGCTGGGGAGTATCAATCATACGTTAATGAGTCTGGAATTGTGCCGTTTGAGGGGTATTGATGTACGATATGTTATTTATAATGATTTTCCGAATGATAGTGAAATTATTAAAAATGATTCTGTTATGGTTATACGGCAATATCTGCAAGAGCATTTTCCTGATTGTCAGTTGTTGGAGTTGCCTGTACTGGGAGAGGAGAGCAGAAGGGCTGAACTACACATTCAGTGGTGAATGAGAAGGGAATAAGCATCGGGATGAAAAAGGTTGAGTTGTTATCTCCGGCTAAGAATTTGTCAACGGGTATTACAGCCATTAATAATGGTGCTGATGCCGTGTATATAGGTGCTCCGGCGTTCGGAGCGCGGAAAGGGGCAGCTAATAGCCTGGAAGATATTGCTTGTTTAACAGCTTATGCTCATCGTTTTTATTGCCGGGTATTTGTGACATTCAATACTTTGTTGTATGACAATGAATTGGCGGAGGCGGAAAAGATGATCCGCCAATTGTATGAAATAGGTGTGGATGCTCTGATTATTCAGGATTTAGGTATTTTGCGAATGGACTTGCCGCCCATCTGTTTGCATGCAAGTACGCAGATGCACAATTATGACTTGGAGCGCATTAAGTTTCTGGACCGGATGGGATTTCAACGGATTGTACTGGCCAGGGAATTATCGTTGGAACAGATTCGGAGAATCCGAAAAGAGGTGAAAGCAGAGTTGGAAGTTTTCATTCATGGGGCTTTGTGTGTAAGTTTGAGTGGTCAATGTTATCTTTCCCAATATATGTTTGATCGTTCGGCCAACCGGGGAGAATGTGCACAACCTTGCCGGATGAGATGGTCTGTAAAAGACAGAAATGGTAAAATTATAATTCAGGATAAATATATACTGTCTCTCAAGGATTTAAATCTTTCTGCCTATATCGGAGATTTAATAGAGGCAGGGGTAGATTCTATTAAAATAGAAGGGCGATTAAAGGATGAGAATTATGTTGCCAATGTGACTCATTACTACTCTTCGCTGATTGGGCGTTATCCGGAGATCGGGCGTGTTGGTTCGGGGAAAGTGATTGTTTCGTTTGAAGGTTCTCCTGAACGAAGTTTTAATCGTGGATATTCCACATATTTTATGGTTAAACGGGAGAAAGGTCTGGTAAATCCGAACACACCGAAGTCGATGGGAAAGCAGATAGGCAAGGTGAGACAAGTGAAAGGAAACCGGATTCAGATGGATACTAAAGACATAATTCATAACGGAGACGGATTATGTTATCTGGAAAACGGTGAATTGAAAGGAATAAGGGTGAACAGTGCGGAAGGAACTTGGATTATATGCAATGACATGGTTCATATCAAGTCGGGAACTGAGTTATTTCGGAATTATGATCATCATTTTGTCATGCAGTTGGAGAAAACCAAGTCTATACGAAAGATTCCGGTCTCAATGCAGGTGAAGGTTTGTGATAAACACCTTGAAATTTATTGTACCGATGAGGAAGGGAATGTGGGATATATATGTTCGGAAGAAACTTTTGATTTTGCAGATAATCCGAAACAAAAGGAACGGTTGTTACAGCAACTAATGAAATGCGGGGAATCTGATTATGAATGTAAAGATATTGAATATATTGGTGAAGAAATACTTTTTGTTCCGGTGGGCATGGCCAATGCTTTGCGACGGAAAGTACTGGAACAATTAAGCTATTGCCGGGAAAAAAACAGAGAACGTTTATTACCCGGAGTGGAGGACAAACAGTTGCATTATAACGGGAATACGGACTGGCATTTGAATGTCGTTAACCGGAATGCAGCTTTATTTTATGCGGAACATGGAGTAAAGCAGATAGAGACGGGGTTTGAGAAAAAAGGTATTTTCGGTAAATGTGATTTGATGCATGCCCGTTATTGCATTCTTCATGAGTTGGGGCGTTGCCGGAAAATTCATCCGAATTCCGATTTACAATTTCCTTTATATCTTTATAATGATAAGCGTAAGTTTGAGTTGGAATTTGATTGCAATAAGTGTGAAATGAAGATTTGGTGTATAGATTGAAAATACTTTTCCGTGATAAATTCAAAGGGAGAAATGCACCGTTTATTTTTATTTAATCCGGATTGTGAGATGGCGATTGCAGATGGCGGAGTATTCTATACTCCGCCCGCGAATGTTGTAAAAATGGCTGGGGATTTGGCTTTTTTACCAGCCTGGCTGGGGGATGAAGGAGACAGGGTGTTGGTGAATTCATTGCCCGACGAATGTTTTATGCAGACTGTATGTAATCCTCTTCAGTTAAAATGTTTGCCTCTGTGTATAAGTGAATTGAAGGATTATCCGGATTTGAAAGGAGAACCATGGGGACTGAGTCCGAAAATGGGACATTGGCTTGTAGAACACAGGTTAGGCGAGGGATGGAAAATAGACCGGAAGGAATGGTATAGCCGGAAAATGGCGATGGCGGGGTTAAGCAGATTGACAAAAGTTATTCCGGAAATTGAGCCTGATTTATTGCCTCAGATTTGTTTTTCTCTGGAGGAGATAGAACAACACATAAAAGGAGGATATTATTTGGTGAAAACTCCCTGGTCTTCGTCCGGAAAAGGTTTGCTTGCTTTATTTAACGGAATTGGCAAAAAAGAAAGAGAATGGCTGACGGGAATGCTGCGGCGGCAAGGATATCTGATGCTGGAAAAGTGGCTTGACAAAGAAAAAGATTTTGCAGCGGAATTTTATATGGGAGAAAACGGAGCGGAGTTTATCGGTTGGTCTTCATTTATTACCGGAAAACATGGTGAATATCAAGGAAACTATATCGGGGCGTCGGAAAATATAGAAAAGGAATTGAACAGATCTGTTTCTTCCCGGCATTTGGCTTTACTTATGCGGGAGCTTCCGGTAATGCTGAATGGTTTATTTCCCTTTTACCGGGGATATCTGGGAGTAGATATGATGATATACAGAAATCCTTCAGGACAGTATTGCATACAGCCATGTGTAGAGATTAATTTGCGTTATAATATGGGAATTGTGGCTTTGTATTTGTCTCGTCGTTATATTGAAAGCACAAGCAGAGGGGTATTTGAAATCCGTTATTTTTCAAAAGCAGGACAAGCATTGAAAGAACATTTCCGTTTGCAAAGGGAACAACCTGTCAGTTACAAAAATAACCGGATCAGGTCCGGTTATTTAAATTTGACGCCAGTAAATGAAGCCACACATTTTGTCGCTTCTGTCCGCTGCTATTGAATTTTGGTATCTTTGAGAATTACATCGTGTGCACCACCTTCGACGATTGAGGTTGAAGAAACCAAAGTAATTTTGGCTCTTTCCTGCAATTCCGGAATAGTAATGGAACCACAGCTGCACATGGTAGATTTGATTTTTCCCAGAGTGATTTCAAGGTTGTCTTTCATTTTACCGGCATAGGGTACATAGCTGTCAACTCCTTCTTCAAATTTCATATTTTTTCCTTTTCCGCCCATGTCGTAACGTTGCCAGTTTTGTGCCCGGTTTGAACCTTCTCCCCAATATTCTTTTACATAACTGTTGCCGATAGACAATTTTTTGCCCGGACTTTCATCAAAACGGGCGAAATAACGTCCCATCATTAAGAAATCGGCACCCATAGCCAGAGCCAAAGTCATATGATAGTCATGGACCAGACCGCCGTCTGAACAGATAGGAACATAGATGCCGGTCTGTTCAAAATATTCCTGACGTGCCTCACATACTTCAATGAGGGCAGTTGCCTGTCCGCGTCCGATGCCTTTTTGTTCCCGGGTGATACAGATAGAACCGCCGCCAATACCAACTTTAACAAAGTCTGCGCCTGCTTTTACCAGATAAAGAAAACCTTCCTTATCAACCACATTCCCTCCGCCTACTTTAACTTCATCATTGTAAGTTTCTTTAATCCAACGGATGGTTTCATATTGCCATTCTGAAAAACCGTCGGAAGAGTCTACTACCAGAACATCCACACCGGCTTCTACTAATGCAGGTACACGTTCTTTATAATCTCGGCTGTTTATTCCGGCACCTACCATTAATTTTTTGTGGCTGTCCAATAATTCATAGGGGTTTTCCATATGATTATCGTAGTCTTTGCGAAAGACGAAATATTGTAATTTTTGATGTTCATCAATGATAGGAAGACAGTTCAGTTTATGTTCCCAGATAATCGTGTTGGCCTCACTCAGGGTAAGCCCTAATTTTCCGACAATCAGATTGTCAAATGGTGTCATAAATTCTGATACCGGCTTATCCAGAGAGTCTGTTTTTAAGCGGTAATCCCGGCTGGTAACCATGCCCAACAGTTTGCCGTTCGGTGTTCCGTCGTCGGTAATGGCTATGCTGGAGTGACCAGTTTGTTTTTTCAGATAAATTACATCCTGTAAAGTTGAATCCGGCCGTAAATTTGAATCGCTCACTACAAATCCGGCTTTGAATTTTTTTACGCGACGTACCATTTCAGCCTGGTCTTCAATGGGCTGAGAACCAAAGATAAATGATAATCCTCCGTTACGTGCGAGTGCAATAGCCAGTCCATCGTCTGAAACAGCTTGCATAACAGCCGACACAAACGGAATATTTAACTGAATTTTGGAGGTTTCGCCCCGACGGAATTTTACAACCGGGGTTTTCAGGGAAACATTGTCAGGAGTACACTCTTTGGTGGTGAGGGAGGGGATTAACAGATATTCTCCAAATGTACGTGATACCTCTTTGATGTAATGAGCCATATTTTGTGGATTTTTAAAAATTAGGCGAAATTACATAATTCTGCTCATATAGCCAAAAGTGTAGTTGTTATTTTTTCTAAAAATACAGGGAAAATAAAGAAGGAATATAGTTCTGGTTACGGATTTTCTAATATCCGGTTAATGGCAGGTGTGATGTCCTGATTTTTTTGAATCTGAATGGAGCGAATACCTGCAGCTTTGGCACATTCCGTATCCCGTATACTGTCGCCAATGAACCAAGAGTGTTGTTTGTCAATATGAAATTCCTCGATTGCGCGGTTTACCAAATAGGGGGAAGGTTTCCGGCATATACAGTTTGTTATATTTTCATGGTGAGGACAATAGTATATCCGGGTGATAAAAATGTCTTCTTTTTCCAGTTCTGTACACATTTTCTGGTGTACAGCTTCTACGTCGTCGGGTGTATAAATACCTTTTGCTATTCCCCCCTGATTGGTGATGACAAAAAGCAGATATCCGGCTTCCTGAAGTCGTTTCATGCCTTTGATAACTCCCGGATTGAATATGAAATCTTCTGGTTTATATATATAATAATGTCCTTCGTCCGAATTGATGGTTCCGTCACGGTCAAAAAAAACGGCTTTTGTGAGTGATGTGTATGATAAGTGGCTCATTTATTTGTGCATAATTTTAAAAATCAGTTCTTTAAGAAGTTCACCGTCGGAAATATTGGTATTTCCCACCCCTTTGGATTTCATATCGTATTCCCGGAGTAGAGAAATGATGTTAGCGCATTTCATAGCATTGTATATCCGTCCGCCATCCGTGTAATCTTTCATGAAAAATGGGTGTACACCTAATAATTTAGCCATTTCCTGAGTATTAGGAGTTGTTTTTTTCTGGTAATGATAAGTCAGCAGATTTAAAAAATACCGGAATAAGGCTGTGATTGTCAATACCAAAGGATTATTTTTTGGATTAGCTTCAAAATAATTAACTATCCGGTTGGCTTTCAGATGGTCTTGCTGAATAATAGCACTTAACAGTTCAAAACTATTGAAATCTTTACTGATGCCAGTATGTTCTTCAACCAGTGTTTCTTCTATTTCTCCTCCTTGTGGTAGCAGCAGAACGAGTTTATCAATTTCGTTGGTTACACGGCTCAGGTCTGTTCCCAAGCTTTCAGCCAGGATGCCTGCGGCTTTGGTGGTGATATTGTAAGATTTTTCTTTGCAATAGTTGATGATCCATTCCGGAACTTTGTTGTCGTACAATTTGGTCGATTCAAAATAAATACAATTGGGCGAACTGCTTAACTTTTTAAATACTCCTTTTCGTTTGTCCGGCTTTTTGTTTTTATACGCCAATACTAAAATGGTGGAGGGTTGAAAATGCTCTGTATAAGGGAGTAGATTTTCAAAGTCACGAATATTCTGGGCTTCCCGGACAATGACCACCTGGTGTTCGGACATTACGGGAAAACGGCGGGAAGTGTCGGTCACTGTGCTCATGCAGACATCATTACCGTAAATAACGGTTTGGTTGAAAGCTTTTTCTTCTTCAGATAATACTGTTTCCTCAAGCAAGGTGATTAGTTGGTCGATAAAGTATGGTTCTTCGCCGCATAAAAAGTAAATTGGTTTATATTTGTGGGCTTTGATTTCTTTTCTGATTTCGTCAAATGTCATCATTTTTTTTATTTGTACTGTATGGAGCCTATGAGGCAAAGTTAGAAAAACTTTTGTCTATATTCCTTTTTTATTGTTTTCCTGTAATATTTTTTGAATGATTTCTTCAATTTCAGCATCTTCGCCATGAGGTTCATAACCGGCTTTCAGGTTGTTACCGAATAAGAGGGCAAGGGATTGCCAAAAATATGCATTTACAGTTCCGCGGTATTCCCGGATATGGGCAAAAGAAGTATGATTAGTTTCCCGATAGATTAACCGGATTAATATCCGTCCTTGGGTTATGCTTAATTTCATCAGTGGAGTTTTGAAAGTTTTCATTAGCAGCGCGTACTCCTCTTTGATGATTTTTTTGCGTTCTGATTCTTTTTTTGTTTGGGCCAGTTTTTGTTCTATTTCATTGATTTTGGCAGCAGCAATACGGGCGTAAGGATATACTTTCCGGACATTGTATTCTAAGCGTACCCGGCGTTGGTGTTGGCGTTGATACCAATTAGCATTCCGTTTTTTCCCTTTTACAATTATTTCATTCAGCCAGATGTGGGCAATGGTATCATTTCCTGCAATTATAGTACGTGTTACTTCTTTTTTTTGGGCAAATATGTAGTTTGTACAAAAAAACAAAAGTATGCCTATAATTATTCTCTGCATTCCCGAAATATTTTGTTATTTTTGGGGCGTAAAAATACGAATAATTGTGGACGAACAGTTTCAGGACTTATTTAAAATAAGAAGGAACCGTAAAAAAGTGGAAATTGGCAATATTTTAATTGCTGAACCTTTTCTGGAGGGGAAATATTTCTCCCGTTCCGTTATTTTTATGGTAGAACATGACCGGAAAGGAAGCATAGGGTTTGTGTTGAATAAACCTATGGTTTTCAATACTTCAGAACTTGTGACGGAGTTAACCGGCATCCATTTTCCGGTATATGTAGGCGGACCGGTGGAAACCAACCAGTTGTATTACCTTCACAAGCATCCCGAAATAGAGGATGCTTTGCACGTTGCAAACGGGATTTATTGGGGAGGTGATTTTGCCATGCTGACCAGGATGTTGAGAGCGGGAAAAGTTCAACCGGGGGAGATTCGTTTTTTTGCAGGGTATAGTGGCTGGGAAAAAGGACAATTAGAGCGTGAATTGGAAGAAAATTCATGGATGGTGGGGGATATTACCCAAGAGAAATTTTTTGAGTTACCGAATGAAGATATTTGGGAGAATTCGATGAGTGAATTGGGAGGACGTTATCGTATCTGGGCCAATTTTCCGAAAGACCCCATAATGAATTAAAACAACAATAGCAGGCCGTTCTATCGCTGTTCCCTTGCGGAAGAGAGGAAAGTCCGGGCAACACAGGACATCGTGCTTCTTAACGGGAAGATGTTTGTGAGGGCATAGTAGCGTAACAGAAAATAACCGTTCCGGCAGAAGTATATCTGATGGAATAAGGGTGAAAAGGTGGGGTAAGAGCCCACCGGATGTCGTAGCAATACGGCATGCCGCATGCCTTATGGGTTGCAAGGCCAAGTATACCGGCATTTAAGGGCTGCTCGTCCATTGTCGGGGGGTAGGCTGCTTAAATCGTGGTGGTGACATCCGATTCAGATAAATGACGAAACGCCGTCAGTGGCCCCTTCGGGGTAGTGCTACGGCCGACATAACCCGGCTTATCGTCCGGCTGCATTTTTTTATTTATATTCTTAGTATGATTATTAATTCCGCTCGTTTTGTAATAAGCAATTCAGATGTAAAGAAATGCCCTGAGCATTCCAAACACGAATATGCATTTATTGGCCGATCTAATGTTGGCAAATCATCTCTGATCAATATGCTTACCGGTCGTAGTTCTCTTGCCATGACATCCTCAACGCCTGGCAAGACTATGTTGATCAACCATTTTCTTATAAATGACAGCTGGTATATAGTCGACCTTCCCGGTTATGGATATGCGCAGCGAAACAAAGACGCAAGGGATAAACTTCGCAAGATGATTGAGAGTTATATTCTCAATCGCCCCCAGATGACCAATCTGTTTGTGCTGATTGATTCCCGTCATGCTCCGCAGAAGATTGATCTTGATTTTTTCAACTGGTTAGGGGAGAATGGCGTTCCTTTCAGTATTGTCTTTACAAAGACTGATAAATTGTCAAAAGCAGCTGTCAAAAAAAGTATTGAGTCATATTGTGCCACATTGTTGGAGGCATGGGAGGAACTTCCTCCGGTGTTTGTCACGTCGTCATCCACCGGTGCCGGACGCAATCAGCTTCTTGATTACATTGAGCAATTGAACAATCTACCGATTGACCTGACTTAAATCAAGTCATAGATTGAACCGGCAAACAAAACACGTCGGATCCGTGTTCTATAGTCGTAAGAATATTAATAATTAAAGAAATATTATTGACTATGGAAACGAAACGAAAATGTTGTAAAAAAGCGGCTGCGTCAAAAGAAGAAAAAGCGCAGGGTGCACGCGAATATTCAGGCGTGGCAATCAATCGCGGTGATGACAATGCCGTTTCTCCGGAATTAGTCCGTGAGCGCACGAGCACGTTAAACAATAATCCTCGCAACGATCAATAAAAACGCAAAGCGGAGAAATGTTTAACGGCTTTCTCTTGAACGGGCAATCTGTTGGCGTGATAACTCCAGTTGCTTTGACAATCGCTCTTTCTCTAATCTGAGAAACTTATCACGTATAACTGTTTTTGCATACCGGTATTCGGTTGCAAGTGAATTTTTTTGAATGGATGGGAGTTCGGAATGCCGCTCCTGTCCATTCTCTCCTATGTATGTTAATCCGATTGCATCCTGATTGTGTCTGAGTATGAAATCGCCCAGCGGCGCACTTTCCGCCTCAGTGAATGTGATTGTCTCACATTTTCCGGATCGGTTATTGCGCTCTCCGTCAAAGGGGATTGTTGGGGTCTCGACAGTTTCCCCATTGGCAGAAAGGCGTACGGATGTACTTTTGATTGGATTAGGGGACGAAGATGTTATGTAGAATTTAAATCCGGGGGAAATGCGGCCGTGCAGGCCTGCGTCCGTCCTTGGATCTGTTTTGCCTATTTCCTTAGCCACGAAATATCCCTCCAATGGGTTGTCTACAAATGTTATGAGGTTTCGCAATGAATCTCCGATAATTGTATTGACGGCCAGAAGCGAATCTATCTCTGATAATTGCGCGGCGGTCCAACGCTCTTTTAGCTCCGGTCGCAATAGTGAAGCCTTTCGGCGAGTCTCAACAGCTTTTGGATATAAAGAATCGATTTCTGATAGAAGCGCCGATGCCGTTTCGTATTGACCGAGATCAAAACAATTTTTTGCCTGACTGTATTTATCTTCGGCTTCTTTCTCTCCGTTACGGTCACTGTTTTGGCAGGATATTGCGGAAGTTGCAAGTACCGCAATGAAAGATAATTTAATTAGTCCGTTGAACATTCTTTACTCCTTTCACGGTTGAAATTTTCTTAATTATATCATCAAGCACTTTCTTGCTTTCCACTCCGATTACAAGATATCCGTGGAACAAACCATCATGCGAGTCTATGGAGATATTCCTTAACGACGATCGGCTTTCTTTTGAAATGATTGATGTTACGTTCGTTACGATGCCTATATCATCAGTTCCCACTATACTGATTGTCGAAACAAAATGCGAACCGGCTTTCCCCGACCATCGTGTCTGGATTATTCGGTAAGGATAGCGCTCATGAATATGGGCTGCATTCGGGCATGTTTGCCGGTGGATTTTTATGACACCTTCCGATGACACAAACCCAAATACGTTGTCCCCGTAGATTGGATTGCAGCATCGTGCAAGTTTATAGTTCACGCCTTTCACTCCGTCTCCGATCACGAGCACGTCGTTTCCGGAATCAGAGCTTTCTGCCGTAGAGTCACCACGGAATGTGAATTCTTCCGCTGATCTGATTTCTGATGTCTGATCAACGGGTGATTCAAGTTGTTCATATTGCTCTATGACGTGGTTTACATCAATCTGTTCATCAGATATGGCATTGTAAAAATCAGTCACTGTTTTATAACCGAGCTTTTTGATCACTTTCATGATCTTGGCTTCTTCAACTTCTATTTTGCGGTTTTTGAAGCGGCGCTGGAGCAGCTCTTTTGCCAGTTCTGCGCGTCGGTTATTTATTTCATTGACTGTCTGGCGGATCTTGTTTCTGGCCTTTGATGTGACCACAATCGACAGCCAGTCAAGTTTGGGTTGCTGCGTGGATGATGTTATTACCTCAACCGTATCTCCGCTATGCAATTCCTGATTGATCTTGCAGCTACGGCCATTTATACGTCCGCCTACGCATGTACACCCCAGACGGGAATGTATCTGGAACGCAAAATCAAGAAGGGTGGCACCTACCGGAAGTTTATATAGATCTCCTTTGGGCGTGAATACAAACACCTCCTTGCTATAGAGATCCATGTTTAGGTTACGCATCAATCCCATTGGCGACGATGCAGAGTCCTCAAGAATCTCACGTACATGATTCATCCATGAATCAAGATCGTTTTCGCTCTTGATACCTTTGTATTTCCAGTGAGCGGCGACACCTGTTTCGGCTATCTCATCCATCCTGCGGGATCTGATCTGAACCTCAACCCATTTATCCTCCGGCCCGAGCACGGTTATGTGAAGTGATTCGTATCCATTGGATTTGGGAACAGATAACCAGTCTTTCAGTCGCGATGGATTCGGCTGGAACATATCTGTCACAACAGAATATGCCAGCCAACACTCACTTCGCTCATGGTCGCGGTCAACGTCAAGAATGATGCGGATGGCGAACAGGTCGTAGATCTGTTCAACATCGTTATGCTGTTTCATCATCTTGTTCCATATCGAGTATATGGACTTGGTGCGGCCTTTGATCTCAAATTTCAGTCCTTGACGCTCCAACGCCTCTTTGACCGGACGTATGAACGAGGCTATATAGGCATCGCGTGATTGTTTCGTGGCGTTAAGCTTTCCGGCTATACGCGTAAACATCTCACGGTTCGTGTATTTAAGTGATAGATCTTCAAGCTCGCCCTTAATCTTATACAAACCGAGTCTATGAGCCAATGGGGCATATAGATAGCTGGACTCCATGGCTGTTTGCTGCACCATCTCTTGATCCGGATGATGATTTATGGCGCGCATCACGACAAGACGGTCAACAATCATTATGATCACCACACGGATATCCTTTGCCAATGTGAGCATGAGATTCCGGAAGTTTTCCGATGCAACCGTTCCATGTTGAGAATATAGTTCTTGCACATTTTCCAACCCTTCCACGAGGGTTGCTATATCATCATTCCATTTCTCCGAAATCTCGGATAGGGTTATGTGTTTTGTACGGAACAGGGGGTATAACAATACGGCTGCAATAATGCTGCGGTCAGGCGCTATACTGTGACAAAGCTCCGCTGCCGTGGATAAGCTTCGCCACAATCGGTTTATGCCGTTAAGATCATATTCGTTTATTTCTGCCTCATTTGTGGTGGCAGAGAAGCTATTGTCCCGGATATGTTCTTTCAGAATCTCCAGATCCTGCCGGGTCAGCAGGGAATCGGCTTCACGGAGTAACTTTCCATAAGCCGATGCTATGTCATTTAATTTTGAGATTTGTTTACCCATTGTATCTTCTTTCTTTGCAAAAGTATTCAATTTGAATATCAATAGCAAATCTATATCACGTTTTGTTCAGCTCAATTCCAATTTTCCCACCGGCATAATTGAGACATGTATATAGCTCGCTGGCGTTCTATTCCGATGTAATCGGCCTGCGCTTGCTGGAAATAATTGACTTGCTGCAGATAGTCTATCAATGTGATTTGTCCGGCATCCAGAGCCATGTTGAGCAGTCTGATATTATCTTTATCCTCGATGACAGCCCTATATTGGTTAATCTCTGTGTTCAGGTTGACCACTTGTCTATACAGAGTTTTGATTTCATTATGGATCTCTGATTGCACTATCTCTTGTGATGTCTCTATGAATGTTCTTCTGCTTGCTATCTCCGATTTCTTCTTTCTGTTTGAGAATATTGGAAGTGTCAGACCTATAGACACTCCATTGAAATGTTCGCCAAGTTCGTAATCATGACTATATCCCACGGAAAAGCTCGGGATATAGCTTTGCCTTACCACGTTGCTTTCATGCCTGATGGCTTCGGATTGCATGGTCAGTGCTTGTATGCTCGGGTCATGTATTTGTGCTGTTTGTATGTAATCATCCACATTTCCTGGTTCTACATTAGGGAAATCACTAAGGGTGGCCAACTCGTTCGAGCAATCTTTTCCGCCATTTAAATTTTTTATGGTTTGCTGATGCCCGGTCAGCGTATTTTGGGCTTCATTTAATTGTCTTGAAGCTGCAATACGTTCTATTTTGAGCTTGTTCACATCAAGCTTGGAAATCTCACCAAGTTCTGCACCTCTGTTGTATATTATGATCAGTGAATCGATTCTTGCAAGTTGATCATTATACAGAGCGATCAGTTTTCGGGTGTAGATATATTCAATCAATGCATTTCGTATATTCATGCGCAGCTCGTTTTCTTGAGCCGAAAGGTTTTGTGTCAGTGCCTCCACTTCCGCATTGATCTGCTTTTTTCGAGCAGAATACACTCCTGGCCATTCGAAACTCTGACTGACTCCGACACTCCATTTATTGCCGATTCCGCGCTGTCCCCATTGATGACTCAGATCCAATTCCGGGTCTGAGAGATTGTTTTTCTGTTGCAATGACAATATCTGCGATTGTGTGTTGATCGAGTCAGCTTTCAGCGTCTCATTATTGGATGTTATGAAATCAACACAATAATTGAATCTTTCATTCTGTGCGGCGATTGTTATTGTCAGACTTACTCCTATGAGTATGGATGTTATTGCTCGTTTCATTGTTTTTTCGATTTTTTGATATAGGAGTAGAGGATTGGTACAATGTAGAGATTAAGGATTGTAGACGTAATCAGTCCACCGAGAATCACGAGTGCCATAGGTGATTGGATCTCATTGCCCGGTTCTGTCCCTCTGACCGCCAATGGGATCAGGGCTAATGCCGAGGTCAATGCAGTCATTATTATCGGGTTTAATCGGTCGGACGATCCTTTTAATAATCTTTGCCTGAGAGGTACACCGGTTTCTTTGAGAGAGTTGTAACGTGAAACCAGTAGCATTCCGCCTCGGGTGGCTATTCCCATCAGTGAAATGAATCCTATGATTGCCGGTATATTCAGCTCTCTGCCGGTTATGAAAAGCATTAGCACTCCGCCAACTATTGCAAGCGGCATATTCGTCAGTATAACCAGAGCCTGAGGGATACTGTGGTATTCATGCATGAGAAGCAACAATATGAGCAGTATTGCTCCTGCGGAAGCAATGACAAGTGTCCGTGATGCTTTGGCTTCGTTCTCAAACTGTCCGGCATATTCTATGTAGTAATTCTCCGGTATCGTCACCTGTTTATTTATCACTTCTTTAATGCTGTTGACTGCATTCCTCAGATCTGTCCCTTCAACATTGGCCGAGACAACCATACGGCGTTTCACATTCTCGCGTTTAATGGTGTTTGGCCCACTCGACGACACGATCTCAGCCACATAGCTCAGAGGTATTTTCCCTATGTTGGAGTCGATCATCAGGTTTGTCAAATCAGCGATGCCGTCACATTCATTAGGATCTATCTTGAGTACAATATCATAGGGTACGCCCTCGGTAAATACCTGTGATACTGTTATACCGGCTGTCATTGTTTCGATTGCGGATGTGAAATCCCGGTTTGTGATCCCGTATTTTGCAAGTAATTCACGTCGTGGGCGAATGTCTATCTGTGGACGTTCAATCTGTTGTTCCATATTGACATCCACAATCCCGTCTACGGCTGAAATATGATCTTTGATATCTCGGGCTATTCTCCGGAGCGCGTCAAGATCCTCGCCGAATACTTTGATTGCAACCTGAGCTTCCGTACCGGAAAGCATGGCATCTATGCGGTGGGAGATTGGCTGACCGATCTCGATATTTGTTCCCGGTAGATGTGATAGCTTGTGGCGCAGATCGGCGACCATTTCCTCGCGGCTTTGGCCTGATAGAGTATAAGGTGCTTCGATCTCCGACATGTTTATTTCGAGTGAATGTTCGTCAAGCTCTGCACGTCCTGTTTTGCGTGCTGTGGTCTTTATCTCCGGGATTGACAATATGATCTTTTCAGCTTCCCGTCCGATTCTGTCGCTCTCTTCAAGGGATATGCCGGGCAATGTCGCTACATTGATTGTCAATGACCCTTCGTTGAACGATGGCAGAAATCCTCTTCCAAGCGTGAAGAAGCATGCAATCGCGCCGGCTACGGTGATACCGGTTATTATCAGTATTTTTTTGCGGTTGCCAAGTGCGGAATCTAATGATTTGCAATATAGTTGATTGAGCTTGCGCGACAGCCATGGCTCTTTCGTTGTTGAGGATGACTGTTTTTCCCCTGCGAGAAGATAGCTGCATAGAACAGGAGTCACGGTCAATGCCACGATGGTGGATGCCGCAAGTGCGATTATGAATGCGAGTCCGAGTGGGATAAGCAATCGCCCCTCCATCCCTGATAGGAAAAACAGCGGAAGGAAACTGGCCACTATTATCAAGGTGGAATTAAGTATGGGGAGTCGGACTTCTTTAGATGCTTCAAATACAATTGTTCTTATCGGCAGTTGTTCGTCTTTTGGAAGACTAAAGTTCTGACGTAATCGTTTATAGACATTTTCAACATCGACAATTGCGTCGTCAACCAGCGACCCGATAGCGATTGCAATACCTCCGAGAACCATCGTGTTGATGGTCATACCCGACAGGCTTAATATCAGCAGTGTGACTATTATGGATAATGGGATAGCCACTATGGATATTATTGCCGTCCTGAAATTCATTAGGAATATGAATAGCACAATCATTACGAATATTGAGCCTTCAAGCAAAGATTCCTTTAGATTGTTGACTGAACCCGATATGAAATCGTTCTGGCGGAATATGTCGGTGTCGATTTGAATATCACTCGGCATTGTTGCCTTTAATTCACCAAGCATCCGGTCAATGTTTTCAGTGATTTTCTCCGTGCTTGCCCCACGTTGTTTGGTAACTGTGACAAGCACTGCATTCTGTGTCTTTACCGATGCTGTGCCCAGTTTGGGGCTTTGCGCGCCGATTACGACATCTGCTATATCGCCTATGGTCACTGTCTCGCCCTCTGCATTGCTGCGCACAATGCTTTTGGCTATATCCTCGGGGTTATTGCTGTGTACCTCCGCTTTGATAAGATATTCATTCCCGTAATCATAGATCACACCTCCCGAACCATTTTGATTCAGGCTCTCCGAGGCATCCCTGACCTCTTGAAGTGTGATTCCGAAGTATTTCATCCTGTCGGGTTTTAGCCGTATCTGATATTCAGCTACGTCGCCACCGATAACTGATACTTGGGACACTCCGCCAAGCGACAGGATTCTTGGGCTTAATGTCCGGTCTGCGATTGTACGTAGCTCTGTGGCCGTGGTCGCACCGGTGGATCTTAACCCGATGATCATGATTTCACCCAAAATTGATGATTGTGGTCCAAGAACCGGTGTGCTTGCCGAGGGCGGCATTTGTCCGGCAAGGTTTGCGATCTTTTCCGAAACAGTCTGTCGCGCTATGTTGGGGTCTGCATTCCAGTCAAATTCTACCCATACAACGGAAAATCCTGTTGAAGATGCAGAGCGGACGCGTCTCACGTCAGCAGCTCCGTTCAGGGCTGTCTCTATTGGATACGTGATGGTACGTTCTACTTCTTCCGGTGTCATGCCGGGAGCTTCAGTCATTATGGTGACGGTCGGAGCGTTAAGATCCGGAAATATATCAATGTCCGTGTCAATTAGCGACAGACATCCCCAGATCAGTAATGCTCCGGTAATAACAAGTATTGTAAGACGGTTTTTTAATGAAAACCGTATGATTTTGTCAAGCATGATCTGAAGGTTTTAGTGGTTATGGGAATGGCCTTGTGGAATATTTCCGCCCTGCTCTGAAAGGCGCACTATTGTCGCTCCTTTCACAACTATATTCTCTCCTTCGTGTATTCCTGATTTAATCTCTGTCTCAATTCCGTTCGACAGACCGGGGATCACTTTACGTTTCTCATAGCTGTGGCTTCCGGTCTTGACATATATGAAATAATTCCCTTGCTGTTCGGTAATAGCCTCATTTGGTACGGAATATGCTGTCTCCTCACTTCTGCATATCAGGCTCACATCAACAAATGATCCGGCCGACAGGCTGCCATCATTATCGATAGTGAATGATACAGGTAGATAGCCTGTCTGTGAGGATACGGATACCTGATCGTTTGGAGAGAGTGCCGTACGTTTCCCATTAAGCGAATCAATGCTGATCCAATTCTCTGCGTAGGGCGTCCTGATATTTGCTGTAATGATGGAGGATAGTTTGTCCCTGTATTTCTCAGGCAGATCGGCTTGCAGTACGAGAGACCTGTTTTTCCCTACAATTGCTATCGGGGTTCCTGCATCAACGTAATCTCCGGAACGGACAAGCAACTGCTGTATCACACCATCGATTGACGACCGTACAGTCCCCGAAGCCGCACTTGGCGAATAGGAGGCGAGGGCGCTCTGATATGCTGCTGATGCCGCGTTGTATTCGCGCTTGGTCACAATCCCTTCTTTCATCAACGGCTCAAGTCGCTCAAGCTCTTTTTTTGCTGTTGCCACGGCCACTTTGGCGGCTTGATTCGTATCTCCGCCACTTATTCCCTTGGCGGAGATTTGCCCGATTGATGCACCGGATCTGATCGGTTGCCCGATTGTTATGTTTTTCCCTAATGTGAGAATGCCTGCTGTGGGAGCAGATATTGTTGCCTGATCATTGGAATTGTTGAGGATTCGGCCTGATGCTCTGATCACTTCGTTGAATGGTTTTGATTCGGCCGGACGCGTCTCAATGCCAAATTTACTTGCGTCTTCTTCGCTGACTGTTATCGAACCGTCGTGTTGGCTCTGTGCTTCGGCATTGTTATGGTCTTTGTCGTCATCGCTTTCTTTATGTTGATAGACGCATGAATACGAAGTGGTTATAATAGTGGCGTAGAGTGCCACCATAATTAGATTGATCTTCATTATGGATTCCGTTATGTTATGGGGTTATGCGTTGTGCGTCAACACTCTGTGCTGACAGGTATTTATGCCTCGGATATATCAGGCACGCGGTGAACCTCGGTAACGGTTTTCTTCGCCGGCTAATGGCGGAATGTGTATCTGTTGAAGATCTGGATTATTGTTCTCTTGTGTCTTTGTGACTGATGGACTTGGGATATATGATATGCCTGAAGCCGCTTCGCAATCAGTCAGGATCTGAATGTTTGATGCTTGTTTAGTTGACAGGATTGATGCCGTCAGCGTCACGATATTGCAGTTGTCGGTATTGCATTCGTGGGTGTGATGTGTTTTGTTGCCTTGGGTGCTGTTCTTGTCTGCATCATGTGTGTGGCAATAGATATTTCCGTCGCTTGATATTCCAAGCTTGCATGACGCAAATGGGATTTCAGCACTGCCGTCGCATTTATGATGATGATATCGCGTTGCACTGGTCATGCTGATCAGTGCAATAAGAAATAAAGCGATATATTTTCCGATATGTTTCATCATCATACTGCTGCAAAGATAATGCTATATTTTGTAACAACCAATCATTGAGGATGCAACAAAGTGGCAAACATTATGCCGCGGCTTTATTTTTGTGACTTGGAGCTGTTTTCTCCAAATAGCAGTTCTTTGTCCGTCTCGATGAGTGGCATGGCTATCTCCTCGGGGATAAACTTCCAGTTCCGGTCAATGGTAGGAGTTATGCGCCGTCTGCTTTCAACCAGTTTCATAAGATAGTATCGTAGATCTTTATCAGTGGTGGTGATCACTCTTGTTTTCAGATCTTCGGGTGAAAGTCCGCAGCCGTCTGTCAGATGGTTACCTCCGCCTCCGGCTCGATATGAGTTGACGGCTACTGTATATGTGCTTGTCAGATCAAATGGTCGGCCATCCGATAGCGATTTGATTTCAACTCTCTCGCCTTTGGGTTTTGTGATGTCAACTGTATAGTCTATTCCTGCTGCGGAGTCAAAATTATAAGAAGGGTTTTTCAGCCGGTTGTTGGCTGGGGTTGGATTCTCTGATACGAAATTGATCAGATGTGGATTATTTGATTGCTCTGGCGATTGTATCCATAACGAATAGCTGTATTCGAGATAGTCTTTGATCTCCTTCCCGGTAAGCTGCAATGTCGATAGCATGTTCTCGTATTTGTATAGTGTGAACATATCGGCGATGCGGAGTGGACCTGCTGCTATTGAGCCGTCAAAGGTGAGGGGAGCGGCCATCGAGATATCCGCATCGGTGATCTGCAGCTGCAGGTCATGCAATAGCGTCATGAATGCTGATGGACCGAAAAAGGCATCTCGCGTATAGATTGAATCTGTAATTTGGGCAATCTCGCGATTTACGAATTTGTCAACATCGGATTTATATTTTGCAAAATGCTCTAAAAATTTTTCTGAAGGCTTTATTGAGCTTACATCCATAAGTCTCGCTTCTGTTTTCAACGCTTCGTCAGGGTTATTCTTGGAAAGGGTCAATATCCCGATATTCAGGGCATTATTGGCCGGGTTAAGAAGCTGTACTGTCTCTCCTGAAACATTATGCAGCGTATCGCAGAAGGTCTGATGGTCATGCCCCATAAGGACGGCATCGAACCCGGCCACATTCCTTGCCACCGTCATAGACGCGTTCTCTATGAATCCGGCAGTGGTTTTTGACGCGTCGCGTCCTGAGTGGAATAACCCGATAATCGCATCAGGATTTTCTTTCTCTTTAATGATCTTGATCCATTTAGAAGCTGTTTCTTCCATTGGATCAAAACGCATGCCGCTCCATAGGTTCTCTGGAAGCCATGCTGGTATTGCCGGTGTCAGAAGTCCGAGGACTGCTATTTTCATATCCCCTCGTGATATTATCGTATATGGCTCGAAATATGGCTGTCCTGTGGCTTTATCAATGACATTAGCCGCAAGTATCGGTGTCCTGGAGCCACGTCTCACTCTATCATATACTGCATGTCCTGTCTCTATGTCATGATTGCCGACTGTAGCAGCGTCAACATTCATGAAGTTGTATATCTCTGAGGCAATATGTGGCGTAATGGTATCTATGTAGTTGTAATAATAAACTGTCGGCTGCCCTTGTAGAATGTCACCATTGTCAAGCAATACCACATTCTCGGACCCTTCTTGTTGCCGGATATTCTCTATTGCGGTTGCTACTCGTGCATAGCACCCGGGGGCATCTTGCAATCGGATAAAGTCGTATGGGAAAAAGTTACCATGCACATCGGTGGTGTATGCGATAGTGACTTTTTTCTGTTTGTTGATGGGCTCTGCTTGAACTTCAGATGTTGAGACAGATGTCGCAATAATCATTATCGGTAATATAAGTTTTCGGATCATTGTATCAGAATGCATTGCACTTTTCCTATTTTTAATTCACCTTCTAATTTCAGAGGGATATGTTTTTCATCGGTTGATAGCCACGCCTTGATTGGGCTTGATGTCGTTTTCCCATTTTCAGACGTGAACGTAAAAGTCACTTTATGGGTTCTTTTATTCTGACCGTCAATTTTGATGGTCTCAATCCCATGATAGCTTATTTTCAGCACTTCTTTCCGCTTGCCTGAAAAAATATTTATTACGTGGGGTGTGCCTGAGGTCATATTGGAGAAATCTAATCCTCGCAGGTAATAGAACGAGGATAGAAGATCCACGGCATTCCCGTTTGCTGTCAGTGAGGTCTCATTGCGGCTGACGGATTTGTCCTTTTTCCCTCGCCGGAGTCTGACGCATGATGCTGATGTAGTGTTGCCATTGCGGCTGAATGTGACTTTGTCGTTCGCGTATGCTCCACCCTCATGTGCTATCCTGGTATATGATGACGGCAGTCGTGTCTTGGTATTGAATGTTGTCAATAGTGTGTCTCGGACTTTATACACATGGTCTGCCCATGGTTCTGTTCGCGCACACATTGATGCATGACTTGACCCGTCACTGCGGTGACTGATATTGAAGGTGGCTCTTCCGGCCTGTTTGTTGACCAGCCCCCAGCGGTAGACTATCTTGTAGCGTAATGTCTCTGCTGATTTTTCGGAAGCGGATAATGTGGAAAAAGCTATTGATATTGCTAAGAGGATTGTGAGGAGATAGTGTCGTTTCATTTGTGTGTGTTTAGTTCAAGAAAAGGTAGCGAGATCCGGGAGGATTGCTCTATGCGTTTGTTGCGCCAGCATTTGCGGCACACGGCTATGTAGCGGTCATCGCCGCCGATCTCTACCTGTGCGCCTTCTTCAACGAAGTCTCCCTTTGCATCTATTCGTGCGTTGATAATTGTTTTTCTTCCGCAATTGCATGTCGATTTGATCTCATCAATGGTGTCTGCAACTTCAAAAAGGCGGCGTGATCCTTCGAACAAGTGGCTTTGGAAGTCGGTTCTGAGCCCATAACAGATCACATTTGACCCGAAGTCATCAACAATGCGTGCAAGTTGATCCACCTGTTCCTCAGATAGAAATTGAGCCTCGTCAACCAGAATCCAGTCTATTACGGTCATCTGCTCTTCAAACAGCTCTTGGGCAAGCTCATAGATGTTCGTGTCGTTATATATCCACCGGCATTCGCGTTCAATGCCGATTCTGGATTTGATCACATTTTTCCCATCTCGGTTGTCTATAATCGGCTTCAGGCACACGTAGCGCATGCCACGCTCTTCAAAATTATAGGCCTGTGTAAGAAGTAGGGCTGTTTTTGCGGAGCCCATAGTGCCGTAGCGGAAATATAGTTTGCCTTTTCGGTTCATATCTTCAGGTTTCAACGTGTGTGTCCACACGGGGGTTATGGTATTGATCGGTATATCTATGCCGGATCTCTTCGACAACAAAGTTAATAAAGAATATTTGAAAGGATTGAGAGTATGTTTATTTTAACATTCTGTTTGCTTTTGATATTTTGTTTGCTTTTTATAGCGGATCTTTAGGAATGAAGTTGTTTTATCGGTTACTTTGTACATTGACGAAGCTCTGATTCCGGATATCCATAGAATTTCTTTATCGTTCATTAATAATGGAATCCGGTTTTTTAGTGCAGCCGGCACTCGTGCTTCTGCAAGAATATCACTGACAAGTTTTGTGCCTTTCATTCCAAATGGTTTTATCCGGTCACCGGTTTGTGGATATCTGACGGATAAATCCGTTATTTTGATTTTGGAGGCATCGAAATATGCTATGTCTGGATTTCTGTCAGGATGGAATTCCGATATGTCGTGTTCTTCAATATCATAAAGATCATGTAGTGCTGCTGCCGATGGCCCATGGTTGTCTATCTTGATGAGTGATCCTCTGTCTATGGTCCATATATGGTCGGCGGAACTGAATGTCGCTCCCGTACTGTTGGCAGCGGCAATTATATTTTCTGCCTGTGTTCGTGAAAGGCCATAGGACTTGAACCATTCATAGACCATCAAGGCTGCACTGGGTTCATTCTCAATAAGTTTTTTGAGATCTATAGTGACCGGGGCTACATCTGTGGTATAAAGCTTCTTTTTATCTTCAAGTAGCTGACGATACAATTTCTCTTGATCCTGTATGTTGGAAATGGTTCTTAACATCCCATTCCGTGCGTCCGGGAAATATCTTTTTATTTCTGGAAGAATTTGGTTTCGGATTTTATTGCGAGAATAATCGTTTGTCAGATTGGATGAATCTGTGATGTATGTCAGCCGCATCCTGTTCAGATATTGCTCGATGTCTGTTCGCGATACTGTCAGCATTGGCCTGATGACATGACGTTCATTTTTTGCGAGCATACCTCTCAACCCGGAGATTCCGCTTCCGCGCAGTAGATTGAATATGGCGGTCTCGCAATTATCATCTGAGTTGTGTCCCACGGCGATCCCCAAGCCGTTATGTCTCTGCCTTAGCTCTTCAAACCAACGGTATCTCAGATCCCGGCAGGCTACCTCTATTGAACTTTCGTTTGTCGCGCTGCGGTACTCGCCCACATCAAAGTGCTCGACAAGGATTGGAACGTTGAGCTGTTTGGCTATGCTTCTTGCATGGAGTTCGTCTCTGTCGCTTTCTTCTCCGCGCAGATGGTAGTTGCAATGCGCGGCAATGCACTTGTAGCCAAGAGTTGTCATAACGGACAATAGCGCGACGGAATCGGCACCTCCGCTCAATGCCACAATCATTGGCTTGTCGGTATGAGGCAGAGGAAGCCCGGTTTTGGATATAAACCCTTTGATCGAAGCTACAAATGTATCAGTTGTATCAGTCGGCATTTTTTGAGTTTTTCTGGTAGTGACGGCACACGCTTGTAAGTCCGCAGTTAAGGCAGTCCGGGCGGCGTGCTTTGCAGACATATCGCCCGTGAAGTATTAGCCAGTGGTGCGCAGTCCCGATCAATTCTTCTGGTATATGGCGTACAAGGGTCTGTTCGGTTTGTAATGGATTTTTGCTTTCTGTTGTCAACCCTATGCGTTCGCTGACGCGGAAAACATGTGTGTCGACTGCCATAGCTGATTGTCCGAAGACTACCGAACGGACCACATTGGCTGTCTTCCGTCCCACGCCGGGTATTTTCAATAGTTCTGATAGTTCCGATGGTACTTCTCCGCCAAATTGCTCTACAAGCGTACATGCCATACCATGCAGATTTTTTGCCTTGTTGTTTGGATAGGACACGCTGCGTATATATTCAAATATTTCATCAATGGTTGCGGCAGCCATATCTGCCGGAGTAGGAAATGCTTGAAATAGGGCCGGGGTGATCATATTGATCCGCTTGTCTGTACATTGTGCCGACAGGATCACGGCGACCAATAGTTGATAAGGATTTTCGTAATGAAGTTCCGTCTCTGCTACCGGCATGGATGCCTGAAACCATTCGATCACTTTCTTATATCGTTCGGAGATTGTCATAGGTCAGATCAGTCTTGTTATTTTTTCTGTGCCCCACATTCCAAGTGCGCATGCTGCGATTCCGCCAACTACTGTTATGGCGATATACGCAAGTGCCTCTGTGTACTGTCCGTTGCGGAGCATCAGGATCGGATGTAGGGAAAATGCTGAGAATGTAGTGAAGCCACCCAAAAATCCGGTTATCAGTAAGCGGTTCAAGGACTCGGGGGTGGAAGAAATCTTCCCGATAATAACCCACAGGATGCCTATCAGTAGGCATCCTGTAAGGTTTGTGACAACGGTGTTGAACTGGTTGTTTGCAAATAGCTTGATATGTTCTGTCCCATATCTTGCTATACACCCGGTTGCGCCACCCGTGGCAACTAATATCATCTCAAGCGCAACTCCGCTCATGATCTGGTATGGGGTTAATGCGCGCTTTGGAATTCTTCCAGGAAGCGGCGGTCATTTTCAGAAAACATGCGCAGGTCTTTTACCTGATATTTAAGGTTTGTGATGCGCTCTATACCCATTCCAAGTGCGAAGCCGCTGTAGACTTTTGAATCAATTCCACATGCGTCAAGCACGTTGGGATCCACCATTCCACAGCCGAGAATTTCCACCCATCCGGTATGTTTGCAGAAGGAACATCCTTTGCCTCCACACAGATTGCATGAAATGTCCATTTCCGCAGAAGGTTCTGTAAATGGGAAGTAGCTGGGACGAAGACGGATCTTTGTCTCTGGGCCGAACATCTCTTGTGCAAAATACAGAAGTGTCTGTTTCAAGTCCGCAAATGATACGTTTTTATCAACGTAGAGGGCTTCTACCTGATGGAAGAAGCAATGGGCTCGTGCGGAGATGGCCTCATTGCGGTACACACGTCCGGGGCAGATAATGCGGATTGGAGGCTGGCTGTGCTCCATGACTCGTGACTGAACCGATGATGTGTGTGTGCGCAACAGAACATCGGGATTGCGTTGGATGAAGAAGGTATCCTGCATGTCTCTGGCAGGATGATCGGCTGCGAAATTCAATGATGAGAACACGTGCCAATCGTCTTCTATTTCCGGACCCTCGGCTACGGTGAAGCCAAGTCGGGAGAAGATTGAAATGATCTCGTCACGGACTATCGACAATGGGTGGCGTGATCCCAGTGGCATGATCGCCGGTGTTCTGGTCAGGTCAATGGATTCGGTTCCGGATTCTGCCTCTGAAAGTTGCTCACGCAGACCATTGATCTTTTCGGTTGCAATGTTTTTAAGTTCATTCAGGGCTTGTCCTATTGTTTTTTTCTGGTCAGCCGGGACAGTGCGGAAATCATTGAATAGCAATGAAACTGCACCTTTCTTGCTGAGATATTTGATGCGTAGTTCTTCTACTTCAGCCTCTGATTTGGCTGTAAGTGTCTCGAGTTCTGCTTTTAGACTGTTTATTTTGTCAATCATATCTTTTTCGATTTGTAAAATCACGATTGGTTCTTCCTTTTTTATTCGGCAGATTCCGCTTGGGTGGCTTTGTATGTAGCCATGGCTGCCTCAACGTCATTGATGAGATCCTGATCCTGTTTGTCGCGGCTAACGATTGTTCCGTCGGGTGCGATCAGTATGATGCAGGGGATTCCTGATATGCCGTACAGATCTGTCGGGATTGTCTGGGCATTGAGGATCATATCCCAGGGCAATTGGTGTGTCTCGATAGCTTTTTGGGTGTTTTCAGGCTCATCCCAAACGGCTACTCCGAGAAATTCGAGTCCTTTGCCGTTGTATTTGTTGTACAATTCTTTGATGACTTTTGTCTCGCGGATGCATGGACCGCACCAGCTTGCCCAGAAGTCGACCAATGTATAATGATCGTTGCCTACATAGTCGCTGAGCTTCTGAGTCTTGCCGTTGTTTGTGATGGAAAAGTCTTTGTATTTTTTGCCGACGGATGTTTCTTCCTTTTTAATGAGATTTGCTCTCATGGCCTTGACTCTTTCAAAATTCTCAAAGCGAGGATATTCTTTAAGTTGGTTGTCAAGCTCAGCAAGGTTCTGTGCGCTTGATGCGTTCTCGAGGAATAGGATGTAGCCCAGAATGTTGTCTGAGTTTTCTTTCAGGGTTGTTGCGACAATATTGTTGTACTTTCCGATGATTTCCTCACGTCGTTTGTCAGCGGTGGAGTCATTGGGAATGGCGCGGAATTCTTTGGCCAGTTCCGCCAGCTGGGATTGCATTCCGTCCAGTTTGCCATTCAGCGAACCGGTGCTTTCGATCGAACGGCTGGCCGGGGTGACGGTGATGTTTGCCGGCTCAATGATCAGATCGCCGATCCTGTCGCCGTCGGCTAACAGACGTGCATAGAAAGGATCTTTAATCGCTCCTTCAAATTTTGCAACGCCATTGTCAACGAGTGCGCTGTCTACTTTTGCCCTGGTGTCATAATCGAGGATATATACATAGATGCCATCTTCGTCAGGCGTGAGGTTTACGGTAAGGGAGTAGTTGGATGGTTCGGTGGCATTTGCGCAGGAAACTGCTATTGATGCCAGCATTGTTCCGAATAAGGTTTTGCTTTTCATTGTTGTTGCGGTATAAAACGGATTGTTTTTTATTCTTCTGCAAAATTAGTGCTTTATTTTGATTTTGGTTGCTTTTTTGCGCTTTTCAACTTCTTTTTAAACGAATATTGTTACTTTTGTGCCGTAATTTTCACAAATTTATCTGATATATGGTATTTCAAGACACCCTTAACGGGTATATTATACAGTCAATTCGCTCTAATTGGGAACTTCCGGCGCTGACTGATTTCAATGGTGTTTCGTATAGCTACAAGGATGTTGCAAGAAAAATAACCAAGATCCACATCTTGTTCAGGCGGTCTGGTCTGAAACCTGGCGATAAGGTTGCGCTGTGTGGAAAGAATTCGTCGCAGTGGGCCGTGGCTTTTATGGGTATTGTTTCGTATGGAGCGGTTGCGGTGCCTATCCTGAATGAGTTCAAGCCCGACACGATCCATCATCTTGTGAACCATAGTGAATCACGTATCCTGTTTGCTGATCTGGCCATTTGGGAGAATCTCGATGGTGATTCAATGCCGGAACTCGATGGTATTTTTAATCTGAATGATTTTTCTCTTTTCTCATGCAGAAATGAAGATCTGGCTGATGCGAGAGCGCATCTTAATGAGTATTTCGGGGCGATGTTCCCGGAGCGTTTCACTGCCGACAACTTCAAGGTGTATGCCGACGAACGACCCGACGAGGTTGTTATTAACTATACTTCCGGTTCTACCGGATTTTCCAAGGGGGTGATGCTGACCTACCGGAATCTCTGGTCTAATCTTCAGTTCGCCATCGAGCATATTGATTTCCTCAGGCCTGAAGATGGGATTGTCAGCATGCTGCCAATGGCTCACATGTATGGCCTTTTGGTGGAGGTAATATATCCGTTTGTGGCAGGATGTCATATTCATTTCCTGACGCGAACCCCGTCGCCACAGGTCATAATGGCGGCTTTTGCCAAGGTGCGGCCCAAAATGATTGTATCCGTGCCGCTGATCATTGAGAAAATCATCAAGACAAAGGTGTTCCCGTTACTGGATAAGCCATTGATGAAGATATTGATGCATGTCCCGTTTGTGGATGATCGACTGCTTGCCAAGATTAAGCAGCAGTTGACCACGACTTTTGGTGGACAGCTGGAGGAAATGATCGTTGGTGGTGCCGCTCTCAACAAGGATGTCGAGGAATTTTTGCGTAGGATAAATTTCCCGTTCACTGTCGGTTATGGGATGACTGAATGTGCGCCTCTGATCTCTTATGCTCCATGGCGTGAGGCAAAGAAAGGTTCTTGTGGCAAGGTTGTTGACCGCATGGTGGCTAAGGTAGAGAATCCTGATCCGGAGACCGGTGCCGGCGTGATATGGGTCAAAGGCGACAATATGATGCGAGGCTATTTCAAGAATGATGATGCTACCGCTGCGGCTATCTCTTCGGACGGATGGCTTTGCACGGGCGATATTGGCACGATCGACGATGAAAATTATATATTCCTTAGAGGGCGCGATAAGAACATGATTCTTGGTCCGTCAGGGCAAAATATCTATCCGGAGGAAATCGAGCAGGTCTTGAACAATATGCCGTATGTTAGCGAATCGATTGTGGTTTCGGATAATGGTCGCTTGATCGCATTGATCTATCCTGACTATGACCTCGCATCAAAAGCCGGTCTTGACCTTGGTGGCATAGAAAATGTCATGAAAGATAATATAGCCCAGCTTAATACGGAGATTCCAGCATATAGCCGCGTTGCCGGTCATAAGTTGATGAGTGAGGAATTCGAAAAGACCCCCAAACGTTCAATCAAACGATACCTGTATCAGCATTGATCAGAATACATAGCCGATGGAAAGTGTGAACCATCCGCCGGTGTTACTCTTGACAAACTGGCATTTCCCTTCCAGCGCCAGACGTAATGTCGGGGTGGCGAAATACTCTATTCCGGCTCCGGTATTAAGTCCGAAGCGTCCGGTGCGTTGCGAAGAGTCATCAGATTGTTCTGTCTCTTGATCGTTGTTCTGAGGAGCTTCTATGATTGTACGCGACGTAATTGTGGAATAATTCAGACCGAGAATAGGGTAGAAGTTTACTTTGTTCTCGGGCTGACCGAGGGCGATGGGGGATTCACAGTCGAAATTGAAGGAAAATCCGTCTACGCCTTTATGTCGGAACGCATAATCCACCTTGGGCGCAAACCGGAAATGTTCGGAGAAACGGTATGAGAAATACAATCCAGCGGTTGCTGTTGTGTGTCTTGTTGTGAATCCACCGCGAAGTCCGACACTCTTTTCGCCCTTTTGTGCTATGGCGGTCAGAGATACGACGCTGAAACATAGTATGATTGCACCCTTGATCAATGTGGCGAATTTATTTTTCATTTCTTTGAGATTGTGATGAATGAATATTTTGCAATGAATTTTGGCGTATATTGTAAACGCAAATTTAATCGTTTATGTTTAATTTCTGCCACTTGTTTGAAAGAAATGCGTATTTTTGTAGAAAATTCATGCAGATATGACTAACGGTTTTTTAAGAATAGCTTCTGTCGCTCCTGAGCATAAGGTCGGGGATGTTGAATTCAATGTATCGAAAATCATTGAATCAATGCACTCTTTGGAAGAAAAACGTGTTGAAATTGCGGTCTATCCGGAATTATGCATAACCGGTTACACGTGTGGGGATCTGTTCCATAATGCAACTCTTTTGAAGGCGGCGCAATGTGGATTGGATAAAATCGCATCTGCATCCAGAGAGCTGAATGTTCATGTGATAGTAGGCCTTCCGGTTGCCAAGGAGGATGGATGTGTGGTCAATTGTGCTGCCTTTGTGCATGGTGGTGAGGTTGAATTTATCGAGAAGACATTCATACCGACCTACAATGAGTTTTATGAACGCCGTTGGTTTGCCCCGGCTTCTGACCGGAATGTCCGGACGTTTGAGTCGCATGGCGTTGAGATAGGCATTGAGATCTGCGAGGATCTATGGGTTCCGGTTCCTCCATCCTCTATGCTTGCGATGTCTGGGGCTAAAGTCATCTTCAACCTTTCCGCATCAGACGATCTTATTGGTAAATATTCCTATCTGCGGTCTCTGATTCAACAACAGTCTGCGCGCTGTATCTGTGCTTATGCTTATGCTTCCGCCGGTTTCGGGGAGTCGTCGACTGACGTTGTCTTTCTGCCTAAGACAATTATTGCGGAAAATGGAACGATTCTTTCGGAAAATGACAAGAATGATTTTCTTGACAATCCCATGGTTGTCGTTGATGTGGATATCGCTGCATTGGATCGCGACCGATTCCATACAACGACGTTTGTTGACTGTGCCCGTTGCAATGGTGTGGATGGGGGATCGTATTTAAGCGTCAATGACTGCGAAGATGCATCTGCTCATGCTCCTGAATACCGCTCGGTAAACCCTACGCCCTTTGTGCCGGCAACAGATGGTTTGATAGACAGCCGATGCACCGAAATCACGACTATCCAGGAGTCCGGACTTGCGCGACGACTGAAAGCCGTTGGAAGCAATAAAATCGTGGTTGGAATATCCGGTGGTCTGGATTCGACGCTTGCTTTACTTGTCGCAGTCAATACGCTGAGACGGATTGGTGGTGATGTCAAAGATATTATCGGAGTTACAATGCCCGGATTCGGAACCACGGACAGAACCTATGATAATGCCATAAAGCTTATGAGGCTTCTTGGCGTGACTATCCGCGAGATACCGATTGCAAAAGCGGTTAATCAGCATTTTTCTGATATTGGCCACGATCCGGCCATACACGATGTGACCTATGAAAATTCACAGGCTCGTGAACGCACCCAGATTCTTATGGATATCGCAAATCAAACAGGTGCTATTGTTCTTGGAACTGGCGATCTGTCGGAGCTTGCTCTTGGTTGGGCTACATATAACGGAGATCACATGTCGATGTATGGCGTAAATTCCGGAGTTCCAAAGACATTGGTGAAGTATGTGGTACGTTGGTACGCTTCGGTTTTTGGCCGTCTGGCTGATTCATCGTCGGAGGAGCTTAAGGCTACTTTGCTTGATATCATTGACACGCCGATCAGTCCCGAGTTGACTCCGGCTGATGAAAATGGAAATATCAAACAAAAAACTGAGGAGCTCGTTGGCCCGTATGAGTTGCATGATTTCTTTCTCTACTACATGCTCCGCTATGGTTTCAGCCCGGGGCGTGTTTGGATTCTTGCGCGGAAAGCATTTGATGGTGTTTACGATGAGCGCACCATAAAGCATTGGATGAAAACATTCTATCGTCGATTTTTTAATCAGCAGTTTAAGCGATCATGTCTTCCTGACGGCCCTAAGGTAGGCAGCGTATGTCTGTCTCCGCGAGGCGATTGGAGGATGCCCTCGGATGCATCTTCACGATTATGGCTTTCTGCAGTGGAGGCACTTTAACAATCCTTATGGTTTTCGATTGTTGATCGGCGGAGAAAAATACGTTGATCCGGTTGCAAATGACCGCATTTATTTGTATCTTTGTGATAGTTTGCATTACAATGCTGTTTTGCGAACAAATTGAATTGTAACTAATCTACCTTGAAATCACAATGATCAGACATTTTGCCCTTATTGCGTCGGCCGGAGTATTCGCTGTGTGTGTGTCTTCGTGCAGTTCAGCCGGTTCTTCTCAAGCTTCAAATGCGGACACCACGGATTATGCATCGCTTGTCAATCCAATGATTGGTACGGATTTTACCGGGAATACTTATCCGGGTGCGCAAGCTCCGTTCGGCATGGTTCAGCTTAGTCCGGATAATGGGTTGCCGGGCTGGGATCGTATTGCAGGTTATTTTTATCCGGACAGCACAATCGCTGGGTTCAGCCATACGCATTTATCGGGAACCGGTGCAGGGGATCTGTATGATATCTCCTTTATGCCTGTGACATTGCCCTATAATGAGGCTGAGCAGCCACTTGGCATTCATTCGAAGTTCTCACATGATGATGAAGATGCCTCCGCCGGTTATTATCGGGTGAATTTGACCGATTACAATATTGATGTTGAACTGACCGCAACAGAGCGTGTAGGGGTTCAGCGTTATACATTCCCCGGGGGAGATGCCGCCGTTTTTCTGAATCTTTTAAAGGCCACGAACTGGGATGCTACGGTTGATTCTGAGATACGGGTCGTGGATTCATGCACTGTTGAAGGCTATCGTTTCTCTACGGGATGGGCGCGCGATCAGCGTCTTTTCTTCCGCTCGAGATTCTCAAAACCATGGAAATCGGTCACAATAGACTCCACATCGGTTGAGAGCAGTGTCAAAGGAGCAAAGGGTATGGTGGCAAGGTTTGATTTCACTACTACTCCCGGTGAGCAGATCGTTGTGTCGACAGCCATATCGGCGGTTAGTGAGGATGGCGCGGCGGCAAACCTCGCGGCGGAGATGCCTTCTGATGACTTTGATGGAGCTTTGGCAAGAACCCGAAATGCGTGGAATGCAGAACTTGGTAAGTTCAAAGTTGAAAGCGACAGCCAGGATGATATTGTGACGTTTTATACGGCATTGTACCATCAGATGATCGCTCCGACAATATATGGCGATGTGGATGGCCGTTATCGTGGTCCGGATAAACAAATCCACAAGGCTGATGGATGGACTAATTATTCTACATTCTCGTTGTGGGATACATTCCGAGCATCCCATCCGCTATATACTTTGACTGAGCCTGAGCGCACAAACGACATGATCAAGTCGTTCCTCGCATTTTATGATCAGAATGGTCGACTGCCCGTGTGGAATTTCCAGGGCGGTGAGACTGACATGATGTTGGGGTATCATGCAGTGCCGGTTATAGTTGATGCGTATCTGAAGGGAATTGGTGATTTTGATGCACAAAAGGCCTTGGATGCATGTGTGGCAACAGCTAATATTGATGAATACCGTGGTATCGGCCTATATAAAAAACTCGGTTTTGTGCCTTATAATGTGGTTGATAAATATAACTCAGAGAATTGGTCACTTTCACGTACCCTGGAATATGCGTTTGATGATTACTGCATAGCGGTGATGGCTGATAAAATGGGACGTAAGGAAATTGCCGATGAGTTTTATAAACGGTCGGAAAATTTCCGAAATGTATTTGATCCGGCAACCGGATTCATGCGTCCGAAAGACGATCAGGGCAACTGGCAGCCTGATTTCTGTCCGGACGATTATACCGCCCATATATCCGAAAGTAATGGTTGGCAATACTTCTGGTCGGTACAGCATGACATTCCGGCGCTAATCGATCTGATCGGTGGAAAAGAAAGATTCACTCAGCGTCTTGACAGCATGTTCACGTATACCGGACAGCCGGGGCATGAGCTCCCGATATTCTCTACCGGAATGATCGGTCAATATGCTCACGGCAATGAGCCCGGACACCATGTGATCTATCTGTATAACTTTGTCGATCAGCCATGGAAAACAGCAGAATATGCCCGAAAGGTTATGGATGATTTCTATACCAATACTCCTGCCGGATTGTGCGGAAATGAAGATCTGGGGCAAATGTCGGCATGGTATGTGTTCTCGGCAATGGGATTGTATCCTGTCAATCCGGTGAGTGGTGTTTATGAAATTGGAACGCCGTTGTTCAAAAGCCTGACGCTTGATCTCAGCAACGGTAAGCAGCTGAAAATTCTTGCTCCGCAGGTTTCCAAGACGAATAAATATGTCAAGTCTGTAAAGCTCAATGGTGAAAAGCTGAACAAGAGCAGTATAACACATGATCAGATCATGGATGGGGCAGTGCTTGAGTTTGAGATGACGTCTGAACCAGGTATTGTGTGGTATAAGTGAACTGAAGCCAATTGACAATTGCATCAATGGTAAAAAACATCATGATCCTTGTGTGTTTGATAAAAAAAACGTAATTTTGAATTAGAAAATCATTATTCCAATAGATACTGAAATATGAAATTAGAAAATGACTTTAGAGATTATGCGGTTAAGCATCTCGGCATGAATGGTCTTGCATTGGATCAGTATGCATCGACGATTACATCCAGCTACATATCTCCTACGATCATAGAAGAACGCCAGCTGAATGTAGCTCAGATGGATGTTTTCTCGCGTTTGATGATGGATCGCGTTATCTTTTTAGGCACTGATGTAAATGACTATACAGCCAATGTGATTCAGGCTCAATTGCTCTATCTTGACTCAACGGATCCCGGTAAGGACGTGAGCATATATATCAACTCTCCCGGTGGATCGGTCTATGCCGGTCTGGGCATTTATGACACTATGCAGTATATTTCCAGTGATGTTTCGACAATCTGTACCGGTATGGCTGCATCAATGGCTGCTGTACTTCTTGTTGCAGGAGCTCAAGGTAAGAGATTTGCTCTGCGCCATTCCAGAGTTATGATCCATCAGCCGATGGGTGGAGCGCAGGGTCAGGCTTCGGATATTGAGATCACGGCCCGGGAGATACAGAAACTGAAGAAAGAACTGTACACGATCATTGCCGATCATTCAGGTCAGCCTTTTGAGAAAGTTGAGCGGGATTCCGACCGCGATTATTGGATGACATCTCAGGAAGCCAAAGAGTATGGTATGATTGATGATGTTCTGATTCGTGCGAAGCATTGATTTGCATATCTTCATGCAGTAAATTATGGCAAAGAAGAAAAACGAAGATAACCAGAATATTGTCAGATGTTCTTTCTGTGGTGAACCGGCCGACAGTTCAGAGGTTATGATCCCGGGAGCATTCGGATCATGCTATATATGCTCATCATGTGTGGATCATATCCATGATGCTGTCGAGGAGTTCCGACAGGAACAGAAGAGAGGTCTCAAACAGGGATCCGCGGCAGGATTCGATTTGCAGAGCGTACCGAAGCCGAAAGAGATCTGTGAGTTTCTTGACAGTTATGTGATTGGACAGGATGCGGCAAAACGATTCCTTTCTGTCGCGGTGTACAATCATTATAAACGTCTTAATCAGACTAAGGACGATGATGTTGATATTGAAAAGAGCAATATCATCCTTGTGGGCCCGACCGGAACCGGCAAGACATTGTTGGCAAAAACAATAGCGCGCCTACTTGATGTCCCGTTCACCATTGTGGATGCAACTGTTCTCACACAGGCCGGATATGTCGGTGAAGATATTGAGAGTCTGTTGACGCGTTTGTTACAGGCTGCGGACTATGATGTGGAAAAGGCCGAGCGTGGCATCGTTTTCATAGATGAGATTGACAAGATTGCAAGAAAGGGTGACAATCCATCGATCACACGAGATGTCAGCGGAGAAGGCGTCCAGCAGGGCCTCTTGAAATTATTGGAGGGCTCGATTGTCAATGTTCCGCCGCAAGGTGGCCGTAAGCATCCCGAGCAACGAATGATCCCTGTTGATACAAAAAATATCCTGTTTATCTGCGGCGGTGCTTTTGATGGTATAGAGCGCAAGATTGCGCAACGCCTCAACTCACACACCGTTGGCTACAGTAACACGGCACGAAAGGGCGTTGACCGGAATAACTTTCTGCAATACGTCGCTCCTCAGGATCTGAAATCATTCGGTCTGATACCGGAAATTATCGGTCGTCTGCCTGTGCTGACGCATCTTGAGCCGCTTGACAGGGATGCCCTCAGACGAGTGCTGACAGAACCCAAGAACGCTATAGTCCGCCAATATATCAAGCTGTTTGATATGGATGGCGTGAAACTCTCATTTGCTCCCGAGGCTCTTGACCTGATTGTGGATAAAGCTATCGAGTATAAGCTCGGGGCACGAGGACTTCGGTCTATTGTAGAAACAATTATGATGGATGCCATGTTTGACACTCCATCAACGGATATAAAAGAATTTATTGTTACGGATGAGTATGCCCTGAGAAAGTTACAGGAAGCAAACTTTGAAGTGACCAATTAATAAATCAGATTGTCACATTAATTCAGAAAAACTCTCTTTCTCCCTATGGCCACGAACAAAAAGCTCACTGATGCCTTGAAGAAGTATTTTGGATTTGATACCTTTAAAGGTAATCAGGAAGCCATTATACAGAGTCTAATAGATGGCAATGACACATTCGTACTTATGCCCACCGGAGGTGGCAAATCTTTGTGCTATCAGTTGCCATCTCTTTTGATGAATGGTACGGCCATAGTCATATCCCCACTTATCGCCTTAATGAAGAACCAGGTGGATGCAATGCGTAATTTCAGCGAAAACGACGGTATTGCCCATTTCCTTAACTCATCATTAAATAAATCAGCGGTCGATAAAGTGAAGGCTGATATCCTTTCCGGCGTCACCAAATTGCTATATGTAGCGCCGGAATCATTGACTAAAGATGAGTATGTTGAATTCCTGAAGAATGTTCCAATTTCTTTTTATGCAGTTGATGAAGCACACTGCATATCGGAATGGGGACATGATTTCAGGCCGGAGTATCGCCGGATACGACCTATTATAAATGAAATAGGACAACGTCCATTGATAGCCTTGACGGCGACAGCGACCCCAAAGGTTCAACATGATATACAGAAGAATCTCGGGATGCTCGATGCCAACGTGTTCAAATCCTCGTTCAACCGAACGAACTTATATTATGAGATCCGCCCTAAAACGGCTCAGATAGATAAGGATATAATAAAGTTCGTGAAGGGAATGGAAGGAAAGTCCGGCATTATCTATTGCTTGAGCAGAAAGAAAGTGGAGGAACTTGCTCAGCTTCTGATCGTCAATGATATCAAGGCACTTCCATATCATGCCGGAATGGATGGGGCGACGCGATCTGAGAATCAGGATGCCTTCCTGTATGAGAAGGTTGATGTCATCGTTGCCACGATTGCATTCGGCATGGGTATAGATAAGCCCGACGTTAGATTCGTGATCCATTACGACATGCCGAAATCACTTGAGGGATATTATCAAGAGACCGGCAGGGCAGGACGTGATGGAGGCGAAGGCATCTGCATAACATTCTATGCGGCAAAGGATCTTCAGAAGATGGAGAAATTTATCCAAAATAAACCGGTAGCAGAACAGGAAATCGGTCGGCAGCTGTTGCTTGAGACGGCAGCTTATGCTGAATCGAGTGTGTGCCGACGCATGTCATTGCTACATTATTTTGGAGAGAAATATGAAGTTGACAACTGTGGAAATTGTGACAATTGTTTGAAACCAAAGCAAAAAGTGGAAGCGAAAGATGATTTGTGCGCAATTCTTGAAACCGTAAGTGCGCTAAAAGAGAAATTTAAAGCTGATCATATTATAGATGTCGTACGTGGAAGAGTGACGGCAGATGTAAAATCATACAACCACGAAGACCTTGACGTTTTCGGGTGTATAGCCAAAACTGATGCACGCCATCTCAATGCCGTGATCCGTCAGGCAGTTATCGCAGGGTATCTCGACAGAGATATTGAGCAATATGGCATACTTAAGCTCACGCCAAAAGGATCTAAATTTATTGACCACCCGGTTTCATTTAAGATCGTGGAGGATAACGAATTCTCAGAAGAAGCCGAACCTGAAGTTGTCAGAGGCGGTGCCGGATGTGCGGCAGATCCAGAGCTGTATTCAATTCTGAAGGATCTGCGCAAGACTATAGCAAAGAGTGTAAAACTGCCTCCGTATGTTATCTTTCAGGATCCATCGCTTGAGGCCATGGCCACGACCTATCCTATCACAATAGAGGAACTTGCCAACATATCCGGTGTCGGTACCGGTAAGGCTAAGCGGTATGGAGAGGAATTTGTAAAGGTTATCCGCAGGCATGTTGAGGAAAACGAGATAGAGCGTCCGGAAGATCTTGTTGTGCGCACTGTTGCGAACAAGAGCAAGGTCAAAATAGCCATTATTCATGCGATAGACCGCAAGATTCCAATTGATGAGATTGCCAATTCAAAGGGATTGGAGATTGATGAATTATTGGATGATATAGAGGCAATTGTCAATTCCGGAACAAAAATCAATATCAATTATTATATTGATGAGCTTCTTGATGAAGAGCAGCAGCAGGATGTGTTTGATTATTTCAAGACGAGCGAACATGGCGACCTGAACGAAGCGTTCCGTGAACTCGGCGATGAATATTCAGAAGAAGAAATCAGACTGATGCGGATAAAATTCATCTCGGAAATGGGCTATTGACCGTATATAAATGATTTTTATGGAACAACTTATCAACTATTCCGGAGTAGAGTTGCATCGCAACCATATTGTTGTGTTGAAGAATATTAATCTGACTGTCAACACAGGAGAGCTGGTGTATCTGACCGGCAAAGTCGGGAGTGGAAAAAGTTCGTTCCTGAAATCGTTGTATGCTGAAATACCTATCGCTGCCGGTAAAGCCGATGTGCTCGGACGTGACATGGTCACGATAAAGAGAAAGGAAATACCTTTTCTACGGAGAGAGATAGGGATCGTTTTTCAGGATTTCCGTCTGTTATCCGACAGAAATGTCTACGACAATCTGATGTTCGTTCTTGATGCAACCGGATGGAAGGATAAGGCGGAGAAATGTGAACGTCTTGAACAGGTGCTTCGGGATGTCGGCATGCTCAATAAAAGCTATAAGATGCCTCAGGAATTATCCGGCGGCGAACAGCAGCGTATAGTTATGGCACGAGCAATGCTTAACCATCCGCGTCTGATTCTTGCTGATGAGCCTACCGGGAATCTTGATCCGGAGACAGGATCAAAGATCATGAAACGATTTCATGAGATAGCAGAATCAGGAACCGCCGTTATCGTTGCGACGCACAATATTTCGTTGGTGAAACAGTATCCTGCAAGAGAGCTGAAATGCTTTGACAAACATATTGAGGAAAAATAATGCTTATGGAATTGCATGATGATATTGCAATCCGAAAAAATAAGCGTAATTTTGCATAAATAATCAAATTTGCAATCAAATGAAGGTAATGAAGTTTGGCGGCACTTCCGTTGGTAGTGCTCTCCGGATGAAAAGTGTTGCAGAGTTAGTATCAGGCAGAGGACGCAATATCATTGTTCTCAGTGCCATGTCGGGTACGACAAACTCTCTGGTCGAAATCTCCAACTATATGTACAAAAAGAATCCGGCCGGAGCAGCTGAGGTTATAAATGCACTTCAAAGCAAGTACACCTCGGTTATCGCCGAATTGTTTGATACTGAAGAATACCGGGAAAAAGCCACAGATGTTGTTGACCGATATTTTGATTTCCTGCGGAATATAAATAAACCGGCTTTTACCGTTTTTGATGAGAAAGAGGTTCTGGCATGTGGAGAACAGATGTCTACCGGACTTATGGATCTATACCTGAAGTCCCGGGGCGTGAAGGTGGTTCTTTTGCCTGCTCTTGAATTTATGCGAATGGATAAGGATGGAGAGCCGGATCTTGACTATATCTGCAAGAATCTGCGCCCCATGCTCGATGCTAATCCTGATGCAGACTTGTTCCTGACACAAGGTTTCATTTGCCGTAATGCATACGGGGAGGTTGATAATCTTCAGCGAGGTGGAAGCGACTACACCGCATCGCTTATAGGAGCGGCGATAGATGCCGATGAAATAGAAATCTGGACGGACATAGACGGAATGCACAATAACGATCCGCGCTTTGTCGAGAATACGAGTCCGGTCGGGCAATTACACTTTGAAGAGGCTGCCGAGCTCGCTTATTTCGGAGCAAAGATCCTTCATCCGACATGTGTACTTCCCGCAAAATTAAAAAATATTCCCGTAAGGCTGTTAAATACAATGGCACCGGATGCACCGGGAACAGTGATCTATAATGCCAAGCCAAGCAGAGAGATTAAAGCTGTAGCCGCTAAGGATAATATTACTGCGATAAAGATTAAAAGTGGCCGCATGCTGCTTGCTTATGGGTTCCTGCGGAAGGTGTTTGAAATCTTTGAATCCTACAAAACTCCGATAGATATGGTTGTCACATCGGAAGTCGGAGTGTCTGTCACGATTGATAATGAGCGATCATTGGATGCAATTGTTGATGAGCTGAAGAAATACGGCACAGTGACAATTGACCGTGATATGGTGATAATCTGTGTTGTCGGTGATCTTGAGTGGCAGAACCGTGGATTTGAAGCTGATGTTGTCAATGCCTTGAAAGATATTCCCGTACGAATGATCTCCTATGGAGGAAGCAACTATAACATATCTTTACTTGTTAAGAAAGACGACAAGGTTAAAGCATTGAATATGCTTAGCAAAGGTTTATTTGACAAATAAGAAAAGTTATGCAGTTTCCCATAGATCGTTTCAAGGATATTTCAACTCCATTTTATTATTATGATCTGTCGTTGCTTCGTGCAACACTTGAGATTATAAATGAGAACTCGGATTATCCGGGTTTCCATGTTCATTATGCCGTTAAGGCTAACAGCAATCCGGAACTTATGCGTATTATAAGCAGTTATGGTCTCGGGGCAGATGTTGTTAGTGGCGGTGAGATTGAAAGAGCCATTGAATGTGGGTTTGATCCTGCCGAGATTGTTTATGCCGGTGTAGGCAAGACTGATAAGGAAATACGTTATGCGCTTGAAAAGGGTGTAGGGTGCCTTAATGTTGAATCACTTGAAGAACTCGAAGTGATTTCTGCATTGGCTGAAGACTGTGGCATTAAAGCAAAAGTTTCGTTGCGTGTCAATCCTGAGATTGATGCACATACTCATCACTATATCACAACGGGGCTTGCTGAGAATAAGTTCGGGATTGACAAATCAAGAATTCTGGAGATAGCCAGGAGATGCGTGGCAGATCCTTGGATTGAGTTCCGTGGGCTTCATTGCCACATAGGTTCACAGATAACTATTGAAGATCCATTTGTAGCATTGTGTGAGCGCATAAATGATTTTCAACGTCAATTTGAAGCAGCCGGAATAGCGATCCCGATAATAAATGTAGGTGGAGGCCTTGGGATAGATTATGAGAATCCTGACGAAAATCCTATCCCGGATTTTCAAAAATATTTTAATACATTCCGGGATAACCTCGATCTGAGAGAGGGTCAAGAACTTCATTTCGAACTTGGCAGATCGATTACCGGACAGTGTGGTTCCCTTATATGCCGGACTCTCTTTATTAAAAATGGAGTCAATAAGAAATTTTTAATTGTTGATGGCGGTATGACTGATCTAATCAGGCCGGCATTGTATCAGGCACACCACAAAATAGAGAATATATCATCGGATTCGACGGAGAAGGCAATGTACGATGTAGTAGGGCCAATCTGCGAGTCATCGGATGTGTTTGGAACAGCTGAATTATTACCTATAACACATAGAGGCGATTTTATTGCCCTGAGATCGGCCGGTGCCTACGGCGAGGTTATGTCCTCGAGATATAATTGCCGTCAGCTACCCGGATGTGTTTTGGGATAATTAAATAAGAGATATTGAGTAAGGAGCGGAAAAATACATTCAGTACTTTGCCGCTCCTTATTTTTTTGTTTAGTCTATGAATCTCCGTGTGAGCCCATCGTAAGCATCAATACGGCGATCTCTCAGGAATGGCCACCAGCGCCGTACCCATTCCGAACGGGTCATATCAATTTCCACAATTGCGGATTCTTCAATAGAATTGGATGCTTGATACAGGATCTCTCCTTGTGGTCCGGCAACAAAACTTGTGCCCCAGAACTGGATACCATTGGTAGCCCCGGATGGATCCGCCTCGTGCCCCACTCTATTGACAGTGACAACCGGGAGTCCATTAGCTACCGCATGTCCGCGTTGAACTGTCATCCATGCCTCTCTCTGTCGGAGCTTCTCGTCGGCAGGATCGCTTGATTCCCACCCAATAGCAGTAGGGTAGATCAGTATTTCAGCACCTTTCAATGCCATAATACGAGCAGCTTCAGGATACCATTGATCCCAACAAATGAGGACACCGAGTCTTCCAACTGAAGTGTCGATAGGTTCGAATCCGAGATCTCCGGGCGTGAAGTAGAATTTCTCATAGTAAGCCGGATCATCCGGGATATGCATCTTCCGGTATTTTCCGGCAATAGATCCGTCTTTTTCAAAAACCACAGCTGTGTTGTGGTATAGTCCCGGCGCACGTCTTTCAAATAATGAAGTGACAATTACAACATTTAGCTCTTTGGCTAACGCCGAGTAGAACTCAGTGGTCTGCGAGGGCAATCCGATGGCAAGATCACAATTGTCAGTGGTCTCGGTCTGGCAGAAATACAATGAATCGTGAAGTTCCTGGTTGACAATCAGATCAACAGACTGTTCCGTAGCTAATCGACGGATTTCATTGGCGAGGCGATTCTGGTTTTGCAGGATATCATCGGTTTTGGCTTGTTGTATTATGCCAACTTTTAATTTCTTATTCATTATAGAACTGATATTGAATTCAATGGGATTTGCATTGTTGCGCAATGTAGCGAACCATGCTGTTTAATCAAGGCATTGCAATCGATGGTTTCAACAGGTCGCTCGTAAGCGATTGATAGAATCTGGGCGGCAAGCTGATCTTTACGGGGCTGCCCATAGACCGGCATGAATACGGCTTCAGGTGTGACGAGAAAATTTGCATACGTAGCCGGCAGACGTTGTCCGTCTTCATCGAAGATAGGGTCGGGGAGAGGTAATTCGATCAGATTGTATGGCAAACCGTCCTTATTCCTTGCATTTTTCAGATCTTGCTGCATCAATGAGAGTTCGGTAAAATGCTCGTCGGTTTGATCTTGACATCCAGTATAGACTATGGTTGAATGTGGTGCGAACCTTGCCAGGGTATCAATATGGCTGTCTGTATCGTCGCCGGCAAGATAGCCATGGTCAATCCAGATTAAATTATCGGCATTGAAATAATTCTTGAGCTTTTGTTCAATCTGTGGTCTGGTCAGAACTGCATTTCGATTTGGGGAAAGCTGACATCTTGAGGTTGTCATTAATGAGCCATTTCCATCGCTTTCGATCCCACCACCTTCAAGCACGAAATCCCGGTTGTTGATCAGCTCAACTGAGAAGAGTTTTTTCTCGCACAAGCAGGAGTTGACGAGATTATCGCGATCCGCGGCAAATTTCATTCCCCACCCATTGAAGCAGAAGTCGCGAAGGATAAAATCGCCGTTCCCCGACAGCATTGTCAGTGGACCGTAATCGCGTATCCATGTATCGTTGGTCGGTAGGTCTATTAGAAATATTCTGTCGGGTGTGGTACGTGGCATCACGTCTTTTAATTCTGATGCATTTGGAGACACGATAAATACCGGATGATATTTTGTTATTGCCGTGATCAGTTTTATATAGCAATCCCTGACCTCATCGATCATATAATTCCAATCCGTATCTGCATGTGGCCATGCAAGTAGGATCGCACAATCGTATTCCCATTCAGCCGGAAACCGGAAGTTGGGCATGTCATTCATTGTCATAGTCATTCAATGTATTCCAAACGTCGTTCTGGGAGTCAAGATATTCATCGCAGTAGTCGAGGAATCCATCCTTCTCAGAGCTTCCGACATCCTCACACCATTGTCGATACAGGGCATGTAGTTCAGGATCTTCATGAATGCGCATTTTAAACTCGGACTCTGCAATGTCAACGCTACCATATTGTGCTATGAAGTCATTGAATACAAGCGTGATATCTTCCATGTAGGTGTCGTTCTATGTAGGGTATGACCCAGAATTGTGGACGTTTTCAATAATATGTTCCAAATTTATTACATTAATGTCTGATTAACAAATAATTTAAGAAACTTTTTCTAATCACACTTTGTTTCAGATATAAAATAATACTTCTAAAATATATCAAATGTTATGAAAAAGATATTTGGACTTCTTGTGTTAGCTTTCGGGCTGCTGCTGAGCGGATGTAGCCCATATGCGTTGGTAAACAGCGAAGTTTACAACAATGCGAATCTATCGACTTACCACACGTTCCGTATTGTCACTCCGGATGAAGGCAAGATGCCTCCGGGAATGCAGATGGTGACCTACTATAATATAGCTGCTGCGATCAGGGAGCAGATGGTGGAGCGCGGATTCCAGGAAGATCCCGGATCGCCATTGCTAATAAATATAGGTCTGTCGGTTCATAAGGAATTACAGACAGAACCATTGATGTCGAACTATTATCCGTATTACGGACCGGCTCCCTATCCATATTATTATCCGTTCTTTATGTATCCTCGTCAGTATTATTGGCCTGAATATCAGAATGCGCAGGTTATAACAGGAGTGTATAGGGAGGGTGTATTGACTATGGATATGGTGAATATTCAAGAGAAGTTGCCGCTGTATTCTTCATCTGTCGCGACTATTCTTAATGGAAATTCATCGGGCAGTTTCCGAAATCTTCAGGGTATAGCTGAAGCTGTCAACACTTTGTTCTCCAAGTTCCCGGTTCCAATTCTTCCTCAATATAGGACAAAATAACCGGGGCTTTCGGCCGTTAATTGTTTATGAATGCAATTAAAAAACTGATAATATCCGTTGCGCTATCATTGTGCTTTATGCCTTTGATGGCGCAACAATGGTTTCCGGATACTCTGGGGACAGACTTCCAAGTGAGATATTTTGATCAAGGAAAGGATTACAGTGGAGCGGTTAGAAGTAGCCTTGTACGGTTGCGAGACAGTATCCCGGCTCAAAATGCAGTATTATATATCCATGGATTCAACGACTATTTCTTTCAATCGGAAATGGCATATCGTTTTCGGGCGCATGGATATGACTTCTATGCTGTTGATCTCCGAAAATATGGGCGTTCGCTTTTGCCGGGGCAGAAGCGGTGTCAAGTCAGAAGTTTCAATGAGTATATTCCGGATATAGACTCCGCTTTGATGGTTATAGGTGAGTGTGGTTATGACAAAGTAGTGATGATGGGCCATTCTACCGGCGGACTTGTGGCAACCTATTATCTTGACAAGAAACAAAATGCAGATATTGATGCATTGATTCTCAACAGCCCGTTTCTGGACTGGAATTTAGGAAATCTTGAATGCTTCATAAATCTTGTCAGCGCGACAGGTGCCTTAATGCCCAGTGTCACGGTCAAATCCGGATCCGGCACAGCCTATGGGGAAAGCTTGCTCGCTGACTATCATGGGGAGTGGCAGTTCAATACGGATTGGAAATCAATAGAACCGACAATGGTTGATCTCGGATGGATACGTGCGGTCAATTCAGCACAGCATTATGTGCGTAAGCACAAGTATGAAATCAAAATGCCAATTCTGCTTATGTATTCAGCCAATAGCATCAATGCAGAAGACTGGAGTCCGGCTGTCAATAAGGCCGATGCGGTGCTTGATGTCAAGGATATCAGAAAATACGGGATGATGCTTGGGCATGATGTCACGGCAATTTCGGTAAATGGTGGCATGCACGATCTGATTCTGTCATCAAAGGATGTGCGGGAACCACTTTACACATACATTTTCAATTGGCTACAAGAAGCTTTGCACGAATAGCTATCGAACCGAACTTTTTGAATTGAGACGTGTTCTATTTATGTAAAATGAACACGTCTCATTCTTTATATTTAATTAGTATGTATACTCAACCAGACCTTCCTTATGCGCCGGATGCTCTTGAACCGGCAATCTCTGCCAAGACAGTGGAATTCCACTATGGGAAACATGAAAAGGCGTATATTGACAATCTCAATTCTTTGATAAAGGGAACCGATTTCGAGGATATGGATCTTGAAGATATTATCAAATCCTCGGAAGGCGCTTTGTTTAATAATGCTTCGCAGGCCTACAACCATATTTTCTATTTCTTTACATTCTCACCGACTGGTGCCAAGGAGCCATCAGGCGAGTTACGTAAAGCTATTGAGCTACAGTTTGGATCTCTTGATGCCTTCAAGAAGGAGTTCGTGGATGCCGGCGTAAAGATTTTTGGCAGCGGCTGGGTGTGGCTTGCTTGTGATGAAGATGGCAAGTTGTTGATCATCCAGAAGCCTAATGCAGGGACTCCATTGACCGATGGACTGGTGCCTCTGCTAACGTTTGATGTCTGGGAACATGCCTATTATCTTGATTATCAAAATCGACGCGCTGACGCATTAAATAAACTCTGGTCCATTGTTGATTGGGATGTAGTCAGCAGTAGATATGATCTGGACTGAAACCCATTGTTGACTATAGATATAAAATAGATTAGAAGGAACTTATTGCATAAATAAGCAACTAATGTGATGAATGGAAAGGGCGGTACTTGTGAAAGCACCGCCCTTTTTTAAATATTATCTGCGTGATCTGATCAGGCATTCTTGTCAAGTTCTGCCAAAGCAAAAGAGTATGCGCCAATGGAGATCGCCTTGCTTGCGCCAAGTTTAGAGATGGCAACACCGGTAGATTTCATAGGATCGTAAATCACAGTCTTGTCAGTACCGTAAACTTTGATTGGGCGTGCTGCGCCATGGGCGAATTGTACGAATTCTTCCTCGTCGTCGAGGTTGAAAGCCTTTGCCGGCATTCTTGGAATTTCCTCACCTTTGATTGAATGGAGAACCCCACGAAGTTGACGCATGAGTGCCGGCATGAAATATTTACGGGCACCGGTCAATCCGCCTCCAATTACTACAAGAGAGTCTGTGAGGGTGACAGCGGTGGCAATTGCATCGCCGGCAACTTCTCCGAATTCTTCAAATGCAGCGATCGCAGCTTCTTTATTTCCAGGGATTTTACCTTCTGCGATGTCGCAGATATCCTTTGGTTCGTATGTGTGGTTGATGTCTCCGGATTTTTCGGCATAGACACGTTTTATTGCACGGATTGCTACACCTTCCTCAACGTAGACTTCAGGATGATTCTTATGGCGTAGACAGAATGTTTCTGCACATGAGTTATTGCCGCGGTTAAGATGATTGTCTATTACCATACCCATTCCGAAACCGGTTCCAAAAGTATAGCCTAACAGGTTGGTATAGGTCTTTGTACTGCCAAGTTCAGCAAGACGATTGTTGATCTCCGGAAGGATTCCTCCGAGAGCCTCTCCGTAGGCAAAAAGGTCGCCATCATTATTGATGAATACGGGGATGCCGAATTTTTCAGCGAGGAATGGACCAAGTGCCACACCATTACGGAATGATGGGAAGTTGGGCAGATAACCACCGATAATTCCATGAGGATAATCGGCCGGACCAGGGAAAGCAAAACTTATGGCAACCGGCTTTGCGTCAAGACGGTTGATGATCTGTGTGAAACCTTCAACAATCGTGGCAAGACACTTGTCAAGATCCTGTGCATTTGAGGGGAGTGTGATCGGGTCACAGATGAATTTATTAGACTGCATGGCGCCGAACACCAGATTGGTTCCTCCGGCGTCGAGCGTGATTACAACTCGTTTGTCGAATTTGTACATGTCGGTATTACATTAAACAGGTAAGTTTCTTAGATTCATGCGCCGGAATGGCAGCGGAGCCATGAGCGTATCAAGGGCAAAGTTACAAAAATCTTCCGATGATGATGCCGCAAAAGCCGAAAAATGTGTAAATTTGTGGTCATGAAGCCGATATCCAACCCGTTCTCACATCCGATATACGTGATGCCGAAGCCTGTAGGCTCGGCATGCAATATGGCTTGCACCTACTGCTACTATCTCGAGAAGAAGCGCTATTATCCGGATGCCACCAGGCAGATGATGAGTGAGTCCACTCTGGAGGAGTTTATCCGCCAGTATATAGCGGCACAGACCACTCCGGAGGTGATGTTCACGTGGCATGGGGGGGAGGCTACCATGCGTCAGGTCGATTTCTACCGTAAGGCTGTGGAGATTCAGAAGCGTTACGCAGGGGGGAGGCGGATAGAGAACTGTCTGCAGACCAATGCCACGCTGCTCAATGACGAATGGTGCCGTTTCCTTCGGCAGGAGGAGTGGCTTGTAGGTGTGTCGATAGATGGACCGGAGGAATTCCATAACGAGTACAGGCGTACACCTGCCGGCAAGCCGTCGTTCCGTAACGTGATGCGTGGCATACAGCTGCTGCAACGTCATGGCGTGGAATGGAATGCACTTGCGGTTGTCAACGACTACAATGCGGATTACCCTGTAGAGTTCTATCGGTTTTTTAAAGAGATAGGTTGCCGTTTCATACAGTTCACACCTGTTGTGGAGCGGTTGAAGCCGGACCGGATGCTCGCGGATGTGGCGAGTGGCGGCGAGATGGCTGATTTCTCTGTCACGCCTGAACAGTGGGGCAGTTTTCTGACCGGTGTTTTCGATGAGTGGCGGCGGGAGGATGTCGGCAAAGTGTTCGTGCAGATATTTGACGCTACCCTCGCCAATTGGGTAGGTGCCGAGCCGGGGGTATGCTCACTTGCGCCAACATGCGGACATGCTGCAGCGATGGAATGGAACGGTGATGTATATTCCTGTGACCATTTCGTTTTCCCTGCCTACAAGTTGGGCAACATACACGATTCTACCATTATTGAAATGATGGGATCTGACCGCCAGTTGAAATTCGGAGCCGCCAAGCGCGACTCACTTCCGCGTCAGTGCCGTGCATGCCGGTGGCTCTCGCTCTGCAACGGAGAGTGCCCGCGCAACCGCTTCGCAGTGACAGCCGACGGTGAGCCGGGACTGAACTATCTCTGCGAGGGTTACAGAACGTTTTTCAAGCATTCGGCACCATATTTTGAATTTATGGCGCGCGAACTGCAGGCGGGTCGCCCGCCGGCTAATGTCAACGGTCTTCTACTTTGATTGTTAACTTTACAATTGTATCTGATATATGAACTTTATACTCAATGTCATCTGGGTGGTGTTCGGCGGTCTTATGATTGCCTTGGAATATATCATATCGAGCATCACCATGATGATCACCATTATAGGTATTCCATTCGGGTTGCAGACTCTTAAACTTGCCGGACTGGCTCTTTGGCCGTTTGGCACTCGGATTGTCAACAATGGTTTCCCTTCGGGATGCCTCGCAGGTCTTATGAATGTGATATGGTGGATTGTCGGCGGGATTCCGATTGCATTGACACATCTGCTGTGGGGTGTGGTTTTCTGCATAACAATCGTGGGTATACCTTTCGGAATGCAGCATTTCAAGCTCATGCGTCTTGCCCTGTTTCCTTTCGGCAATAGCATCGGTAGCTGAGACATTTTCAGATCCGTATGGCGTCCATCAAGACCAATATACTGCTGAACGGGATCAATACAGCAACAAGTCTGCTGTTCCCGATGATCACGTTCCCCTACGCCGCGCGTATATTGCTCCCTGATGGCATCGGAACCATAAATTTTCTCAGTGGAATAGTAGGTTACATAGTTCTGTTCACGAGTCTGGGCATACCACTGTATGCGGTAAAGGAGATAGCACGGAGCCGCGACTTGAAAGTAGAACGCGACAGGATAGCGTTGGAGATATTGCTGCTGAGCGCGTTGTTGTGCACTGCCGGCTATCTGATGGTATGGTGTCTTGGAGAGTTTGTGCCAAAGATTCATGAGTATTCCACGCTGTTTTATATCTTGAGCCTAAGTATATTGTTTACGGCTATAGGAGCGGACTGGTTCTATCAGGGGATTGAGGACTTCAAGTTTCTAACCATCAGGGCTATTGTCGTAAGGATACTGTCGGCTGCGGCACTGTTTATATTTGTGCGCTCGAGAGCGGATCTCGCATACTATGCTATGGTGATAGTCGGCGGTACAGTCGGGAATAACCTCATTAATTTCATTCATCTCCGCAAGCATCTGTCTTTACGGCTCATAAGGTTTGGCGACCTTGACCTGATGCGGCATCTGCGACCTATATTCGCCGTGTTTCTGCTCTATGCGGCGATGAGCATATATATCTATCTGAATTCCACTATGCTTGGTTTCATATCGGGCGATGAGGCTGTGGGATATTTCACGGCTGGGGTGCGCATTCCGCAGATCGGCATAACAATAATAAACTCTATGGCTACTGTATTTTTGCCACGATGCGCGAATCTTGTGGGGAAGGGGGATGAAGCGCAGTTTGCTGATGTAGTCGGCAGATCCATTCAGGCGACACTGTTCATCTCCATTCCTATGGTTGTGGGAATGTGTGTGCTGTCGGCTCCGCTCATAGCAGTGTTCTGCGGTCCGGCTTATGATGCCTCCGTACGTGTTCTTGTCCTTTATGCGCCATCCGTTATTCTTATCGGGGTCAACAGTATCCTTGGCTCACAGATTCTGTATCCGAAGGGGCATGTGTCGATCATGATATGGAGTATGGTAGCGGGGCTTATAGTGAATGCGGCGCTCAATGCAATTCTTATCCCTCGCTATGGAGCCAGCGGTTCCGCTCTATCGACATTATCAGCCGAGGTCATAATGCTTATAATACTCTTCACGGCTGGCAGCCGGTACTTCCCGTTCAGAATAAGCGAGGTGAACTGGTTCGCATATCTGATTCCGGCGGTAATAATGGGACTTGTCGTATATGTGTTGTCCAATCTTGGATTGTCTGATGTGTGGCATCTTGTGTCAGGCGTCATTGCCGGTGTGCTGATTTATATGCTTATTCTTATAGTGCGCCGTGATCAGATGGCATCCATATTCATGGATTTTCTTCGTCGTAAATCATAAATGGTGCGGAAATGGCGGACTTTGCAGACGATAAATTTCCGGTGTAGAAAGATGTTGTGCCTTAGTTGATTATGCCGTAAGTGTGATCCTTTGATCAGACCTGTATAGCAATTAGGGGGTATGAAAATCCGTGAATTTTCACTAAATTTGCACCGCAGTTCACAAAGAGCCGCTTCTGAATGATAAGGAAAACAAGCATAATCGGCTATATGCCGACTGTTATGAACTATGCGTTCAAGGAGAGCTGGAAAAGCACTCAATAAATAATGCGAGGATCGGCAATGGCGGTCGTGATGACTGCAGCCGGTTACATGAGTCTACATGGTAACAGGAGATTACCGTGGCAGCGCTGAGGTCGTTTGAAACGACCTGTTTCTGACAATATTCCAATCACACATATTAATTAGATGAACAATTACGTATTGCTCACAGGGCTGCTGTCGGCGGTTCTGTCGGGCGGAGGAGTGTGCGCATGGGGTTCGGAGCCTCGGGTGCTGACTCTCGACGAGATTTTCAGCTCGGCGGAGGCTAATAGCGCACAGATGCGTCCCTTGTTTACCGCCGAGGATGCAGCCTCGAAGGAAATCTCAGTAGCCCGTACCGGGCGTCTGCCTGAGATAAATCTCCGTATGTCGGTAAGTTATATAGGCGACGGATTCATAACAAACCGCGATTTTTCAGGCTATGAGAAAGCTCCGATTCCGCATCTCGGCACCGGGCTTGGACTGAGCGTGGAGCAGCCGGTATATACCGGAGGCGCAGTCACCGCAGCCGTACAGATGGCTGAGCTGAAATCGACCGCGGCACGTTATGCCACCGATTTTCAGCGTGATAATATCCGGTTCAGATTGACGGGATTTTATCTTGATCTTTACAAATATCATAATCTGGAGCGGGTAGTTGAGAAGAATGTCGCACAGGCACGTCAGGTGCTCGCTGAGATGCAGGCGCGGTATGAACAAGGCACAGCGTTGCAGAACGATATCACGCGATATGAGTTGCTTGTATCGAATCTTGAGCTTGAGCTTGTCAGGATACGCAATACCCGCACCATTCTCAATGACAACCTGGTGACAACAGCCGGACTCGCAGAAGGAACCGTCGTGGCGCCTGATACGACCATTTTGGCACGGTCGCTCCCGACAGATGGTGAAGGGTGGTGGCAGAGCGAGGCTCGCACGAACGCTCCGTCGATTAAGCTCGCATCGACTGACGTTGAGCTGAGCCGCAAAGCGGAGCGTCTTGTTAAGGCTGATCTGTTGCCTAAGATCGGGCTGCAGGCGGCTTGGACAATGGACGGACCGATTCTTGTTGAGATTCCCCCGATAAATCGTAATCTCAGCTATTGGTATGTAGGGGTAGGCGTAAGCTACAATCTGTCATCACTTTTCAAGAGCAACCGAAAACTCACTGCTACAAAACTCGCCACACGCAAGGCTGCGGAGGAACTTGTGGCTGCCAATGAAAATGTGGAACTTGCTGTGCGTGGCGACTATATCCGTTATCTTGAGGCATACGAAGAGCTGAAGACCCAGCAGAAAAGTGTGGAGCTTGCCGAACGCAACTATCGTACAACTTCCACCCGTTATTCAGCCGACATGGCTCTTATTACCGACATGCTCGATGCGGCTAACTCGAAACTTGACGCCGAGCAGCGGCTTGTCAACGCGCGCATCAACATCATCTATTATTATTACAAACTATTATTTACATCCGGAAAAATATGAAACATCGTACTAAAAAGATAATATCCTATCTGGTGACTCTTGCCGTGATAATCGTTGCGGCAATATGGGTGGGCGGCAAATTCATCCATCTTGGCGACGTGGAGTTTACCGACAACGCACAGGTGCAGCAGCAGATTGTGCCTGTCAACAGCCGCGTGCAGGGGTATATAAAAGAGATCCGCTTCAAGGAGTATAAACAGGTGCGCAAGGGAGATACGCTTGTGATAATAGATGATGCCGATATGCGTCTGCGCGTCGCGCAGGCTCAGGCTGATTACCAGAATGCACTTGCCGGTCGCGATGTCGCCGACAGGTCGGTCGGTGTAGCTTCGGCAAATGTCGCGGTCAGTGAGGCATCGATAGCCGAGGCGAAAGTTGTTATGGACAATGCCGCGACCGATTTTGCCCGCTATGAGAAACTCCTGAGCCAGGATGCGGTAACACGTCAGCAGTATGATGCTGTAAAAACTGACTATGAGGCGAAAAAGGCACGCTACGATATGCTCGCCAGACAGCGTTCGGCTACGACATCGGTCGTTTCCGAGACACGTCAGCGCATGGCTCAGAGCGATGCCGGGGTGGAGCTTGCAAAGGCGCTGCTCGCTTCTGCTGAACTGAATCTTTCATATACAGTGATCGTAGCTCCATGCGATGGTTATACCTCACGCAAGGAGATACAGGTGGGACAGCTTGTGCAACCCGGACAGACGCTTCTTGATGTGGTTGATTCAGCAGATCTGTGGATTACCGCCAATTACAAGGAAACACAACTGCATCACATAGAGCCGGGGGCTGCAGCAGAGGTGAAAGTCGATGCCATTCCCGGAGTGGTCTTCAACGCTGAGGTCGTGGCGATCTCTAAAGCTACAGGTGCGAGCCTGTCGCTGTTGCCACAGGATAATTCGGCGGGTAATTTCGTGAAAGTGCGTCAACGCGTGCCTGTGCGTCTTGAACTGACCGCCGACAACGATGCCGATGCCGTCGCACGTCTGCGTGCCGGCATGAACGTGGAATGTGAAGTAAAGTACTGATATGGGTGATTGGCATGGACCACAGGGTCCATTTGATATACCTGATGTTCCGGACTATGTGCCCCGAAGGCTTAAGCCATGGATATTCATCCTGTTTGTGCTCATAGTGCAGTTCTCGGGAGGCGTGTATCTCGCTGCCGCCACCGATATGGTAGGCACTACGGCTCTCATGCAGGAGGATATTCTGATGGCGGGGTATGCCTCGCTGATAGGGATGTCGATAAATTTCTGCGTGATGTTCCGTCTGAAATTCCGTTTCTCTAACAGGGTGAGTCTGCTTGCATGTGCTATGGTGCTACTCATCGCCACAGTGATCTGTGCCCATACCACCAATGTGGCTCTGCTCGTAGGCACCTGTTTCGTGGCGGGATGGTTCAGGATGTGGGCTACATTCGCATGCAACTCCACTATCCAGCTATGGCTCACGCCTAAGCGCGATATGGCGGTGTTTTTCTGTTATGTCTATCTGGTGGTCGACGGCGTAATACAGCTTTCCGGACTCGGAACCATCTATACCGCTTTTTTCTCGCAGTGGGAGTATATGCACTGGATCATGGCGGGCTTACTTGCGCTCATGATGGTACTTGTTATGGTGCTTGTCAAACCGTTCAGAGGCATGCCTCAGATACCCCTTCTCGGCATAGACTGGATCGGCGCGGGCTTATGGAGCGTATTCATGCTTTGTTTTACCTTTGTCTGCGTCTATGGCAACTATTTCGACTGGTGG
>OFFE01000199.1_pt1 | contig 53850 bp, 56 predicted proteins | sample 1521371 | NCBI WGS metagenome assembly OFFE01 (sample SAMEA3504131, study PRJEB24116) | mouse gut metagenome | biome: mouse gut; feature: mouse-associated habitat; material: faeces | place: Denmark | collected 2011 | reverse complement strand
CGGGTTTCATGACCGCATTGGTGCCTTTCGCAGAAAGGCGGATTATAGATATGGATATAATCTGGGAAGAGATAATCAAGGATATAGATGCAGCATATATGAATTTGCTTTATCCACTTAATCAATATATGCGGGAGTCCTTTTCAGAATTGGATTTGGTTATCGATGACAGATGTAATGTCAGTTCTGCCGGGGTAGAAATAGAAAAGATTGGGCAGGAAAGTCAAAGAAGATCTCATGCGGATAGCAGTAATATAGGTTATGGTAAAAAATTTGGTGAAGGAAATCTATCGAATTTAGAGAGTATTGGCCGTAGGCAAAATTCAGGATTATTGGATGCAATTTTAAATTTATTCAAAAGTAAGCGCAAAAAGGAACAGGAAGAACATGAACGGTTGCTTCGGGAAGTAGACGCATATAATGCAGATGTATCACAGCGGATTGAGGAAGAAATTAGAAGATGCCAGGATGCAAGAACCGATGCCAATGCGGCAATAGATAAGATGGCAAGACAATTGAGGCTTGTCTTGTCAGATGAAATTAAAGAAAAATTTGACCGGGTTCAAATGACCATTGATAATGCTATTCAGGAGCAGGTGCAATGGGGTGAAGAAATAGATTCCGCTTTGCATGCGTGTAGAGATTTAAAAGATAAAATTTATGAATTACGAAGAGAGATAGGATAAAAGATTATGGGGAATTTGATCAATAATAAGGAGATAAAATTAGTACGCCAGCACATGGGGGAAGAAGCGGCTGGGCGTTGGGAAGGATTGGAAAAGAAACAAGAAAATGCCGATGTTATCACCATTGCAAATACCGGGTTATATAGTTCGGGAAAAAGCAGTCTGTTCAATGCCTTATTAGACCAGATTGATAATATGAGATTTCCTGTGGGAGCCATACCTACTACAAAATCTGGTGACAGAGAAAAACTTTCGAGATTTGTGGAAATTATTGATACGCCGGGTATTGATGCTACCTATGAAGATGACAATGTTGCAGTCAGTATGCTTATGGAATCTGATATCATCTTGATAACACACAACATTAAAACGGGCATGCTGAATCAAAGTGAATATACCTGGATACAAAATATTGTGAAAAATGTTGGTAAAAGTGAGTTGGCAAAGAGGCTGGTTTTTATATGTACATGGATTGATGAAGTAACAGATGAAGCAGACAGGAAAAAAGTAACAAATGAGTTGAAAAGGCAGCTTAATGAGATATTGAACGTGGAAATACCATTTTGGGAGGTGTCCGCAAAAAGATATTGTGTTGCCAGAAAAAAGGAATCTGAAAAATTAATTATGGCAAGCAATATTCCTCAGTTTCGAGTCTGGTTGCTGGATAAGGCTGAGGAATACAGGAATACTGCAAGTGCGAACAGAAAGCAGGAGGTTTTGGATCTATGTGTTGTTTCGCGTGATATATTGATGAAAAAGAAATTGGATTACGATATAGAATATGAAAAAATAAAGAAGGAGATCGAAAGACAATTTGTACCAAAACAACGATCTTGGGACATGATTCTGGAAAACTTTAAGGAGATGAAGAAAACGGTTCAGAATAAACTGAGGTCGTTAAAAAAAGAAGAATATGACAGATATGGTTTTTTTGAACAACAGATAAAGAGCATGTAAGGAGGATAGCATATGGCTGTATTGTTTGCAGTTGGCGGCGCTTTCATAGGCGGGCTTATTGTTGATACTTTGACGGACGATTATTTTCACAGTGATTATAGTGATTATAGTGATTATGATGATTATGATGATGCGGAGACAAGACGGCTTAAAAGAATCGAGACTTTAAAGAGAGATACTGAATTTGCAGCACAGAATTTTTCTGAATATAAGAAATATACTGTAAATCCGGAACTTGAAAGTAGTAGCTTAAAGGCTGAGACAGCAATGAATGTGTCAGCTGCGGCAATGGATAAGGATGTCAAAAAGAAATTACAGAAACAGATAGATGATCAGCTATTAAAAAAAACAGGAGTGTTAAGACAAGAATTAGAAGAAATAGATAGTTTACTTTTAAAAATAGACAAAATTGAGAAGGAGAATGCGGAATGAATAGTATAGGCTCTATTAATTCTTTTGTAGATACAATGTTGGAAAGCAAAGCACAATTTGAAAATATTAAAGCTTCGTTTGAACAAAAAAGTGATTTATTAGATGATATTATCAATAATTTCAGACAGGAAATTGAATCGATCCTGAATGTAAAGATTTTGGTTGAGGACGAAGATATGCAGAGACTGTATAATGGAGCCTCTGATGAACTGGTAAAAATGCTTAAGGGCGTGACAAACAGCATTGAAAATATACAAAAAGGCATGAAGTTTATTACAGATTATGAACAATCCTTTAATGTGGTGGTTTTTGGCAAGGTTAAGGCGGGAAAGAGCTATCTGGGTAATTTTATCATGGGAAATGTAATCAGAGATTTGGGCATATCTTCTTCGTACGATAAGTTTGAAAGGCCAAAGGTTGAGGTGTATGATCGGGGAAATGTTTCTACACGCGAAAAATTATCAGAGATTTCGGAAGAAGGAAATGAGGGGTTTCGGGTTGATCCCAACGAGGCAACCAGTGCAATTCAACTTTTTAAGCTCGGTGGAATGACTTGGTTTGATACACCCGGGATAGGGAGCGTTACCTGGGAAAATGAGATGTTGGCCAAAGATTATGTAGATAATGCAGATCTTATTGTGTATACCAGCAATTCAGATGCAGCTGGTACGCGGCAGGATTTTACAGAAATGAAGGCATTATATGAAAAAGGGAAAACTTTTCTTCTCTTATTAACACAATCGGATGCTGTAGAAGAGGATTGCGACGATGACGGTGAGATTGTCAGCGTTATTTTACCGAAATCAGATAAAGACCGTATGGATACGGAACTTTATATGTGTAATACTTTGCGGGATATTGGAATTCCCAGTCTTTCACAAGGAAAGGAAATTTTGACTGTATCTACCAAACTGGCATTGACAGCGTTGGAAAATCATGATGAGGAAATGTTCCAAGCCAGCAATATTGGTAAACTTTTAGATATCCTGAAAGAAATCACAAAGAATGAGGGGGCTGCTTTAAAACGCAAGACGCCGGGGAATCGAATCAATGCAACGGTCAATGATATAATAGATAAGTTAGGACAGAGTAACTCTAAATTAGAAGAATACAGGCGGAGTTTATTGGATAAAAAGCAAAGTCTGTCGGAGCGAAGTGATGAGCTTTTAGTGCAGATGCAACATCAATGTCTGACGAGGATTAACAGAATAATCCGTCAGAAAAGTAATGAGGTGGAAGGTAATGGAAGTGCTATTACCGGCGAAGCACTGACGCAGATGTTGAGTGAAGAAATATGTAAAGTATTGCGGGAAACATGTATTGACGAATTTTCAGAAAGCTGTGATATTTTATCTCAATATACAGAGAAACTTCAGCTTGAGAATGTTGGAGAACTAAAAATGAGAACTGATGAAATTACATATACTCTTCATAAAGTTGTCAGAGTATCAAGGGATCCGGAAGGACTTTGGGAGCACGTATGTTCATTTTTTGGAAAACAATATTATAGAAGTGATGTTAAAGACGTTGAGAAAAAGTCTATGGTTAAATTGGGAGTGAATGAACAACAAATACAGACGCTTGCCAAAGATCGTCTGGCAGAACTTTTTGAGTCGGAAGTACCTGATATGATGAAGAAAATATGTGACTACATCATAAAGCCCATTATGGAAATGCATGAATTGGCAGAAGAATATATTGAAAATGCAATATCCGGATTGGAAAAAATAAAATGTTGACTTTAATCTTAAAAGTTACAAATGCCTGTAATATGAGTTGTCAGTATTGCTCGGTTGGAGATAAATCAGATTTTGTTATAATGTCAGAAGATGAAATGGACAAAGCGTTTGAATGGTTTTGCAATTATGCTAAAGACAGGAGAGAGAAGAAAGTTTCCATAATTCTTCATGGTGGGGAACCTATGTTGGTTCCAGCAGAGCAATATGATCGATCTTTGAGAAAAATGCTGAATAACTACAGCGATATCCAGTTTACATTTAGAATTCAGACGAACGGTACAATACTTAGCGACACCTATCTTGCATTGTTTCAAAAATATGCATTCCATGTCGGTATTTCATTAGATGGATTAGATAGTGTACATGACAGGCAAAGAAGAGATATATTCGGAAGAGGAACTTTTGACTTGATATTCCGAAATATTCGTAAGCTGCAATCAGATAATTTACCGGTGTCGTCACTTATGGTTTTGACGAAGAATTCTTTAAACGCGGATTATGGATATCTGGATTATCTGTCTGAATATTATATACCTGTTAAAATAAACCCGCTGTTAAAAATAGGGAACGCACTGGTGCATGAGGAATTATGTCTTGATGAAGGGGATTATGGACGATATTTAATTGATTTACATAAATATGTATTAGAGCAGGAAATAGGGATTCACATCTCACCATTGGCGGAATTGCAACAAGCTATTATTCATGAAGCTGAACCACGGGGGTGCGTATTTCATGGGTCGTGTAGTAATAGTTTTATTTGCATAGATCAGATGGGAACATTGTATCCATGTGGAAGGTTTGCAGACCAGCATAAATGTATTTTAGGAAATATCTATGAAGGAATTACAAAAGAAGGAAAAAGGATACAGGAGAATTTGTATGCAAGAAGATCACATAAACTTCCAGAGAAGTGCCAAAGTTGTAAATATATAAAATTATGTCATGCGGGCTGTAGTGCAGTTACCGAAGTTGGGGAAACAGGGCAGCCAAGTGTGATGTGCAAAGATTACTGTATTCTGTTTGATTATCTATATGGAGAAGGATTAAGAAAGTATAAAAAGTATCTTTTGAAGAAGAAGGAACAAATTGAAAAACAAATTTTGACATTTAGGAATGCATATGAGTTATGAATTATTACTTATGAACATTGCAAGGAATGCATCTGAGCGTTTACCTCATTTCCGCGAGTGCCTCGGGCAACATCTTATTGCTTCTTATGTAGAGCAATATGGATATAGTGTAAGGGTATATTCGGGGGATGTATTGGAATGTGAAAAGGTTCTTTGCAGGGAAATAGAATTTCATAAAGTTCGTATGATAGGGTTTTATATAGGTGCGGATACATTATCCGTAGTAATAAATGTGATTAAATGGCTGAAAAAAAAGTATTCTGTGACGGTTTTTGTAGGCGGGCCAGAAGCATATGCTACGGGAAAAGATTTCTTGAAAAGCTGTCCGTGTGATTATGTAATTCCGGGAGAAGGCGAGAAGCCTGTATTAGGGCTTTTAAAGTATGTAATAGATGGTTATGGTGTTCTTAAAAATATACGGAGCCTGAGATATTGTGATGATACTGGAACTTATTATGAAAACGCGTTGGAGGAGCCGATTCAGGATTTAGATTCTCTGCCATTTCCAAAAAGAAAGAATAGTTTGAATAAGACTTTTCGGATGAATTCATCAATTGGGATTTTGACGGGGAGAGGGTGCCCTTATCACTGTAGTTTTTGTTTCGAAGGAGCTACATCGAAATTGGTACGTTTTCGTAGTGTAAAAAATGTCATTGCGGAGATAGAAGAGGTACATAAAGAAAATCCAAATTTGAAATGTGTAAATGTGTATGACGATACATTTACATTACAGCGGCAGAGAATAGAAGAATTTTGTAAATATATGAAGAGGAAGGGGCTATTGTGGACCTGTGAAGGTCATGTAGCCAGAATCTGCCATGAACCGGATCTTATGAAAAAAATGGTAGAGAGCGGCTTGATTGCAATGCAGATCGGAATAGAGAGCGGAAGCAGGAAAGTGCTGGAAGCGTATAATAAGAATACAACGCCGGAGATGATACAGAAAGCAGTAAGTATTTGTAAGCAGGCAGGCCTTATTACACTGGAAGGAAATTATATTATTGGCGGGGCATTTGAGACGGAAGAAACGATACATGAAAGTATAGAGCATGCCAAAAGTCTTTTGGAGATAGGACGGGGCATGATAGAATTAAGTACTGTATTTTTTGCACCTTATTGTGGTACGCCGATTACTAAAAATCCAGAAAAATTTGGTATTACAATAGAGAAAGAGTTGAATAAGCATATTGTTTTCACTATGCGTGATGCGGTCGTGACTACAAATGGTATGTCAACAGAGCAGATTATAAAGGCCAAGCAAAAGTTTGATGAAGAAATAACAAAAAAGTATTATTTAGAGGCAATAAAGTGTACAAAAACGGAATTGCTCAGGGGCGCAAGCCGTAATAATCGTCAAATGCGGATTAACCCTAACTGGTGTATTGCATGGGAGAGATATTCTTATCTAAAAAATTTTATGAGGCATTTTGATATACGCGAGCAAACAATAGATAGCCATAAGTTCCCGGTTAGAACAGTCAGCGAATACATTTATAAAGAGGATGTATTGTTGGCTGGTGATGTAAAACTACAGGGGATGGATGCGAAATATGTAGTATGGGCAGATGGAAGGCGCTCAATCTGTGAGATTGCAGAACAAGAGGGAATAGTTCTTGAGCAGGTGCTCGATAAATATACAGAATTGAATGAGAAGGGTTATGTTTATTTTTCTAAATTTTAGAGAGGTATAAAATAAGATGAGCTTGGCACTTGTATTTGCGGGAGGTGGAGGAAAAGGCGCATATGAAATAGGGGTTTGGAGAGCGCTTAAGGAATGTGGGCTGGAGGATTCTTTTAAGAGTGTAATCGGTACTTCGGTGGGGGCATTGAACGCTGCATTGTTTGGACAACAAAATATTGATACAGCGATCAGGATATGGAAGGAAATCTCACCTGGCAAAATGTTGGTCTCTAATGTCGATGGAAGGGGTGCTATTACAAGCCAGGCGGGATTGAAGAGTTTGTTGCAGGCAAATATGACTGGAAGATTACAGAAAAATGTATATGTTTGTTGTTCAAGGGCCGAGACGACGAAGAATATATTGGAAGATTTATTTTCAGAGGGAGAATCACTTTATTATAAAAGTAAGGATATCGTTGGAGTAAATCTGACAGAAAGAATTTTTCCTGAATATAAAAAATTGAATGATTTTTCGAAAAGTAAGCAAATAGAATATTTGCTCGCGTCTGCTGCCCTTCCTGTAGTTTACGATCCGATTTATATTGATGGGAAAAAATATAGAGACGGCGGGATTATAAAGGATCATAATATACCATATCCAAAGGCTTTTGAACTTGGTTATCGCAAGGTTTTAGCTGTAAGTTTAGAAAAAGAGATTTCAGGAGTCAAAACCTTCCGACAAGGACAAGTATATATATTGAGTCCTTCACAGTCATTGGGGAATACATTTGATGGTACCATTGATTTCGATGCACAAAATGCCATTTGGCGTATGAACCTTGGATATATGGATTTTATGAAACATAAAGAAGATATTTTGTCTTTTTTGAAGCAGGTAGAAATATCGACCAAAATACCAGATCATATAAGAAAAAAGATCAAAAAAATGGTCTAGAGGAGAAAATACATATGGTTACATTCATCCCACCCTATCCAGGTGAAGAAATATTCCCTGGGCTTGCCCAAACATCAATCCAAAATCTATGGAGAAATCGATTTTGTGGTAGTCTGCGACAGAGGTGTTGCATGTCTGGAGGTCAAGGGAGGGCGCATCGAGTGTCGGGATGGACAATGGATATTCAAAGACCGGTACGGTGAGGTTCTCAAATAATCCTCATGTGAAAAATATTCTTGTAGCCTGTGGCGTAGTTTTTCCAGATATTTATTTTGCGGCCTCTTCACAGGAGATTATTCCTGAGATTGTCTATGATGCCAAGACAATGTCTGTTACGGAATATATGAAGGGATGCTTTCTCAGACGGATGTTGTTGTAAACGTGTTGGGCAGTGATGCGGAAGAGAAAAAAGATACACCGGAATATGCAGCAATCCAGAGCTTTAAAGGGCTGGATTCTAAGATTGTTATATTATTTGGCATGAAAAAAATGTTCGAGATAATAATTTTTCAAAATATATTTATATTGCAGGAACCCGGGCAAGAACATTACTGTATGTGATGGAATCTAAGTGATTTTGGAGTAAAGGAGCGGTTTTATGATAGCGCATAAATCTTCTAAAAACAACCGCATTCTCAGCCTGTATGTCAGCCTGTGCGAGGGAAAGGTGATCAATAAATCAGAAGAAGCAAAAAGATTCAATGTAGACGAGCGCTCTATCCAGCGTGACATTGATGATATCCGGGCATTTCTGGATGAACAGAGAACAGGAGACTTTGCAGACAACCGCACGATAGAATATGACCGCAGTAAAAAGGGGTTTATCATGGCCGGGGAGGAAGGGTCCCTGATGTCGAACAGTGAGATACTGGCGGTGAGTAAGATCCTGCTGGCGAGCCGTGCTTTTACCAAACGGGAGATAGGAAGTATCCTAAAGAAAATGATAGGAGGCTGTGTCCCGTTGAAAAACATGCAGCTGGTCAAGGAACTGCTTTCCAATGAGCGGTTCCATTATGTGGAGCTTCATCATAAAAGCTGTATTCAGGACAAGCTGTGGGAGCTGGGAGCGGATATCCAGGAACACAACCTGGTCGAGATCACTTATGCAAGGGCGGAGCATACAGAAGAGACGATTACACGCCTGATCGAGCCGATGGCACTTCTCTTTTCTGAGTACTATTTCTATCTGAACGCATTTATTGTAGAAAGACAGGCTGATGGAAGCTGCAAGCACAAGTATAGTTACCCGGCTATTTTCCGCATTGACAGGATCAAGACTTACAGTAAAGCGGGGGAGAAATTCCGGGTATCCTATGCAGACCGGTTTGAGGAGGGAGAATTCCGGAAACGGATCCAGTTCATGTATGCCGGGGAACTGATGCGAATTCAGTTGAGATTTTATGGAGAGAATCCGGAACCGGTGTTAGACAGACTGCCCACAGCGCGGATCATCGGGCAGAAAGACCACGAGTATACGATCAGTGCGGAGGTGTATGGAAAGGGAATCGTCATGTGGCTGTTAAGCCAGGGAAATAAGATCGAGGTGCTGCGCCCGGAAAGCCTGCGGCAGGAGATCAAGCAGAAAGCAGAGGAGATATTAAAGCTGTACAGTTAAATGTATAAGTCGGATTATCTGAAATGATATATAATAAACAGGAATAGAGATAAGAGTCCCGGAGAAAATACTCCGGGATTTTTGTGTCTGAAGATAAAATATGCTGAGAGTGACAGGAAGTGTCATGCACATATTTTATACTTGCTTTAGAAATACCTGAACAAAGGGTGGGAAAAGGGAAAGGAGACACTATGTTTGGAGGTCTGATTAATGCAGCAGAAAAAGAAGATAAGGATATTCTTATGAAGGAAAGCATGGATGATATCTGTGAAGCTCTGGAAAAGGAAATCCTGAAAAGCGATGCCGCCGATGAGGTGAAGCAGGACATGTTGATCCGGCTTAGAAAGCTGTGTGGTACAGAGACCAACATCATGCTGGTTGGCGCCACCGGATGTGGAAAGAGTTCTACGATCAACGCGTTGTTTTCCTGCAACCGGCAGGAGGAATATGTGGAAGCTGCCAAAGTCGGCAGCAGAGCAGATCCGGAGACAAGAGATATCGAGAGGTACAGGATCGGCAACCTGATCCTCTGGGACACTCCGGGACTTGGCGATGGGACGGAGATCGATGCGCACCACAGGGAAGTGATCACGGAGTTACTGCAGGAAGTGGATGAGGGAGAGGAGGGAGAAAAGACTGCCCTGATCGATCTGGTACTGGTCATCCTGGATGGCTCTACAAGGGATCTTGGGACATCTTACCAGATATTGAATGAAGTGATCATTCCGGAACTGGGAGACGATACAGGATGCATCTTAATTGCCTTGAACCAGGCGGACATTGCCATGAAGACAGGCAGGCACTGGGACTATGAAAAGAATGAGCCTGATGATACGCTCAAAGCATTTTTGGAGGATAAGGTAACATCCATACGGACGCGTATCAAAGAGGACACCGGACTGGATATCACACCTGTCTATTATTGCGCGGGTTACAAAGAAGAGTCTGGCGATGTGGTTTATCCTTACAATCTGTCAAAACTTCTTTATTACATATTAAACTCGCTTCCGGTGGAAAAGAGAGCGGCAGTTTTTGGCGGATTGAATACTGACGCAGAGCAATATGAATACAACGATGACGACATGGACTATAACGAGGGTGTGGTGGCGAGTGCCGACAGCATGGCTGATTATGTGGCGGAAGGGATCAACAATGGGGCAGTCGCAGGTTTCTGTATCCTTGGAGCACCGGGAGCAGCAGTCGGGATGGCGGTCGGCGCATTTGTCGGAGGCATCAAGGGCATTCTGAGCCATATTTTCTGGTAGCAGCGGATTTCCGGCAACAAGATAGAGCATAAACATAACCGGTGACAGGTATGGCTATAAGAAGATAAATATTTTAGCCGTAAATACATGGCAGAAAAGAGGAGGAAGAGACAAATGTTATTTAATTTATTAATGGGAGCTATGGACACAGCGATTGACGCATTAGAATTTGGGCCGGTGAAAGCGGCCAGGATCAACACAAGTTTTTGTCCGCAGGCGGAAAGGGATTATATCAGGCTGGACAGGGAGACAAAAGAGGCATTAGACAGAGCTTGTGAAGAGCCAGAAGAAATGAAGGCAGAAGAAAAGGAGCCGGAAGAGGATATTTCCCCGGTGCATGTGGATGACATTGTCCAGCACATGGAGGGGGTGATAAAAAATATTTTTTCTCCATCAGATAACCGCAGAATGGCGGGTGTCTGGCAGCTGAATGAAGAAGAGATGGAGGACGGGCAGCATATGTGATCCTTTACGAGGATTAATAGATACGCACAAAAAGAACAGAAGAGAAGGGAAATGTTATGTATAATCTGTTAAGATTTATAGATTCCCCGGATATCAGGGAGTACAACAAAGATACATATTTTACACCGGCGGAGTGGGCAGTGCTGATCGGGATGAGCTGCAGGCAGACGATGGAAGAAAAGACAGAAGCCCTGCAGTATCTTCTGGATCATTTTGATGAGGAAGCATTTATGGAGGAGAGCAGAAATATCGAACCTCGGATGCCGCCTGATCATATCGTGTTGCCCTCTAAAGAGATGACCGCCAGGACAGTGCAGTTATGGCAGGAGATACTGACGGACAGATACAACAGTGAGGGATTTCTGTATGCAGTAAAGTATGCAGAGAAAACAGAAGACGGGCACGATGATATATCAGATTACATCTTCTTTTCCGGATATGAAAAGGCATATGCGTATCTTGAACGTGAGAAACGGGTGTATCAAGAAGATGAAGATATGCGTGATATAGAGAGGACGGGCAGGATGTATCGGATCAAACTGGATGAAAAGGGACATCGCAGCGATAATGGTGACTGCTATCTATTTGATACGGATCTGCGGATCATAGATGTCCTGCCGTCTGTGGAAAGAGATTCTCTGTATGAGAATGGCAGGTGCATTCCATTGTTAAATGAGTATGAGTACCGGGTTTATGTACCGTTTCCATATCAGGCAGGGAATATCGTAAAAGCCGGGATCATTATGTCACGAAACTTATCATGGTAGGATCTTTGATGACTGGAAAAGAGCGGTGCCAGACCGTCCGATAAAAATTATACAAAGAAGAGGGAGGTTAGTAATGTTTTGTCAAAAGTGTGGGAAGCAGATTGAAGAAGGAAGTCAGTTCTGCCAGTATTGCGGGGTAAAAAATACAGCAGAGCCGGAAGTGGTGAAACAGGACGTTCCTGTCAAAAAGGAGAAGGTGAAGCGAAACAGGAAAAGAATGCCGGTTATCATCATAGCTGTATTAGTACTGATGATCCTGGGAGGAGTGATGTTTTCAGAAGGAGATGAATCTGCAGATACATCTCCTCACAATACAGAACGCATGAAAGATCTGGCTTTGTATGCAGACTATACAGAGGAAGAGCTGGTGCAGGAACTTGGTTATAAGAAAAACGAATTTGGTATGTATCCGGAAGAAACACATATAAATTTTCTCTTTACAGATGGAAAGATCTATATGATCAGGATCGACAGACCGGAAGATACCGGAATATCACTCTGGGGTGTAAATCTGAAGAACTCAATCGAAGAAGCAGATGCGGTTTTGGTAAGCAAAGGCTTTAGCTGTGAGGGATCTTTTGAAAGTGCGGAGCTATCCAAAGATGGTTCACTTGAAACCGTGGAGGTTACGGTAATTTCGTATATAGAAAGTGCAACGGGCTATCCATATTTTATCAGTACTGATGAGGATGGAAAGATTATTTCGTTATCTTACGCAATGGAAGCGGAGGAGCCGGTCTATGCGGAAGAAGTATTTGAGCCGGAGGAAGAAAGCAGGGATTTTGCAGCAGGGACTTTGACATACGGAGCCTATTCTTTTGACGATGGAACCGGGACAACAGGAACCGCAGAAGTTGGATTTTATACGGATATGGACGGCGATTATATATACATAGAATGTTGGAGAAATGACCGTGAGATTGTTTGTTTTACAGGAATTCTGGAAACGGTCGGGGAAAGCTGTTATGCATACTGCGAAGAAATTAACACAGGTATTATTGTTACTTTTGTGGATGATGGGTTATATGTGCAGATAGATGAATCTACTTTCACCGGAATAGATGATATGGCAGGATTTTATAGTCTTGACAGTGTTTTAAATCTGAATGAAGTGGGATAGTGCAAAAAGATCAAGAAACTCCAAAGTGTCAGAAATACATGAACGTGCAGGTATGAAGTGGTACGCTTTGGAAGCGCGATGGAAAATGTGTTACGGAAAAGATGAGATTATGAAGGAGATGAAAAAATGTTTTGTAAGAAGTGTGGAAAGGAATTAGCTGAGGAAGCAATATTCTGTCCTGTCTGTGGGACAAGGAAGGTGGAAATTCCGGACGGGAACAGCTTTCAGGATGCAGGTACAGATCCGGGCAGGATTGCGGCAGATGCAGAAGAGAAGTCAGGGGATTTAAAGTCAGATAAAAAGGAATCCGGTACAAATATTATTTCCAGGATATGGAACAGCCGGTTATTCTTGATGATAGCAGTAAAGTTCGGAAATGTACTTGAAATACTGGAAGGTGTCATCGGTCTTATATTGTCCAGATTTTTGTTCAAGGAGGGCGGTTTCTTGGGAATTGCATTTGGAATTCTTTTTGCTCTCGGCGGAATAGGCAGCTGTATCAGTGGTGTAATGTCATTATTATCCCGCTGGAAAAACAGCAGTGAGGATGAGACACTGGATGAGATCAGCATCAATAAGAAAAAAAGAAATCTGTGTATAGGAGTAGCAGGAATCGTGATCGTTCTGGTTGTACTTAAAAATACCGGCGGCGGGACATATTCTGTTGTAAAGGCTATTTCATTTGACAATATAGGATCGGAGACGATCGGGGAGATTGTAGACGAAAATATAAAGAGTCCGGAATGGTCGCAGAAGAAGTTGGACAACAGTTCTAAACTGGTATATGTGGAAGGGTATTGCCCAAGATATGGAGAAACGATCAGGATTGAGTTTTACTACGAAAAATTAAAAGACGGTTCCTATGAAGTGACATTGAATGGAATGTACTGGCCGGACAGTGGGGAAGAATTTGATACACTTGAGACTGCTGTAGCGTGGGCGGCGCTGTATGGTTACAGTGAATGATTTTTAAAGTTTCCTGCATAAAAATCTAATTTGGTGACTGTTATTATTCCCGCGAGCAATGAGCCAGGTTGGTATGCCGGGGGATTTCAGCCCAGTCAAAAAATAAATGTATGCATGAAAGAAAAGATATATATGAGGAAGAGACCGCAGCGGTCTCTTCTTTATTATGTTGCAGAGCCAGATGACTATATCAGAAGCAGACCATGTCCTGATGTATGGAGTCCTGCTCCTGCCGGATGACTGTGACCATGACTATGAGCCATATAAAAAGATGGTACATGCAGGCAATACAACACAGGTGGATCCAGAAGAGATTCTGTCATTTAACTTATACCGTTATGACAGGCATAAAGCGGAGATCGAGGAGACAGCTGTGTGATCGACGGCCGGCAGATACAGCCATACATGGTATTCTTTGGCCCCGGTTCTTTAGCGGCCCTTGCCTGTCCGATTTCCTTTGCGGGTTTCACTGCCTGTACTTTGAGGAGATGAATTTTTTCATATATTCATAATATTGATGTATATCAAAATGGAATATCGTGCGATCTTTTCTCACCTATGCAGTACGCAGACGGTACCTGTGAGAAACAGATTGATACGGTTGAGGCTGTAACAGACGTTTTTGCAGGAAAGTTGAATCTGGGTTCCAGGCAACATGCAGTACTCCGAGGTCATCCACTGAAAATCACATCATTTGAAGAACAAAGTGATATGAAAAAGAAAGAAAGGCCGAAACGGAATACTTGCAGGGTACAAAGGAACGTTTTTTCAGAAGTAGAGGGTTTTGGTTTTTAATTCTATTTCGGCAGGAATGAACGTTTTATACGGGGTTAAAGTGTAAAATGATGCATAAACTGTAAGAAGAATTTGTGATTTTTTATGGAGGGCAGTATGACGAAAGAAACCAAAGACATTATAACCGAAATATCGCTTATCTTAGTGCGTGAAAACCAGATTACATCCAGCGAACAGATCCGCATGCTGGAATTACTCAGGAGCGAGAAGATAGAGCGTTGATGAACGATCACCTGAGTTTTCTGCAAACAGTGCAGCAGGAGAAATTCTGCTGCGCTGTTTGTACAGAAATGGCGAAATGTTATTTCGACAATATATATATAAAATCAAGAAAGAAGGAACCCTGTGGAGAAACTGCGTGCAGTCATATATAATCGTTGCAGCACTGAGGAGGAATCCCAGAAAGATGCATTGATCAAACAGGTCCAGGAATCAAAAAACTGCATTGCAGAACAGGGCTGGGCACTGGTTGACGCTTATGTGGAAGCAAAAAGCGGCACAACGATAAAAGGCCGGAATGAATATAACCGTCTGTTTCAAGATCTGGAAACTGACAAATTTGATATTATCGTTATCAAGAGTCAGGACAGACTCATGCGCAACACCAGGGATTGGTATCTGTTCCTTGACCGGATGCAGCGGAATCGGAAACGTCTCTACATGTATCTCGATCATAAGTTTTACACACCCGATGACGCACTGATCACTGGTATCAAGGCGATCCTTGCAGAAGAGTACAGCCGCGAGCTGAGTAAGAAGATCAATAATGCTCACCGCAACCGGCAGAAGGAAGGAAAGCATTTCATATTAACGAATCAGACCTACGGATACCGCAAAATATCGGATAAAGGTATAGAAATTGACGAACAGGAAGCCGGGATGATAAAAATGATCTTCGAACTTTCAGCTAACGGTTACGGAACACACTGCAGCGCAGAGATTCTCTATCGGAATGGCTATTGTAACCGAAGCGGAAAGATGATAAGCCCTTCTCTGATCAGAAATATTATCAGAAACCCTATCTACAAGGGGACAGTCATCCAGAACAGACAGCATTATGATTTTGAGAGCAAGCGGATCTATAAGAACCCTGAGACAGAGTGGATCGTACATGAAAACGTCATACCGGCTATTATTGATGCAGATCTGTTTGAGCGGGCGAATCAAGGGCTGGATAACAGAAGACAGGAGGGCAACAAAGGCGGAGTCTATAGAAAAGGAAGCAATCCCGGTAAGTATGATCTTACCGGGAAGATAGTCTGCGGATTGTGTGGCAACCCATTTTACCGTACTGTGCGCCAGAATAAAAGCGGAAAAGTGACAGAATGGAAGTGTTGTAATTATCTGCAGAATGGAAGGAGGAAGAACCGGCTCAGGCGGGATCAGATCAGGAAAGTGGAGAGGGATGTAGAAACGGGATGTGATAATGTGCACCTGGATGAGAAGAAGCTGTATGAGATGATGGAGCAGTTATGCCGGAAAAAGTATCAGGATCTGGAACAGCAAAAGGATATTCTGCTAAAAAAGACAGTATCCCTTCTCAGGGATGCGCTTAAAGAGAATGACGCAGGATCAAAGAAAGGAGGCCTGGAATCTTCGTTGGAAAAATTATCCCGTCAGAAGAATTTCCTGCTGGATAAGCTGCTGGACGGTACAATCTCTGATACAGATTATAAAGCGAAAAATTACGAGTTGACGGTTAAGATCGGACAGCTGAATGAAGAATTGAAGAATCTGGAAGACAGTATCTTACAAAATGCAAAGATGGAAGGCCGGATTGAAATGATACGTGAAAGACTGGAAGGAGGTATCATAGAACAGGCGAAGATAGCGGATATGCTTGGAAACATTAGGAAGATCAGGATTTTTCCGGATCAGTTGGAATTCTATTTTGATTCCTGGGCAGTCATGGGGCTGTCAGAAGAATCTGCTGCCTCCGGTGTCAGGGATGAAACCGATAAACTTACGGTGATCCATATGCCCCAGACATGCAGCACATCTCATCAACCGATGATAGATGCAGAGAAGCGCCGGATACTGGAACTGATGAAACAGAAACCTGAGATCACGGCCAAAGAAATTGCAAAAGATATGGAAGTAAATCTTTCTCTTATACATAGAAGAATCCGGGAATTGAAGTCGGAGGGAAGGATCAGATACAGTTCTCCGAATGGCCGGGGAGAATGGCAGATCCTGTAATAAGGACGCAGCAGGATGAACGGTTGCCAGATACTTGAGGCCTTTCCGGATATAACCTGCTAATGGGAGCAAATATAAGGTATACTGAAACCAGACCAGAAAGCCTTTACCAATGGCTTTTTGGTCTGATGAAACATTTTGTGTCATTGTTAACGAAGCGAAAGATATTACTTCCGGCTTTGCAATAGATCCCGTATATGTGTTTGAAAAAACGATAGCAAAAAACAGGTATATTATCTACGATAGATACAGGGAAGGATAAAAGCGGAGGACAATGCATATATCATTGAATTTAAGGTACAGGATACGGATGAAAAGGAATTGGCCGATACGGTACTGGATGCATTACGGCAGATCGACAGGCAGAATTATGAGACAGCTCTGGCAGCAAAAGGAATCGCCAGGGAGCGTATACGGAAGTATGGACTTGCTTTTTGTGGGCAAGGTGTACGGTAGATATCAATACCTTCCAGAATGATATGACCAGCTTCAAAAGCCGGGATGATGTGTTGACGGCGCTGATCCATCTGGGATATCTGGCGTATGATGCGGACACGCGGGAAGCCTACGTGCCCAATGAAGAAGTGCGTGCCGCTTTTGAGAGGGCTGTACGGGATACGGGCTGGGATCCTGTTATTCCACAAAACCGGCGCTTGTCGTGGAATTGAAATATGACCAGTCTGCCGAAAGCGCCGTGGCGCAGATAAAAGACAGAAGATATCCGGAGGCGTTAAGGGAATATCAGGGAAATATTCTGCTGGTTGGGATCAGTTATAATAAAGAGGATAAGGTTGAAAAATAGTAAATTAAGCCAAAATTGGCAATAAGACACAAAAAACAGGCTCACATAGTGAACCTATTCTACGGTATTCCCACCTTTGAAAAGAGGCCACCTGCATATCAATACTTAACGGGTGGGTGCATCAGCCATTGATACCGGGATGCCTAATTATTAGATTAACTATAACACAAAATGCTTGGCACGAAAACCCTTTTCATGGCGTTTTGTGCCTTGAGCGGAGCGAAAGGAATGGATATAAACATGAATGTACGAAACATGAATGTACGATCGAAGAGTGGGATAAAGGATAACGGTCCGGATATTCATTTCTATCATTTCCGCATTCCTTTTAAAGACCTGCGACCCATAGATGATCAGATACCCGAGCCCCCGTCTCGCGGCGAGGAATTCACCAATGATGACGCCCACCAGTGACAGGCCGATATTGACTTTCATATTACTTAAGATCAGTGGGACGGAACTGGGCAGTATGACTTTGACAAAGGCATCCCGCTTATTGCCGCCCAGCGTATAGATCAGTTTCAGCATCTCGGGATCTGACTGGCAGAAACCGGTATAGAGATTGATGATGGAACCGAAAACGGCTACGGAGATACCGGCCACAATGATGGTGTTTGTGCCGGTGCCGAGCCAGACGATCAACAGGGGTGCCAGCGCTGATTTGGGCAGGGAATTCAGGACGACCAGATAAGGTTCCAGTACTTCGGCAAGACTGCTTACATACCACAGGAGTGTTGCCACGAACAGACTTAAGCATGTGACCAGAAGAAAACTGACTACGGTTTCCAGAAGTGTGATACCGGTATTGGAAAAGAAGGAATAATCTATAAGCATCTGGTACAGATACCGCATGATACTGCTGGGGCTGCTGAAAAAGAAGACATCGATCCATTCCTTCACCGCGGCCAGTTCCCATAGCCCTAAGAAGGCGACGATCAAAAGCAGGCGGCACAGACCGATCAGATGATGATGACGCCTGTGGGCTTTCAAAAAGCGGATCTGGTTTTCGGACACAGTCTCAGGATGTGTGGATAACAGTTTGTTCATTCGTCAGCACCTCCCATAAATGATTAAAATATTGCTGATACTCTGCTGTATTTCGGATCGCCATTGGATCGTGGCGGTCTATTTCATAGTGGATCGGCATCTCACATTTGATGATGGCCGGTCTTCTGGAAAGGACGAGTACGCGGTCAGCCAGTGTTACAGCTTCGGACAGGTCGTGGGTAATGAGAACAGCAGTCTTGTCTGTCTGCCGGATGATCTGCGCGATATCTGCGGAGACGTTTAAGCGTGTCTGGGAGTCCAGTGCGCTGAAAGGTTCATCCAGAAGAAGCAGATCCGGGTGGATTGCCATGGTGCGGATCAGGGCTGCCCGCTGCCGCATTCCGCCGGACAGTTCGGAAGGTTTTTTATCCTTAAAGGCATAAAGGCCATAGTCTTCAAGAAGTTTTAAGACATAATCGCGGTTAGTACGGGTAAGCGTGCGCCGAAGTTCCAGGCCGAGGATCACATTCTGATAGATGGTGCGCCACTCAAAAAGGTGATCACGCTGCAGCATATAGCCAATCGTGATCGTATCATCATCACCGCAGTCCGCCAGACATCTGCCCCGATAGAACAACGTACCCTGCTCCGGAGAAAGCAGACCGGCTATGATGGACAGCAGGGTAGATTTGCCGCCAGTGCATAGTTGGAAACTTCTGCTTGACGAACGCATGGCACATCATACGCTCCATTGGAAATCGGTTGCGGTTTTACAGGGAATCGGGTATGATGAAAATACACATATAGAGTAATAACTGACAGGCAAGCGTGCCATGTGAAGTGTCCGTGTTTGGAAGACAGGAGAGTAGTCGGGGCACGGGAAGGGAAAGACGGATGATACTGGGAATGAGACGGTCCGGGAAGCGGAGAACTCTGACAGGGCAGATCAGCAGGATCGTGCTGGTTCTGATTCTTGTAGGGCTGATGGAAGCCGGAGCCGCATACACGATGCTGGAATGGTATCACGAACAGGTGTCGGAACTGGAATATACGATCAGTGATATCTACCTCTCGGAGACGGATCAGAATTTCAACCTGATCAATACGAGCATCCGCAGTATGCTCCATGACGGGAACGAGGTTCTTGATGTTGTGGAATCGTATTATTCGCCGGTGGATTATGCCGCGGAGGTAGAGCGTCTGGCGTACATATTAGGGAAGAACAATTCTGTCATCCAGCTTAAGAATGCATTCGCGGATATGGTGATCTATTACGGGAGCCGGTTCAATTTTTTCTTCCTTAATCCGGAAAAACAGCTGTCAGTGGAGTACGGCGGCGGGGAGTATGCAAAGCGCGCCGATTTCATGAAGATGCTGGAGCAGTATGTTGAAATGGACGAGGTTCGCTATACTATAAACGGGAAATGGTTTCTGTTGGGCGATTATATCTGCACGATCTACCACAGCTCGAACGGGATTGGCGGTGCATACATATGGGCGGAGGACTTTGCTACAAACATGTTCGGCATATCACCGACGGGCTGCTCCAGCATTGATATTTACGATCCCGGGAATCAGAGTTCGCTTGTATATGCAAAGCAGGAGAACGGATTGGTGTCGACGGCAGAGCTGGTCACGAACGTCGGTATGCCGGAGGATTCCTACCGGTTGGAACATGCGGGGTTCGTATGCCGTTTTGTGATGGACACGAGCAAATATGAGAAGACCGTGCTGCTGCCGGTGCTTTTTCTAGGGTTGTTGGCGATCTACCTGGTGATCATAGCTGTCACGTGGCTGTATACCAGACGCAGGGTGCTGGGACAGGTCAATTCCTTTTATAATAATCTGATCGAGTATAAGGATACCGAGCGTTTTGCCGGAGACATGGGAGTTGAGGAATTTGCCGAGGCCGGTAAAGTATTAAACCAGCGCTCTGAGGAGATCAGTCAATTAAAGATCAGTGTCTATGAGGAGCAGATTAACCGGCAGAAGGTGGAACTGGATTATGCCCAACTGCAGATCCGGCCTCATTTTTATATCAACTGTCTGAACATCATTCACAGCATGGCGCAGGAGCGCCTGACTGGCGAGATCCAGGCATTTGTCGTATATATCTCGCGCTATTTCCGCTACATTTTCAAAAAAGGCATGGTGCCGGTGACGGTGGAAAAAGAGCTGGAATTCACGGAGACTTATCTGAAGATCCTCGAATGTATGAATGATACAAAGTACCGGTATGAGGTTTTCTGCGAGGAAGGACTTTCGGCGGTACGGATCCCGCCGCTGCTCATCCAGACATTTGTGGAGAATGCGGTGAAACATAATCTGGATGATGTGGAGGGATGTGAGATCTGCGTGCATGTGGAACGTGTCTGCGGCAGCGGACAGGCGGCGCAGACAAGGATGCCGGACGCAGACAAAACAGGCGGGGATATCTGCCTGGCGGAAAACGGCGGCTCCGGCGGAGAATGGATGCGGATCACGGTCTGCGACAATGGTTCCGGGTTCGATGATGTGACGCTTGAACACTTTGACGCAGGGGATTATGGGGAGGAAGGAAGCGGCTACCACATCGGGATCCGCAATGCGGTAGAACGCATGAAGATGATCTACGGGGAACGTGCGCGTGTCGTTTTTTCCAACCTGCCGGACGGCGGGGCGCGGGTGGAACTGTTTCTTTTGACAGAGGGACAGGTTCGGCAGGAGAACGGACAGGGACTTACACGGAGATAACGGCGATGGAGGCGGAGATGAATATTCTTCTGGTAGATGATAATATCTATACGATTCGGGCGTTAAAGAGTGGAATCGATTACAATGCGCTCGGGATCACCGGCGTCTATACGGCGCGGAATATGGCATGTGCCGTGGAATGGCTGGAAAAAGAAGAAATCCCGCTGGTGCTGACGGATATCGAGATGCCGAACGGTACAGGCCTGCAGCTGCTGGAATGGATCAATGAACACAGGCCGGGAATCGTGACGCTCTTTTGCACCAGTTACGCGAATTTTGATTATGCAAAGAAAGCAGTGGAGCTTCACAGCTTTGACTATTATCTGAAACCGATTCAATATGAGGATCTTCAGAAGCTGCTGGCGAAGGCGGTGGAGGAGGTAAAGAAGCGCGCGCAGGCAAAGGCGAAGGAGCGTTACGAGGTATACTGGAACGATACGCTGCGCGTGCATAAGAGCCATTTCTGGGAGGACGCGCTGTTCTGGGTTGACAGCTATGACGAAGAAGAGCTGGAATTTCTGGCGGAGAGCCGCTATCTTCCGTATTCTGCGGAAAGCCGCTTCACAACCGTTATCTTAAGGTTTGAAAAGGAAAAATCACGCATGAACGATTTTCCGAGAAACCTGGAGCGGTTCGTGGCGGGCAATATCATGGAAGAACTGTGTGAAAAAGCGGATATGCAAATAGAACTGTTTTTAAAATACTGTCGGGATACCTGGACGCTGGTTCTCTCGCACGGAGAGATTCTCACAAAAGAGGAATTTCATGAGGTACTTGCCGGACTTGTACACAATATGGGAGAGGTGCTGCACTGCGCGGTTTCTGTCTGCTACGCCTATCGGTGTACCTTGCAGGATGTCCGTGGACGTTATATGTTGTTGGAGGGTTTTTGCCGGGAACACAGCCCGAAGCAGGATGAGGTTGTGGACATTGACCGGTTAGAGGATGAGATCTGTGAGGTAAAAGAAGAGCACGGGGAAGTGCAGGGAACAGGGAATGCGATTGCGAAGGTGAAGCAGTATATTGACGAACATTTCTGTGAGAATATCACCAGGGATACGCTGGGGGAGATCGTGTATTTAAGTCCGGGGTATCTGGCAGCGTCGTTTAAGCGGGAGACGGGCAGTTCTCTTGGCAGTTATATCATTGAACGAAGGATGGAGAAAGCGAAGGCGCTTCTGGCGGACGGGAAGCTGACGGTATCGGAGGTGGCATTTGCGGTGGGCTATGATAATTTCACCTATTTTTCGCGGTTGTTTAAGAATAAAGTCGGGGTGATGCCGAAAGAATATAAGAAAGGAAGAAAGAAGTGAAGGGCAGCGTGCGTTGTCCTTTTTTTCATGAATAAAAAGTGAGAAACATATTCAGAAAGTGCAAATCGTGATTCGGATTGTGAAAGAAAATATTCTTTTAATTGGATAAAATAATTCCATAAAATCAATTCTATAAAAGAACAAGGAGGAAAGAGATGAAAAAACGACTTGCACTTTTACTTACTTTGGCAATGGGCATCAGTGTAATGGCAGGATGTGGCAGCAATGCTGAAACAAGTGGAGATGATGAAGCTGGTGGTGGAATTTCCGTGGAGAAGGATGATGCGGCAGACGCAGACGGGGCAGACGCAGGAGGCGAGAAGATTAACTTTGACGAGGAGCCTTATGAGGCGACGTTAATGTACTGGGTTGGAAATGATGCGCGGGATCTGGATTCTGTTGAAGCGGCATTTAATGAGTTGACGCTTGCACAGCTGAATATTAAAGTCAAGATGTTACCGATGACAATGGGAACGTATATGCAGCAAATTCAGATGGTACTTTCGTCTGACGATGATTTGGATATCGTCCCAATCTTTGGTGCAAATATTGGAAGCTATATTGATGCGGAATATCTGGTGGATATGAGCGAATATATGGATACCTGTGGTCAGGATCTGTTAAAGATTATTGGCGAGGAGGATATTGAGTGTGGCAGACTAAACGGATTTCTTGCGGGTGTGCCGAATATGCATGAGCGTACCAACCCGATTATCTTTGTCTTACGGACGGATTTGTTGGAAGAGACAGGATTTAAAGCGGAAGATATAAAGAGTGCGGAAGAGCTGACGCAGGTGTTTGCGGCGGTTCAGGAGAAGCATCCGGAAATCACAATCTATGGTGGACAGAACAGCCTTTCCTATCCTCTGCAGATTGCAGTGACGGTGGACCCGCTTGGTGGCGGTAACTTTGGAGTCCTGCCGGATAACGGGCAATCAACAACGGTGGTGAACTGGTATGAGGATGAAGATTTTATCAACGCGTGTAAACTGATGCGTTCGTGGAATGAGGCGGGATATGTCTCCGCAGATTTTGCGACCTGTACAGATACCGGGGAAGCACTGATGCGTGCAGGTAACCTGTTCTGTTTTTCGACGGCAGGCAAGCCAAACTCCAAGGTGGAAAAAGATGTTATGACCGGATATGATACTACGATCATCCAGGTGACACCGGATGTATGTTACACACAGACAACCAATGCTCTGCTTTATGGTATTTCTGTTAACTCTGAGGACCCGGAGAAGGCGATGATCCTGTTAAACTGGATTTATGCGACGAAAGAGGCAAATGACTTGCTAAATTGGGGAATTGAAGGCAAGGATTATATTGTGAAAGAAGACGGTACACTTGATTATCCGGAAGGGGTAACGATGGATAATGTCGGCTATCACCAAGACACTGGATGGGCTCAGATGAATCAGTACAACAGCTATGTCTGGACAGGAAATGATGCAGATGTGTGGGAACAGTATCAGGCGGTCCGTGATTCGGCAATCATGTCAAAGGCATATGGTTTCTTCTTTGACACCACACCAGTGCTCAATGAGATTTCTGCTTTGACTGCAGTCAGCGAAGAGTATTTGACCACGATTGGAAGTGGCTCGGTAGAACCTGAGACTGCACTCGCAGAATTTAATGAAAAACTGTATGCAGCCGGACTGCAGGCTGTGATGGATGAGAAGCAGGAGCAGCTTGACGATTGGCTGGAACAGCAGTAAGGAAGATTTGGACACGGAATTCGGTGTAGCAGCCGGATTCCGTAAATTGTATCCGGTACGGATCACTGGATGCATGTTGAATATAAATTTCAACTCGGCTCGGACTTTGCATTTGCAGCAAAAGAACTTTGCCTGGGCAAAGTCGGGGAAAACCTGTAAATTTAGCCAAAGGAATCTGCTTATCGCCGTAGGCGCCCGGAATGAGCAGATTCCATAACAGGGAAGCCGAAGGCTGACCTGTTACAGCGAAAATGCAAGATAGACAGAAAGGTATGGTGACAGGTTTGAAAAAGAATAAGAAAAAAGATAAACTGACCTGGGTGCAGTTTAAACAGTATATTCCGCTTTATTTGATGCTGCTTCCGGCGTTGATTTACCTATTTATCAATAACTATATCCCCATGACGGGAATCGTGGTCGCCTTTAAGAAATACAGCAAGAAAAAGGGAATCTACGGCAGTAAATGGAACGGGTTGGAGAATTTTGAATATCTGTTCAAAAATGACGCGGGCCTGATCGTGAGAAATACGCTGCTCTACAATATCGTGTTTATCGTGCTCGGCATGGTGGTCGGCGTGACGCTGGCCATTCTGATCACGGATGTGCTCTCAAAGCGGTTAAAGAAGCTGTATCAGAGTGCGATCATGCTTCCGTTCCTGATTTCCATCGTGATCGTCAGCTATATCGTGTTCGCATTTTTGAGCGTGGAAAACGGGATGTTCAATAACAGTATCTTAAAGCCTCTCGGATTGTCGCCGGTGCAATGGTACGCGGAACCGAAGTACTGGCCGTTTATTCTCACCTTTGTGAATATCTGGAAGGGCTGCGGTTATGGAACCCTGATCTACATTGCGGGTATCGTGGGAATCGATCCTTCCTTCTACGAGGCGGCAAAACTTGACGGAGCGACGAAATGGCAGCAGATCACAAAGATCACGATCCCCAGCCTGGTGCCGGCCCTGATCACGATGACGATGTTAAGTCTCGGGCGGATCTTTGCTTCGGATTTCGGTCTGTTCTATCAGGTACCGCAGAACTCCGGTGCGCTGTTTTCCGTGACACAGACCATTGATACCTATGTGTACCGTGCCCTGATCTCCTCCGGCGGAATCGGACGTTCCGCGGCAGCCGGATTCTTCCAGTCCGTGGTCGGATTTGCGCTGGTCATGGGAGCGAATGCGCTGGTGCGCAGGATCAGTCGTGACAATGCTATGTTCTAGGGAGGTCGGATGAATATGATACACTCAAAAGCAAATCGAAGATATCAGTTTATAATCAATATTATCATGCTGCTGGTTACTGTGATCATGATTGCGCCGCTGGTGCTTTTGTTTATGTCTTCTGTCTCATCGGAGGCATCACTGTTAAATAACGGTTATTCCTTCTGGCCGGAAGAATTCAGCCTCTCGGCATACCAGTATATTCTGGCAAACGGTCAGACGATCTTCAGGGCTTACGGGGTGACGATCCTTGTGACCATTGTAGGAACGTCGATCAACCTGCTGCTCTGTTCCATGGCAGCTTACGCACTGTCGATCAGGAAACTGCCGTTCCGGAATGTGATCAGCTTTTTTATCTTTTTTACGATGCTCTTTAACGGCGGTCTTGTCCCGTCTTACCTGATGTGGACCAGTACATTTCATATTAAGAATACGATCTGGGCGCTGATCGTACCGAACTTTTTATGCGGTGCGATGAATATCATTCTGATCCGGACTTATTTTATGACGAGTATCCCGGAGGCGCTCTATGAGGCGGCCAAGATCGACGGTGCTTCTTATCTGTACATATTCCGCAGGATCGCGGTGCCGATGGGTGTGCCGATCTTCGTGACCGTGGGGCTGTTCTCCGGGCTGGGGTATTGGAATGACTGGACGAATGGTTTATACTATATTAATGATGCAAAACTTTACAGCATCCAGACGCTGCTCAATAAGATGATCCAGGATATTCAGGCGCTGCAGGCCAACGCGACGGCAGTTTCCAGCGGCGCGGCGATGCAGATCCCGACGGTCAGTGTCCGTATGGCGATCGCGTTCGTGGCTCTCGCACCGATCCTTGCGATCTATCCGTTCCTGCAGAAGTATTTTGCAGAGGGTATCGCGATGGGAGCTGTAAAAGGGTAACAATTTAGAAACCGGAAAAGCGTTTCAGAATGGAGGAAAAGATGGCAGTATTTCAGTGTAATGTGATTTCTTATGTGCTGACGAGAACGGTGGATATCACCGTGATCATTCCCAGCACGACGATTCCTGAGTCCATGGCGTCCCTGATGGGGAATGCGGATGCACCGGCTCCGAGCCATGTGGTGAAGGAGAAATATCCGGTGCTCTACCTGATGCACGGCATGGGGAATAACCATGCGCAGTGGCGCGGATATACCAATGTCGAGCTGTTCGCGGAAGAGCGCAACATCGCCGTGGTGATGATCTCCGGAGAAAACAAATTTTACCGGGATGTGCCGGGCGGGGATAAATTCTTTGATTTTGTATCAAAGGAAGTGCCGGAGTTCGTGACGAATTATTTTCCGATCTCCGATGCTCCGGAGCACAGTTATATAGCGGGTCTTTCGATGGGAGGCTACGGGGCGCTGCTGCACGGCTTCTCCAACCCGGAGCGTTTCGCGGCGATCGGTTCCTTCTCAGGGGCGGTGATGCCGGCAGGCGATCCGAAAGAGATCGAAGGGCTGGTGGATGGTCCGCTGGATGTGAGCTGGCTGGCGAAGACGGCTCTTGACGGGGGCAGGAAAGTGCCGCCGCTCTACATAGCCTGCGGAGAGGACGATTTCCTGTTCAAACTGAACACGGAGTTTGTGGATACCTTAAAAGAGCATCACGCAGATGTCACCTGGGTGCCTGTTCCCGGATTCACGCACGAGTGGCGTTTCTGGAATCAGCAGGTGGAAGCGTTCCTGGAGTGGATCCCGCGCACGGACGGCTATGCAGCAGCCGGAAAGCGGAAGATCTGACGGTGCGTCGGCATACAGCAGGATAATATTACGGAAAGATTCTCTGTTCTGGAATGGTTCAGGACAGGGAATCTTTTTTTGGAATCATTTCCGGAAGAATTTGTGCACCGTCATAACATGGAGGACTTCCAGAGAAAAGAAAGTGGAAAAAGGGGAATATCCACTACATATATTGTAACAAGAACCGTATGGAGTCCTGAATGCGGAGGCATGAAATAAATTGTATCATTGAGGACGACAGAAGAAAACCAGATATACAGAATATCGTAAATGAGTTTTCTCTCATTTATATCAGGCAGGCCGTATGTGAAAGCGGTCTGTCGGAAAAAGAGCAGATTGCGGTGCTGGATGAACTGATTCACAAGCTGAAGGAAAGCAAGCCATAACGAAAGGGGGAATCCTGTGCGGATCGCCATCTACAGCAGAAAATCCAAATGGACCGGGAAAGGTGAAAGCGTTGAGAACCAGATCACCATGTGCAGGGAGTACATAACCATGTTCCTGGAAGGAAGTGACAAGGCACAGATCATAGAATATGAAGACGAAGGTTTTTCCGGCAAGAATACGCGGCGCCCCATGTTTCAGAAGATGATACGGGATATGCAGGAGGAACATTTTGACTATCTGGTTTGCTACAAACTGGATCGTCTCGGTAGAAACCTTGCCGATCTGGCCAACCTGATGGAAGATCTGAATCACCAGGGTACATCTTTTATCAGCATCAAAGAGAAATTTGACACAACGACACCCATCGGTAAGGCCATGCTCTATTTCTCCGGCGTGCTTGCCCAGATGGAGCGGGAGCAGATTGCGGAACGGGTCAGGGATAATATGATCATGCTGGCCAGAAGCGGCCGGTGGCTGGGCGGTACTACACCGCTCGGTTATATGTCTGTCAAGGTGGAGAAGGAAGTGAGTCCCTTAAAGAAGAAATCCATGTTCTGTCTGACCCAGGATCCTGATGAGATCGGTCTGGCGAAGTTTATATTTACCTGTTTTATGGAAAAGAGATCTTTGACGAAGGTGCTCCGATCTCTCGTGGCAGGCGGCATCAGGACGCGCAGTGGAAAGGAGTTCTATATCTCCGGAATCCGGGATATTCTGGTGAATCCGGTATACTGTATCGCAGATGAAGCAGGATATCAGTACTTCTACGATCTGGGCTGTCAGGTATGTATCGATCCGGAGGAACTGGATCATGAATCCGGGCTGCTGGGATATGCCCGGACGACTTCCGCTGTGTACCGGAATCAGGGGACGCCCTGTGAGTCCTGGATCATTTCCAGAGGGCGGCATCAGGGGATTGTTACCGGCAAAGAATTTACTTACGTACAGCAGCTGCTTGCGAGTAACCGGAGCAGGGGAGATAATTTCAGGGATACCAGGAACAGCGTTGCGCTTCTGTCAGGACTGCTATACTGTACCTGCGGGCATTTGATGCGTCCCAAGAATTATCCGGCATCCAGAGTGACACAGAAGGGGGAGCGGACTTTTGCCTATCGCTGTCCCTATAAGGATATGACCCACCGGGAGCACTGCGATAACAGGAATGTTTACGGAAATACACTGGATGAAGCAGTCTGCAGGGAAGTGACCGGACTTGCCAGGCCGGATGCCGGGCTTGTGCCAATGATGGAGGGACTGCAGAGGCAGATTGCGTCTGCCGATGGCAGGGAAGCGTCAAAGAAACAGTTTATGGAGCAGGAATATGACAGAAAGAAAAGTGAGATCCGGAAGCTGGTAGCGTCCATCAAACAGCTGGAGGCCGGCAGTGTATCCGTACAATATATTAATGAAGAGATTTGTAGACTGGACGGAGAATGCGCAGTGCTTGGTAAGTGCATGAAAGCGGTACAGGAAGAGGAGGAACATGAGAAAATGGAGATGACAGATCTGAGTATGGAGATTTTTGAGAAGCTGAGTGATTTTACTAAAGTGTTCGGACAATTGGCCCTGCTGCAGAAAAGAGATTTCCTGAGACAGGTCATAGAGAAGGTCGTCTGGGACGGAGAGACCGCACATATTTATTTATGAAATCTGGTGTATGCAAGGTACTGTGATGCTATTTATCTTTATTCAGTGCCTTCATAATGCCGAGGATATGCGAGAAAGATTCGCTGTCCAGTTTTTTCGCTTCCTGAATGAATTCTTTTAACATTTTCGGATTAGAGTTTCCCGCGTCGAAAAACTCCTGCGGGGTAATGCCGAAAAACTCACAAATATAGAAAAATGACTGCATGGAGGGCAGCGATTTCCTGTTTTCAATTGTATTGATATAATTGTTTGCCTGTCCTAATGTCAAAGACATATCGCGTGCGGAAATACCTTTTTGTATTCTTAATTCAGCCAGTCTGTCGGAGAGAAAATTCTCATACATCAACGATACCCATTCCCTTTCCATAGCCTTAAGGAACTGTTCAAATTTAATCTTCGCATGGCAGGGCTTATCCTCCACGCCCCATACAAAGTTAATTCTTAACAGATTCGAAGCGTTTTATGTAATTGATTGTACATTACGCACCTACTTTGGGCGCTAAATTAAAAAAGGCTTTTTGGTTGACTTGAAAGATCTAATCTATTATAATGAAATATAATGTTAGTTTATATTTAGTGAAATGCTGATTTTAAGCACCTTTTATGGAAGAACAAATGAAAAATTTTATTGACATTCATTCTCATATTTTACCCGGCGTGGACGATGGGGCGGACAGTTTTGAAGTGAGCATGCAGATGCTCAGATATGCGGCAGCAGACGGCATAACCGGCATTATCTGTACACCGCATAATAAGCCGGATCGCCGGCATGTGCCATTTTCCAAACTGGTATCCGGAGTAGAGAAATTGCGGGAAATGATGGCGGAAGAAGCTGTCAGTATGGAATTGCATATAGGAAGTGAACTGTATTACCGAAGCGGGATCATGGAGGAAATGAGAAATGATATGGCCAGAACCATGGCCGGTTCCCAATATGTGCTTGTGGAGTTTAATCCTCTGGCGGATTATGAGTATCTGCGCAATGGGATTTATACGTTTTTAATGGGCGGTTATCATCCGATCCTGGCGCATGCGGAACGGTATGGGAATATCATTACCAGAAAACGCGGCATAGAAGATCTGATCGATATGGGATGCTGTATTCAGGTAAATGCCGGCAGTATCACTGGTAGTGCCGGTGCGGGAACCAAACGGTTTGTCAGGAGACTGTTGAAGCAGCGGCAGGTTCATTTCATTGCTACGGACGCACATGACATGAAGAAAAGGCTGCCGAACCTTTCAAACTGTGCGGATTTTGTCAGCAAAAAGTATGGGGAAGATTACTGCAGGGAATTGTTTTACGACAATCCTTTGTATGTGATCCGGAATGAAGAGATCGCTTTGTATTGACAGGGCAGGAAGAAGAACGGAATGGAAAACCACAGAGAAAACAATAATGAAGTTGAATTTGATCTGCTTGTGCTGATCCATATACTGCTTGGCCGGTTTTGGATCGTTTTGTGCGCCGGTTTTGTGACAGCGCTTATCTGCTTTGTGATCAGCGCTTATGTTCTGGCACCGGTTTATGAATCGACTACCAAAATATATATTTTGAATAAAACGGATGACACGTCAGTCACTTATACTGATGTCCAGATGGGAACGCAGCTGACAAAAGACTATGCGGAGCTGATCAACAGCAGGTATGTGCTGGAGAAGGTGATAGAGCAGCTTGCCCTGGAGGATATGGAGTATGAAGATCTGATGGACGCGGTATCTGTGAATACGCCTGTGGATACCCGTATTGTATCCATTACGGTAGAACATACGAGTCCGCAAATGGCCAGAAACATCGCAAATTGTATCAGAGAAGTGGCGGGAGAACATATTCAGAATGTGATGGATATCGAAGCGGTCAATGTGGTTGAGACAGCCAATATACCGTTGGAGAAATCAGGTCCCAGTGTTGCGAAATGGTCAATGATCGGCGGTGTGGCCGGTGCATTTCTGGCCGGAGCAGTTATTATGATCCTTTTTCTGCTGAATGATACCGTCAAATCATCGGAGGATGTGGAAAAATATCTCGGACTCAGCACGTTGGCGATGATACCGGCTATTTCAGAAGATGAGACTGCAAAAAAGAGAAAGAGTAAGAGGAAGTAACGATGCAGGAGGTAAAGCTGTACTTTCAGAGGAAGAATGGCTTTTATATAAAAGAAGCCTTTAAGACACTGCGCAGCAACATAGAGTTCTGCGGTGATGATATTAAAGTGATCGCAGTCACCAGCTGCATGGCGCATGAAGGGAAATCCAGCGTTGCCATGGAGCTGGCGAAGTCCTTTGCGGAAGCCGGCAATATGACGCTGCTGATCGATGCGGATATGCGTAAATCGGTATTGATCGGACGTTATAAGACGGGAGAGGTGAAATTCGGTCTGAGTCATTGTCTGACCGGAAAAAATCAATATATGGATGCGGTATGTGAAACGGACATCTCAAATCTCCATGTGCTTTTTTCCGGCCCTGTTCCTCCGAATCCAAGCGAGCTTCTCGGGAGCAGCAAGTTTGCCGAGATGCTTGCTCTCATGAAGAAAACATTTACTTATATCATTATTGATACGCCTCCTCTTGGAAGTGTTATAGATGCAGCGGTAGTGGCAAAAAACTGTGATGGAGCCGTGCTGGTGGTAGAGAATAATGCAGTCAGCTATCGTTTTGTGCAGAAGGTCAAAGATCAGTTGGACAAGACAGGAAGCCGTATTTTAGGAGTGGTCCTGAATAAGGTTGATATGAACAGTAAGGGGTATTATGGCAAATACTACAGCAAATATTACGGTAAGTATTATGGTAAATATTACGGCGAGTATGGAGCGGACGCCAGATCCATAGAGAAACAGGAGAAGGAAGAGCAGCAGATGAAAAAGCTGCAGAAGGAGCTCTATGAGACGCAGAAACGGGAAGAGAGGGAGAAAAGAGAAAAGGAGAAGAAAGAACGAAGGGAAATAAGAAAGAAAAAGGTAAAGGCAGCCGCTAAAAAGTGTGCCAGGAATATTCTGGTGGCGATCGTCATTCTTCAACTTGTCTGCGCCGTGCTTCTGGGAGGATTTGAAACCGTTAAGGCCATGGGGAGAAGAGGCCTGCAGCGTGCAGCAGACAGCGCGCAGCCGAAGCTGCAGACTGCAATAGGCACAGCCGAGCTGATGAAGGAGGAAGAAGTCAGGTGGCAGGACGGGTGGGTGAAATATGAGGATACGATTTATCAATATAATCAGGATATTCTTACGTTTCTCATAATGGGCATTGACAAGGACAGTGATGTGGCGGCGGTGGCGGAAGGAACGGAAGGCGGACAGGCAGATGCCCTGTTTCTGGCAGCCATGAATCCGAAAGACAGCAGCATTAAAATTATAGGGATCAATCGTAATACGATGACGGATATTGATATCTATAATGGCGAGGGAGCATATATCACTACGACGAAAGCACAGATCGCAGTGCAGCACGGATTCGGTGACGGAATGGAGAAGAGCTGTGAATATCAGAAGAAAGCGGTGGAGCAGCTGTTTTACAACCTTCCCATACATGGATATGCCGCCATTAATATGAGTGCCATTCCCACGATCAATGATACGGTGGGAGGCATAGATGTGACGGTATTGGAGGATCTGTCTAAAGTCGATGAAAGCCTTGTGAAAGACAGCCGGGTACATTTAAATGGCGAAAATGCTTTTTGGTATGTGAAATACAGGGATACGGATATTTTTGCTTCTGCAGACATGAGGCTGGAAAGACAGCGGCAATATCTGACAGGCCTGATCGATAAGGCGGGGCAGGAGATCAGCAGAGATATTTCCGTTGCCTTGAACCTGTATCAGACAATATCTCCACAGATGGTCACTGATATTTCCATGCATGAAGCAGCTTATCTGGCATCCGTTCTGCCAAAGTATAAATTTGAAGCGGACAATTTCTATACAATGACGGGGGAGACCGTGATGGGAGAAGAATTTGAAGAATTCTACCCGGATGAAGACGCTCTGTATGAGATGATTCTTGATATATTCTATGAAAAAGTTGAGTAGAAGCTGAACGCCGAATGAGGTGAAAGGATGCGAGGTGCGATGAAAAAAGCAGGTAAGGCGGCAATTTTGCTGTTGCTTCTTGCAATGGCCTGTGTGGGTGTGGGGATGTATGTGAAAATGCGCGGGACGACAACTTCTAAAGAGGATTTTGCGGGAAGTACAGACAGTGATCCCGGAACACGGCGGATACAGGGGTTTGCCGGTGAAAGCGCGGAGGATGCCTCGATAGATTTCGCCGCGTTAAAAAAGATCAATCCCGAAATCTTTGCATGGGTCCATATTCCGGACACGGACATAGACTGTCCTGTTCTGCAGAGTGAACAGTCGGATGTTTATTATGAAAGCCATAATGCCCGCGGAGAAGAGGATGACGCAGGAGCCGTCTACATAGAACTTGCCAATTTGAAAAGCATGTGTGATTTCAATACTGTACTGCACGGGAAGACAGGAGGAGAGGCGGACGGTTTGTTTGCTGATCTGTATCGGTTTGCCGACCCGGCGTTTTTTGAGGAACATGAGTATGTCTATGTGTATCTGGATGGTAATCTTTTGACGTATGAGATTTTTGCCGCTTATGAAAGAGAGAATACAAGTCTGATCCGCACCTATGACTTTACCTATCTGTCCGGATGCCGGCAGTTTTTGAGTGATCTGTATGGGAACCGGGACAGGGAGAAGAATGTGCGGAAAGGATGGGAGAACGTCAGTGCCCGTCATTATATTATCACACTCACAACCCGGAAAGAGGAGAATGCAAAACGGCAGTTCGTAGTGGTCGCGGTATTGGTAGAAGATGCGGCGGGTGTGATCAACAGAGTCGTTGCGGAATAGTGACTCCGGATCAAGAAGTTATTTGCGTTTTATGACGTGAATATATACCACACTTACAAAGAATGAAAGGAGGGTTTCCAATGAAAAAATTATTAGCGATCATCCTGGCTGGGACCATGTTGTATGTTATGCCTGTCATGGCGGCAAACAGTCCGGATGCGTCTTCGGTGGCCGGCAATGCCGGACAATCGAATCCTGCGGCACCGGTTTCGGCAGTCGAAGCGTCTGCTGTACCGGCTGAGGTGGCGGGAGCAGCGGCAGCGGAGGGCAAAACCGTCGGTGAGTATATGAACAATGCGGTCACAGAGATTCCGGGACTTGATAATGTTGTGCCGGTGGGGCAGGGCGGTCATGTTATCATCAACGGTGCGCCCAGCAATCAGGTATTTTCGGTGTTAAAGCCGACACTGGCAGATGTCCGTGCCGCGAAAACCTTTGCTGCGGCTCTGGGCGGCAAAGTGCTGAACGTTGTACAGGTTCAGGCATCCGTGCAGGGGTTTGAGACCGCAAGGGTGAATTTTTACTTGAAGGGCGTTACGGCCGGACAGAATATCAAAGTGTTCCAGGTTATTAACGGACAGCTTCTGGAGCTTGAGGTGGCCGAGATCAGAGCGGATCATGTGGTAGTTGATATGACAGCTCTGGGAACATTGGCATTCATTGAAGCACCGAATAAGTAATAAACAGTTTCTATACGAGTGTGGAGTTGGACGTGCTGCCGCGTTAAGCGGCGGTACGTTTGACAGGTTGATTGAGAGGATAAAAGGAATGCGGGAGAGCATTGTGACGGGCATGATCAAAAGACCGATGTTCAGGATAACGGAGACAGATAACTCCGGCAGACATAATATGCGTGAAGTATACCGGAAAAAGAGCAGGATCTATCTATCGGTCAAAAGAGTGATGGACGTAGTGCTGTCAACAGCGGCACTGTTCTTTCTTCTGCCCGTGTTTCTTATGACTGCCCTGGCGATCAAGTGTGAGGATCACGGGCCGGTACTTTTTGTGCAGCAGAGAGCCGGAAAAGACAGGAAGCCTTTTTATATGTATAAATTCCGCAGTATGTATGTAAATGCGGATGAGAAGCTAAAGGAAATGATGAAAGATAACGAGCAGACAGGCCATGCTTTTAAGATAAAGAATGATCCGAGGATCACCAGGACCGGCAAATGGATCAGGAGGTTTTCGATAGATGAGCTGCCGCAGCTGATCAATGTCATTAAGGGTGATATGAGTATCGTAGGCCCGAGACCGATCCTGACGTTTCAGATGGAGGCGTGCAGCCAATACGAGAGGCAGCGGCTTGTGGTGCGGCCGGGACTGACGTGTTACTGGCAGATCAGCGGCCGGGCGAATGTGACATGGGAAGAATGGGTGGAACTTGATCTGAATTATATAGAAGATATGAGTCTGTGGACGGATATTAAGATGATCGTGAAGACGGTTCCGGCGGTTTTGAGTGGGGATGGGGCGTATTAGTCTTTTTAAAAGAAGTCGGAAAACTGTATATTAGCGCTCAATGTGGATACGTCCTTATTGTGTAAAATGGAAAATATGAATATGAAAAATGAAATTGCGGCGGTTGTAGTTACTTACAATCGTAAAACTTTGTTGAGTGAGTGTTTGAACAGGATTTTGAATCAAGAAAATATATCATGTGATATTGTGCTTATTGATAACGGTAGTACGGACGGAACGGAAGAGATGATTCAGACTCAATATCAAAGACCTGAGATAATCTATAGGAAAGTAAAGGTTAATCTTGGTGGGGCAGGCGGTTTTCAATATGGAGTTAAGTATGCAGTTATTCAGGGATATAAGTTTGTATGGATTATGGATGATGATACTATGCCTGAAAACAATGCATTGTTTGAATTAGTTAATGCTGGCCATGCCTTAGAAGATAACTGGGGATTTCTTTCAAGTGCAGTATATTGGATTGATGGGAAAGTCTGTATGGCAAACAGGCCCAAAGTTACTTTGTTTTCACATGTATGTGCAGATCGGTGCAGGCAAGAAGTGGTGTCTGTAATTATGAGCTCTTTTGTTTCCATTTTAGTTAAAACGGATGTTATCAGAGAAGTTGGACTGCCTATTGGCGAATATTTTATATGGACAGATGATTATGAATTTTCCGGTCGTATTTCCCGAAATTATCCATGTTATATGATTAAAAGAAGTAAAGTGATTCATGCTATGGCAAATCATTCAAAAGCTGATATTGCCATTGATGATATACGAAGATTAGACAGATATTTCTGTTTATATAGAAATGATGTTCATTGTTATAGAAATTATGGAGTAAAAGGATGGATTTATATTATTTTGAAAGATATATATGCTATATTTAATATTTTGAAGAATTCCAGGGATGGAAAGCGCGATAGACTTAAAACAATATTGAAAGGGTTTAAAGAAGGTGTTTGTTTTAATCCACAATTAGAAATGTTAGAGCGAATTTTTTGAGGTAAAGGATGGGAGGGTGCTGTGTGTGATGTAAGCGTGATTATTCCTGTGTATAATATAGAAAATGAAGTTTTAATTCAATGTGTTAAAAGTGTTGTTGAACAGAAAGCAGTTGATCTTGAGATTTTTATTATTGATGATGGTTCGAAAGCTGAATGTGCAGAATTATGTGATGAATTAAAAAAGTGGAATTTCAAGATAGAAGTAATTCATCAAAGAAATCAAGGTGTTTCCGTGGCAAGAAATGAAGGAATCAAACGGGCGGATGGAAAGTGGATTGCTTTTGTGGATGCTGATGATTGGATAGATGTAGATATGTTGTCTGTAATGACTGCGTATGGTAATAAAATGGATGCGGATATAGTGATGTGTGATTGTTTTGTAAATTATAGCAGAAAACAGGTAGAAACACATTTTTTTGATGTAAAGAAACAAAATCTGGAAGATTTTGATAAGGACAGAGTTTTATTAAATGTTTTGTCACCAAGAATATGTAATGATAAAGTTAATGTTATTGATATTGGAGTGCCATGGGCAAAAATATATCGCAATGATTTTATTCGAGAGAATAATCTTTTTTTTGATAAAACGCTGAGACGTATGCAGGATAACATTTTTAATTTATATGCTTTTGAGTATGCCAGATCAATACACTATATTCATTTGCCATTATATCATTATAGAAAAAGTATTAATTCTGGTTTATATAAGTATAATTCTCAAATAGTAGAAATATATGATACATATTTTCAAAGAGCTTTGAAGTATATTGACTTATTTGAGAAAGGTGAAATGTTTGGAAAGGCTTTAAATTATAAAGTTTTTTTTAGTATATATGTGATTCTTAATAATGATATTCTAAATGACGCTAATAAAACTACACTGAAAGATAAAAAAGATAAGTTGCTGTCAATACTTAAATCTCCTTATTACGTAAAGGCAATAGATGAAATAGAAACTGAATTTTTAAATCAAAAGGAAAAAATCTTCTTTCTTTTTGTCAGGTATAAGTTCTTTGCAGGGATGTATATTGCTTTAAAAATGAAGAAAGCAATCTATAATATTATTGGTAAAGGAGTAAAAAAGTAACAGTGAAGACGTGGTTGTTATGTTAAAAAATTTTTTATATTTGTTTATATTTATTTTTTGGTACAGTACAACAATAATGTTTACGACTAATTTAAGAAATGTTATGGGAGTACCGATTTCGACAGTAAATAGTATAGTTGATATTATTATTCTCTTGCTGCTTATGATTCAGATTGTATTTTTTCAATCTTACAAAAAGAGAGAATTAGTTATAATCATAGGAATTACAACGCCTATCATAATCGCAGCAGCTCTTTCCCGGCAATACTCTCTGTTATCTGGATGGATGTTCATCGTAGCGGCCAGGAATGTTGATTTCGATAGAGTAATACGTGTAGCATATAAAATTCTTTTAATAATGATACCTGCAATTGTTTTTTTATGTTTTATTGGATTTATAGAAGAGAGAACAATGACACGAGGCGATATTCAGCGTTTTTCATTAGGATTTGTGCATCCTAATCATTTGGGTATGAGAATTTTTCAGCTTATATTGTGCCATTTCTATATTAATAAAAATAAACTTGGAATGTTAAATTTCTTTTTTATTATTTCTGCAATTATATTTGTTATTATAATTCCAAATTCTCAGACTGCGTATATTTGCCTGACAGTTTTTCTGATAATGATATTGGGTTATAGATATTTTATAAATCAAAAACAGATTTTGATGGAAATATGCGCAAAATGTTTAATATCAGGTTATTTGTTGCTTAATATGGTTAGTATTATTTTCTCATATATCGATATTAACAAAAATGTGGTTTTGTCACAAATTGACAAATGGATGTCAATGAGATTTTCATTATGTCATAAGGTATGGCAATTGTATGGGGTTTCTTTCTTTGGACAGAGAATCTATATATCGCCAGAAGAGCGGAAACTGGCAGGTATAACAGGTTCTTTATGGCTTGATAATGCATATGTCAGCATGCTTTTGCGGTATGGCGTTTTGGTTTTTCTGTTGTTCTCTATTTGTTATTTATACTTGATGAAAGCCATGACTGCTAAAAAGAAGTATGTGTTAGTAATTATATTGTTTTTATATTCATTATATGGTGCGATGGAACCTGCATTGTATATGATTACGCATAATATTTTTTTGATTGCGTTTTCTGAAATACTTTACAATAAATGTGACAAAGAAATTTAGGGTGAAGATTAATATGCATTATAAGGTGAGCGTTATTATCCCGGTCTATAATGTGGAACAGTATCTTGAACAATGTTTAGACAGTATTGTAAATCAAACATTAAAAGAAGTAGAGATAATAATTGTTGATGACGGATCTAAAGACAGATCCAGAGAAATTGTTGATGAATATGAAGAAAAATATGCTGATGTGTTTTCAATACACAAAGAACATAAAGGACCTGGAGCGGCAAGAAATTCGGGTATGTCATGTGCACATGGAGACTATCTGTATTTCATGGACAGCGATGACTGCCTGGACATCAATGCTTTAGAAAGGCTCTATCAGGTGGCAAGTCAGGAGGGATTGGATTTAGTATTATTTTCTGGAAAAGCGTTTACGGAAGATAAGGATTTAAAGGATATTGTAAGCAGATTCCGGTATTTGAGAACGCGGCATTTGAATAAAGTTATGTCTGGAAAAGACGGATTTCTATTAACTCATTCAGATGGTGAATATATGACATCACTTTGTATAAGGTTTTATGACCGGTCATATTTGAAAAAAATAAATATAGAATTCAATGAAGATATTATTCATGAGGATGAAGATTTTGGATTTCTTTCTTTGGTTATGGCAGATAAAGTGGAAATTATAGGAGATATTTTTTTTTCAAGAAGGATCAGGATAAATTCTATTATGACATCGAAGCAGGGGAAAAGAAGAATAGAGGGTTATATGTATGCCTGGAACAGAGTGATGGAATTTTGTTGTGATTGTGAATGGAATAGTGAAGAAAAAAAGGAACTTGTATTGTTTGCAGTAAAATACCTGTTTTGTATGACTAAATCATATTGCGAAGCTGATAAAGAAGAAAGAAGAGAATGCAGGGATATAATTGATTTGTTGGATTCAATTATAAGAGAAACATATTTAAATTATAATCATTTATTAAGTTGTAAGAAAATATTGCAGATGAATTTGTTTGTAATAAATAAACAGGTATATATTATTTTGCATAAAGTTTTTTGGCGCATAAAAAAGTTATTATATACTGAGGATTAAATTAATGCATTTTGAGAAAGAGATATCATCTTTAAAAACGGCAGTGTTAATCAATGCCATATCAAAATATTTCAAAGTATTAATCAATCTGTTTTTTACAGCTATATTAGCGCGTATTCTTACACCGGAAGATTATGGGGTAGTGGCAGTAGTTACGGTTTTCACTACTTTTTTTTCGATTTTTTCTGATATGGGTTTGAGTACAGCGGTTATTCAGAATAAAGACCTTGGGAAAGATGATGTTAATAGTATTTATTCATTTTCGGTATATATGGGTATTATTCTTTGTATTCTGTTTGCTGCTTTTTCTTATCCGTTATCAATTTTCTATAAAGATACTGTTTATGTGTCGCTGGTCTGCATTCTTTCAATATCTCTGCTCTTTAATACCATGAATATGATACCCAGTGCGTTGCTGATGAAGAATAAATTATTTCTTGCATCTGCATTGCGAACCATTGTACAAGTGGCTGCAGGTGGAATTGTGTCAATTATAATGGCATTGATGGGGTATAAATATTATGCGATAGTAACTTCTTCAGTGTTTCAGGCTGTTTTAGCATATTTATGGAATATGAGGCATTCTGGATTAAGGTTTTGCAGGAAGGTGAATATAAGCAGTATTAAAAAAGTATTAGGATTTTCTATATTTCAGTTTGCATTCAGTATTGTGAATTATTTTTCGAGAAATCTGGACAATCTATTGGTTGGCAGAATAATTGGAAAGGTAATGCTGGGATATTATGATAAAGCATATCAATTAATGCAGTATCCGATATCTAATTTGACGCATGTTATTACACCGGTATTACATCCGATTTTATCAGAATATCAGGAGGACAAAGAATATATTTACTTTCAATATACGAAAGTTGTACGATTTCTGGCGGCTGTCGGGATGTTTGTCAGTGTGTGCTGTTATTTAAGTTCAGAAGAATTAGTATATATTTTTTTTGGTAAAAACTGGGAATCTTCTGTACCGTGTTTTACCTGGATGAGCATTTCAATATGTGCACAGATGATATCGTCAAGTACAGGCTCCATTTTCCAGAGTTTAAATGAAACGAAAAAAATGTTTTATATTGGAAGTTTCAATGCAGTATTAAATGTTATTGCAATTATTTTTGGTGTGTCGACGGGGAATGTCATAAAGCTTTCCATGTGTGTGGGAATCTGTTATATATTCCATTTTTTTACAACATATTATGTTTTGATAAGATTTGTGTTTGAGCTATCTTTTTTTAAGTTTTTAATTGGCTTGTGGAGAGAAGCGCTGTTAGGTATTTTATTGATGACTGCAGCTCTTTTTTATTCTTTTTCTATTCAGAATATTATTTTGGGGTTTGTTATAAAAGCTGCATATTTAGGAAGTGTTTATATAATAGGATTGTTTTTAACTGGAGAGTACAGGATGTTACTATATGCTGTTGGTATCCTCAGTAAACAAAGGGATACACGCCCTGAACCATGATATTTGAGTGGTTTTCTGCGGTGTCCTCAATCGGCGTACGTTCAGTACGCCTCAATCGTCCGCCTTGGAAAATGGAACAGGAAGAAGTTCAGGGATATGTTCGTAAAAACCGGAATAGTGTCAAAGAGAATGTATCCATTAAAGAACCATCGCATTGCCGCAGCCGCTTGGACCCACGATCGCCAGAAACTCCCCCGAAGATACCTGAAAAGATATATTGGACAGCGCAGGCGTTTCTCCGTTCAGGTTATGGTAGGAGTAGGAGATATCCTGCAAGGATAATATTGGCTGCATAGAACAACAACTCCTTATGTTTATACGTTATTGTATGAAAAAGAAGAAAATATGTGTTTTGATTGAAATGAAAAATGTTTTATGGTATCATCAAAGTCAGATTTTGCGATAATTATAATAAACGACATAACAGATTTCTGTTCCCGGTTCCTGCCAAAGCCACATAGAGCAGCTTTTCATACAGGATACTGCAGGCAGGCGGACAACAGAATGGTGAGATAAGGAGTTGATGACATGGCACAGCTGTGGGGCGGTCGATTTACAAAGGAGACAGACCAGCTTGTCTATAATTTTAACGCCTCGATCTCTTTTGACCGGAAGTTTTTCGGACAGGATATCGAGGGCAGTATCGCGCATGTGGTCATGCTGGCGAAGCAGGGCATTCTGACGAAGGAAGAGAAGGATGCCATCTTAAAAGGACTTACCGGAATCCGTCAGGATGTGGAGGAAGGGAAGCTTGCGATCACAGAGGAATATGAGGATATTCACAGCTTCGTGGAGGCGAAACTGATCGAGAGGATCGGGGAGGCCGGCAAGAAGCTGCATACGGGCAGAAGCCGCAATGATCAGGTGGCTCTTGATATGCGTTTGTATACGAGACTGGAAGTACTTCATGTGGATGAGCTGGTGAAGGAACTTCTGTGTACACTTCTGCGTATCATGGAAGAGAATACGGACACTTATATGCCGGGCTTTACGCATCTGCAGAAGGCGCAGCCGGTGACGCTGGCGCATCATGTGGGCGCTTATTTCGAGATGTTCAAGCGGGATCGGCTGCGACTGAAAGATATCTACCACCGCATGAATTACTGTCCTCTGGGGGCAGGTGCGCTGGCAGGCACTACCTATCCGCTGGACAGGAATTATACGGCGTCGCTTCTGGGGTTTGAGGGGCCGACGCTGAACAGCATGGACTCTGTGTCTGACAGAGACTATATCATTGAATTTCTGTCGGCGCTGTCTACGATCATGATGCATCTGAGCCGGTTTTGCGAGGAGATCATCATCTGGAATTCAGATGAATACCGGTTTGTGGAGATAGATGATGCCTATTCGACGGGAAGCAGTATCATGCCGCAGAAGAAGAATCCGGATATCGCGGAGCTGGTGCGGGGTAAGACCGGGCGTGTTTACGGGGCGCTGCTCTCGATCCTGACGACGATGAAGGGTATACCGCTTGCCTATAATAAGGACATGCAGGAAGACAAGGAACTGACCTTTGACGCCATTGATACAGTGAAGGGGTGTCTGGCACTGTTTGAGGGTATGGCGCGCACTATGAAGTTCCGTAAGGATATCATGGAGAAGAGCGCCATGCAGGGATTTACCAATGCCACGGATGCGGCAGATTATCTGGTGGGCAAGGGAGTACCGTTCCGGGATGCCCATGGCGTGATCGGCAGGCTGGTATTGTACTGTATCGACAGGAAATGCAGTATTGAAGACCTGACCATGGAGGAGCTTAAGGAGATCAGCCCGGCTTTTGAGGCGGATATCTATGAAGCTATCAGTCTGAAGACCTGCGTGGAGAAGAGATTGACCGTGGGGGCGCCGGGCAGGAAGGCGATGCAGAAGGTGATCACGGCCCAGAGAGAATATCTGACAAAAGACTGGCAGGATGAGGAAGAGATATATATGACGAAGCAGTGACGCGTTTGTGCTGCAGGCAGGTTTGAGCTGTTTCTTAAATGTCTTTGACCCTCGCGGAAGTCGCCAAATATCCATGCAGACATGGCTGCATGGCTCGTTGCTTCGCGGGAATAGAACAGACGCAGATCATAGAAGTACATAGGTTGAATCTGTGCCTGAGGGCACGGATCTGTACGCTGAGAAAGGAGTACGATCATAATTATGGAAGAAAGATTAAAAGTAGGAATTTTAGGCGGCACGGGTATGGTAGGACAGAGGTTTATCGCCCTGTTGGAGAATCATCCCTGGTTTGAGGTGACGACGATCGCGGCCAGTCCCCGGTCAGCAGGCAAAACGTATGAGGAGGCTGTGGGCGGCAGGTGGAAGATGACTACACCGATGCCGGAGGCGGTTAAGAATATCATTGTGAAGAATGTCAATGAAGTGGCCGAGGTAGCGGCGGAGGTGGATTTTGTATTCTCCGCGGTGGATATGACGAAAGAGGAGATCAGGAAGATCGAGGAAGACTATGCGAGGACGGAGACACCGGTAGTCTCCAACAACAGTGCGCACCGTTGGACGCCGGATGTGCCGATGGTAGTGCCGGAGATCAATCCGGAGCATTTCCAGGTGATCGAGGCACAGCGGAAACGTCTGGGCACCACCAGAGGATTTATCGCTGTGAAGCCTAACTGTTCCATCCAGAGTTATGCACCGGTGCTGACGGCATGGAAGGAATTCGAGCCTTATGAGGTAGTGGCGACTACCTACCAGGCAATTTCCGGAGCGGGAAAGACCTTTAAAGACTGGCCGGAGATGGTGGAGAATGTGATTCCCTACATAGGCGGCGAGGAAGAGAAGAGTGAGAAAGAGCCGCTGCGGATCTGGGGTAAGGTGGAGAACGGCGAGATCGTTCCTGCTGTGAGTCCGGTGATTACCTGCCAGTGCATTCGTGTGCCGGTACTTAATGGCCATACGGCAGCAGTGTTCGTGAAGTTCAGGAAGAAACCGACGAAGGAGCAGCTGATTGAGAAGCTGGTGAATTTCAAGGGGCTTCCGCAGGAGCTTGCGCTGCCCAGCGCACCGAAGCAGTTTATTCAGGTAATGGAAGAGGAGAACCGTCCCCAGGTGAAACTGGATGTGGACTTCGAGAACGGTATGGGGATCAGCATCGGCCGGATCAGGGAAGACAGCGTATATGACTGGAAATTTATCGGTCTTTCCCACAATACGGTGCGCGGTGCGGCAGGCGGTGCAGTGCTCTGTGCGGAGACATTAAAGGCACAGGGTTATATCACGAAGAAGTAATGCCCGGATACCTGTAACAGAACAGAGTGGGTATCTGAACTGTTACAGGTTTTGTATGTAAATTCGAGAATTGAGTATACATGATATAGATTTATGAGACAGTGAGGACATTATGCTGCTTGGCAGGAAGGCGGAATTAAGACATCTGAATAATTATTATGAGAGGGAAGGCAGCCAGATCGTTGTTGTATATGGGCAGAAGCATGTCGGTAAGACGACTCTTCTCAGAGAATTTGTGGCACAAAGGTCAGGATACTATTATATGGCCAGAGCCTGTTCTGAGAGAGAGCAGATGTATCAGTGGGGCATGCAGATGAGCCGTGACGGATATGAGATGGAGGCGTTCCCGGTCTTTCGTGATATTCTGATCAGGATCACCAGCCGGGAGGAAGGCAAGAAGGTGATCGTGATCGATGAGTTTCAGAATATCGTCAAGGCCAGCGGGGAATTCATGAAAGAGCTGGTTTCCTTTATGCACAGTCACTGGAACCGTGACGAAGTGATGATCATTCTGTGCAGTTCCGCCATAGGCTGGGTAGAGAACAGTATGGTCACACGGATCGGAGAAGCTGCCTATGAATTGTCAGGTTTTCTGAAGATCCGGGAAATGCCTTTTATGGATCTCGTAGAACGGTTTCCGAATTTTCGCATTGAAGAATGTGTGGAGGCGTATGCTATCCTGGGCGGGTATCCGGGACTGTGGAATCAATTTGACGACAGGCTGACGATCCAGCAGAATATCTGCCGCCATATACTGGATCGGGGGAGTTTTCTCTGCGAGGAGGGGGAGCGTATCCTGATGGACCAGCTGCGGGAGCCGGGGGTTTACAATACGATCATGGCTTCTATTGCAGATGGCAGCCATAAATTGAATCATCTGTATCTGCACACGGATTTTTCCCGGGCCAAGATCAGTGTCTATCTGAAAAACCTGATTGAACTGGAACTGGTGGAGAAGGTCTTTTCCTATGACACTGCAGGAAAGGAAAATGTGCAGAAAGGGATATATCGGATCAGTCATCCACTGGTACATTTTTATTATACTTATGTGTATCCGTATAGAAGCGAACTTGAGGCGCTTTCTGTAGGAGAATTTTATAACAGCTATATCATACCGGATTTCCGCAAATATGTGAGCGGATCTTTTAAGCAGGTCTGCAGGCAGCATCTTGCACGATTGAACGACAGGAAGAAACTGCCGATACAGCCGGAAATGGTGGGAGAATGGGTTGGTAAGGCCGGAGAACTGGATATTATTGCACAGGATCTGCAGGAGCGGACTCTGATCGGGCTGTGCAACTGGGAGCGTCCTACCACTTATGAGGATTATGAGACGCTCTTAGGCTGTGCAAAGAAGGCGAAGATCAACGCAGATTATGTCTATATGTATTCGGCGTTTCGTTTTGATGAACGGTTGAATCTGGAGACGAAGGTCAGAAGTAATCTGAAGCTGATACAGATTTCGGATTTTTAGGAAGCAGCAGGGAACTGCGTGTAATGTATGCCGGGTCTATGACAGAAGAAAGGCAGGGGCAGTTCTGAATGAGGAGTTTATGGGAAAAAGTGTTTTTATTGCGGAGAAACCCAGTGTAGCAAAGGAGTTTGCGAAGGCTTTAAAGTATAATATGAAGAACAGGGACGGCTTCATGGAATCGGAGGAAGCGATCGTCACCTGGTGTGTAGGCCATCTGGTGACCATGAGTTATCCGGAGGCTTACGACGAGAAATACAGGCGCTGGTCACTGCAGACCATTCCATTTATTCCGGAACAGTTCAAATATGAAGTGATCGACAGCGTTAAGAAACAGTTTCAGATCGTGAGCGGGCTGCTGAATAGAAGTGATGTGGATACCATCTATGTCTGCACCGACTCGGGACGGGAAGGAGAGTATATCTACCGTCTTGTGGAGCAGCAGGCCGGTGTGCATGGCAAGATGCGAAAAAGAGTCTGGATTGATTCCCAGACGGAAGAAGAGATTCTGCGCGGCATTCGGGAGGCCAAAGATCTGTCGGCCTATGACAATCTGTCTAATGCCGCTTATCTGCGTGCCAAGGAAGATTATCTGATGGGCATCAATTTTTCCAGAGTATTGACATTGAAATACAGCAGTCCTATCAAGTCTTATCTGAAGGCAGACAAGGCCGTGGTCTCTGTGGGCCGTGTGATGACCTGTGTGCTTGGTATGGTGGTGAACCGGGAACGGGAGATAAGGGATTTCGTGAAGATTCCCTTTTACCGGGTGCTGGCACAGGTGGAGGTGCAGGGCAGAGAGTGCAGCTGCGAGTGGAAGGCAGTGGAAGGTTCGAAATATTATCAGTCACCGCTGCTCTATAAAGATAACGGATTTCTGGAGGAAAAAGATGCGGACGCCTTTATCGGTTATCTGCAGGAGGAGCCGGCGGGCGTTCCGGTGGTGGAGAAGCTGGAGAAAAAGAAGGAGACCAGGAATCCGCCGCTCCTGTATAATCTGGCAGAGCTGCAGAACGACTGTTCCAAACTTTTCAAGATCAGCCCCGATGAGACGCTGCGGATCGCTCAGGAGCTTTATGAGAAGAAGATGACGACTTATCCCAGAACGGATGCCAGAGTGCTCTCCACGGCGGTGGCGAAGGAGATTCATAAGAATATCGGCGGGCTGCGTGGATACGGGATGGTGACGCCTTTTGTGGAAGAAATTCTAAACGGTGGCAGTTATAAGAACATCGGCCGGACACGGTATGTGAACGACAAACAGATCACAGATCACTATGCGATCATCCCTACCGGTCAGGGGTTGGGAAATTTGAGCGGTTTGCATTCCACGTCGGCTAAGGTGTATGAGATCATTGTCAGGCGTTTTTTGAGCATCTTTTATCCCGCTGCGGTGTATCAGAAAGTCAGCCTCGGGGTCAAAATGAAAGGGGAATTGTTCTTGACCAGCTTTAAAGTGCTGGCGGAGCCCGGGTATTTGAAGGTCAGCCAGTATTCTTTTACCAGAAAAAGGCCGGGGGACGATAAGGGGGAAGACAGGCCGGAAGAGAAGGAAGAACAGGAAACTGCCTGTGACGCCTCCTTTATGGAAAGTCTGAAAACCTTGAAAAAAGGAATGAAGCTGGCACTGAACGGGATCGAGAAGAAGGAGGGGGAGACTTCCCCGCCCAAGAGGTACAATTCCGGTACGATGATCCTGACCATGGAGAATGCAGGGCAGTTTATCGAGGACGAAGAGCTGCGGGCGCAGATCAAGGGCAGCGGCATCGGTACTTCCGCCACCAGGGCGGAGATCTTAAAGAAGCTGGTGAACATTAAGTATCTGGCCCTCAATAAGAAGACACAGATTATCACACCTACACTGCTGGGGGAGATGATTTATGAGGTGGTGGCCGGCTCCATCAAACCGCTTTTGGATCCGCGTCTGACGGCCAGTTGGGAGAAAGGGCTGACGCTGGTGGCGGACGGGCAGATCTCGGAGCAGGAATATATGGGGAAGCTGGATGACTTTGTCAGCAGACGGACCAATGTAGTGAAGCAGATGAATAATCAGTCGATGCTTTATCATAGATTTCAATATGTGGAGCAGTTTTATAAGAAATAAAGGGAACATCTTAAGCATCTGAGGGATTGCCAGGGATTGTCAGGGATGTTGTACCGGCAGAGTTTATGAGAGATTGTAATCATAAAGGCATATATTTTCAGGAAAGGACAGGTGAGGGAAAATGGCAGGTTTACAGGACACGAGAGTGGATAGGCTCTACACATTGGAGGAGACGATCGCCAGAGATATTTTTGAAGGCGTGACATATCCGTGGGAGGTGCTGCCGAAGATTGGCGCATTTATCATCACACTGGGCAACACGCTTCCGGAAGAGATTTATGAGAAGAAGGGCGAGAATATCTGGATCGCCAGATCGGCAAAGGTGAATCCAAGCGCCTGCATCAACGGGCCGGTGATCATCGACGAGGAAGCAGAGATCAGACACTGTGCCTTTATCAGAGGCAATGCCATCGTCGGCAGAGGAGCGGTGGTGGGTAATTCCACGGAGCTTAAGAATGTGATTTTGTTCAACAAGGTTCAGGTGCCGCATTATAATTATGTGGGAGACAGCATTCTGGGATACAAGGCCCATATGGGAGCGGGTTCCATCACTTCCAATGTCAAGAGTGATAAGACACTTGTGGTGGTGCGGGCAGGAGAAGAGTGTTTCGAGACCGGCCTGAAGAAATTTGGAGCCATGCTGGGTGACAATGTGGAGATCGGCTGTAATTCGGTATTGAATCCGGGAACCGTGATCGGCAGGCAGACGAATGTGTATCCCACTTCCATGGTGAGAGGATTCATTCCGGAAGGCAGTATCTACAAGAAGCAGGGTGAGGTCGCGAAGAAAAGGGAAATTTAGTTACTTTTTTAGGAAATTCAACGGGTAAATTCGTAGAAATGACTGGATTTTTTGTCTTTAATATGCGAAAATAGAAATAACGGTTATGACAGGTTCCTGAGAATCTGTTATCAAATAATTTTACATAATCGAAAGGAGTTATCACATGATTTATTCAAAAGAAGTTGAAGAAATGTGTACAGTGGCACAGGGCGTTCATCATGGCTGTGCTCCTATCCCAGAAGAAGCGAAATGGGTTCAGGCGAAAGAGGTAAAGGATATTTCCGGTCTGACACACGGTGTGGGCTGGTGTGCTCCTCAGCAGGGCGCATGTAAGCTGACATTGAATGTGAAGGAAGGTATCATTCAGGAAGCGCTCGTAGAGACGATCGGCTGCTCCGGTATGACACATTCCGCAGCTATGGCATCCGAGATTCTGCCTGGTCTGACTGTTATGGAAGCGCTTAACACAGACCTTGTATGTGACGCGATCAATACGGCGATGAGAGAGCTGTTCTTACAGATCGTTTACGGTCGTACACAGTCTGCATTCTCAGAGGATGGTCTTCCGGTGGGCGCAGGTCTTGAAGATCTGGGCAAGGGCTTAAGAAGCCAGGTTGGTACGATGTATGGTACTCTTAAGAAAGGTCCTCGTTATCTCGAGATGGCTGAAGGTTATGTAACAGGTATCGCGCTGGATGCGAACGACGAGATCATTGGTTACAAGTTCGTAAGTCTTGGTAAGATGACAGACTTCATCAAGAAGGGCGACGATCCGAATACGGCTTATGAGAAGGCATGCGGACAGTACGGACGTGTTGATGATGCCGTTAAGATTATCGATCCCAGATGTGAATAAAAGTAAATTCCTTTGGAATTAACTTTAGTAAATTCCTTCAGAACTAACTTTAGTAAATTCCTTCAGAACTAACTTTAGTAAATTCCTTCGGAATTAACTTTGCGAGGTTTGCTTCGCAAACTCGAAGTTGTTTTAGAATCTATTTTACGAAGTTTGCTTTGTAAACTCGAAATTCCTTTAGAGTCTGCTTAGTAAGATTTAATGAGAAGTTGCTAACATAAACAGGAGGATTAAGATAAGATGGCTTTATTTGAATCATATGAAAGAAGAATTGACAAGATCAATTCCGTATTAAACAGTTATGGCATTTCTTCTATCGAAGAAGCCGAGAAAATTACGAAAGACGCTGGTCTGGATGTTTACGAGCAGGTTAAGAAGATCCAGCCGATCTGTTTTGAGAACGCCTGCTGGGCTTATACCGTAGGTGCGGCGATTGCGATTAAGAAAGACTGCAGGAAAGCGGCTGACGCGGCAGCAGCGATTGGTGAGGGTCTGCAGGCATTCTGTATTCCCGGTTCTGTTGCTGATACCCGTAAGGTAGGTCTTGGACACGGTAATCTGGGTAAGATGCTGTTGGAAGAAGAGACAGACTGCTTCGCATTCCTGGCAGGTCATGAGTCTTTTGCTGCAGCAGAAGGAGCGATCGGTATCGCAGAGAAGGCTAACAAGGTTCGTCAGAAACCGCTGCGTGTTATCCTGAATGGTCTCGGTAAGGACGCTGCCAAGATCATCTCCAGAATTAACGGCTTTACCTTTGTTGAGACAGAGTATGATCCTTATACAAACGAAGTAAAAGAGGTTAGCAGAATCGCTTACTCCGAGGGTCTTCGTTCAAAGGTTAACTGCTATGGCGCAAATTCCGTTCCGGAAGGCGTTGCGATCATGTGGAAAGAGAACGTAGACGTTTCCATTACCGGTAACTCTACGAACCCGACAAGATTCCAGCATCCTGTAGCAGGTACATACAAGAAAGAGAGAACAGAGGCTGGCAAGAAGTACTTCTCCGTTGCATCCGGCGGTGGTACAGGCCGTACACTGCATCCGGATAACATGGCTGCAGGTCCTGCTTCTTATGGTTTCACGGATACGTTGGGACGTATGCACTCTGACGCACAGTTTGCCGGTTCTTCTTCCGTTCCGGCTCATGTAGAGATGATGGGGCTGATCGGTATGGGTAATAACCCGATGGTTGGTGCAACTGTGGCTGTAGCGGTTCTGATCGAGGAGGCAGCGAAGGCTGGTAAGTTCTAAGAAAAGCCCGTAGTTTGGGGGTTAATCAAGCCGGAAAATGGTTTGGTTAGCCCTCTTTTTTTGTGGGCAAAACCCGTACAAGACACATACAAGACACACTCTATAAGACACACAAGACACACTTTTGCTTCATGTGGTGTCAGGTGCTTCAGATGTGTCAAATAATGCCTTCATATGGTAAGATTTGTTTTTCGTGAGTGCATTGGCAATACCAGCCATAAATAGTAGAAGTTTACATTTTTAAAATATTTTTGGGAGGTATTGGGTATGAGATGTGTGAATGGAACAGGCCATGTATTTAAAATGAAAGAAAAAGGCAGGCGTAATCCCTGGCGTGTGAGAATTACTGTAGGGTGGAATAGGGGAGAATGGGTGTTGAGATTAGATTTACAGGTGAGTGTATACCAGTTCCAGAGGCAGCGAGAATTATGAAAAAGACCAGCAGTTTATAAGGCAGGCTATGAGTAAAGGAATTTTGCCAATTGGACTTGCGTTTAGGAAGGAAGACAGTAAACAGTATGATTACTATATCAGCCCCAGGTTATTTTATGAGTATACTGGATATGTTTATAATGAAGCGTAAGCCTATGTGATGTTGAGAAAAAGCATGTTGGTGGGATAAGTCAGGAATTTCAGGAAAATGGAACAGCTGTAAGGTACATTTTCAGTTCTCAGACTGGCAGATACTGATACAATATGATAATATATGCTTGAGGTGATTGCTTGGAAGATATTTTGAAAAAAGATGGATTATCGTTGGAATTACTAAGAGACTTATCTTACCAGTCAGCGTTGGGTGTAAGGTTAAAGAAAAATCTTCACTATTTTGACAAAAATGCGTTATTTGAAGAATTAGTGCTGGTAAACAAATGGTATGATTGAAGTGCTATACTAAAGTTGTAACGGAAGTGGCTAATGAGATATACTAAAACAATAAAGAAAGAGGTACTTATTATGCCACAGAATTACACTCCCGAATTTAAGAAGAAGATTGTTCGCCTTCACGAGGAAGAAGGTCGAACCTACAAAAGCATCACTGCAGAGTATGGCGTATCCAAAGCCAGCATCTCCAAGTGGTGCAGCGAATTCAACAAAGAATGCCAGACAAGCCCCGACATCAAAACCGAATACGATAACATGAAAGAGTTTCTCAGGCTTAAGCGGGAAAATGAAGAACTCCGCAAGGAGAATCTCTTCCTAAAAAAAGCGGCGGCATTCTTTGCGAAGGAAATCGGTTAGAGGCTTACCGGTTCATCGATCAACATCAGGAAGAATTCGGCATCCGCTGGCTGCTGAGGCGGCTGGGGATCTGCCCGAATGCCTACTATAACTACCGGAAACACCGGAAGGCGGATTATTATGCCAAAAAAGCGGAAGTCCAAAGGCAGATCGACGAAGTCTATCATAGTCATAATGGGGTGGACGGGTACCGCAGCATGATGGCCTATCTGGAACGCAGGGGATACAGATACAGTGCGACAACAATCCATAAATATATGAATACGGAACTGGGGTTGCATTCCATCGTCCGCCAAAAAAAACCGGAGGAAAAACCCGGGAATCCGCATAAAATATTCGGAAACAGACTGGGGCAGGACTTCCATGCGGACAGGCCAAATCAGAAATGGTGTACGGATTTCACCTACCTGTTCCTGAAGAACGGGGATGTCCGGTACAACTGCACCATCATAGACCTCCATGACCGGAGCGTGGTCGCCAGCATAACGGACAGGCACATCACCAGTGAACTGGCGATCCGCACACTGCAAAAAGCATTGGAATCACAGCGGCCGGCCGAAGACGGGCTTATCCTGCACAGTGACCAGGGGAGCCAGTACACATCGAAAGCTTTCACAGGGTTTTGTGAATCCGTTCATGTGCTCCAGAGCATGAGTAAAGCCGGATACCCCTACGACAATGCCCCAATGGAGAGATATTTCAACACATTGAAGAACGAATGCACAAAGCTGTATGAATTCAGGGAAGAATCAGCCCTGTATCAGACAGTGGAAGAATTCGCCTATGTCACATATAACCATATGCGGCCGCATTCCTATAACGGATATAAAACCCCTTTTGAAGCACGGTGCGCATAAGAGCGGGTGCAGGCCGGCTGTTCCAAGATTCCGAGCCGGAGGAAGGAAAAGCAGCCACCCTGCAGGGGCCTGCCCTTGACGGATGCCAAAAGGGATGTTACACTTCCAACCCCGACGGCGGGCATAAGGTAAAATCCTGTTCCTGAGTTCTTCGCCGTCGGTACCCATCTGGCAGCATCCCTTTGGACGTCTGTCAAGGGTGGCGGAAACCGCCGCAATCCTAGTAATAAAAGAAATATTTTTTAGCCACAAGTGTTACAAAAATGGAATCTTTCCGAAGTTAGTTGATTTTGCGTTTTAATTCAAGCCGTAACAGTTTCCCTTTCAGCAACTCAAAACTGTTGCGGCCATACATGATCCTTTTGACAACTTTCAGCTTGTTCACGCTTCCTTCTGCCAGTCCATTATTGTAATCAAGACGAATGGCGTTTTTTACTGCGGTAATATCTCTTTTGATTCCGTTTATAAAACTCTCCAGTTCATCTATCTCAAGAGCTGCGGTTTCTTCTGCCCATCTATCAAGCTCGGCCTCTTTTTTGCCAAACAGTGCCCCTTTGAATCCTGTCACAGCATTATAAACACGCCCTATGATGGGATATTCTTCTATGATCCTGTCCAGTTGATCCTGGCTGAGGGAACGAACCTCATCAACAGGGTGGTACAAAAGGCTGATCAGCCACTTCCGTTCGATCTTTTCTCCACTTCCTCCC
>OFFE01000196.1_pt1 | contig 54138 bp, 73 predicted proteins | sample 1521371 | NCBI WGS metagenome assembly OFFE01 (sample SAMEA3504131, study PRJEB24116) | mouse gut metagenome | biome: mouse gut; feature: mouse-associated habitat; material: faeces | place: Denmark | collected 2011 | reverse complement strand
CCGCCGCTACCGCGGCGGAACCAGAACACAAAACCCAGATTTACAGATTTACAAAAGCGACGCGGAAACCAACACCCCAACTGCTGAGCGCGCGCGATACGCTGAGGGAGAGCGCGAACACGCCGGCCCAGGACCCACCCAACCAGTCGCCGCCGCGCAAAGGAAGCCTCTCCCCGTAATTGCGAACCCACAGCCCATCACCGTCATGTCCGCCTTCCGTGGCGTTCAAAGGGTACATCCCCAGCACCTTGGCCAGCTCCGGGACGGTCACGCCCTCCTTCACACCAAGGCTCTCAAATGTCTGGGACTGGTGACCATAATAGGCATCCACATCCCCGCCGGTGTACTGCGGGTTGTTCCGCAGGGTGCTGAGAACCATGGAACCGCCCAAATAATGGTCGGTCTGCGTTGCGTCACCGGCGATCAGGCTGTCATACTTCAGCGTTCCAGCAGGCCCAGGGACCACCAAGGTTCCGTCCTGCAGCATCGCCCGCCACAGGGAGCTCTCCGGGCCCTCGTCCACGCCCGCCGCCGCGTTGTTGTCCGGGATCACCTGGATCTCCCCGTTCTTCAGCCGGAAGCCGGACACCCACTCCCACACGTTGCCGCACAGGTCGAAGATGCCAGCCGCCGTCTTATCATGCGACCAGGTAACGGGGCCGGAGCCGGTGTATGTCCGACCGACCGTCCCCTCTCCGTAGGTGTAGCTGGGGACACCTTTCTCATGGGGCGCAGCGTGGTTGCAGCCGTAGCTGGTGTTGCCCTGCGGCACATAGCCGTTCTTCCGGCACCAGTAGGCGATGGCCATCCACTCCGCATTGGTCATCAGATGCCAGCCCTTGCCCTTGTTCTGGCAGAACTGCTTGGCCTGGTCAAAGTTGACATAGGCCCGCGGATCCCGCATGGGCAGGCTGTACGCCCGGTCGTTGACCACGATATTGGGGTACTTGGAAATGAAGATCTCCGGGACCTCCACGCCATTCACGATGAAGGCGGGGAAGGTGGCCGTAGAGCCGCCCTCGATCACATCAGAAATCTTGAACTTTGGGACACGCACCATCACAGACGGCATCCCCATATCGTCCATCAGGACCGTGTTGTTGGGATGGACCGTTTCCACCGCCAGCTTGTAGGTATCGAAGGAGTTATACATCTCTCAGCCCTCCACGCTCCAGAGCGTCAGCGTCACGCGCTCCATGTCCAGGGGAACGGCCACCTGCTTCTGCTTGGGATTCCCGTCAGCGTCCACGCCGTCGGGCACGTAGTCGTAGCGCCGAGCGGGGATGTCGATCTGGGCCACATATCGCTCCGCCGTACCGGGGATCACGCCGGACACCAGGTTGCCGAACTTATCCCGGCACAAATCAATGTGGCTGGCCTCGTCCCGCTCATACTTGGTGAGGTTGTACATCACCTCATCGTCGAAGGTGATCTTGCTGCCTCTGATGGTGTAGGGGATCTTTGCCCCATCGTTCTTGTGGATGATGTTCATTACTGCATTCCTCCCGTAACATAATATTTGATGGTGGCCGAAGTGGCCGAACCATCATAGCGGATTTTGAAGCCGTTGAGCTGCTTGTCATACACCTCAACGGCCTGGACGTTGCCTGCGGCCGCGGAGACCTCGGTGGTGATGATGTAGTCCAGGTTCTCCCTCGGCGTACCTAGGGCAACCGTAGCATTCCCCGCATTGAACGGGTACGCCTGATTGTTAGTGATGGTCACGCTCCCCTTCTCGGCGCGCTCCTTCGCGCCGATCTGAGCCGCAGCCTCCGAGCGCATGGCGGGGAGCATGGCTTCTTTTACCTGCTCCACCATGGCCCCGTAAGGCATCCCGCCCGTCCCCACCGCACCCGTATCCACCAAGACACGGTCCTCGTCCTGCAGCGCATCGACCTGCGGCAGTTCATTCGTTTTGATTACTTCATCCATTGGTTCGTTCCTCCTTAAATTTTTCTGACCGCTGCAATCACCGTTCCATCCCTGGTGCAAAGCGTTTTCCCTTGGTGATCCGCCATCGGAAGACTTGCCTCACGCAGCATGAGCATCCGCAGAATGCTGCCACACGTCTTCTTCAGAGCATCCAGCTCTTTTGGGGTCACGCTGGACACATTTACAGAACCAAGCATAGCTTACTCCCTCCCTTTCTCTATCCAATATTCCGCCGCAATATCTGCCGCAGGAATGCTGGTGGCCCAAAATCGGATGCGCCCGTCCAGCGTTTCACAGGATGGACACAGCGCACACTTCCGTGCTGTGTCCTGGCTGGATGGCTCCAATACCACCTCCGCCCGATCCCTGCCCGTTATCCCCTCCGCCAGCACATCCAGACGGTAAGGATAGCCGCTGGGTCCGTCCCGGACCCAACCAGCAACCGGGAGCACACAGGATACGCACAAGGCATTGTCCCGCTTTCCGCGAAGTTCCTCGGTGACAAGCTCCGCAAACGCAGCAAGATCTTCACCCAGTGTAGTGATGGAAGACGTATTGCCGCCTGCCATCACATTAATCTGAACAATCTTGGAAAGCATGGTTTGAAGGCCACCGGGTGTAAACGCTCTGATTTTTCCCATAGGGCCTTACTCCCCTTTTCTCTGATTACTCCTCGAACAGAGCGGCGATTTCCTCGGCGGTGATCTCCTCCACGTCCTCAGCCTTGACATAGCCGGACAGATCCACGAACCCCGCCAGCACGTCATACTTGTAGTCCTCGCCCGCCTGCACAACGGCCACATTAGTCCCGGCGGGGTGTGTCCGGCCCTCGCCCTCCACAAATTCCACCGTGGTGGTGAACTTCTCAGTGACATTGACCACCAGCCCGAGATTGGCGTTGGTCAGCTCGGGAAGCTCCGCGAAGGCGACGCTGCCGCCGGCCTTATAGGTGCTGGACACCTTGGCGTTGATGGCAGCGGAAACCTGCTCCTCAGTCTGGTACTTGGCGTCGTTGGCCAGGTCGGAAACCTGCGTGGGGAGATCCGATTTCTGCGCGTACTTGGCCTTCAGGTGCCCAGTGTAAGCCTCCAGGTTGGCAAAAGATACGGGCTTGAGCTTACTGTTCATAATAGTTCCTCCTAAATGTTGTTTATCCTATTATAGGGTAGAATGAAGTGCGCACAAGGCCAGGGTTGCCCCGTGCGCACTGCTGGATATCAGGTTTCCTGCGGCGGATCAGGTTTCCTGCGGCTTGTCCTCAAACAAAGCAAGGACTTCCGAGTCCGTAGCGAAGGTAAGCCCGCCAAGCGCGGCCTCTTCAATCTGCTTTCCGACCTCGGCCTTCGTTGCAAAGTCCTTCTTTATCTCATTTACGGCCCTTTGCAGTCCGGCGAGGCTAACAGCCTTCTGCGTACTGCTTTCTGCCATGGTTTGTACTACTCCTTTACGTTATTATTTGGTTGTCCCGGCGGCAGAACCGCTGAGAGTGTCCGCAATCTCCTGCTCCGAAGCAGCATCGATTGCAAGGTTCCCACTGTCGTCCACGATCAGGCCGGAGCCTTCCTTTATCCTAACAGCCCCCAGCCTTGTGGCCGTTGCTATCGGCAGCGCATAGACACCACCTCCTTCCCCGGAGACTTCGCCCAGATCAGACACGCCGGTCAGCGTCAGGCTTCCCTGGATCGCTTCGAGCGGGGCCGTCTGTGCGTATACCCTAATCCCACCCTGGACGGTTCGGACGGCGGAGCTCATTCTGCAGGCACCTGCGGCCTCCGTGTATTCCGGCCAAATGGTGAGCGTGGGGATCATCCGATCTGTGACATTGTCAATGGCAATATCACATCTGAGCTGGTATGCGCCGCCGGTATCATCGTCCGGTGCCCAGCCGGTGGCCGGAATAGTAACATCCAACCGCGCCGTCCCAAGCCCCCTCAGCAACTCTGACAGTTCTTTGTGTGTGACCAGCGCGTCGGGGGAGACGCTTGCGGAAACCGTGTCCACGTCGCCCACCGCCGCAATGATGTCGAAGTGTGCCAGCTTGCCCACAATGGAGCTGGAGGGCCGAATCCACTCCGGTTCATTCTCCAAGCAGAGCGCGGTGTAGGGGACTTCTCCCTCGTCCGGGTCCTCTGCGTACAGAATGAGCCATGTAACGTAGAAACCGTCCTTCACATATGCGCTGTTGATCTGGACTGACACCTGGCACTCGCCGTCCACCGGGTTGGACACGGAGCTGATTTGAGCATCCATGACGTACTCCGGCGGAACAGATAGCGTCTTCGGTGACTGCCCTTCCGGTATCGCCCCCTTGCCCGCTGCCACACGAGTATAGTGCATCTGGCACCGGCCCGCCAGCACTTTGGCAATAAGAGCGATTCCTTTGAGGCTGCCATAGCAACCGTCTTCAAGTTTTTCCACTGGTATTCCTCCTTCTAATCAATTCGCTTGGGTTTGATATGGGTGCGGGTGTATGCGCCCCCTGCGCCACTCTGCCGCAGTTTCTCGATCCTCGCAACATCTGGTGGTGTGCCGGTTACTGCCGGAATTGCATGGCCGGTACGGGACACGGACACAGAATGCTGTGAAGTTCTATCTTGACCTATCTGGGACGCATCTGGAAAAATCGCAGTGCTGGCGCCTTTATGCGCTGAAAAGACCGTGTGTGAAGATACCCTGTCCTTGTTCACTGGAGGCACATCTAAAAAATCAGGGATGCTGACGGCCTCGTGAGCCACAAAAACGGGCTGAGAAAAAGTCTTGTCCTCACCAATCGGAGGCGCATCCTGGAATACCGCAACATCGGCAGCCTCACGAGCCACAAAAACAGGCTCTAAATAAGCCCTGTCCTCACCAACCGGGGGTGTATCCGGGAAGTCTGCCAAAACAGCTCCGCCATGAGCGACGAACAACTCCATGCGCTCCAGCCGGTCTTTCCCGACAGGATCATAATGAAAGAAAGTTCCTATAGCTCCTCCGTGATAGACCGAGAGATCGTAACGGAAGGTGCGGTAGGTTCGCACATACAGCCGCATACCTACGCCGCCAGCAACGATGCGCTTGATTGCCCAGGCGATTGGCTCAATCAGGTCTTGCCGCTCCTGCGTCAGGAGCAGCCAATCAACATACAGGGCAATCTTGGCCGGGAATACGTCCTCGAACTCTATGTCGTGGTTCTCAACGCCCAGCAGGTCAGCGGCGGCCCTGATGACTGTATCGGTGTCACCACCGGATAGCTGGGACAGAATCTTGACCCGGATCGCGAGACGGTAGAGGGTGTCGTTCTCACTGAACCGCTGGACGCCCCAGTTTGCCCCGTACCTGTCCAGGACAGCGCCCTTCGCTGCCTCAAGGTCATCCCATTGCTTAACCAGTTCCGCGTTTTCCTGGACGATGTCCAGCCCCCAGGCGAACAGGGAGAACAACTTGCCGATGTTTGTCTCCAGCGGTCGGCCCTGCTGGTGGTTATCGTAATCCTTTCGGCTATAGGCGCTGGTCAGCGCATATAGCATTTCAGATAGATAGTTCTTCACTCTACGATCACCATGCTTTCATCGGTGACAGCCTTCTCCCTGGCGGCGATCTCGATGTTCTTCCAGCTGAAGTGCTCGCCATCGGAACTGATCTGGAGATCGAAGTCCACCACCCCTGGCACCTTCAGGACAACCGTGGGCAGTGTTACGTTGATAACGTCCTGCCCGATGTTCAATCCTCCGCGGGTGTTCACGCCGATGTGTTGGATGATGGCCTGCTTGATCCGCTCGATACCGTCCAGGGGGAACTTGCTGTCAGTTACAAGGTTGAACACCTTCACCCATATACCGACAGGGGTGGGGCGGCTGAAATGGACATCGTATAGTCTCCCGTCCGCTTTGACTACGGGGACCGTTGTATTCCCATAGGTCTGGATACCCGCAGCCTTCCGGCGGTAAATGGCTTTCGCCACATCCTCATCCAATCCTCCGTATGCGACGATCTCAATGGAGTGCGGGGGCAGCCCGGTCTTGCTCTCAAAATCGGTGTCGTTTTCCTCCCCAGCAACCGCGATGACCGCCTCGACGCTCTCGTATATCTCCGCGATGATGGCGTCGATATTCACGCCGCCGGCGAAGTCCACCGATTTGTAGTACCGCTCCCGGAACTCAGCGGGGGTCTCTGTGTTCCTGCCGCCTTCAAAGGCTTTCTCGTTTATCACGGACCTGATGCCGAGTTTTGGGTTCGAGATGTTCTTTATCGTCCCCTCGGCGGAGTTGCCGTCGGGTCCGGCGACCGCCGCCGAGGCAGGGAGGGTCACGCTGCCGTCCGTAATCACACCGGACCTGAGCGTGACATACTGAACTCCGGCTGTGGTCTCAGCAAGAAAGCCCTCTGGGACTTCCACGTTGTCGTCTCCGTAGAACGTCAGGTATCCCATGGCCTTCTGCGCCCCCAGGAGCCGTATGCCTATCATCCTGCCAAGGTGAAGGAGGCTGGAGCCTACCGCCGTGTCAACGAACCGGCTGTTATACACATCCTCCAGAGTAGAAAACAGGAGGTTCAGCACCCAGGCGAAGATCCGCAGGAAGACTCCAAGCGGGGAACGGACGCTCAGGTTGGCTTTGGAGCCAAACATCTCGCGGGCTTTGTATTCCAAGGCATCCAGCAGTTCCGCATAGGTCGGACGCCTAAAGCCGGCATCGGTCAGGCCCCATTCACTCGGTTTTGCCATTACGCTGTCACCTCCGATGTGATGGTCTCGCCGCTGACGAGCGTGGCCGAAAATTCAGTTGTCACGTTTCGCCCGTCATACGAGACATTAAGTTTGTCTATCCGGGAGACCTCATTTTCCTGGAAGATGGCTTCCCGGACAACGTCTTGGATTTCGTTGAGGTCTATCTCGTTCTGATTTGTTCCCACAATGCGTTCATAGTCGGTGCCGTGTACCAGATCGGCGAAGAACTCAGCCTTCCAGGTCAGGAGCGCGTGGCGAACATTCTGGACGGTCGTATCAGCGCCATAGATTTTCACGAAGTTGCCGCCCTCGTCAAAAACCAGATCGCGGATCTCAGGGTCAATTAACAGGGTCATGTCCTCATCCATGTGGCCTCACTCCTCCCCAGGCGAATCACGCTCCGAACTGCAAGCCCAGATGGGCATATAGCCCTCGCGTGAGCTGCTTTTCAATTTCGTCCACATAGACGGTCATGGTCATACCGTTCACCCGGATTTCCCTCGTCTCCCGAAGGAGCGGCTGGGCCGCAGAGTCCGCCGCAGGCTGGGAGGCAGACATGGACAACGGAGGCTTTGGCAGAGAGCCAAGGGCCTCCATGCGCTTGTGGTCGCAGGTATCGACATACGGGCAGATCCGGCAGCCCGCCGCGAGTTTTGATAGTCCCATTGGAAGGTCTCCTTTCAGAACCGGCCACAGGGTTACGTAGCGCCCCCAGGAAGGCGGGGGTATGACGCAAGACGGGTAAGGGGTTGGGTAAATGAAAAACCGCTGTGGGCGGCTTAAAATCGCTTGCAGAGGGGCGGGCAAATGCGGTTCTTTTGGGATCGTCACCCGCCTATAATTACGTTGCCGCTGCCGTCCTGGACGGAGCCTCCAATCGAGACGGCATCGCCGACACGGGCGGCGGGGAGGCCGTTGATATCAACTTTGGAGCTCCCGGCGGCAATCACGTCCTGGTGGCCAGGATGTGTGACACACCCATGCGTAGAATACTGATCCGTCCGGCGGCCTGCGCCCTTTCCGTTGATGATGACGTTCGGGCTACAGCTTACCAGGGGAACGGGCGGGCAAGCATCGTGTCCGGTGCAGTTGTCGCCTTGTCTCGTTGCTGCTGGCATAGAGCACCTCCTAATTGAGATAAATCTTACCGCCGGTCTTGACCGTCATGTTTCCGTCCAGCGTGATGTTCATATCGGTGGATTTCATGTCAATCGTGGTGGCGGTGAACTCGGCGGTGGTGTCTTCGTTCTTCACAATCACCTTGTCCTTTGTGACGGCGACGTAAATCTTGCCGTCCTCGGTGGCAATGCAGATACTCTTATCCGGCAACCCCTTGACCGTGTAGCTCCCGGCCACCAGCGCCCCCACAAAGATGGCGTCGGTCGTGGCGTGGTTCCGCTCGGTCAGGGGCTTGGCCTCCTTGCCCCCGGTCACGGTGGCGTCCATATCGTGGTCCAGGTAGACCACGGTGCCGATGTCCCCCTCTTTGATCCAGGGGCGGAAGATAAAGCCGCCGCAGTGTGTGAGGGCCACAGGCACCTTCAGAATCGGCGGCTGGCTTTCGTACTTGCCGTTCTCCAGGTGCTTGGAAAGCGGCTGGACGTTCACAGTCATCTTTGCAGGGTCAAAGGATGTCACCTGCACCGTAGCGGCCACGCAGATGGATTCCCGGAGCTTGTCATCGTGAATCCGCTGGTAATTGTACTGGTTTACATCGGCCAGTCCCATGAGCAATCCCTCCTCAGTATGGTTTCAGCTCCATATAGGTCTTCCAGTCTTCCGTCTTACTTCCCTTGTGGCGCCCCTTTACAACGATGAACCTGCCGTTCAAGTCGCTGGACTGAGCCTTTACGACCTCGGCGGTGGCGATGCTGTAGTTGAGCAGACAGGAGCGGGATATGGTATCCTCTTTCCGGTCCTCCCCGGTCTTCTGCGAGTTTAAGTCCGTTTCGACCTGGATAGCGACAGTCTCCTCGTCGGAGCGGAGAAGGCCGGTCGCCGGGGTAAGCGTGACACCGTTGTTGATACCATCATCCGCCTTTGTGATGTAGAGCTGCCCAGTGGTGCGGACTATGAACCGGCTCTTGCACTCGTTCACCACGATATCCGTGAGCACCTTCTTCAGATTGCCCCGGCAGACGCGGCCCCGCGGGTAGCTGGTATCAATGGACAACTCGCACCTGGCGACCTCTACTCCGAAGATGTTCAGCAGGTCCCGGATGATCGCAGATGCTTTCATGTTCTCTGTGTAGGTCTTGTTGACGATCCGCCCCAGGATTTCCTCCGCACAGGGCTGGACGGTCAGTGTTGATGTCCAATCCACGTTGCTCTGCTTGTGCTTCAGGCCGACCACTTTTCCGACCAGGATGCAGCCGACATTACCCCGGTAGCCGGCGTTCAGAATCACAGGATCATCCTTCTTAATGCCGTTGCGGGTGTTGGCGGAGAGGTTCGTCACGGTCACAGTGGCCACCGGGGGCTCGTCGCTATCCTCAAACGGAACATCAAACGTGAAGTTCATTCCATCCAAGTCGTACTTGTTGCTCCCGATGACCAGCGTGGCCGCCCGTATCCAAAAAGCCATATCACTCCACCTTCCTTTCGTGGAGGTAGAGCTTCACATCCTTCCCGAAGTTCTCCCATGTGACCTCGGAGGCGCTCTCGCCGGTGATGCAGGAGGGGATGATAACAGGGATCGGAAACCGCTCGTCCTCGACCACGTTGAACAGGGGGCGGCCATAGCGGACGATTTCCCCGAAGGCGAGAACGTTCCCGTTCACGTCATACAGATCAATCGTGAAAAACTCCCCTGTGGCGTTGTACTTGACCGTGAAGGAGTAGGTGCGGTCAGTCAGCTTCACCGAAAAGGTGTATGGCACACGCGATACGTCGATGGCGATATACTGCACATCGGAATTCAGATCTATCAGCTGCAGGGCCATATCCGTTCCCCCTTACACAGCAAGGCCGTCATAGGCCCCGGTCTGCCTCGTCAGCGGCGCGGCGCTGCTGGGCTGCGTGTAAGCCGCACCATGCCGCTCCACGCTGGCCGAGCTTACCGACTGCAAGGAAACCATCGTTAAGCCGGCATTGGCTGTTTTCGCCAGCTGCTGGTCATCGGCCTTCCCATCGTCCTGACTGGTCATGGGCAGTGCGCCATCCATGGGAACGTACTCCGCGGAACTGATCTGCACCTGCTTTAGGGTTGCCGAGAAGGATGCTCCGTTGCTATTCTTAGACGAGCGGTCAAATTTGAGGCTCGTAAAGACAAGGTTAGACATCCTGGTAACTCCGATGTAGGTGATGATGTCCCGCGAGGCTCGCATAGCTTTCAGCGCATTTATCGCGCCGTTGCCGCCGATGATGACGCCGGAAATATTGAGGGTGCCGGATGCGTTGTTCACATGGTCGTTGATTTCGGCCCCGTTCTCAATGGGATTGGAGGTGACGGTGCTGCTATAGCTCTCGCTTTCCTTCTCAACGACGCCGTTCTTCAAAGGCTCAAAGCGTACTGTGCCGCCCTTCCTGCTGGTGAGTATATAGGCCATGCCGCCACCTCCAATCAAAATGCGTACTGGTTCTTGAGGGCTGCCCGCTGGAGCTCCTCTTCGCGGAATTCATCGTACAGTTCCCTCATCTTGACCTCAAATTCTGCCATAAGCGAGGCCCTCATTTCTTCCAGGGCCTCGCTGTCCGCGTTGCCCTCAACTGTAATCTGGACCGTGACTGTCGGGGCGAAGGTAGACCCGCCGCCATTCCCGGTAGAGCCGCCGTCCGGCTCAGGGGCGCCGCCGTTGCCGCTGCCATCAACCTGATCAGGATAGCCGCCTTCTCCACCTTCATCCTCGGCATACTGTTCGTAGCCTGTGGGATTGAAATCTTCAACGAGCGGGTTCACGCTATAGGTGATGTCGGAAACAGACGGGGTATTGATGTCCTCAATGATGGGGCTGACCTTGTAAACAGAGTCCCCAACTGCGTTACCGATTTCGCCGATACCCTCTACATCCGGGTATACGCCGTAGGTCATATCGGCAGGGCCGTTCGGCTCGGGGATGTCGATCTCAGGCCCGTCAAGGTTCGTCGGAATTGCTCCCTTGATGTCTTCTGTAACGCCCTTCATACTGTCAGTGAAGCCACCGCCGAGGCCCAGGGCCATGTTATCGCCGATCTCGGCAAATACTGTGGACGGGCTGTGAATGCCCAGGAAGCCCTTAATGCCGTCCACGATGCCGCTTGCGAAGCCTTTGACCTTATCTGCCACCCAGCTGCCCATGGAGGAAATACCGCTCCACAGGCCCTCCACGATGTGTTTGCCAACATCCAGCACCATGCCGGGTATCTCACCAAACGCACCGAGAATGGCTGCGCCAATCGCCGGGAGCTGCGCCACAAGCTGAGGTATCGCTGAGATGATGCCGGCCCCCAACTCCAGGAGCAGGGTCACGCCGGTAGAGACTATGGAGGGGAAGTTTTCGCTCAGAGTGCCGACTATGCCAGTAATGATGGCGGGTATCTGCCCTATCAGCTCAGGCAGCGCCCCTATGATGCCGGTGGCCAGCGAGGTAAGTATCTGGACGCCCTGCTCCAGTATCGTAGGCAGGTTTTCCGTGACAAAGCCGCAGATGGATGTGATTACCTCTGGCAGCATTTCGACCAGCATCGGTATTGCGCCAATGATACCGTCTGTCAGTGACAGCAGAATGGCGGAGCCCTGCTCCAGAATGGTGGGCAGGCTCTCTGTCAGAAATCCAAGTATCTGGTCAATTAATTCCGGCAGTTGCCCGATGAGCACCGGAACTGCGCCGATGATGCCGTCCGCCAGACCGCTGATGAGCTGCATCCCCGCATCGATCACCAGCGGAAGATTCTCTACAAGCGCCCCGGCCATAAGCATCACCGTCTCTACCATGGACGGTATCAGCGTGGGGAGCATCCCGCCAAGGCCGGATGCCAGTGACGCAACGATCTGCATCCCAGCACCCACCAGCACGGGGAGGCTGTTCAAAATTCCGTCGCCCAACAGGGTCACTATCTGGATCGCCGCGTCAATGATCAGCGGTGAGTTATCCAGCAGCCCTTGCCCCAGCGCACCGAGTAACTGCATCCCGGCATCAATTGCGGTTGGCAGCATCTCGACGATCATGCCGAGGCCATCACTCAGGATGCCGCCGAGAGCGCCCATCGCCCCGGTCAGGCCACCATCCTGGAAAGCTTCTGAAAGTTTTGTTACAGAATCTGTGCCGAACTGCGTAAACTGCCGCAGAGATGGGGTCAGCCCATCCGAGATAACAATTTGAGCGCCCTCCAAGGCGCTCTTGAACAGCGTTATGTCACCGGCCAGGTTGTCAAGCTGGGTATCGGCCATGGCCTGCGCCGCGCCCGATGTGTTGTCAAAGGCGGTTTGCAGATCCCCAAGGTTGCCGCCGAGGGCTTTAACGACATCCTCCTGGGATACGCCAGCGTCTGCGGCCTCCAGAAGTGCATCGGCAAAGGCTTCGGCGTTGCCGCCGGAGGACTTGAGGATGTCAGAGAATGCCTTTTCGCTGATACCGAGCTTGCCAAGGTTGCCCTGCATGGCCGTGAGGTCGATTCCAACATCGGACAGCGAATCGGACAGGCTGCCCATGTTGACCCACGCGCCGTCAATAGCCGCACCCAGCTCCTCGAAGCGCTCTGCGCTGGTGCCGAGCATGGCATTCACGGACTTCAGATCGACCTTATTGAATATCTCATTGAGCGCCTGAGTCTGCTCCTCTTGGGTCAGCGAGGCGAGAGCACCGTTCAGATCGCCGAAGGTCTCGTTCAGTGGGCGCAGGTTGCCTTCTGCATCAAACGCATTTACGCCCAATGCTTCCAGCTGAGCCGCGGCCTTGTCCGTTGGAGCGGACAGGGAAAGGATCATGTTGCGGAGGGCCGTGCCGCCTTCCGCACCCTTGATACCGTTGTCTGCGAGGACGCCCAGAGCCATACTCAGCTCTGTCGTGCCGCCGGACAGGTTCTTTGCGGTGCCGCCTACCGTGAGGATCGCATCGCCAAGCTGCTGGACGCTGGTGTTGGACTTGGAGCTCGCCGCCGCCATCTTATCTACAAGGTCAGCGGCTTCTCCCATCGACAGCCCAAGCGCAGACTGGGCGTCCGTCACCATGTCCGATGCCGCTGCCAGATCGATGCCGCCAGCCGCTGCCAGATTCAGCACGTTTGGCAGCATGGTCATGGACTTCTCGGCATCATAGCCGGCCAGAGCCATGTAATTCAGAGCGTCAGCCGCTTCGGAGGCGGAGAACGCGGTGTTTGCGCCCATCTCCTGCGCAAACTCTCGAAGCTGGCTGAAGTTCTGGCTCGCCTCAGAGGTGGCATCGTTTAGCTCTGCCACAGAGTAGCCCATCGTAGCGGCTACCTGGGACATAGACGAATCGAAGGCCATCCCCGTGTTGACGGAGGCGGCAGCGAAGCCGCCAACGGCTACAGTAGCGGCAGTCAGACCGATTGCCGCCGCTTTACCAATGCCTTTTAGGATGTCGCCCAGCTTTTCAAATTTGCCGCCGGTCTTCTCCGCCGCGTTGCCCAGATTCTCAACATCCGGTCTGGCGCCGTTCGCTGCGTCGCCCACATCGTCTGCGGCGTCTGTAGCCTCACCCGCTCCGCGGACAAAATCAATGAACCGGCTCCTGGCGTGGTCTATTGCCCCGCCAAGGCCGTTCTTGATGGTCTCTATCGGGTGTGTGAATCCTTCCTTGATGCTGCTCGCCCCGGACACCACGCTGTCCTTGATGCCCGTCATCTTGGTGACAACGTTCTCCTTGAGGTCGGTCACCCTCTCGCCAATATGGGTGATGGCCCCGCCAACGCCGGAGCGGAGGGATGAGGAGAAGCTGTTGCCGCTGTCTATCCCAGCGAGGAATGACTTGCGGAAGGCAGAGCCGATTCCATCGGCGTCTTCTTCAAGGTCCCCAATGTCATCGGTCAGGTCGCGGATATTCCGCCTGGCTTCGTCCGTGTCAACATCAATATCAATGTCGGGCGGGTCCTGGCCGAGGTTGGTAACGCGGTCTGCCAAATCTTGAACATCGGTCTGCGCCCGCTCGGTATCAACATCAATGTCGATGTCTGCGGAGCGTTCGCCAAGGCTGCCGATGTCGCCGGTCAGTTCCCGGATGCTTTCCTCGGCCTGGCCAGTATCTGCGTCTACGGTGATGTCGGTGCTGTCAGCGTCAGACTGAAGGCGTCCGATGTCACCCGCCAGATCGCGGATGTTCTCGGACGCCTGTTCTGTGTCAGCACCGATGTCAACACCAGAAGCCTCAGCCCGCAGTCTTCCGAGCATCCCCATCAGACTGTTAATGCCTTCCTCGGCCTGTTCGATAATGGTGCTTATAGTTATGCCATACGATAAACTGCGGGCCTCATCCACAAGTCACACCCCCTTTCTTCACTCGTTTTTGCTGGGCTCCTTGTTCCACACGGTCTGCCAAAGGAGCCTGGCCTTCTCCGCCTCAGCGAACTCCGCCAGATCCATTTCCTTTAGCTCGGTGTAGCTGACACCGCCCATGCAGAACACCATGCGCCAGAAGCGCTCGTTACGTTGCGCTCTTTTCCGTGCTTCCGTCGGGTTCAGCTCGCTCCGACAGAAAGTTCTCGATCTCACGCACCAGCTCGGTGGGGGTGGTAATGTCGTCCTGCTCGTCAAAGACCTTCAAGCCGCGCTTGGCGACCTCGGCGGGGGCGATGACACAGCCCTTGATGAGGGCGTCGGCATACTTCGCCGTGTTCTTCCGGCCGCTGGCAGGGCGGACATACAGGTCCGTCAGATTAGTGTACCAGGAAAAGCTCACGCTCTGGAGCGTATATTCCACATCGTTCACGATAACAGTCTTCTGTCTTGCCATGGTAAAACCTCCCATATAATTCTGAGTGCGGGACCGGAACGGTATTACATTCCGGCCCCGCTTGTTGTGTTTGTGGCTGCTACTATTTTTCCCGGATTTCATAAGTGTTTCCGGGCTTAATCGTTGAGCTCAAGACGGGGGATGATGAACACGAACGGTACATCTGCCGCATCCTTGCCGCGCCCACGATCAGGCAGCTTCTGCACCCTGCAGTTCAAGGCGAAGATGTTTCTGCCATCATCATTGGCGTCATTCAGCGCAAGGCTCCCCCTGGTCTTTCGCTCCGCACAGCTTTCGAGGTATCTGAGGTCCGGGGACTGCTGTTGGATCGTGATGGTGAGCGTGGCGGACTTATCCGCGTTCTCAACATAGGTGCCGTCCCCTTGCACCCCTACCTTCAGCGACACATTGTCGCCATTCCGGGCCAACTTGAAAATGTCATCGCCAAACATACGAATCTGACGATTGTTGAAGATTACGCTTACCTTCTCAGGGTCATAATCTCTCAAAAGCGTTCCCATTGATTGCCCTCCTTTCTTACAGAGACACTCTCAGGACACCCTTGGTCTTGACCTGATGGATGGCCCCACTCAGCAGGGCTTCCCAAGTAATGTCCGGCATGATCCGGTTGCGGCGCTGCTCATCCGTGCTGTCCGCATACTTCGGAATGACCACGGTGAAGATGCCGGCCTTGCTCTCCTGATCGCGGGCGATGATATTGTGATCCGGATCTGCGGCCTCAGACAGTGCCTGAGATACCGCCGTGGAGATGAGGGCAAAGCCGCTGTCGGTATAATCGACATTGGCATTGTCGAGCAAAATGTCGTAGAGCAGGTCCCGCATCCGCTTGGCGATCCAGTCACCACCCAGCACCACATCGATGAACTCACCGTTGAGGCACACGCCTTCCTTGACGTACTGGCGCTTGTACTCCTCGGTGAGGTAGTTGACGTGATTCTCGCTGAGCTGATTGCGCTGGCCCTCCGTCAGCTTGGGCAGGGTGATGAGTTTCGCACCCTCGCTTGCAGCGGCGTTGCCGTCCTGGGGCCGCTTGAACTTCCAGGTCACGTTCTTCGGGTAGAACGGGCCAACATTGCCGGTGTACGATGCGTCAGGCTCCTCATCGAGGTGCTTTTCATCGGTGTAGATAACGGCGGCACGGGCGGTGTTGTCAGCAAAGTCGATGTCACTGGTCTGCCCCATATAGAACTTCCGGTGATCCTCTACGCCCGCACCGAGTTCCGCCTCGGAAGGTTCGCTGGCCTCGGCAAATTTGGCCAGGGCCTTGACGAACTCAGGCTCGTCCCGGTCGGTCATAAAGTAATACCAGTCGTTGTCCTCGTCCCGCTGGAACTGCTGGATGGTCTCGATGAGGCTGTCGGCGGCAGTCATGGCATCCTTGCCATTGGTGAAGGTCTTCCTCCCGGTGGCAACAAACTCCTGGGACAGAGCCTCGTCCAGGAAGATTTCAATGCGCTCGGGAATGGAGTCGGTGCTACCGCCCTCGGTGGCGGTGAACGTGACCACGGTGTCCTTCACTGTGGCTGTGTAGGTCTTGCCGCCCTTGGTAAAGGAAGCCCCGTTGAACTGTGCAGCCAACTTCATGCCGTCCTCGATTTCGACCTTTGCGGTCAGCGTGACCACGGCCTTGTCATCGCCGCCGATCCGCACATAGAGCTTCTGCCCTGCGGCCGGAGCATCAAACGGGAACACATCGTTGTCGAAATCAATAACGAAGGTAGCGGCGACAGCGGGGGATGCAGTGGGCGGCTCGAAGCCCACGATCTTGAACTTGTTCACCAGCGTCTCGGCCAGCGTGGTCTTGCCCTGGTTCATCAGGGTGGTCGCCTTGCGGACGATCTTCGAGTTGGGGGTTTTTCCATCATCCCCGTAGACAGCCTTGACGCTCTCGACATCCCGGTATACACCGACGGGCTGGGCCCCGGTGGTCGAGATGAGCAGAATGTCAAGGCTCTCCTTTGTCGTAGGCAGCGCGTCACGCTTCACAACGACAATTACGTCTTTTGCCATTTTGCATTTCCTCCTTCTTACTGGTGTGCGTTTCCTGGGGTCCTGGCACCCAGAACGGTGGTAGTCGGCATCTCATCGGTGCGGACGTAGGCCAAGCGCACATCGAATCCGTATCGGCGGACGGTATCCTCCACCACAAATCCGCTCCGGCCTGCGACGGAGCCAACATTGCGGATCACGATATCCTCGCTGCCGACCGGGATGCAATGTCCGTTCAGCAAGAAGAATCCGTGTCCTTTTTCAGCGAGGTCAAGCGCCTCGTCCTCGCCGTAGATATAGCTGCCGTCCTCGGCCTCCCGGTTCTGGCCGCAGAAGGTGAAGGACATCGTTGCCTCTACCGGCTCGGAACGTATGTGGCGATAGCCTTGCTCCTCGTCCCCCACGACCTCATGCAGCCCGAAAGCGTGGTTGGATGTGCGCGGTGTCAGGACGCTGTAGTAGCAGTATGGGAACTCCGGCCGGCCCGCTATCTGGTCAGACAGAACAACGGGGCGGCCAATGTGCGTTTCAAGGCCGGACACGATAGCGTTGCGGGCCTCTACGAATGTCATTTCTTTACCACTCCCTCCACGATGTACTGCATCATAGGGTGGATGCTGTTGTGGCCCAGCGACGTCTTGACGGTGTATCTCTGGCCGTCGAAGGTGTCCTCGATGATTTGGTTGGTGCCGATCTCCACCGGGGCATCGGTGTAGAGTTTTTGCGAGTTCTCGGTGTACGTTCCTTCCGGCAGATCCTTCAGATCCTTGTTCGACAGCGGCATGACGATGCCCTTAAACGTTTTTATGGCCTTATCGACCGGGCGGGACTGTCCGCCGGGGCCATCGCGGACGAAGGTGCGCTCGTAGACCTTTATATCGTGGAGCAAGGCTCTGGGGAGTCTGGGTGTTGCCGCAAAATTCATTTTATTACCACCTCATAGGCGATCCGGTCACGGATGTGTGTGCCGGATTCATATAGCGTGGTGTGCTGCGTCTTGTGGGCGGAGTCGGACTTCGGCGTAACCCTGTTCTGATCAATGAAGCTCTGCGCCAGCTGGGCGGCCTGAGCCCCGATAGACTCTGCGGCGGCAGCGGGGGTGATGGTCCCATCCAGCATCTTCACCATTGCCCCGGTCACGATGCTGCCCAGCTCTTTCTGCTGTGCGTCAAAGCCCGCTCGGATAAAAGAGCGTTCCGGGAGGGTGACGCTTTTCACCAGCAGGTACATCGCCTCGCTCTCGGTCTTGCCGCCGCTTTTCTTCTTGTCCCGAACCATGAGAACCTTGCCGTCCTTCGCATTGACAAAGTATAGGTCGCTGAAGGCCCTGGGGGAGCCTGCTGCCTGGGCCTCCTTGGTCAGGGGGATAGCGAGGTACTTCCCCTTCTTGGGCCTGATGGTGGCACCGTACTCATGGGCATGGGCGATGGCCATAATATCGGAGTCCGCCTTGCCGCCAACGATGCCGACGCGGATTTTATTCTGCTCCATCTCCTGACACGCAGCTTTGATGCGGTTGAAGTCTTCCAGGAGGCGCTCTATCCCGTCCACATCAATACCTCCTATACAGATTCACGATCTGCAGCCAGGCGGCCGGCGTTGACTTGTCGAAGGTCCAGCTTACATCCGAGATGGAGAAGGATTTCAGCCCCTGGGAGCCGTTCTGCATATTCGCATACGCCTGGGACACCATGTCCCAGACAAGACCCTCCAGGTCTGCGGGGAGCGTCTGGGGCTCCTCGTCCGTGGCGTCCTTCGGAAGCACATAGCCTGCCGTATAGCACACCTCAATGTTCCGCTTGGTCTCAATGATATCATTGGCAAGCCCCCGGCGGTACCCGGCCCTCAGCCAGCCGTCATCCCGATAGATGACGCCGATGTTGGCGGTCTGCCCGTAGTCGTAACGCTCAGGGGGGACAAGCCGCCCGGCCTCCTTGACGTAATCAACGCTGATGATTGGGTACTTCAGCGTGACCAGCTCCTGCTGGCCGTCGGCCTCGTAGAACTCACGGTAGGTGTTCTTGCCGAGAGGTCTGCCCACCTGCTGCTCCACCCAGGACGACGCCTTATTGACTAACAGCTCAACGAGGGTGCAGGTGCGCTCGTCGGTCTCATCATCGAGGCTCAGCATGAGCTTCATCCTGTCAAGCGTGGTAAGTGCGTTATTCGCAAGCATACAAACCTCCTGTCAGCATAGGGGCGGCAGGTCACCCCACCGCCCCATGGTCCTCTATTCGGCGCTCTCGGGCCGTTCCTGGCCGTCTCCGCCGACTCCGGGGGTAGGAGGCGCACCCTTGCCTTCCCCCTTGCCAGGGGGCGCGACAGGCGGCTTTCCGGCCTTTTTCTCCTTGCCGGGAGGAACCGCCTTGTTATCGGACGGGCCAACAGGCTTGTAAATCCTCGCCATAGGTCTGGCCCTCCTTACACCGGCTGGGTGTGGTGGTCGCCCAGCACAACAGCGCAGGCCGCAGTCTTGGCGGAGTCGCCGCTGCCGGAGGCCGCAGCGTCACCGCTCAGAGTGACCTTGATGAAGTTCTTGCAGCCCAGGAGGTCCAGGTCAAAGTTGGCGATGTCGCCAGTCTTCAGATCCTTGACCTCGTCGGCGCCGCCCATCACCAGCCGCTCGTCCTTCACGGCCTCGAAGGTGCCGCCGGCGGTGTCGGCGTGGGTGACCTCCAGCTTCACACTGCCGGCGGCCAGGGCGGACACAGCGACCACGGCGGACAGGAAGCCGGTGCGGTCGATGACCTCCCCGCTGGTGTAGGGGATGGCCTTCACGTTTTGAATCAGGTTACGCTTCATGCTTTTGCTCCTCCTTTTCGATGAATGCTTTGCAGTAGCGGCGGCAGTCATCCTCTGACAGCTTGGCGTCATCCACGGTGCGGAATTTCACGTCGTAAAGGACCGCGAGCAGTTCCCTCCAGGATAGCCCGCCGCGTCTGGCAAGGGTAGCCGCCGATTGACCATGATTCTCAAAGCACTGCTCTTCGTGTGCGAGGACCAGCTCGGAGGGGACGTACTCGCGTTTTCCGTCCCTCCTTGCCCGCCAGTCCTCTTGAATGATTGGAAAATCGTTCTTCATGCCGTTTAGACGGGGACGGCGACGCCGGTGGCCACCACGAAACTCTCGTCATGGCGCAGGCCCACGTCCACGTTGTCGATGGCCCGGATCAGGGTCTGGTCGTTCTCGAAAGCGGACACAAGGTTGCCCGCCTCGTCAGTCCAAGAACCCTCGCGGCTGGTCTCGATCTCCAGGGCGCCCTGCTCGCCGATGATGAGGTCGTTCCAGTTGCCGAAGGCAATCTTGGTCTTGCCATCCTCGGTGTCGATCAGGTTGGTGGTGCGGTAGGGGTAGCCCGCCAGGGTGCGCTGCTTGTTCATCTCCTCCGCGAAGATGAAGCCGCCCACCTGGTCGCGCATGGACTTGAAAAACTGCTCCACGCTGGTGTTGAACACGAAGCCCAGGGCATCAGCATAGACGTTGTTCTTCAGCACGGAGGCAACCAGGAAGTTGGGGAACATGGCGGTCAGGACACCGTCGGCGCTGGCATAGGAGGTACCGGCGTCAGCAGCCTTGATGTTCTGGATGGCTTTGTTGTTGAACAGGCCGAGGGGCTGGAACTCCCCGCCGGTGCCACGGAAAGCGCCCCAATCCACGCCCAGGGCCATCTGCTTGGTCACGTCCTGGCCCACGATGACGTCGTTGTCGAAGCTGGTGGACCGAAGGAGGTCGTTGCTCATGGGGATGAGGGCGGTCAGCTTCTTGGAGGACAGGCGGATGTTGCCGAACTTGGGGGCGGTCTTGGGGATCTTCCGGTTCTCCCCGGTGTACATGGCGCGGGTGCCAGTCTTCAGCTTGGGGATGTTCAGATTGCCGTGATCCATGGCCAGCCGGCGGGCGCCCAGGTCGTAGATGACCGTGGCGGGGTACAGCAGCTCGATGATCTCGTCCGCATAGACTTCCGGCACCAGATAGCCGCCGTCGGTGGGCTGGGTCGCGGCCAGGGCCTTGAACTCGCGGGCCATCTCAGCGTCGTTGAACTTGTGCTCGGCGACATAGGCGGCCCGCTCGACCTCACCGCCGGAGGCGTGGATGCACTTCACGGCGCGGCCGAACATGCCGTAGGCGGTCTTGCGCCGCTCAGGGGCAGACATGGACTGAATACGGGTCTTGAAGCCGCTGGTAGCACCACCGTCACGGGACGCGCCGGTGGAGAGGAACAGGCTGGAGTATTTGCGCTGTGCAGAGGCAGCGGGGGCGGGCGTAGCAGCAGGGGCCGGGGCGGGTGCGGCGCCCTTCTGAGCGGAGGGACCTTCGGCACCCTTCTGGGCCGTAGGTTCACCGGCTCCGGGCTTGACGGAGGGCTCGCCGGCAGACTTCTGGCAGGCTTTCAGAGCGTCCAGCACCTGAGTGATGAACTCAGGGGTAATGGCGGGGTCGCCGCCCTCACCTTCGCCTTCGCCCTCTCCCTTGCCTTCGTCGCCTTCGGGAGCGCCGCCCTCACCAGCGGGGTCGCCGATGCCGGCGGCCTCGATAATGGCGGTCATCTCGGCCATGATGTCATCCTGGGTGATGGCGCTGGGGTCCTTGCCCGCCGCGATGAGGTTCGCAAACACCTGCGCGATGAGGGCGGCGAGCTGTTCCTGGGTCAGTTTCATGTTCAATTACCTCCTGTTTTTGTTGGGGATGATTTCGAATACCATCCCGGCGTTTTTGGTTTGCTTTTTGGGGTCTGCGCTTTTCTTGGGTTTCGCTACGGGGGCGGGCGGGTCGTCCGGATCAGCCGGGGGCGGGGCGGCGTCAGGCGTGTCCATGAACGAGAGGATTTCCAGCAGTTCCTTGACCACTGCGATGAACGGCTTCAGCGCATCCATTCTCCGGCGGGAGATTTTGCCGGTCTTGGCTTCGGTCCTCAGTTCCTCCACCAGCGACTTCACGTCCTCAATCTTCGCCTGGTCATTCATGGCCCAGGTAACGATGGACACCTCCCACAGCTTGATCTCCTTCAGATGCCGGATGCCGCTGTCTCCATCCAACTCAAAGTCAACAGCGTCATAGCCAATGGACAGTTCCGCCAGAACACCGTCTTTGAGCAGCGTCCTGATATCCCTGCCGGTCTGCGTGTCGCTGATTTTGCCCCGGATGTAGAGGCCCTTCTCATCCTCGCGCAGTTCCAGCGGCTTGCCGATGGGCAGGTCATAACTGTTATGCTGCGAGAGAATCTTGATGCGGGCGAAATCCTCCACGATGGTCTTGGCGAAGGCTCCCTTCTCGATAATGTCGCCGCCGCTGTCCACGTTGCCGAACACAGCCGCATACCCGGAGAACTCTCCGGTATTTTCGTCTGCGCTTTCCAGCACAAATGAAACTGACTTGTATTCCCTCTGTGGTGTATCCGACTTCTTCTCCCGGCCGGCGACTCCCCGTCGTACTCTTGCCATGCGGTCTACCTCCTTTCCTCAGAATTACGGGCAATGTTAAAAACCGCCGTATGTCAGATAACACCGGCAGTTGATAACCTCTTCCGGGCGGTCGTCCGACGGGTCTCTCGGAAAGAGAAGCCCGTTGGAGAACGTCTCGTTGATGGGGACTGTCTCCCCTTCCATGGAAACGTGGTCAACTTTCCCATCCGTGCCGTCCCGCGGGTCCTTCTGCGGCCTGTGGTGCCACGTCTTGGTCTTGGCCCCCGCCGCTTTCATCATGTCGAACTGTCCCGTGGCGAGGGACATCATGGTTTCCTGGCGTGCGATCAGCTTGGCCCTCCTGTGGGATGTATCCATCTCCTCATAGACGGCCTTCTTCAGTTCAGCTTGGCTGGCGCCGTTGGCGATCCCGTCGGCAATGATGTCCGCGATGCTGTTGCGGGTGGTCTGCTCAATGCCAACGATGTGCTTGGCGCCGTTGACCTTTACAACGCTCACAAACTCCGGCCGGGTGATATTGGTGATGCCGTGGTACTCCTCGGCGAGCTTGACCCCGGCCTCATACGCTTCCTTCCAGAGCGGTATAAACATGGCCTGTAGCTTTTTGGATTCGGCGCTCCAGTCCAACAGCCCGGAGGCCACGCTGTTGGCGATGCGAATCTGCTCGGCCTCCTCCAGAGCGTTCCAGAGGTCCATATCCAACGTTCCGTCGGGGAGCAGGTATTGACTCAGCTCATCGAAGGCAGATGTGTCCTCCGCTTTCTGGCTAAGCCCCAGGGCCTTTTGAATCGCCGACCGCTGCTCGGCGAAATGTCGAGAGATCGCCGCCTCAAAAGACTTGCTGTGTTTCCGCACAGCTTGCTCCTCACTCTTGAGCCTGGCCGTGACGCTCGCCGGCAAGGATTTCTCACCTGGGACCGGGGCTGTGGCATCGAGGCCGTCCTGCAGGATGGCTTGCGACACCTTGGCCGGGTCGTCGCTCTCCCGGAGAAACAGGTCGGTGATGGAGGTTTTATATACATCGCCGCCATCAACGCCGGGCATATCCAGCAGACCACGGGCCTCGTTTTTGGTGAGGAGTCCGGCATCCCAGCCCTCCAGCGCCCTCGACTTGTCGAACTCCTTGTCGTAGGGGATAACCTGGTCGAACTCCCACACAAGGCTGTCATCATCGAACATCGACAGGAGCTGCATATTAAGCGCCTGCTCCCGATTGCTGATGCGGGGTGTCAGCACGTTCTTGGCATAGATGTACTGAGCAGCGTCCGCCGTGGCCCGGTTGCTGTTTTCAGTGATGCCCATGATCTCCCTGGGAACACCGAAATGCTCCAGCACGGCGTCCCGCATGGCAAGCCGGCTCTCAAGGAAGCCCATGTCCTTGCCGTGGGCATCCCCCAGCTTTTCCACCCTCACATCTCCGCCCAGGGCCGCCATCCGATGGCTTTTATCTACGCCGCGGTGCTTTTTTTCCCAATCGGCTGTGAAAACGTCGAGCTGCTCTTTCGTAGCGCCTGGTATGACGAACACAAACGGCGGGGTGGCGTCATTGTAGAAAAACCGCTTCTGGAACTTCGCTGCGTATTCGTCGATTTCCACCTCATCGGCAACGCTCTCCGCCACACCCAAGCCCCTCATGAACGGGTCCAGCGGGTTAAGCTGTTTCATCACGAACATATCATCCACCGACACGGTCATGGTCAGCCCGCTCGGTGATGTGATCAGGTAGCCCGGATTGCCGAGGTACGGAGTCATCTTGACCCAGTGGGGTGGCACATTCCACAGTTCCACCGGGCGTTCGTATTCGTCCCGCTCGACAAGCATGAAGCTCTCGCCGACAAGCATCAGGTATATTTCGTTGAGCCGCCACATGGCCGAACTGGTCATCTCATAGAGCGGGTTGGGATGCTCCATCAGGTCGAGGAACGGGTGTTTCATGACCTCTGTCTTGGAGCCGTCCGGGGCGATGCGATACAGATGCCCGTTGAGGTTGGCGAGATCGCTTGCGATGCGCTCTACCACCGCCAAACGAGGGCTCTTTGAGAACATATTCAGCCATTCAGCGGTGTTGAGGGAGGGTGGCCGGGCCCAGCGGGAAACAAAGCTGCCATCGCGCCGGTACTGGGCACTCACTTTTTGCCTTCCACGAATAATGTCGAAAAGTCTCATATTTCACCTCAGTAAACGAACGAGTAAGCAAAAGGCTGCTGCCCGGTTTCGATTTCTAAAAACGCATTCGCGGATGCGTCCACCATGTCCTTGAACTTCCCGTCCGGGAAATTCTCCAGTTGGAGCAGATACGGCTCGTTCCATTCGCCGGCGAGTATGTCGAAGTTTCCCGCCTGCCACTGGGCGGCCATAGGCTCCGCTCTGGTCGCCTTGCTGCCGGACTCCAGTTCGGTGGTTACATTGAAGCCGGACAGGAATTTGATGTAGGACTCCGCCTGCTCCTTCCCTGCTTGTCCGGGGTCCTGCGGGAGCCGGATGCGCACGTCGCCGTATTTGTCCCGGTCCATTTGCGCCGTCATTAGAATGGTTTTACGCACATCGGAGGCCGCCATCTGCCTATTTACCACATCCGCGATGATATACCGCCCGTTGCTGCGCTTGCCCATGAGGACTCCGGCGGTATAGGCGGGGTCACCCTTCTGTGTTTTCTCGGATGCCGCCAAGTCCCAGCACCGCACCCAGCGCACAACGTCCGTAGGCACGGCGTCCAGTCTTTTACCGAGCTGAGTGCGCTTGAAGAACAGCCCGGCGGCGGCTTTGATTTTCCAGTTGCCGTGCAGGAGCCGCTCCCGCTCCACGAGGGCCATGGCCTCCAGGTTGGCGAGGTAGCCAGGGTCCTTTTCCAGCAGGAGTTTGTTGTCATAGACCGAGGCAGCGATAAAGGTAACGGACTTGGGCTTATCCCGCTCCGTCTTTGTGGTGAGGTTGAACCGCTCCCACAGTTCCTCGCGGGTGTCGGCCCAATGGATGACCTCCTCGATCCGGATGAACCAGCGGATCACCCCGCTGCGCTCCGGGATGGCATAGCCTGTTTTCGGGTCGATCCACCACTCGATAAACTTGGCAACCCAGCTGTCAGGATCGGGGTTGCATGACGCCCGTGTGTACGGTCTTACGCCACAAAGTGAGCGATTTCGGGAGAACATATAAAAAAACGTCTTCTCGCTGAAGTGCGTCAGCTCATCGAAGTACAGGCCGCATATCTGGCTCCCCTGCCATTTGCCGAGATCCATATCCCGCTCGATGTGTTTGAAGCTGACCCTGGAGATCGTTCGGCCCCTGGGGTCCAGGAACTTCCACTGGCATCTTCCCAGGACTGGGACAGCATTCGGAAGGCCCGTGTATAGGTCGAGCGAGGTGTCCCACAGACCGCCCTCAGAGAATATCTGATTGTGGTTTTTGCGGAAGAACACCGCGCCGAAGCCTCGCACACGGGTGTAGTGGAGTGCATCCAGCAGCATACCGTAGGTCTTTCCACCTCCGGCCGCGCCGCCATAGATCACCACATCCGCTGGGGAGGACAGAAATTCCTCCTGCGGCCCCGGCTGTGGCCTGATTTCCTTGCCCATACGCTACCCCCCTCTGCCGTTGTCGGGTACGTAGATGTGTACGGCTTCCTTTTCCCCTTCCTCAGATCCAGCCTCACTCTCGGCTTTCTTCAGCTCCTGCTCCTGTCTGAACCGCAGTTCTTCCTTTCGCAGTTTCAGTTCCTGCTTTTTCATATCCAGATGGGGGCTGTCCCCGCCGGTATCCCGAACAAACTCAGCGGCCCGGACGTCGCCCCGGATCGCCTTCAGCAGAATACCGGCAAGCATCACATCCTGATAGGTGGCATCCTCCACATCGATGCCGAGCGCCTGCAGCCGCGGCGTGACCTTCTCCACGAACTCCTGTTCGCTGACGTCCAGGCCGGCGCCCAGCAGAGCATTCAGCGTCTGCCGCATGGTCTTTCTTCGCCGCCTGGCCGCCCCGGACGCCACGCCGCCCTTCTTGCCGTTTTTCACGGCTTCATCATGGCTTTGGTCGCTGGTAAACGGTATTAGATTCTTCTCATTTGCCATACCACCACCTTCCCCCTATACGCCCCCTTCGCGCCATATAGCTGGAATTCCATCAGACTGGCCACCCCTGGAATTCCTTGGCCTCTTGTTCGGCAATATCTGCCCTGGCCTTCTTGATGCGCACCTCGGCCTCAAGCGCTTCCCGCTCCAGGGCGTCATTGCGGCCTGCCGCCTTGTCCCGAAGGTACTGCACATAGGTCCGGGTGGACTCCACCACGTTATAGCGTTTTCCGGCGGGGGTGTCCCTTTTCTTCAGCACGCCATCCCTGGTGAGCTGGTTAATGCTCTGGCTGGACAGGGCGAACAGACTCGCCAGGTCCTCCGCCTTGCAATAGCCGGGGGTTTCTTCAATTGTTCCGTTTCTTGGCAACTTAATCGCCCTTTCTGAAAAATAGCAGCACAAAGCAGGCGGACGGCCCAAATGAGCCGCCCGCCGTCTCGCCGCTTGTGATTACGCATGATGCCGATGGATGGTAAACGGAGTTAGTAGCAAGTTATTTCGCGCCATAAAGTACACAAGGATTTGAGGTCCGTTTTGGTGTATTTACACGGGCTTTCCCGTCCCAACTCTCCGGCAGATGTCTTTACCGTAGACCACGTTCAAGCCGCTACCGTTGTCCCAGCGAACCATGACGGAGCCGGTGTCATCCACACCCAAAACCGTACCGAAGGTGCCGGTGGGCGGGGCTTGGGGATCATCCATCTGCACCAGCTCCACCCGGCAGCCCGCTGGGTATTCCATGCGGACTTGCTCGACGGCCTCTTTACTCGGAAACCACATCGCTGGACGCCTCCCTTCTGGCCCTGGCCTTGAATGCGCCGTTGCCGGTGAGATTGCGGAGCAGGATCTTCCGCTCCGTCTTGTACTCGGCCCCGATGAACCCAAGCCGGAGGAGAAAACACCGAAATGCGTATTTGTCGTTGTCGGTCTCCTTTTCCTTTGCGGTGATGCGCTTCTGATTCCGGGCCATGTCGCAGAGGGCGGTAATCAGGTGCGTGTATGCCTTGACCTCCTCACTGGTGAGTTCTCCGCTGAACCAGGGGAAGGAGACCGTGTCGGCCTCCACCTGGACCGGCAGAAGGTCAGCGCCCAGGGCCTTGCGGATCAGCCGCCCCTTGGCGGCGATGAGGCTGTGGAGATTGTTGAGGGCCTCCGGGGTGAAGCTGGCGGTGGGCATCTGAATGGTGAGCGTATTGCCCTCCTGCGCCGCACTGTCGGGGGCAGGTTCGCTTTCAGCACCCCCGGCGGGTAATTCCTCGGCCTTGCGGTCAGGGGCCGGAATTTGGGCCTCAAAGCCCATACTGGCCAGCCTCTCGATGAGGTTCTCGACCTCCTCGCTGTCGGCCCGGTCATCGAAGGTGACGGCGCCGCTGCGGTCGATGGTGAAGTAATCCACCTGGTAGGCAAAGTTGGGGGCGCCCAGGTACTTAGCCTCGGCCCCGGTAATGTCGGCGATGGCGTCGGCCAGGGCCTTGCGCTCTGCGCCGGTGCGGTTGTAGTTGATCGTCATGGCTTTCTACCTCCTTGCTTTTGTTGTGGACATATTCGCTCTACGGTCCACAAATAGCAAGTTGTTTATCGGCCTGACTGTCACAAATTATCCGGGCCAGACTTGTGTAGACCACACAATGCCGGCGAGGACAAAGAACACATTGGGCAGTGCGACCCCGTTCCCCCACATTTTGTACTCGGCAGAATCCGAGTGCGGGGACTGCAGCCAGCTGATAATCTGGTTCCTGGTCTTGGGCTTGGTAGCCGTCCCAGTAATCCTGCGGTGTGTCTCCCAGACCTCTGCCCAGAAAGCGATGTCGGCCTCGGTGGGTCGCTCCGTTTCCAGACCGGCGCACCACCAATCCGGGAACCCCTGCAACCTTGCACATTCTGTGGGGGTTAACCTTCTTACGGTGTAGCCCCGGTTAACCGCTGTCGGGTCTTTGAAATCCCGCGCCAGCAACGTAGGGGCCTGCTCCCTGCTGACCTGGGGGAAACCGCACATGGTCATGGCGTAGGCCGTAGGGTCTGCCACCACCGCCACGCCGCCCAGGTTGGAGTCGGGGGGATTGCCCCCGGTGTCGATGGTGCGGGCGGTGTCCGTTTCATAGACATTCTGTCGGGCATTTATTGTGCCCTCCGAGGTAAAGCGAACATCGTATGTGCGCAGGCCCACCACAAAGGGCTGGTTGTTGCCGCCGGTGCCGTAGGTGGAGCTGACCGTAGGAGCCGTATCCAGCGGCCCGGTGTATCTGGTGTCCTGGCTATGGTTCTCATACACCGCAGCAGGGACCACCCCGGCCCGGAGCGTAGGGGAGCACTCCTCACCATAGCCAATAGACCGGCTTGCGGCGGAATGCTCCGTGCAGAAGCCGGCAGCCATCACATAGGGCGGGTGTCCGTGGCTCTCCGCCCGGAGGGTGCTTGCCACCTCCTTCGAAACGTCCATGCGGCTCCCGCCCTGGTCATTCAAACAGATCCGGCCTGCTGCTCCAGCGCCTGCCGAAGGATATCGGGCAGCTCTTTGCCACGCGCGGAAGCCCGCCGCAGAATACCCCGACAAGCCCTCGGACTCAAAGAGTACCCGTCCGGCGCATCGGCCTGTAAGATCTCCGACAAGGTAACAGCGGCGCCTTCGCTGGGGAACTCCCCAATGTTGAGCGTCGAAAGTGCGGTACGCAACACTCCATCCGTCTCCCATGTAAACGTCGGCGTAGGGCCATCGGTTTTTCTCAGGCATAGGCACCGAGGCCCCCGGCTCTGCGATGCCGATGACCGCATCGAGGACCGCCTTAAAGTCGAAGCCTTGGTTTGAGCTGAAGGCCCCGACAACGTTCTCCCAGCAGACCCAGCGCGGATATTGTTCATTGGTTGCACACCTCATTTCCTTGATGATGCGAATAGCCTGGTAAAAAAGGGAGGACTGCGCCCCCTCCAGACCGGCCCGCTTGCCGGCGATGCTCATGTCGGTACAGGGTGAGCCGAAGGTGATGATGTCCACCGGCTCGATGTCCGCACCGTTAATGGAGGACACGTCCCCTAGGTGCCGCATCCCCGGCAGCCGTTTTGTGGTCACCCGGATGGGGAAAGGCTCGATTTCCGAGGCCCACACAGGAGTGATCCCGGCCAGCAGGCCACCCAGGGGAAAGCCCCCGGAGCCGTCAAACAGGCTCCCCAGCTTTAACCTATCCACGGGCGCCGACCTCTTTGACCAGGTCTACGTAGGGGATGCGTTCCCCGTCCCGGAGGACGTGGATGCCGCTGGTGTCCCCGGAACCCTCCGCATAGCGCCGGAGGATGACAGATGCGTACTTCTCGTCTAGCTCCATCGTGTAGCAGATCCGCCGCAGCTGCTCACAGGCCATGAGCGTGGAGCCGGAGCCGCCGAAGGTGTCCAGTACGATGGCGTTCTCCTGGGAGCTGTTGCAGATCGGATACCCCAGCAGGTCCAGGGGCTTGGAGGTAGGGTGGTTCTCGTTCCGCTTGGGCTTGTCGTAGTTCCAGATGGTGGTCTGCTTGCGGTCGGAATACCAGCGATGCTTGCCGTTCTGAAGGAAACCGTATAGGACCGGCTCGTGCTGCCACTGGTAGTCGCTGCGGCCCAGCACCAGGGAGTTCTTCACCCAGATGCACACCCCGGCCAGATGCAGGCCGGCGTCGATGAACGCCCGGCGGAAGTTCAGCCCCTCCGTGTCCGCATGAAAAACATAGGCCGCCCCTCCCGGTTCCAGGTGGGCGACCATGTTCGTAAGGGACTGGAGGAGAAAACGATAAAAGTCATCCCCCTTGATGGAGTCGTTCTGGATGGTCAGCCCATCCGAGGACTTGAAGGAGACGCCATAGGGGGGATCAGTCAGGATGAGGTTGGCCTTCTTCCCATCCATCAGCGCGGCCACATCCTCTGTGGAGGTGGCGTCGCCGCAAATGAGTCGATGCCTGCCCACCGTCCAGACGTCGCCCCGCTTCACAAACGAGGCTTTCTCCAGGGCGGCGGTGAGGTCGAAACCGTCATCGTGCGCGGTTGCTTTGGTGAGGTCGGCGAACATGGAGGAAAGCTCCTGTTCGTCAAAGCCGGTGGGATACACGTCCGCGCCGCCGGCGGTAAGTTCGGCCAGCAGGGACGTCAGCTTTTCATCATCCCATTCGCCAGTGATTTTGTTGAGCGCGATGTTCAGCCGCCTTTCGTCCACCTCGGACAGTTCGACCACGCTGACCTCGCTCTCCGTTACGCCCAAGTCCAGCAGGACGCGGAGCCGCTGGTGGCCGCCGATCACGTTCCCCGTGCTACGGTTCCACACGATGGGCTCCACATTCCCAAAGGAGAGGATGGACGCCTTCAGCTTCTCGTAGGCTGGATCTCCCGGCTTGAGAGCCTTCCGGGGGTTGTACTCCGCCGGATTCAGTTCCGATAATTTCATCTTCACAATTTCCATTGCGAAGACCTCCTTTTGTCGTCTGTCACCGCTGTAACGACGCTGGCGGTCGCCGTACCCGATGCAAGACCACGCGCAAAGGAGAGAAAGCGCGGAGCCAAAAACCTCCCTTCAAAAAGGATGGCGGCCCTCCCGGAGGAGAGCCGCCTGGCTGATTTAGGATTTATGCAAGCCTACCATACCACGGAGCGGGGCGTTTCGTCAAGTTTCACACCGTTTCACGCCGTTTCAACTTTTGGGCTTCAAGTACCTATGGCAGATTAGCTTGACGCTGTTGGCAGTGTTCCGGCCACCGATGGTCTCGGCCACCTGGGGCCAGGTCATGCAGTGGATGAACCGCAGGCGGAAGATCATGCGTGTCTGGTCATCCTTGATGCCACCGATGTACTTCTCCAGTTTCTTCTTTTCCTCGGCGCACCTTTGTTCGAGGTAATCGATCTTGCTTTGCAGATCCCAGAGTTCAGCGGCCAGATCGCCCACCTTATCCGACACCCCTGGCGCATGGGGCATTCCGGTGATCACCTGCGCCCCTGGCCCTGCCGCTACGTACAGGGAGGAGAGCATTTCCCGGTTCCGCTCCAACCGCTCGTGTAGCTTGTAGTATTTCGATAGTTCCTGCAGCGTCATGCCACCAGCCCCTCCGTGTTATGTATTGCTTCAAAATCCCAGACGTTTGGGATTTTGACCTAGCTTCTCTTTATGCCAAACTGAGCCTGTTTTCGTGAAGTGCATCCAGCCGACCCCCGGCTCATACCTAACTGCGGGTTTCCTGCAGACCGGGCAGTAGATGGACGGATGCACACCGGCGGACTGCATCCCGCCCCAGCCAACTCCGCTCCTTCTGCTCACACATTGCCCTCACTTTTTCACCCCGGACACACCAGTCTGAAGGAGGAAGCCGAGCAGCATCCAGACCTTGTTCTTGATGCGCTCCAGGCAGATCTTTTTGCCCAGTTCCTCACTGTAGTTCTCAGGGCTGACGAAAGAGGAAGCGTCCACAATCTCAAAGCCGTTCACCAGGACGGCCCGGACGACGGCGGTCTTCTCCCCCAGGGTGGTGACATGGACTTCGGTGATGAAGTCGTCCACCATCTTCTGGCTGACGCTGGGCTGGTCGGGCTTCAGATTCTCGTTCACCTCGATGGGGAGATAGGCCCGCTCGAAGACGTCCTTGGGCGACCAGCTCTCGTAGCCATCGGCGTAGCGGACAGCGTAGCCCTCCCGCGTGGAGCTGGCCAGATCGGGAATGCGGGCGTTCTCCTCGGTCCACTCCTCGCTGGCCTTCTTCATGAAGTGGCCGCCCTCTTTCAGTTCATAGAGGGTGGCAGGCTCTGCCTCGACGATCTTGGTTCCGATGTACTGTTTCATGGTTTTCTGTCCTTTCATTGTTTATTCAAAGGCCCCCGAAGGAGACCCTTGTACTTGGTGGCTCGGTCCTTCAGAATATAGAACACCTGGGCAATGTATGGGTGCCTCTGCTTATACATGGCCCTCGCCTCTCTGGCAATCCGGGCAAAAGTCCTCCCACTTGTCGCCGTTCTTCCTGCGGACCCACCCGGCTTTCCTCATCGCCGAGCCAATGTCCATATCCTCCGCATAGATTGTTTTGCCGCAGCCATCGCAGATGCGTCTCGGAATCCACTTTGGTGCCAGCGATGAAGTCAGCAGGCAAGCAAATAGAACGATCCACCAGTGGTTAAAATGAACCGCCAGGGCGGTGAAACATATCACCACAATGCTGTTTTTGACGGCCCATGCCGTCCATGCTGCTTTGCTCATGTTCAACCCTCCCTTATTTTTCCGGCATTTTGTAAACCTTCGGCGGGGCGAAGGCAAACACCAGGGCGTTCCTCTGGCTGGTCCTTGTGTGGTGCTTATACTGCGACGCAATATCCTCCAGCACCTCCATGGCCCTGGCCTCGCTCTCATACTCGCCCAGGTTCTCGGTGACATCCTCTGCCAGGGGAAAGGAGGCCAGGACCTTGACAGGCTTCCCCTCCTCGTAATCCCCATAATAGGAGGACAGGAACAAAGTCCCGGCCTTCTCCAGGTTGAACAGGCACTTCCTGTTTTGGCTCATAATCAGCATAGCGTTTCCTCCCGTATTATCGCTTTGTTATATGCGTCCAGCTCACCGGCCCCTTTCGGAGCCTCCGCGCCACAGTGGAGGCAGATGTACCGATGCGTCAGATCAGGCGGGAACTGAGGCGATAAGGTCAGCAGCGTCATATCGTGGGCGCAATAGGGGCATTTCGGCTTCATAGGCTACCCCTCCATTCCCAGAGCCCCTGCATTCCCTTCGCCGGTACCGACGGGTCGGCGGCGACCCTCCCGTGAAACTCCCAGGCGTACCGCCCCAGGGTGAAGTCACCCAGGGCACGCTCCATGGGCGTGAGCTTTGCCACGAACTCCTCTGTGATAAGGTTGCAGCGGGTCAGGAGCGCCGTTCCAACGACAGCCCCGGTAGGCAGATGGTCCAGTTCCCCAGGCCGCGTGAACAGGCTATCGAAATAGTCCAGCGTGGTCCACCCGTCCCCGCGGTCAGCGACCAGCGCGTCGATGGTCTGACGCACCGGCCGCTTAGCCGCATGGATAGCGATGGGACCGCGATAGGAGGTGGCCCAGCTGCGGGTTTCGTACTTCTTCCGGCCAGACGCCAGCAGGGTAGCCCAGGGCTGCCACACAGTCAATGCTTTCACGCGTTCTCCCCTCCCTCCAGAATCTTTTTTACCTCCCGGAGCTGGGCGAGGGTGTAACGGTCGATCTTGTCCCAGCCTGCCGCCGTCCGCACCCACACTTTCAGTTCCTCGCGTTCTCGGTACTCGTCCACAGCCTCGCTTGACGGGAAAAGAAGCCGATGTGCGCCATACTCCGTATGCTCAACGAGGTAGGGTCTACTCTCAGATGTCTCTTTGAATTGCATACCCCAGCTTCCGCTCACGGTGACATATTTCCTGCCTACTTTTACGACCTCCGCCACCGTCGTAAGGAACCTGTCTCTTTGATGACTCCCGTCTCCGAGGATATAGACGGTCTGTCCAGGTACGAAGCCCTTAATTGTCATAGCCGCAAACATCTCCTTGAAACAGTTTTGTCTCTTGCCCCTGACAGCCCACGCAGGCGGCCTGCGTGGGCTTCTGCGGCTGGGGGTTGGGTCATTCCCCAGCCGCATCACCTGGGCCGTCAACGCCGCCGACAGCCCCACCAACACGGCGATTTATCAGGCTTCCGGCACCCAATGCGCCCGGATTGGCTTTGGGGGCTTCACGGGCTCAGTTGTGTACTCGACAGTGACGATGCGCTGATAGTGGATAGTCCCGCCACACACCTGGCATTCCGTTGTGTCCTCATCGCTGCGCTCAAAGGAGTCCCGGTCGATGTTCCCGCAGTAGGGGCAGATGATATTCGGATCAAACTCTCTCGTCTCCGGGGACTTGACCAGCTTGGCAGTGAGAGGGCGGACGCCGGCATACCTATCCTTGCGGTCCAGGATGCCAACCCCGAACTGCTGACCGGCAACATCCAGCACCCTCCCAATTCTGGGGGTTGCATCTATAGTTCCGATGAGCGGATATTTCGTTTCATCAAGCCCCAGCTTGGGCCAGTTAGTGATGTCGTACAGTTTGGTCATTTTTTCCCTCCTCCGGCTTGCGGCGGTAGGCCAGCCATTCGTCCCCATAGTAGTCAAAACTGGCATAAAACAGTCTTGTGAAAATTCCAGCACTGTCTCTGCGTTTATCGACAACAACATACGAAGACAGTTCGTCATTGAACAGGCATTTTATGAACACCGGCTCGCCGTCCATCTCCCGCAGCTCTTCCAGAGTCAGCGGAGCGTTGGGCAGGTCAGGTCGGCGGTTCCACATCTCCCGAACCTGCCCCGCTGCTTGTGCTGTTCCAGGGTCGATTCCAGCGAGACATTTGGCGCACCAACAGCGCCACCGTTCCCCAGCTGGGCCTTCATACCGCTCATAGAATATACGGGTGCTCCCGCAGAAAGGACACGGCTTCAATTCCATGTGCTTATGCCCCAAATTTGGTTCAAGCAGTTCGATGGAATCATCACCGGCGCCGCCTACAAAAAAGCGATCTGTAACGGGAATACTCGCCGCCTTATCATCCCAATATTCCGAGGCGCCGACCTTTCTGGGCTGGGTGCCGAACGCCTCAATCCAGTCGGGCAAACTCTCGTTGATGCTGTCGAAGGCCAGGCCCCAGCCCTCGCAAGCGGCGATGGCATCCAGGAGAAGCTGATCCTCCCGGCAAGTCCATAGAATCAGACCCGCTCCGGCCCTCTGCTCCGCCTGGGCCCTTTTAATGACGGGCCAGTTCGGTTCACCGATGGCCGGGAAGGCATCGGTGCAGAGGCACCCGTCGAAGTCAATCGCTATGGCTTTTCTCACTGGTCGTTCCCTCCTTTGCCATCTCCGCCAAGGCCGCCTCTGCTGCTGCCTGAGAAGTATAAACCGGATTCTGCCAGTCCAGCATTGCATACCGGAACTTGCCAGAGTCTATCTTGTAGAACATCGGCCCATTCCCCGGCAGCCAGGCTGCATTGATCCACCAAACCGGATCACCCTCTTTGCAGGGAAGCTTTTTGTGGAACCCACCGGCGTCAGTCTGAAGGAGGCTGCGGATCTCGTCCGGCTCCATCTTGTGGCGGCGAGCCGTCCAGGTTTTGCCGCAGTTCTCAAACACCGCCATTTCACCATGGGCCTCGCGGCAAAGCTTGTATTCTGCATCAACCAGCATCCATACGCCACCACTTCCGTCCATTTTGGTGATCCACACCGGTGTCCCATCCATCTTCAGCAACTCATCGGAGGTCAACGGTTTGCTCTCCTCCATTCGCAGCAGTTCCGCCATCTTCGCTCGGCGATCCATACTGCACAGCCCTATGATTTCCTCCGGCATCAGGCCGATGTCCTCATAGACGGCCAGACGGGTCAGCACCTGCCGAATATGCTCGGCACCCAACTCCGCAGGAATCATCCCGATGTCGTACTCACACCCAGGTCCAACATAAACGGTCACACCATTCTTCGTTGCAGTCAGCCGTTCCACTCTGACCACCCCTTCTTCTCGGCCAGCTGGTCAAGGTCGGTCTGGGCTTCCTCACGGCTTCCGCGCCATGGGACGGTGGCCAGCCCCTTCCAGCCAACATCGCCATGTTTCTCCGGTCGCTGGTACCGGGCCTTGAAAGCACCCTCGCCGAGGCCGCTCATGACCTGGTACTTCCAGCCGCGGCTATCTATGTACTTTTTACTCATGTAGTTCTCCCTTCGTACAAAATGGACATTGCTCAAATCCGCCCTTGCAGGTTGTGTCCCACATCAAGCCCGGCAGCAATCCCCCATAGGAACCGCACTGAACTGATCCCGTACACCCTTCCAGCCAGTACCCTTCATAGTTTGGACATTGGCTCCTGTACCACGGGCGGCCATCCTTGAGGTAGGTGGCGTGCTTATCCGAGGTGTCAACCAGTTCCGTAATCCATGTGGATGGATGGCCCGTCTCCTCCAGGTGCCTCTTTGCCTCGGCAAAGCCAGGGAGTGCCAAAAAATCAATGGGCAAGGCGGACGGTGGTTCGTCATCGAACATAAAAAACATACTTATGCACCTTTACCTGACGACTCCTCCATCTCCTCCGCCGCTCTCTTTGCGTCCTGGAGCCGGTGAAATTCCTGTTCCTGTACCCCGGCGATCAGGAAATAGGACGTATACATCCAACTGCCCGATCTGTTCGCATGTTTAATGGGCCGTTTCCTGCTCTCGATGGTGTATACGGTGTCCTTGCCCTGGGCCTCATACGTGATGGTGCAGCTGCCGTCTGCCCGGACAGTGCGCCCCACCTTTTTCCATTTCAGCATTTTTATTCACTCCTGTTTCTCATTCCTGGTTGTCTCCCTCCGGCACCTGGTTCCAGTCCCGCTGGTTCCAGTCGGCGGCGGCTTTCGCCAGTTCTGTGTAGAGAGCGGTTTCCGGCATCATCCGACAGTTATCGTTTTCGTTGCCGCATCTGATTCGGTACCATTGCCGCATTCGGTTCCGATAGCTATGAATCAGCGGAGTGCTGCCGCAGAAGGGGCAGCGGAGCAGGTTCACCGATTGGCCACCGTATTCGATTTGCATGATTGGTTCCCCCTTCAATTCTGATACTCTCTCAATTTGGGCACCCAGCGCAGATTGACATCCCCGCCACATTTGCACCGAACCGTGATCTCCGGGTCCTCCAGATTTGTCTGGCCCCAGCTTTCCTTCTCGCAGTAAGGGCAAGTGAAGCGGTACCGAGCCAACGGGGTGGTGAGGTCGATTTGATGCCCGCACTTGCAGTCAACCTCGGTTTGATGCTCCCGCAGGAAAGTGCCGAAGGTGCGCCCGCACTCCTTGCAATGGAGCTGGAGCAGCCCCTTGGCACCATCCTGCTTTTTCTCTGGGGGAGGATCGGGCGCTGGTTCCGACTCCGGCGCAGTGGTCGCATCAATGGGTACCTGGTTCTCCGTGGCCAGCTCCGGCGTAGGCGCCTGGGCCTTGGGGACCGGGACATACTCGTTCATCAGACGCTGGATGGTTCTCTTCGCTCTGGTGATTCCCTCTCTGGTGTCCGCCACTTCGACCGTTGTGTCAACAATGGTGCGGCCTCCCCGGTCGATACAAAGGGAAAATGTGTAGGTTTGGGGCACTTCAATTGAAAAGCTCATGATGGTTCCTCCATTGTCAGAAAAGGCTTTCCTGTCTACTAGGTTCAAAGTTCATCCACAAGACCTCCTGCCGCACCCGGCTGGTCTGATCCGTGGTTGTTGTGGTTTCTCTGCGCCACCCACTCAGTTCAAAGTCATATAGTTCGCTGGCGTACCCGCTGATTAACACAGGCCCTTGGTGGGCCTTCAAAACGCCCAGCAGCTCCATGTGGTCTTCATCGGTCATCTCATGCCGATACTGTTTCTTCATGTGCCGGGTGGATCGCAGGTAGGGCGGATCACAGTAAACCAGCACGTTGGGGAAATTGAATCTCCGGATCAACTCCACCGCCGGGGTGTGTTCAATCTGTACGCCGCGCAATCGTTCTGCGGCCTGCAAAACAGTGTCCGGCATCTCCATCCACGCCTTGGCAGCGTAGGCCCGTTCTCGGCCCTGGACATCGTTCTTCCATCCAACCTTCTCACCCGTGGTGCGAAAGCCATGGCCCTGCATCATACGAGCGCAAAAGTCAGCTGCCCGACGTAATGGGTCTGTTTCTGTGTATTGCTTCTCAAAAGCCCTGTCGTAGACCTCGCGTGCATACGGAGTCCAGCGGATCAACTGGGCCAATCGCTCCGGCTCCTCTCGAATCCAGTAGAACAGGTTTACTATATCGCTATCCAGATCATTGACGGTTTCGATGTTAGAGCGGGGCTTGGTAAATAGCACCGCCCCACTGCCAAAGAACGGCTCCAGGTAGCTGTGATGCTGGGGAAAGTGGTCAATAATCCAATGGGCCAGCGACCACTTTGCGCCAGGGTATTTAATCACGGCATTCACTTTTTCACCACTGACTCACGGGCGCTTGTAGCCCATGCATTGTTTCGAGCCGCAGAGGGCGGCGAGCTGAATTGATGCTCCCTTGGGTGCATTTTTGTAGTTGACCGGGCAGTTCTTGTTTTTGCACTCATTGCAGCAGTATTTCACGACGCTTCCCTCCGGCCAGGCCGCTTATTCCAGGCCGCCTCCGCCTGCCCTTGGGCGACAAATTTGGTATCATGCCAGGGCCGCACCCATGTCTTCGGCCCCCTGGTCTTGCAGTGGCGGCACACTACCCGGTATGCTGCATTGTTATCGTTCTTGCCCTCCCGCATGATGGCGATGTCATGCGAACCGCAGAACGGACACGGTTTGAGGTTCATGCCATCACCTCCAAATCCTTCATGCTGAACACGATCCCGGTGCACCAGGGCTCCCCGTCTTCCAGAATGGTGAAGTTCTCATGCGGGATGTCCGTCTCGAACGTCCAGCAGGGGCCGCCCTCATCGTGCCATACAGCCTGGATGGTCCTGGCCTTCTCACGCTCCTTGGCGAAGTAGGGGCACTCGCAGTCCTCAGCGCAGGAGCAGGCAGGCCCATCAAGGATGCCATTCTTGGTGAGGTAGACGGTGCCGCCATTATAGGAGCCGACCTCATCGTTGATTGCTCCGCAGAACTCCACATTATCGTCGGAATAGCCGTAGACCACGACCAGGCCGGCGTCCTTTATGTCCTGCTCCTCTCCCCATTCAATCTCCTCGCCGACCTCCCGGCGGTCGAGCATCTCAGCTAATTCTTTCGCTGTCATTTTGTAAAACCTCCAAATTCACAAACGTTTGGGAATTGACTTTAACTATGTGCGGTTTCCTCTGGCCTGTACTTCTCCAGCCCATCCAGCACGTTGCAAAGCCTGATTGCATTTTCCGGGCTGGGGTCTTTCCTAACCGCTGTTTTGGCCATCTCGGTGTCTTTGTAGAGCCGCGCATGGAAGAACGCCAGCTTGCGCTCAAACTCTGCTGTACGCTTTGCCCTGTCCCAGGCTCCGAAGATACGGCGCTTTTCCGCTGACGCCGTTGCCCTATCCATCCGCTTTTCGTGGTAATCGTGATAGAGCGTCCGCAGGGATATGTAAGCCATCTGGTCATACATGGACAACCCGTCCGGCATCTCAGCCCCCTGCATTGCCTCTCGTTCCCAGGGGAAGGCATAGCTGTAATCCGGGGTGCTCATGTCACCACCTCATCAGAAAGGGAGAGATACCATTCCAGCATAGTCACTGCCGCCTCCCAGCCGTGACAGACCTGCCACATATTCCCTTGGCATTTGAGATGTTCGCCCCACCATTTCTGCTCCGTTGTGGCCCGACCGGTATCGGTTTTGAGCTCAATGTACAGGGCGTGGTAGTTCTCCCGCGCAACCGGCAGGCACAGGTCAGGAACGCCTCGCTTGACGCCCTGCTGTTTCAGGTGGCGGCCCTCTATAGCGTCCCGTGTACCGCCGTTGGGGATGTGGTAGAGCAAGGCCAACTCCGGCCACCTGGAGCGGATTTCTGGCTGCTGAGACCACTTCATGACCATCGCTTGGTGCTGGGCCTCCGTCATGTTCTCGCCTCCTTTACAGCCTTTTGCGCCCAAATTACACCGGGGTCTTTATCCGTCAGCACTCGTCCGCTGGCGCACTTGACGCATTTGATACGCCACTTGGGTTCCCCCGGTACTGGATTGCGGACCTTCTCAAAGTGGCCGTAGCCAGGTTCTATCCATTCTCCGCAGCAATAGCAGCGACCAGGATATTTATTCCGTGCCATGTTTTGTCACCTCCGCTTCACGCGCTCTGCCGCCCTTTCTTTTTCGGTGCGTTAAACAGCCGGTTCAGAATCTGGCTGGCGTCACCCTTGCTCAGACCAGCGGTGTCGAAGCCTTTACACCGTCTCTGGATGATGGCGACCTGTTTGTCCGTGGCCGGAGCCTTGCCCCACCGCCTGACCGATTCCAGGTCCCACAACTGGCGGCAATCCGTATAGTCCCTCAGAAGCTCCATGTACACCCGGTCAATGGCCTCCTGCATCCCGACTTGGGACCCATCCGACATATGCACAAGGCCGAGGGAGTTCGGACAGGGGATCGTCAGGTTCTTGCCTTCTGCCAAGGATACCACCATTTCACCATCCGGCATTTTGAAGAAGTTGATGTCGTGGGTGTTGTACTTCTGCTCCTGGGCCCAGAGGTCGACGATCTCCACGTTCCTGATCCAGCTCTCCGGGCAGTCGCCAGCGGCGGCGATCTTCAGGGGCAGGTCGAACAGGTCCCCTTGTATCTCCGTGGCCTTCCGTGCCGGGATATTGCTCAGGTCCAGCCCCAGCAGGCTCGGTGCCGTACAAAGGGACGCCTTCCCGGTAATGCCCACGCAGTCGATCAGAACCAGCTGCTCCTTGCCGGGGTATAGCCGCAGGCCGCGGCCCACCATCTGGGCGTACAGGCTCTCCGACTGAGTGGGCCGGGCCACGATGACCGTCTCCACCCTGGGAATGTCCGTCCCTTCGGTGAACACCATGCAGTTGACGATGCAGGGAATCTCCCCGGCGGTAAAGGCTTCGATGATGGCGGCGCGGTCCTTGGTCTCTCCCGTCACCACCACAGCCCCCTTGATGCGTCCGGCGATTTCCTCGGCTTGGTGTACGCTGACTGCGAAGATCAGCGTGGCGCCGGCGGCGTGTTCCCGGTAGGTCTGCGCAATGGCGTCCGCTGTGCCCTCCATGGCCTCGTCCAGTTCTCCGGGGGCATAGTCGCCGTTGCGGGTGTGGACGGCCCGCAGGTCGTAGCCGATGTCCACGCGCTTGCACAGGATGTCGCACAGGTATTTGTTCTGTATCCCCCAGCGAAGATCCCGCTGGAAGATGATTTTCTGGAACACGTCGCTCAGCCGGATTTTGTCACCACGGTTGGGTGTGGCCGTGAAGCCGACCAGCTTCAGAGGCTGGAAGTATTCAAAAATCTTTCGGTAGGTATTGGCGGCAGCGTGGTGGGCCTCGTCGCAGATAATCAGGCCGAAGTCATGCGGGCTGAACCGCTCCAGTCTCCGCACAAGGCTCTGCACCGACGCGCTGACCACCTCCTCGCCGTTGGCATGGTTCCCTGCCCGCTCCACACCGTAGGTGCAGTCAAAGTATTTCCGGGGCTGCTCCACCAGTTCCTCCCGGTGGGACAGGATCAACATCCGCTCCCCGTGCCGGGGCAGGTTGGCGAAGGTAACGGTATTGTGTACTACGGTGAAATCCGCCAGCAGGAACAGCCGGTCTTTTCCCTGAAGCTCGAAACCATAGTATTCTCCCAGGCCGACAGGCTCGACCTTTATGCCGGTTACCAGCACATTCTTCTTCTGGCTGCGGGGGTTCGCCTGCCGCCTGGGCACTCTGGTCGGGATTTCCGAGGTATCGCCGGAAATATCAATTCGGTAATACGTTTCCCCGTTTACAGCCTTCGGCGCACTATAAGCGGCAAACCCAAGGCTTCGAGCAAGAGTCAAAATATTCTTTTCAAGAATTTTTTGGCAAGTTGTAATTTCAAAAACCGTCTCATCCACCAGGAAACCATCTGTATCCAGCAAACCAGCCAGTAGCTCCATCCGGTTCTTTCGGTCATTGAGCAGGTAATCGCTCGGAATGTGCTTGTTTTGAAAAAGCCCCATGGACTTTAATTCGTTCCGAAAAGTATTGCATCCGTGCTCTCGGCCTTTCCCAATGAAGGAATACGTCGTTGCCCTCCCTGTGTTCGACGAATCGCAGACGCAGACACGCATTTTGTTCTTGGCGGCGTATCGTTGCATCTCATGAACGATTTCTGGCTCCATCGTTGTGACGGATGTACCCCTTGAGGCCCCATCTCCCAGCCAAATACCGAGGATATACGGCGGGATCGTAACGGGCCTCTCTGGATAATCAACTGCCACCCTCCACCCTTTTGCGCAGTGCTTGAACGTCTTTGAAGATTTCAAATAATCCTGCACGGAAATGTTACAGATATCGTGCCCCGAAAATTTCCTTCCAAGACTGTCCGTTACATTTTTTCCATTCAATCCAGTGATTTTCAGGCTTAAAATGTGACTTTCGTTCACTATGTAGGGTTCGCCTTTTGTGGGCGTGATCCGGTACATGGGCTCCTCTCCATGCGCCAATCCAACGACAGTCCGTGGGGTGCTGTCCGCACCCATGACTTGCTCCCCTTCCCGGATATCTTCCACACGCCTGATAGTTCCGTCAAACATGAGAATTTCCGTTCCTGGAGCGAAGCACTTCCCCAGCCCGGTCGCCATCTGCACCAAGTAGGAGCCAGGAGGCTGGGCCTCAATGGTTGAAATGCAATCTTGCTGGTATGGTCTTAAATTCATCTCGATTCTCCTTTTGGTGCGACCGTGCCACCTTCATTTTTGAATTTGCACCAAAGTCGCACATTGCAAAACCGCTGTGTCGCAAAGGGTTCAGCCGCTTTGTGCGACCGTGCCACCAAAATCCCCCCATTTTTCCTATGCGCGAGGGAACTTTCCTTTCAACGGAAACAACTTTTTTCTTTCCGCACGTAAGGTTTATGTGGGGGAAAGTCGCACAGTCGCACAAGTCGCACTAAGTGCCGCAAACCTTTGAAACTGCCGACTTCTCCACGTGCGACATTCCTTGTAGCGAAGTCGCGCAAAGTCGCACTCACAGAGGGAGTTCATCGTATTCCTCTGGTTCTTCATCATCTGACAGCAGGCGCATCCAAACGCAGTGGACGGACACGCCGTCAATCCGTTTCGTTTTTGTATACCCCTTGTTGCCAGTGATAATCAGTCCTTTTGACTTCAAATGCCCAAGTAGGGCTTTTGGTGATAGACCAGCCTCCTCACACGCCTTATTCCAGACGGTGCGGTTGATAACGGCCATGTCCCCGTCAATGACACCGTAATGCTCCCCGTGCTCCACACTTTCACGGAACTGGTTTGCATGGGTTGCCACCCAGCCGCACATATACTCATAGCCGCGTTCCGATGTGCTGACCTCACTTTTTTCCTTCAGAAACGCACCCAGTTCAGCGGGAGTCAGAGCACGGTCATCGTGAAAAATCCATTCTGTGGCAAGCTGATCTGCAGTAATTATCAACGCCGCTGCCATCGCTTGCTTCTCGGTCGTGTCACTTTGTGTGCAGGCGGCATAGTTTTTTTCGTAGAGCTTTTGCGCCCTGTCTATCGCGCCATCCTCGCACAAACGCCCGATGAACAGTTTTCCAGCGTGTCCGTAGTTGAGTTTTAGGGCATTGGCAGTTCGATGGCCATCCCGAATGACAGCCTCTCCATAGCGGCACTCGATGTCTACCACACGGTTGACTGCGCCGGCACCATCGGTTTCTCCCACCAGCGGCGTTTCCCCGGAGGTAATGAAGCAGTTGGCCCACTTGGGTGTGTAGTCCAGCCCCAGGGACTTGTTGCCGCGCAGCTTCCCGGAGCCTGCTGCCAGTTCGTACACGTTGAAATTGACTCGACCGTGGCGATCCTTGGCAAGCTGCAGCTCGTCCAGAAACATGGGGAGCGAATGCAGGAATCCGGCCATCAGTTCCACGCCTACAGACGTGCTCTTGAAGGTCTGGAAATAGGCGCCGCCTGCGGTGGGGTTGGCCCATACGGATGCCCCAAGCATCTGCGCCACGGTTTTGCCGGTGCCGCTGTCCATGCTCCACAGGTGGACAAAAAACGGAAGGCACCCGAGCGGCTCCACCAGGACGGAGGCGAAGGATGCCGCCAGTACGATGCGGGCAGTCAGACTGTAGGAGCGGGCGTCCAGGGCCTCTACAAGCCAATTTTCGAGGCTTCCGGCCTGGCTTATGGCTTTATAAATTGGGCGGAAACTATCCGCGCTGTCAAAGGCTACGTCCCCCACGTAGGGGGAAAAGCCTTCCTCGTTCCAACCCATGCGGGACACGGCTTTGACTTCCGGGATGATATCCTGGTTCTTGTCGATGGCATCCCGGAGGAAGTCCACCAATGCCTGCGCCCGTTCTCCGCTGGTGACCGAAATGCCGCAGTCTGCCAGGGCCACGATGTCGGCAGCCTTGGCTATCCGGCTCATCGGGACCACGATCTCCGACCATGGCCTGCGGTCTGAGTAGCTGCGCCGGTACCACAGTTTGACCTTGACCATTCCCGTATCAATGGACACCAGCTTTTCCACCGGCATGATCGGGTGGGTACAGGCATATGTAATCCCTCCGCCCTGGGCATACCGCCAGATGCCGCTCTCGTCCGCCGTCCATTCCCCGACATTCAATTCCAGGGTCTGGTCGAAAAACTCGGAGACTCCATCGTCTCGGACAACAGACAAGGAGATGGCTCTCAGTTCTTTCCGATATTCTTTTAGGCACCGGGCAAAGCCCTTAAAGCCTACTTCCTTCGCCAGATCAGCGAGTGCCTGTTCCTCCATGGCCTGTTGATAGCCGGATCGCAAGCCGGTCAGCCATTCAAATACCCGCCCCTCTTTGAAGTCGGCCAGAGAAAAGTCAGGCCGTTTGTCCGGGGCCGCCGGTACTGTGTTTCCCGGTTGTAGTGCCTTTTCGTCCACGGTCCGCTTTCACCTCCGCAATTTCTTCTTCCAGTTCATCCAGCAGGTATTCCAAATACGGCTGTTTTTTTACCGCTTCAGCGTAGAGCGGATGGATGTACACGTAATCGCCATCCCTGACAGGTGTGAAATACTTCAGCACTTCCCACCAATAGCAGTGCTCTGCAGCCAGTTCCCGGTGTTTTTCCTCCAGCCGTTCCAGCTTCTCTTTCCGCTGGGCCTCCCGGCGGCGGGCCTCCAGAACAGCAGACCGCACCGCCGGGTCAGGTTTATCCCATGTGAGTCCCAAGGCAAAATCCGCATTGATACGCAGAATCGCTTGGCGAAATGGGATATCAAACAGCTTCATTACAAAATCGATTACCGTGCCTCCGGCCCCGCAGCCAAAGCAATGGAACCCGCGCTGGCCGCTGTAGAGTTTAAGGCTGGCAGTCTTTTCGTGGTGGAATGGGCAGCATATGTATCCGGCCCGATTTGGGTGAAAGCCGTAATGCTCCGCCACCTCCTGGATCGTCACGAGGCTCTTGACTTGACCAGCAAGGTCAATCCTCTGCATCCCCATAAGAAGCCCCCAGTTCCTCCGCATCGGCGATCCTGGTCAGTTTTCTGGTGGCGCGGCAGTATGCGCAGCACTCGCAGCGGTGCGGCACCTCCCGGCCCTCTTTGATGGCCTGGAAACGGGGGACAGCATCCTCAATCTCCGCCAGCTTAGGCGCCAGGATTTCATCCCGGATGTGGAGCGCCTGCAGGCCCGGCTCATCCTCCTTGGTGCCGACAGCCAGCAGGAAGGGCCACGAATGCCCCTCAACGGCCTGGTAGATGGCGCCTTGAACGTCATACCCCCAGGCCCTCCAGAAGGGCACGTAGGCCCGCTCCGTGCCGTCCCAGACGTCCTCCAGATCCCTCATGACTTTCTGATCCACGATGGCCCCATCGCACATCCCCATCACCGGCGCCGTCTCCGGGAACCGCCGGACGATTTCCGCACAGGTGTCCCCGTCCAGCAGACTATCAATCTTGGCCTTGAAAGGCACCCCGGCAATCTCGCCGGTGCAAATAACCTGTTTCTGACCAGACATCAGGAGGCTGTACAGCTCGTCCGTTTCCATGCGGCTGATGATGTCGTTGGCGCGGGAGAATTCCGCCTTCAGCGTCCCGTCCCGCTTGAACAACTCCGGGTGCTGGGCCTGAAACACATCGAGGCTCCCCTCGAAGTGGGCATCCACATAGCTGCCCACCAGCATGGCCGTGGTCGCGGCAGGCCGGTATTCTCCCTTCAGTCGGGCCAATTCCGCCGCCTCGCAGCGCATAAAGTTCTTGACCTGAGTGGAGCCCATATAGGCAATCTCAATATCAGGATCAAAGTAATTCTTCGCCGTCACCGCCGGCAGGGCGTTCATCTCCGTCATGCTCGGTCCCCTCGCTTTCCTTGGATTCTCCTTCAGTCGCTGCCGCCGCTGCTGCGTCTTTGCGCTTCTGGGCGCACTCCGCACACAGCGGGACGCCATAGTTTTTTGCGGTATATCCCGCCAGACGATCCGCCGTCATGCCGTAAGCGGGCTGGATCGGATTCCCGCAGTCCGTGCAAGGCGGGACAGGCGGGCGCTGCTGGCCAGGCTGGAGGCGGGGCTTATAGGGGCGGACACGCACAGCGGAAACCACCTCTCCGAAAGCCTTGATGCCATGCTCAATGTACAGCTGCACCGATACCCCCGGCCAATCCTCGAAGTAACCGCTCCCGGCCACTTTCTCAATGTTCTTGGAGCGAGCCACATTCAAAATCATGGGCTTATTGCCCGGCTCTTTCCAGTGAACGACCGCTTTCTTGGACTTGCCCTCGGCAGTCTGGACGGTTTCGGAGGCGTTGACCCGGTCGATGGTCAATACCTTCTCCTCACCCTCCTGGAAGTCGCCCTCGCCGATAAAGTTGGGGTCAGAGACAACCTTCTTCCAATGAGTTTTCAAAGCTTAACCTCCTGTTCTGAGTCCCTGTTCTTTTTGTGTACAAACGGACGGCGATTTTTATTTTGTTCGGTCATGGTTGCCCATCGGCAGTTCGATGGCTCGTAGTTTCCATTCACATCAATTCGGTCAATAGACAAAGTGTCGGTATAGCCATTTTGGACTGCCCAAGAGTAGAAATTCATAAAATCTTCTCTCCACTCTTTGCATACAGAAACTCCCCGCCCACCATATAAATGAAATCTGTTGCTTTTGGGGTCTTCGCAACGCTGAATCATGTGTGCCCAAATATGGTATAGCCTTGTTTTGGATTTTCCGTGCCGCAAGCATCCACATGATTTTGTCAGTCCTTGAGTAAGAGACGCCGCTCGAATGCGTTTTATGGTTCCGCAATCACAGCGGCACTCCCATACAGTTCGCCCCCCAGAATCACTTTCGACTCTTCGTAGAGCTACAAGTCTGCCAAACCGCCGTCCTGTCAAGTCGGCAAATGCCATTTTATAACTCCACCACCTCAAGCTCTTCAGTGTCCGTTACCCTGGTGGCGATCAGCTGGAGGCCCTTGGCCTTGCACTTGGCGTAGAGCCGCTCCCGGCTCACGCTGTCCAATCGTTCCGCGCCGTCTACCAGGATAATCCCCAGCTGGCCGGGCTTGCTGACCGTGATATCTACGCAGAGCTCCAAAAGCTCACCATCGCTCAAGTTGCTGATGGGCAGACCGTGGATCAGCGGAACACCATCCTCCACCGTCAGCCCCTCCACGGGAATGGTGGCCTGGGCCAGAATGGTCGCTGGGAGCTCTCGCGCCAGCTCAATCTTGTCAGTCAGTGCCTGAGACCTTGCGGTCAGCTCGTCCAACTCCGTCTGCATATCCCGCATCCGGCGGTACTCGTTAAGGTGGCTGCGCATCTGCTCTGCCTCGTCCAGCTCAGCAGACAGCGCGGAGGTGTCCTGAACCTCCTGCTCAGCGTACTGGTCCGCCACGCCAACGTCCCGCTCCAGCTTGGCCAGCGACTCGCGGAACCGGGCGTCCTCCAGTTCTTCCCGCTCCTTCCGCCGCTGAGCGAGACCGTCCAGCTTTTCCCGTGCGGCGGCGATTTGAGCCTCCATCCGCTGAATGTCGCCAGTGATAGCCTCCCGTTGGGCAGAGATGTCCTGCTCAATGGCAGTGAGTTGAATGGCCCGCTCTGCCTCCAAGCCACGTTTTTTAGCGTCAAAGCCCTCCCGGAATGACTTTGCCCGCTCGATTCGGCTGTTGGCCTCCCGAATTCGCTCCAACTCCTGGTACTTCTCGCGGGTGGGGTACGCCTCCCAACGGGCGGCGTCATAGTGCGGAGGAATGTCCTTTGCGATGTCGGCGATGAACGCCTGCTTGTTGCGGATGTCCCGGTTGAGGTTCTGGCGGGACTGGAAGTAGATGCCGCTCTCCGCCTGGATATCGCTGAGGACCTCCAGGATGTGCTTGGAGTAGTCCACACCCTGGGGGATCTCCCCGAACTGCTCCTTGATCCAGTTCATGTCCCAGGCGAAGTCGATCAGGGAGAGGATGACCCGGTTCTTCTCCTGGCGGCTGAGCTGGGTGAAGGCCACAGGGTTGAGCTGCAGGGGGGTGAAGATGCCGGAGAGAAACTCCGCCGGGCGGGTCTGGAGCATACTGCCGTCCCGGACCTTGACAGTGTCCGCCTTGGTGGTCCGGGTCTTGCGGTCGATGGAGAGGCCGGTGTCCGTCTCGATGATGATTTCGCCCTCGTCCGCGCCCTGGTGGATGATGTAGTCCCGGTCGGAGCGGTTGGTCAGGGCATAGCGAATGGCGTCCAGCACGGAGGTCTTTCCGCTGCCCTTGGGTCCGGCCAGCTCCACCGAGCGCCCGTCCAAGGCCGCCTCCCGGATGCCGAACAGGTTCTTGATGACGATTTTTGTGGTTTTCATTGCATTTTCCTTTCCGGCCTGCTATAATGCAGGTGTCCTTAATAGTTTTTTGCCCCTTGGCCCGTCGGGTGGTAGCGCACCCGGCGGGCCTTTGGCATCACATTAATCACTCTGTTCAAAGGGAATAGCAAGTTGATTCAGACCATAAACTACACAAATAACTGCACTTGATATTGGGTACTTTGGTCCTTGCCGCCGTATTCCTTACAGGGCGATGTACACGCTGTTGCCGGCGACCTCCTCGGCCAGCTGTTCCTCCAGGAACACCTTGACGGTCTGCCGCGCCTTCAGCTTCCACATCCCGCCGTCGGCCTCGGTGAAGGTGATGCCCCGCTCGTTGACACGGATGAGGAAGATGCTTTCCGGTTGCTCCACCTCCTGGAAAGTGCGGTAGGGCTTCAGGGTGATGATGGGTCGGATCTGCTCATTGCTCTGGAGCGCCACGCCCTTCTGTGTGGTGACGGTAGTGGCGATGCCATTGTCGTTGTAGACCACCTTGGCGCCGCAGCAGATGTCCGACAGAAGCTTCAGAGCGTAGATGGTATCTGTCGTTTCCTGGAAGCGGGTCCGCATGGCGATCTGGGCCTCCTCGAAGCCCAGTTGCACCTTCTCACCCCAGCCGGGGACGTCGGTGGCCTTGGCCTCGTAGTACACCTGCCGGAAGAACCGGGCATTGGACTGGGGCTGGCCGAAGCAGCGGACGGTCAGGTGGTCGGGGATCGTGATGTAGAGCGGAGTCTCCGCCTTGGATGCCTCGGTGCGAACCAGCTTCACCAGGGCGTCCAGGGAGTGGAGGGGCAGGATGTCCGGGTGGTCGATGTCGGGCCGAAGCTGATGCGGAGCCTCCCCGGCGTAGACAACAAATGTCGCGCCGTCCTTCTCGACAATCTGGGGCTGGGTGGTATTCTGGATGTGTTCGATGAACTCTTTCAACATGATGGGTTATCCTCCTTAAGCAAACTTGATGATTTTCAGAACCGGGGGCGCTTCCTGGACGTTCCCGTCCATTCCTGTCTGGCCGGGGATCTGCGGCACCATCTCCACCACGCTGTCCTCGTCGGCCACATACAGGGATGTGACGACAGGATTGGTGGCGGCCAGCGTAGGCTTCGCGGTGCAGCTGACGGTGATGGTCTGCCGGTCATCGTCTGGCTTCAGTTCCAGCGTCAGTGTCAGCTTCCGCTTTGCGGTGGCGGATGTGTTCGGGTCCAGGATGTTGGCCAGCAGACGGGACATCTCATAGTCCGCCCACTCCATAATGGCCCCTCGCGCCATCTGCAGGATCGACTTCTGCATTTCGGGCTGCATACGGTTCTCCTCCTTTCGTGCAATTTTGTGTTCTCTGCTATGTAAATGCCGATTGCTAAATCAGCAAAGCAGACTTCTCAGGACGTGGCCATCTGCTCCAGCGCGGCCTTCACTGCCTGCCGCAACTTGGCGCCCCGCTCCTCGTCGGCTTGGGCGATGCGCCCCAAGACCTCCGTCATCTTCTGGTACTCCTCCTGCCAGGAGGTAAACCGCACCTTGAACTCGGCCACGTTGGGATCGGCGGCGGCCAGCTGCTTTTCCAGCCCCCGGAGCCGCTCGGCATCCTCGGCCCTGGCCTGTTCCACCGCGCCGGCGGTCAGAGCGTCCTTTTCCTCCTGGGTGAGCTCCCGGACCTCCGGCCCCTTGGCCTTCAGGTCGGCCAGTTCCTTTTGTGCAGCCTCCAGGGACTCCTCGGCGGCCTTGCGCTTTTCCTCGGCCTTTTTCTTGGCATCCTTGGCCTTGTCTACCTTCTCCGTCATCTCGGCGATGGCGGCCTGCCGGGCGGCCTCCACCGCCGCCGTGTCCGCCTCGGCGGGCCGGCTGCGGAGTTCCTCCAGCTCCTGCGCCAAGCGCGTGTGCTCCTCCTCGGCGGCCTGGGCGGAGGTGTTGGCCTCGCTCAGAGCGTCCTGGAGCCGCTGGGCCTTCTCCCGCTGCTTATCAAGGGCCTCCTGGGCTTCTCGTGCCTTCCTGTTGGCCTCGGTCGTTTCCACATCGGCAGCGGTCAACTTGGCCTTGTAGGCTTGGGCCTGATCGGCGAGTTCCTCCCGGAGCCGCTCCGTTTCCTGTCGCAGTCCGCGGACCTCATCCTCGGCGGCAGCGGCCTTTTCCTCGGCCTCGTTCCTGGCCTTGAGAGCCTCGTTCAGCTCCCGAACGCTCATGTGCTCCACGTCGTTCTCGGTCACGAAACGCTCCCGCTCCTCCTCGTCCGGGATGGCCAGCAGGCTCAGCGCTTTGGAAAAGGTCAAACTTCCAAACGTCTGGGACTTTGACTCTGCGCCAAACAGGCTCTGTTGGGTACTCCCATATTCCCGGAAAACGCGCATCAGGTTGTTGGCATTGGATTGCGAATAGCCCATCTTCTTCAACCAGGGGCCCCACTCGCCATGCCCGACCATGGCCTTGGCCTCTTCCAAACGCCGGCCCATTTCGATTGCGCCATTCAGTATGGCCTGGCCTGTCTGGTGCTGGATGACGCGGATTTCCATCTCCACAACGCCCAGCGTCCGTTCGGGGGTGGCCGGCGGGCCTCCCACCCCAAAGTCCCTACTGAGGAGCTGGCCCTCAGTTACTTCCATTTCGCTCATGCTGCTGCTCCTTTCTTCTTGGGCAATTTGGGATTGCCCTGCTTATCGCGTTTACTGCCTTTTTTCAGCCAGTCCAGCCAGGTGTCCAGGAACTCCCGGTAGACCTCCCTCGGATTGGGGGCGAAGGCCCCCTTTGCGGTGTGTACGCCCTCGTTCCTGAAACCGTGAATTTGAACCAGGCTGTTCCCATTCATCTCAATGGTCAGCCACGGCTCGTCCGGCTTCTTGACCTTCCGCATGAAAAGGATGGTCACCGCTCCGCTCATGTGCCGGTCGGCGTAGCCACCTACGCAGTGCTGGAGTTTGCGCCCCTCATTCAAGATTTCTTCTCCACTGGCCGGAATGCGGATGATATAACCGTCCAATTCAAAGCCGTACTTTTCTTCCAGCTTGGCCTTCCGCTCCGCATAGGTATCGGCTATAAGGCGGTCACGCTCCCGTTGATCTTCCCAACGTTGGGCCTCCCGGCGTTCCCTCTCGATGCGCTGCTCCTGTTCCAGCTGGGCCCGATGCTGCCCAGTCGCATTGTCATGGGCCGTCCCCAGGTTCCGGGGAAGCAGTACATTCTCCCGGTGGAGCTGGTAGCCCATGGCCTCGGCAGCGGTGAGGTAGTCCTCCCAGAACCGCAAGGCTGAGCCGAGACCGCTCATGCCACCGTACCGGGCGCATCCCACATTGCCGTCCAGGTACCGCATCAGCTTTTCCGGCGGAAGGCTCCACTTCTTTGCCGCAGAGAAGGTTTTCGGGATGTTCAAATCCTCGCTCAGCCACTTGGCGCACTCCGCCATAGGGACGCGCCCCTTCAGCCGCTTGTAGAGTTCCGCAGTCTGAATGTCACGATTGGTGCCGAGGAATGCTTTCATCTCCTGACGGGTCAGCTTGAAGGCTTTCACTGGACTCTCCTCATCCCAATTGATGACTGCGGCGTGCTTTACGCCACGCTCCACCAAATCCCCAACCACATCGCTCATCCCGGCCTTCATCAGCATTTCGATCTGCCGGGGATAAAAGCAGCAGGCGGTCAGGAAGTGCAGAAACTTTGTGAATTTCCGCTCTGCCTCCTCTGCCATGCAATAACGGAAGGGGCTTTTCTGGATCTCATCCAGGCCGATCACGTCGTAGCCGACACCATAATCTGCGTTGGCATTGAATGGGCCGTGGATGTTCCAATGGCCTTTGACCAGCGGCCCGTCTTGGCGCTCAATCGAACTGAATGGGTAGTCCCACCAGTACCGGGTCGTTGCCTCCACCAACCCAGGCTTGAATCGATACACGCCCACCAACTTGGTGTTGGGCTCTCCCGTGAGGCTGTACCCTTTGTCTTTGCTGTAGTGCTTGCCGCAGTCGTAGGCCCTGGCCCACAACGCCCCCCGGTACCATCGGAGGACAACCGCCCGCCGGTACCGACTTAGGTTGTCCCGGCCTCCGGAGTAGCGCAGCTCCTTCACGATGACCATTCTCCCGCAGAGGGGACACTGCACGGTCGACTTGGGTGCATCATCCCAGCGGTTCCTCTGCTCCCGCTGGTGGGGCTCCCACATGACCGCCGTGAAGTTCCGTTCCGGCGTGGTCACCATCATGTCCTTGTCCTCCACCACCATGTGCTTGTGGCAGCAGGTAGTCCAGATCTCATCGGTGCGGGAGCGGCGGAAGATGTACGCGGGGAACAGTGCGTTGATGGCGTCCCGCTCCGCCTGGTTCAAAGGCGGTGCCTTACCGGCGAACTGCTCGGCTTTCTCTTGGCTCGTCACCTCTCGCGCCCCCTCACAGGAAGTCCTCAAGGTCGAGGATCTTCGGGGCGGCACTGGGAGCCGGCACCGCGGCCGCAGTCTCGGCCTCGGCCTCCACATCGGCACAGAGGTTGACCGTCATGTGGAACTTTACATCCGCGCCGGGGAAGTAGAACCTCACCGCCCGGCGGAACGCCTCCAGGTCGGAGATCGCGCTCCCGCAGCTCTTGGCCACCGCTTTCATGCAGTCGGAGAAGGTGCCGCCCTGGACCACCGCTTGGGCAAACTCCGCATCCTGGCGGCAGAACCCGTCCAGGGCCTCGCACACGGCACCCTTCATGGCGCTGGCGTACCTGTCGTAGCTGCCGGAGTTCTTCTCGGCCTCCAGCTTGCGCTTAGCCTGCTCGTACCATTCGTTCATGGCTTGACATTCCTTCCTTAACCCTCTATACTGAGGGTGTACTTGATTGTTGGCCTTCCGGCCCGCCGTCCTCGATGTTCGCACCATCGGGGGCGGTTTTCTTTTTTGCCTTGCGTTTCTCCGTCACATCCGGGTTCCAGCCGCAGCGGGAGCATCCGGCCCGGTCAGCACAACCCACCGCCGGGTTGAATGCGCAGTCATACACCACAGTCAGCTACCTCCCATCAGCAAATGCCCAGCGATACCCTGCTGTGTGTTTCTGAACTCCATGGCAGGTCTTACAAAGGGCACTAACTGTAACGCCATGTGCCTTTGCAGCCTCAGTTGCCGTGTCATACCGCTCACCAGTATCAAGATTGATAACGGAACGATGGGATGGGTTGTTTTTCCCTGTGCATCTGCCTGGTTTTTGCCCCATGGTAATGCCACTTTCTTCTGGGTGCGCAGCATGGTACTCTATGTGTTCTCTGTTGCTCCCAAAGACCATCAGATTTTCTGGGCGATTGTCTCTGGAATCCCCATTGATGTGATGAACCACCTCTCCAGGGCGAAGCGGCCTGCCCAACATTCTCTCTGCTACCACTCGATGCTCGTGGCGTCCATGGAACTTGGGGTAAGTTCCCGCTTTGCAGTCTCCTTTGTTCTTCTTCTCTCTCCTCCTGACCGCATCACGTTGATCCTTCGTCCACATGGCGCTTGCCATCGTTTTCCAACACTCATGACTGCAAAATACATGGTTATGTACTTTCGACGGAGATCTTCGGACGACCTTGCCGCAGACTTCGCATTTCACCTCAATCACACACGGCCCTCCCTCCACTGCTCCCGGATGTCCGCAATCCAGTCCAGGATCGTCCGCTTGCCCGTGTAGTAGATGGCCGGGAGCAGGAGGAACAGGTATTCCCCGCCAATGGCGGTGTAGCCCCGCTCGGCCTGGGCGGTC
>OFFE01000193.1_pt1 | contig 54395 bp, 41 predicted proteins | sample 1521371 | NCBI WGS metagenome assembly OFFE01 (sample SAMEA3504131, study PRJEB24116) | mouse gut metagenome | biome: mouse gut; feature: mouse-associated habitat; material: faeces | place: Denmark | collected 2011 | reverse complement strand
TCATGGCGTTTTGTGCCTTGAGCGGAGCGAAAGGAATGGATATAAACATGAAAAAGAAAATACTTAGTGTACTGTTGGCGGCATGTATGCTCACGGGCATCCTGAGCGGATGCGGAGGTCAGGAGAATGCTGCTCCGGCGGCTGATACGGCTGATACGGCGGGAACGGAAGAGAGTGCTGCCGTGGAGGAAGAGCCGGCAGAGGCAGAGGAATCCGCGCAGGAGGCGGAGAGTGAGGTGCCGGCAGAGGAGGATGCAGAGCCGGGAGAAATGGACGCCGCGGATGGAGCGGGGAGTATTATGACCATCAATGGTGAGGAGCTGACAAAGATCGGATTGTCCGTAGCGGCGATGGATAACGAGTTTACGACGAATTTGGCAGACAGTCTGCAGTCGGCGGCAGAGGAATACGGTGTGGAGACAGTGATCGCGCAGGCGGACCAGACTACGGCCAAGCAGGTGGAACAGATTGAGAACATGGTGATCTCAGGCTGTCAGGCAATCTGTGTCATTCCCGTAGATCTGACAGGCATTCTGGACGCGCTGAAGGCGGCGAAGGAACAGGGCGTAGTGATCTCCATGTGCGGCTGCATTCCGGAATCAAAAGACTACTATGATGTGGTTGCCAATGTAGAGCAGTTCGATCTGGGGCAGAGCGCGGCGAAGGCAGCAGCCGAGTGGATTGACGCCACGTTCCCGGATGCAGAGGATGGCAGCATAGAAGTGGGAATCCTGGCATTGAACAATACGGAAGAGGCCATTAAGAGAGAACAGGGACTGGAAGAGATCGAGAAGCTGACCTCCAAGGCCAGAATCGTTGAGGTGTACGATGCTACGGGAGCGTCATCGATCCCCACAAAGGCGCAGGAATTTACAGAGATGATGCTGGTTTCTCATCCTGATGTAAAGTGTATTCTGGCATATTCGGATTTCATGGGGCTTCCGGCGGATGAGGTCATCATGAGGACGCCGTCTATTGACAAGAGTCAATTCGGTATATTTGGCTGTGACTATTCTTCGACGGGATGCGAGGCCATCAACAAGTCCATTACGGATGAGAGTACCTACAGAGGTTCCGGTGCCTTCGGCGTAGTATTCGGTAAAGTCATGTTTGATACGGTGACCGGTGCGGTGGAGGTGGATGATCTGGGTGTTTACTATGAGCCTACCTTCGATATCAACGCAGGCAATGTGGCGGAGTATCTGAAAAAGTAAAGTAACAGCATTTACTGCAGTGAGGAAGTAGCCTGTTAACAGGCTACTTCTGTAGTTAAGGGTATCTTTACGGAATGAAAATGTAACAGGGAAGCCGCAGGCTGGACTGCCGCCTGTTATATGGAAAGAACAATGAGGATAATAGAATGGGTACAATTCTGGAATTACAGCATATAAGTAAATTCTATCCCGGTGTTGTTGCACTTGACGATGTCAGTTTGAAGATTGAAGAGGGACAGGTCCATGCGTTGATGGGAGAGAACGGAGCCGGAAAATCAACGATGATCAAGGCGATCAGCGGAGCCATAAAACCGGAGCGGGGGTCCATTATCATACAGGGTGAGACGTTTTCGAGTTTGACGCCGGCATTGTCCAGGGAAAAAGGAATTGGCGTCATTTACCAGGAATTTAATCTGGTTCCGACGATGTCGGTGGTGGAGAATATTTTTCTGGGCGAGAAGGTGGGGAATTCCTTTATGCCTGATTTTGAGATGATGCACAGGAAAGCGCGGGAGATTTTTGATGAGTTTGGCGTAGACATTGACACGAAGGCTATGGTCAGTGAGCTGACGCCGGGAAAGCAGCAGCTGGTGGAGATTGCCAAGACACTGACGAGAAATGTTAAGCTGATCATTATGGATGAACCCAGCGCCTCTATTTCGGTGGCGGATGTGAATACGTTGTTCGGCATCATCAGGAAACTGCAGAAAAAGGGAGTGACGATCATCTATATTTCGCACAGAATGGAAGAGGTATTTGAGATTGCGGATTGTGTCAGTATTATGAGAGACGGACACTATATCGGCACAAAGGACAGGAAGGAAGTGTCCCGGAAGGAGCTGATTACGATGATGGTCGGCAGAGAGTTGAATGAATCCTATCCGGAGCGTAAGAAGGAGCATGGGGAATGTGTTCTGGAAGTTGAGCATCTGTATGGAAACGGTGACCGGGATATCAGCTTTCGACTGAATAAGGGCGAGATCCTGGGGATTGCCGGACTTGTGGGAGCGGGCAGGACGGAGCTTGCCAAGGTAATCTATGGTGCAGCCAAAATGGACAGAGGCGTGATCCGTATCCAGGGCAGGGAGATCAGTATCAAAACGCCGCATGATGCGATTGCGGCAGGCATCGGGTATATTCCGGAGGACCGGAAGAATGAAGGAGCTTTTCTGGAATTTCCCATTGACTGGAATATATCGATCATGAGTCTGAGAAGGTTATCTAAGAACATGGTCGTGATCGTCAGGCAGATTGATGAGCTGGCGGCTTCTTTTCAGAAGAAGCTTGGTATAAAGACACCGTCGTTAAAGCAGTATGTGAAGAATTTGAGCGGCGGTAATCAGCAGAAGGTGGTGGTTGCGAAAACGCTTGCAACCAACAGCAGTATCATCATTTTCGATGAGCCTACCAGAGGCATAGATGTGGGGGCGAAGCAGGAAATCTACCAGCTGATGAATACGCTTGTAGAACAGGGGATTTCCATTATTATGATCTCTTCTGAGATGGAGGAATTGATCGGTATGAGCGACCGGATCATCGTAATGCATGAAGGAACTGTTTCAGGAGAATTACGGAAAGAAGATTTTTCACAGAATAAGATTCTGGAATATGCTTCAGGAATATAGGAGGTTGGGCAGTCATGGAAGAAAACAAAAAGTTTAGTGTGGGAGAGTTTCTGCGTAATAATATGGCATGGGTACTGCTGATCGTATGCTCGGCAATCTTTGCGGTCATTTCTCCGAATTTTTTCTCAATGGTCAATATTATCAATATTTTGAATCAGAATGCATATATTATCATCACTGCGTTGGGAATATCTTTTATCATGATGGCGGGAGAGGTGGATATCTCGGTAGGATATGCAATCTCGCTGAATGGTGTCGTGGTGGCGGTGCTGATGACGAAGATGGGAGTACATCCCGTGTTGGGTGTGGTGATCTCTATTGTTCTGGGGATCGTGATCTGTCTGGTCAATATGTTGATCGCATATAAGCTGAATCTGCAGCTGTTTATGGCTACGGTAGGAACAACGACTATATTTCAGGGGCTTGCGTTTGTTATGACGCAGTCCAAGACGATCAGTGACCTGCCGCCGGCGTTCAAGGTGATCGGCCAGGGGTATCTGGGAGCGATTCCGATTCCGGTATTGATCGCATTTATTTTATTCATCATTGTGAGTTTTATTTTGAATAAGACTTATATCGGAAGATATGTGTTTGCGATTGGCGGTAATGTGGAGGCGGCCAGACTTGCCGGAATCAATGTATTTGGTATGAAGCTGTTTATTGCTTCTATTGCCGGATTTATGACCGGTGTGGGAGCGATCATTCTGTCAGCCAGGCTGGGATCTGTTACAGCTAATATGGGAACCGGTCTGGAATTTACGATTATTACGGCGGTGTTGTTGGGCGGTGTCAGTGTCCGCGGAGGTGAGGGAAAGATTTCCGGTGTCGTTGCCGGTGTTCTGATCCTGGCAATTCTCTCCAACGGTATGCAGCTTGCGCGTTTGGATGTTTATTATCAATTCGTGGCGAAAGGTATTATTATGCTGGCGGCGATCGGGTTCGATGTGTTCCAGTTAAACCGCCGGAAGAAAGCGACAGTGAAAGTACAGGCAGTGGACAAAAAGGAATAGCGGTATCCGCTCCCAATGTATACTTGCGGTGGACGTCTGTTCCGATTATAATTTTATGTAGGATACCCTCAGTGAACCGGGCCCCTTTTCCATGGGGTGTCCGGGCGGGCATAGAGATGCAGGCGTGACGGGTAACAGTGTACTACAGCGGGAGAAAGGAATAATGTGATGAAAGAGCAAAACCACTATTTAAAAGATTCGAGACTGATCGAAACCCACTACGGTGAGGAGTATGAGCATTATTACAATGCCATTGTGCCGCCTGTCTTCCTTAATTCGTTGAATGTGTTTCCCACCATCGACGACTATTATGACAGTGACAAGACGGACAGGCATGTATATTGTTATGGAAGGGTGCAGAATCCTACCGTCCGCATTCTGGAGGATAAGATCGCGGCGCTGGAGCATGGAGAGGGGGCGTTCGTCTTTTCCTCCGGGATGGCGGCGGCCACTACGGCGGTGATGGCGGTGTGCCATACAGGCTCCCATATCGTCTGCGTGCGCAATGTGTACGGCCCGCTCAAAACTTTTTTGACGCAGCACTGCACAGAGCAATTCCAGATGCAGGTTACCTTCGTGAAAGGTGACAGGCTGGAAGAATTTGAGGAGGCCATAACGGACGATACGGATCTGGTGGTGCTGGAGAGCCCTTCTTCCATTATGATGACACTGCAGGATATCCGGGGTGTTGCGGCCATCGCGGGAGCGCACCGGGCCAGGATCTATATTGACAATACCTACTGCACACCGATCTTCCAGAATCCGCTTGATCTGGGGGCGGACATGGTTATGCACACCATGTCCAAGTATATCGGCGGCCACAGTGATATCATTGGCGGGGTGCTGGTGGCGAAGGATAAAGAGCTGCTTGCGAAGCTGTCCCTGATGCGGGAACTGTACGGCGGTATTTTAGGACCGATGGAAGCCTGGCTGGGCATTCGCGGTATCCGCACGCTGGAGGTGCGTCTGCGGCAGCATGAAAAGACAGCTCTTGCCGTGGCGGCGTATCTGGAAAAACACCCACGGGTGAAAAAGGTGTATTTTCCGGGGCTGCCCTCCTTCCCGCAGTATGAGCTGATGCAGAAGCAGCAGCAAGGTAACTGCGGCCTTATGAGCTTCGAACTTGATGGTTCGGTGGAGCAGACGAAGGCGTTTTGTCAGGCCCTTCGCATCTTTAAGATCGGGGTAAGCTGGGGCGGCTTCGAGAGCCTTGTGACCATGCCGTTTGCGAGAGCGTCCGAGGAGGAAACGGCATGGCTTGGTGGGGCACAGAATCTGATCAGGATTCATTGCGGCCTGGAAGGGGAGGAGAATCTGATCGCGGACCTGGAACAGGCATTTGCCGCTTTATAGGGACGGGCAGCAGTTTTCAGCTTAGCGGTTCATGCGGTATAGGATAAGGCGGCCTGTGTCAACAGATGGGGAGATGGGACGCCTGTGCAGGAACTGCAGAAGAGAGAGTGATGCAGGAGGTTTACGGATGGAACTGCAGAAGAGAGAGTAATGCAGGAGGTTTGTGGATGAAGCTGTTGATCATAGAAGACGATACCGGTTTAAACCGTGGCATATCCTTTGCGATGGAGCAGGAGGGATATGCGGTGGTGAGTGCACGCACGCTGCGGGAAGGAGAGGCGCTTTTTGTGCAGGAAAAGCCGGATGCCGTTATATTGGACTTGAATCTGCCCGACGGCGACGGTCTTGACTTCTGTAAGAAGGTGCGTCAGCGGCCCGGCACAGAAGGAGAGACGGTAATTCTGATGCTGACGGCGCGGGATCTGGAGACGGATGAAATCATGGGGCTGACGAGCGGGGCGGACGACTATATCACGAAGCCTTTCTCGGTCTCCGTCTTAAAGATCAGGCTGCAGAATATCCTGCGCAGGAAGGGTGAGCGGAACGAGGCGGCGCAGACGACGATCACGTCCGGGGATGTGACGCTGGATCTGCGGACTTTCCGTGCCTTTAGTCAGGGAGAAGAGCTGGACCTGAGTATGACGGAATTCCGGCTGCTGCAGTTTTTTCTGGAGAATAAGAACCGGGCGCTGTTAAAGGAGCAGATCCTGCAGCGGGTGTGGGATGTGGACGGAAATTATGTGGAAGAGAATACGCTGTCTGTCAATATCAGCCGCCTGCGCAGGAAACTGGGCGGCGATCATATCCGCACCATTCAGGGCATTGGCTATCTGTGGGAGGAGAAGGCGTGATGGGGACGGCAGGGCAGACAGTAATCTGGATCCTGGCGGTCTGTCTTGGGCTGTGCCTGACGGCGTTTGCTGTGGGTACGGCCTGGTTTTTGCTGCAGTGGCGGAAGATGGACCGGATTCTGGACAGTTTTCAGCGGAGCAGTCCGGACGGTGAGAGACGTGACATGCCGGTTGATGTGGATATTCAGGAGACAAGGGAATCCAGGATCGTCAGTCAGCTGCGGCGTATTGTAACGGACGCCCGATTTCGGGAAGAGCAGGCGGTGGGGGAGAAGGATCAGATCATGGAATTGCTCTCTGATCTGTCCCATCAGCTGAAAACACCGCTGGCAAATATCGTCATGGATACGGAGCTTCTGCAGGATCCGGCGATCGGCGGGGACGGAGACAAACGACGGGAATTTCTGCTGCATGTGAAAAGTCAGGCGGATAAGATGCAGTGGCTGATGGCCAGTCTCTTGAAGGCTTCCCGGCTGGAAAACGGGATGATCCGGTTTCCTGTGGAGGCAGCAGGGATCAAGGAGACGATCGCACGCTCTCTGGGGCATGTCTACGGGCAGGCGGCGGCGAAGGACATTGCACTGGCGGTGGAGGAATTTCAGGACTTTAACCTGATCCACAATCCGAAATGGACTGCGGAAGCACTGGCCAATATTCTGGAAAATGCCATCAAATATTCGCCCCGGCACAGCAGCATCCACGTGAGTGTGACGAGGCTGGATCTGTATACGAAGATCACCATCGCCGATGAGGGGATCGGTATTTCTGAGAAGGAATATAACCTGATCTTTAAGCGTTTCTACCGGAGCGGGACGGTGGAACAGCAGGAGGGCAGCGGGCTGGGGCTTTATCTGGCGCAGCTGATCGTACAGCAGGAGAAAGGGTATATCACGGTGGCGTCCAGAGTGGGGCAGGGAAGCCGCTTTTCTTTGTTTTTGTTGAATGCATGAGCCCTGCGGCTTTATCTTTGATTTATTTGTTCTGACAAAATTGTCACATCCTTTCCTTCGTTCTGTCAGGGTGCTGTAAGAAAGGTCTGATAGAATAGAATTGTAAAACTTATAATACAGGAACGATTCTTTCAGACAACACGATAAGTTGGAGGTAAGACGATAAGGAGGAAAGGAATTACATGAAAATATTGGAAACCAGCGACTTAAAGAAGTATTATGGCAATGGCGATATTCAGGTGAAGGCCCTGGACGGCGTCAATCTGTCCATCGAGGAAGGAGAATTTGCGGCGGTGGTGGGCACTTCCGGTTCCGGGAAATCCACGCTGCTGCACATGCTGGGCGGGCTGGACTATGCCACCGGCGGTACGGTCACGGTAGCAGGGAAGAAGATCTTCGAGTTGAATGAGAACGAGCTGACCATATTCCGCAGGCGGCAGATCGGCTTTATCTTCCAGAGTTATAATCTGGTGCCGATCTTAAGTGTCTATGAGAATATCGTGCTGCCGCTGGAGCTGGACGGGCGCAGCGTGGACGAAGGGTTTGTGAAGGATATCGTCCACACGCTTGGCCTGGAGAATAAGCTCGATAATCTGCCGGGCCAGCTGTCGGGCGGACAGCAGCAGCGGGTGGCCATCGCGAGAGCGCTGGTGACGAAGCCGGCCATCATCCTGGCCGACGAACCCACCGGTAATCTGGACAGCAGGACAACACAGGAAGTGCTGGGGCTTTTGAAGCTGACGGGAGAACAGTTTCACCAGACGATCGTGATGATCACGCACAATGAGGCGCTGGCCCAGCTTTGCGACAGGGTGATCCATATCGAGGACGGACGTATCGTGGAGGACCATTCGGGAAATAACCGGGCGAACCGTTCTGAGCAGCCTGCAGAGCGGAATGCTTCCGGGAAAGCAGCCTCTATGATGAATGCGAAGAAACCGGCATCTGCTGGCAAAGACGGGGAGGTGCGCTTATGAGAAACAACAACGGTGCATCCATCCGCAGGCTGTCGAACCGCAGCCTGAGAAATAATCGTATGCGGAATCTCTTTGCGGTGCTGGCGATCGTCCTGACGGGTATCCTCTTTACGGCGACTTTTTCTCTGGTCGGCGGGGCCATGCAGGTGGCACAGGAGCATACCATGCGGGAGGTCGGCGGAAAGTTTCACGCCGGGCTGAAGGCGGCGACGAGGGAACAGTATGAGAAGGTCATCGCGGATCCGCTTGTGAAGAAGAGCAGTTATAACATTTTTATCGGCGCGGCAGATAATTTCGTGAAGCGAAAGACGGAAATCCGCTATCTGCCGGAGGCAGATACACTGGCGGATATGTTTATCACACTGGCAGAAGGACGTCTGCCGGAAGCGGAGCAGGAGATCGTTGTGGATACCTTTGTTCTGGAGGAACTGGGGCTGCCCTGTGAGCTGGGGCAGAAGATTCCGCTGCGGTTTCGGTTTATGGGAGAGATGATCGAGGAGGAATTTGAGGTCTGCGGCTGGTACCAGGGGGATGGGGTCGGTCATGCCAGTGAAATTTTCCTGTCGGAGCGCTACTGGACAGGACTGCGGGGCACTCTCACAGACGAAGATTTTCAGAACTGGGGAAAGGAGCATCCGGAAGATAAGGGTGTAGGCCTGCTGGCGGGCAATCTCTTCTTTGATGATGTGAGCAATCTGGAAGAAAAGATAGAGGCTGTGATCAGGAACGCCGGTTATGATCCGGATACGGAGTTGTCTTACGGCGTGAACTGGGCTTATATGAGCAGCCGTCTGGAGGCGGCGGATCCGATGACGGTTTTGATCCTGATCAGCGTGGTGGCGGTCATATTGGTTACGGGGTATCTGATCATCTACAATATTTTTCAGATATCCGTGATCAGCGATATCCGGTTTTACGGGCTGTTAAAAACGATCGGTACGACGAAGAGTCAGATTCGCCGTCTGGTCAGGCGGCAGGCGCTTATGCTTTCTGCGGTGGGTATTCCCCTCGGTCTGGCAGCCGGCTACGGGATCGGAGCACTTTTGCTGCCCTTTATGCTCAGCTTTTCGGATTATGACGGCATGAAGGTAGCTTTGCAGTTTCAGCCCTGGATCCTGTTATGCGGCGCCGGATTTTCCGCTTTTACCGTTTACCTGAGCAGCCGGAAGCCGGGCAGGATCGCGGGAAGCGTCTCTCCTATCGAGGCGGTCAGGTATACGCAGGAAGGCGCATCTGACAGAGGATCTTTGAAAAAGAAGAAAAGGTCCAGGAAGAAAAAAGGCGGCCGGTTCAGCGCCTTATCCATGGCGCTTTCCAATCTGGGGAGAAGCAGGCGCACTACGGCGGTCGTCGTTATGGCGATCTCTTTAAGTATCATTCTGCTGATGGTGGTCATGACGGCTGTGGGTAGTTTCCGCATCGACCGCTTTATCGAGCAACGGATCGCGGGTGATTTCCTGCTGGGCAGCAGCGATATCACGGGAGCAACCTCCGGTAGCGGTGTGAAGATTGCACCGGAATTGTTGCGGCTGGCTGACGGACAGGTGGGCATTGAGGGACGGCAGGAAATGTGGACCCGTTTCTCTACTTGGCTGCAGATTGACAGCAAGGCACTGGAGCAGCTGCAGAACCTGCAGGCAGCAGGCCGCCTGAGGCAGAATATTCACGAGACGGATAATCTGAATCGGATGCTGCAGGGGGAACGCTCGATGAATGGCTTTTGTTATGGTTACAGTGAGGCGCTGCTTGCCAACATTCAGGTTCTGGACGGGACGTTCGATGCGGATAAATTCCGGACGGGGGATTATGTGCTGTTGACGCAGTTTCTCGGAGGCGACTTTCTTTCGCCGGAAGAACATCTGTATCATCCGGGCGATAAGGTGACGGTGGAGTGGGCGACAGAAGATTCGGTGGCACGTGAGATTACCGATTCGGCAGGGGAGATCGTAGACTTTGTGTATGAAGATCTCGCCCAGAAGGAATATGAGGTGATGGCCATCGTTGAGATTCCGTCCAGTCTGGGGCTGCACAGGTATGCGGGTAATACCTGTGACCTGATCCTTCCGTTAACGGAACTTGGGATTGAGGAGCCGGATGCGGCGGGAGACGGGTGGTATGGAAGATACGACGCTTCAGATTTCACAAGCTGCTTTGCCGTATCCTATCAGATAGAAGAGGAAGCGCGCAGGGCGTTTGAAGCGGCGGTCAAAGCCTATACGGATCAGCATCCGGAGATGGGGTATCTGACGAAGGAAGTGCTGCAGAAAGAATTTAAAAATATGATAAATGTGATCGCAACGATCGGGATTGCTCTTTCCGGGGTGATCGCGCTGATCGGGATCCTGAACTTTATCAATGCCATCCTGACACAGATCATTTCCAGGAAGCGGGAGTTTGCCATGCTGCAGAGTATCGGCATGACCAATGACCAGCTGTTGAAAACGCTGGTCTGCGAGGGCATCAGTTATATCGCGATCTCCGGCGGCATCAGCCTTCTTCTGGGAAGCCTGTTTTCCTGGCTGACGCTGCGGGCCTTGAATAACGTGCTGCTGTTCTTCGAGTATCGGTTCCAGATCAGGTCATTTCTGATCATGATGCCAGTGCTTGTGCTGGTGGCGGCAGCAGCGCCCGTGATCTGCTACAGACAGCTGCGGAAGAAGAGTATTGTGGAAAGACTGCGGGAAGAGTGAGGAATGTCACAGGATCTGGTAAAAAGGTTCTGCCGGGGACGGTTGTCTCCGGCAGAAGGTATGTGAGCTTTTTGATTCATGTGGGTCTACTATTCGATCGCACCGGTGAGAAATGCGTTCAGGATATTCTGAGGCGCATCGTAGTAGAAGCTGCTGTTGTAGTCGTCTATTTTGTCGCTGACAAAGGAATTGTAAGCTTCAAACAGGGCGTCAACGACAGGCAGGTCTCTTTCGCGGGCGATGCCGAGAATAAGACGTTTATATACTTTGCCGATATCCCAATGGCTGGGAACGGCATATCTGGCGGCGGCAACATTGTCGAAGGTCCCTTCGGAAATGTGAGCAGACGCAATGAAGTCTTCGCTGACGGTATCCATGTTGTCGCTGTGGTAAACGTCGGCCAGATCATATATTTTAGAGACAGAGGTTCTGCCGAGCGCATTGACGACGGCGGACCTTTTGTTTTTGGTCTTTCTGGCGATATAGTCGATCAGACTGCAGGTGAAAAACAGATCGTTTGCTTTTTGGTCTTCTCGTCCGGTCATTTTTGCTTTCCTTTCTTACTGCACAGGATGGATCGTGTAACTCTCTAATCTTTACTGTATACTAAGGGAATGCATTTCGCAATAAAAACTTGCAGCATAAAAGTCAGATCAGTGATATGAAAAAGTCGGATGAGTTATAGCCTTCATCCGGCTTTTCTGTTACGATGAGGGTGTTTCGGGTGCTTATTGTATATGCCGAGTGTGACAAGCTATAGTTTTCGGTGCCCTGAATCCTGCGGCAGCCGATAAAAGAAGCGGAGTAAGTTTGACTTTTATCACTGCGTGCAGGATAATAAGTATATGGTACAGGCCATTTTATGGACAGGCTTTTCTGCATGTGTGCATCTTATCCCTGTGCCGTACTTTTCACAGAACGTTTGTGTCCGGAAAGATAAGAGGTGCAAGATTGATTCAGCGCCGGATCGGTATATTCCATTAAGGAAGAGATCGATTTATTCATCCAGGAATTTGTGCCGAAGCGTCACAAATTCTATTGATCGCAGATCAGAATCGGAGTATTCCTTGGAAAACTCCTGAATTCTGTTCATGCGTCCGAAAGTATTCCTTCGGAAAACTTCGCGAAAAACGCTTCGGAATGGAGGAAAATATGACAGAACAGAAATTACAGCAGCTGCTGCAGGACATGACGCTGGAGGAGAAAGTGAACCAGATGCTGCAGCTGGCCGGCGGATTTTTCACCGGGGACATGATGGCCATGGGGCCGATGGCGGAGAAAGGGTTTACGCAGGAGAATGTGGCGCAGGCCGGTTCCGTGCTGGGAGCACTGGGAGCGGAGAAGTTAAAGAAGATCCAGCAGGACTTTATGGAGAAGCATCCCCATAAGATCCCGCTTCTTTTCATGCTGGATGTGATCAACGGGCTTAAGACGATCTATCCGATCCCGCTGGGACAGGGGGCGACTTTTGAGCCGGAGCTGGCAGAGCGGTGTGCGCAGATGGCGGCGAAGGAGTCGGCTGTCAGCGGCCTGCATGTGACCTTTTCCCCGATGGTGGATCTGGTGCGGGATGCCCGCTGGGGCCGGGTGATGGAGTCCACGGGTGAGGATCCGTATCTGAACAGCCTGTTTGCCGGGGCTATGGTAAAGGGCTATCAGGGGGAGGATCTGCAGGAGCCTTACAGGATCGCGGCCTGCGTGAAGCATTTTGCCGGATACGGAGCACCTACCGCGGGGCGGGATTACAATACTGTGGAGTTGTCCAGGCATACGCTGAAGGAATTCTATCTGCCGGCTTACAAAGCGGGAATTGATGCGGGGGCGGCGCTGGTGATGACTTCCTTTAATACCATCGACGGTGTTCCGGCTACGGGGAATAAGTGGCTGATGCGGAAGGTGCTGCGGGAGGAGATGGGCTTTGACGGCGTCCTGATCTCCGACTGGGCGGCTATCGAGGAGATCATCTACCACGGTTACTGTGCCGACCGGAAGGAAGCGGCTGTGCGGGCGGCACAGGCCGGTGTGGATATTGATATGATGACGGGCATCTATTCCGAGCATCTCTGTAAGCTGGTGCGGGAAGGCGAAGTGCCGGAAGCGCTGGTGGACGAAGCGGTGTACCGGATCCTGGAGCTGAAGAACAGGCTGGGACTGTTTGAGAATCCCTGCAGGGATGCGGATGCAGAGAAGGAGAGGACAGTCATTCTGTGTAAGGAGCACAGGGAGCTGGCCAGAGAGGCGGCCAGAAAATCCTTCGTTTTGTTAAAGAATGAGGATGTGCTGCCCCTGCAGAAAGGACAGAAGACGGCCTTTATCGGGCCCTATGTGGATAACCGGAATATGATCGGTTCCTGGTCCATCGTGGGAGAGACGAAGGATGTGACCACGTTAAAAGAGGCCGTATTGGAGCGGCCGGAGGGCGAATATGCGCTGTTTGCGGCGGGGTGCCCGGTTCTGGGCGGCGACTTGAAGCTGGAAGGGTTCTCGGAATCCATGGAGGAGCAGTATTCCGACGAGGAATGTGCGGCGATGCTGGAAGAGGCGGTGAAGAAGGCTGCGGAGGCGGATATGGTCGTGCTGGCGCTTGGGGAACACAGGCTGCAGTCCGGTGAGGCTACCAGCAACGCCAATATCCAGATTCCGCAGGTACAGATGGAACTGCTTGAAAGAGTATGTGCGGTCAATGACCGGGTGGCAGTGGTTCTTTTCTCCGGACGTCCGCTGGATATCCGGGCGATCTCTGCCAGGGCGCAGGCCGTGCTGCAGGTGTGGCTGCCGGGAACGGAAGGGGCGCGGGCCATCATGGACGTATTGTCCGGAGACTATGCCCCCAGCGGAAAACTGCCTATGAGCTTCCCTTACTGTGTGGGACAGGTGCCGGTGCACTATAATGAGTATTCCACGGGGCGGCCGCATGTGGAAGGCAAGGACAAAGACCGCTTCCGCTCCAAATATCTGGATATTCCCAATGAGCCGCTTTATCCCTTCGGGTACGGGTTAAGCTATACCAGGTTCGCAATCTCTCCGGCGGAGGTCGACAGGGAGACGATGACCGGAGCGGAAAGTCTGCATGTGTCGGTGAAGGTGAAAAATGTAGGCGACGCGGCCGGTACGGAGACGGTACAGCTGTATCTGCATGACATTGCGGCCAGTGTGGTCAGGCCGGTGAAGGAGCTGAAAGGATTCCGGAAGGTAACGCTTGCACCGGGCGAGGAGGAGACGGTGACCTTCGAGATCAGGGAGGAGATGCTGCGGTTTCTGACGGAGAATGACCGGTGGGAGAGCGAAGCCGGGGAGTTCGAGGCGTTTGTGGGAGCGGACAGCAGTACGGTGAACTGTGTGAAGTTCCGGCTGGATGCGCCGAAGATCAGCTTGTGATGAGCGGTCGGGAGTTTACGCAGGAGTTTATGTAAGAAAGAATACGAAGTGACCACTTGTACAGAGGTACAGGTGGTCATTTTTCCTCCATGCCGAAGCAGTTTTTCGCGAAGGCTGCGAGCCAGATTGCTCTTCAGAGAATTTATGCAGTTTTGTATACGTAGAAACAATGAGTTATATTAATGGGAATCCTCATTTTTACAGACACTTGCCCGCTCAACGAAAGTAGTCCCCACTTTGATGTGCCAGTGAGAGTGTCCTGGCCGTTCCATACAGCGCAGCAGCAGATCGGCGGCCGCGATGCCAAGCTCCGGCTCATAAGTGCGCACGGTGGTGAGGGGCGGCTCCAGAAAAGCGGCAAAAGGCATGTCATCGAAACCGACCACGGAAATATCGCGGCCGGGTATCAGACCTTTGTCCCGCAGGGCACGCATAAAAGCGGCGGCCAGGGAGTCGTTATCGCACAGGAATGCGCTGGCTTTGAGAAGGCGGTGTTCCAGCCAGTCGTGCAGACGGCCCAGCAGGATCTCCGGTCTGGTATTGTCCGGTTCGCCGCTGATATCCAGAATTTCTCCGGGAGTCAGCTGCAGACGGTACATTTCATACTGCCAGGCCTGCTGTCTGTCTTCCCCGGGTGCCATACACAGAGAACGCAGATAACCGATGCGGGTATGTCCCATCTGCTGCAGATAGTGAAGCGCTGACCGGATACCGGCATGGTTGTCGTGGGATACTGTATCGGCCGCAGGAACATCCGAGGAGATGCCGGTGACCACGAAAGGGATTGCCGGTGTCTGATACTGTCTGATCTGGTCAGCAGTGGCGGCAGCGCCCAACAGGATGACACCGTCTGCCGGCGGCCGGGAGAGAAAGCCCGGATCTGAGGGGGCAAAAGGTCCGCTCAGCTGATAGCCCTGTCTGGTAAGTTCTTTCGAGACGGCTTCCAGGAATTGATTGTAATATAAGGAGTCCTCCGGGGGAGCACCATGCCCCCGGTAGGTGAGATCCAGGATCTCGATCAGGCCTTTTGAATCCGGAGCACTGAGTCGTCCCATATCATAGCCCTGTCTGTGGGCTTCTTCCAGAATGCGCTGTCTGGTCTCTTCGGAAATACCGGATTTGCCCCGCAGTGCGACGGATACGGAAGCCGTACTCACGCCCAGCAGATCTGCCAGTTCTCTCATGGATATGCCTGCCATATGAAATCTCCCTCTGTCTTTAACGTCCTGGCGTTTCTTGATGTTTTTTTTACATTATGCAGCCTGATCGGAGGCCGCTGTATGCTGACAGCGCTGCAGATGTTCCGGGAAAGAGAATCGGCATCAGGCCTGCAGCACCAGCAGCCAGTCTCCGCCGCCGGTCCTGCCGGGGCAGTCAAGGCCGCCGTCAGTGGGCGTAAGGGGTGTGTCGAGTGATGTTCTTTCGCCGGTCCGTGGATCGAACCAGGATGCATGGAAGGTCTCGTTATGAGGAACTTCGATCCGGCAGCCGCCACGTGTATGTTCATTATAATAAATCAGAATGTGTTTCCGGTCAATATCTGCAGTGGCCAGCGGACTGAACATATCGATATCCGTAGAAATACCGAAGGGAGAGACGGAAGAGACCGCAATGGGTTGCAGGGTCTCAAAATGCTCTTCTTCATAGAACCGCCTCATATAACCCATCTGTATGGCGCCGATGCCGTCCACAGCCTCATACCAGGGAATGCCGAAGCGGTTGAAAGTGTTAAAAGGATCCGGTGTTTCCGGCTTCTCCCAGACATTATCCCAGATACCCTGCGCGCCGTAGGTGTAACCGCAGGCGCCGGACTGGATGGCGGTGTAGGCCACCCGGCGGACCATATCGGCGGTACAGAGCCGGGAGCCGTTCTCTTCCAGTGTGGAGCAGAATTCGTAGAGGCTTTCCCCTTCCACGAAGGGCTTATCCGGATGGGTGCGGCGGTAGTCATGAAAATATCTGACATTTACCGGGAAGTCTCCGTGTCCGGCTTGATTCAAGGTAAAATCATACCAGTCTTCCTCATAATAATAATCGGAAAAAGGCCGGTGGTTGTCATAGTGAGCGGTCTGGAGGGTGTGATAGCCGTCCAATTCTTCCACATACAGGGCAATCTGCCGCCAGTCATCGATAAAACGGGAACGCATGGGTTCGGGCGCATAGCCGGCTACTTCTCCGGCCAGCGTCCATACAACAGGGAGCGCACCGTAGCGGGCGATGATATAGCGGGCCAGATTCTTCCAGAGAGGGATCCGGTCGAGGATCGACATGAACCAGGCAAAGCCCAGCGCATTCACAAGCCCGCAGTCTGCCAGATAGTACATGCGGCGGTCCAGCTCCTTCTGATAGAATTCCACGTCAGGCAGTATGCCTTCCTGCCCTTTGGCCCAATAGGGGGACGGCGTGCCGTCGGCCGTGAAGTCGGCCCGCAGGTTGGTCTGGTAAACGGTGAAGCCCTGCTCGACGCGGCGGTCAGCCATGCCGCGGAACATGCTCTGCATCTGTGGGTGGTTGGACTGCTCCCAGCGCTCGCCGTAAGCGAAGGCCCAGTGGGTATCGCCCAGCCAGAAGAAAGGCGTCCCGTCCTGGTAGGTGAGATGGGTGCCGGTGGAATCGGTCTTCAGGAAACCGTGGCGGTAGATGGCCAGAGGGCCGGAATAGGGCGTGCAGCATAACTGGCCGGTGACACCGTTTAAGCCGGTTTCCTCCGGGGCTTCGATGCACCAGTGCCATGTGCCCGGCGCTGTGGGGGCAAAAGCGATCTTGTAGGTGCGTCCGCCATCCCAATAGGCTTCGCGGACAATACTCTGTCCATCCGGCCCGGTGAAAGTTGCCTTGATACTCACGTCCAGAAAAGGGTTGGCGAAGTCGCAGGCGATCTCGTAGGGGAGAATGATCTGCCGCCAGGTGGAGACGGTGAGTAAATTGTTCGCTGTGTTTGTGGAATTGCTCATAATTTTTCCTCCATTCCGAAGTGTTATTGCTGAGGAACGCGTGCAGAATCTCAAATTCTGCACTGCGATGACCTCCTGATCTTTATGGGTGCCAATTTGTTAGGTTTGTTAGGCGATTATTTGCCATGTGGGTTATAATTCTACAAAATATAACCATGTTACTTAATATGAATATAGTATAGATTATAGGTTATGAGAGGATGGATGTCAATAATATTAGCTTAATATAATATTATATTAGCCTAACAATATTGACAGTGTTTAGAAACGGGACTATAATACATTTCATACATATAGAAGAAAAGAACAGTTTTTCAGAAAGAATAAGGAGGATTCGGTTATGATCACACAGATGCGACTGGTTCCGGTGGAGGAAGGGAAACATCCTTTCGCATCGGCAGCAGAGAAATGTTGTTTTACAGAGATCGGCTATGTGGAAGACGAGTATTTCATGAGCGGCACGGCCAATGTCTATGAGGAGGATGCATTCCAGAACCCGAAGGTGGCGATAGCGGATGCACCCTATACTACCAGGCTGCTGGTGCGTCGGCCTGCCAGGACGGAGAAGTTCAGCGGCAATATCGTGATCGAGGTCTTGAATGCCACGGCCATGATCGACATTGACAGAATGTGGGTGGATACCTGGCGGTTTTTTACGAGGAACGGGGATATCTATATCGGCATCACCAGCAAGGGGCAGGTAGTTGACGCGCTGAAGCGGTTTGATCCGGAGCGGTACGCTGCGATCAACTGGGACAATCCCGACAGGAGCCGGACACCCATCGCGGAGATCAAGGACAATCCGATGCTGTTTCTGGAGGAGTATGAGAGCGGACTGTTCTGGGATATGCTGATCGATCTGGCAAGGCTTCTGCGTAAGAACGGGGAGGAGAATCCGCTTGCGGGCTATGGTCCGGCACATCTGTTCCTGACCGGGTGGTCTCAGTCCGGCGGTTACATCGCGAGGATTCTGCATTCTTTTGCGTATCAGCCGAAGATTGAGGAGGAAGGCCCGCTGTTTGACGGGTATCTGCTGGCGGGCTGCGGTGCGTCGGATGCGCCGATAAATGCCTACAGTTCCGCATTCCGGTTTGGACAGAGCGGGATTCCCCAGGGCAGCATCCTGGGCGGTAAGGAGCCGGTGATCGCCGTCAATACGGAGAGTGAGAACAGGTATGCCTACTGGTACGGTGATTTTGATGAACCGGCGTTCAAGTTCCGCACCTGGCAGATCCCGGCATCCAGCCATGATACGGCCTATAATCTGATCGAATACTATGAGGGATACCAGAGAGAAGATCTGGACAGGCTGGGCTTTACCAATGTGTGGGAGGGCTGTGAGGGGGAGCCGATGGACTGTCCTTATGAGCCGATCTTCCATGCGGCCTTCTATCATCTGTACAACTGGGCGATTCATGGGATTCCGGCTCCCCATGCACCGAAGATAAAGACCAGGATCGTACGGAAGGAACAGGCATGCTGGGGATTCTTTGGCAATTTTGTGGAGAATCTTACCGATGCGCTGGGCAATGCCGCAGGCGGCATCAGGCATCCGGCGGTGGATTGTGCCACCGGTACTTACGCATCTTTCAGCAGAAGAGAAGACGGCACGATTCAGGAGATGTTCGGCAATGTGCTGCCTTTTTCCCCGGAGAAACTGAAGGCGCTTTACGGTGATCTGGACAATTACCGCAGGCTGGCACAGGAGAGCGCGGACAGAGCGGTGGCGGAAGGGTATGTGTTGATAGAAGACAGAGACTGGCTGGTGGAGCGTGTCGTGGCCGCGGCGGTAAGGCGCGGGCTGCGCTGAGCGGTCGGTACATGCACAGGAAGTAAGCCATTCACAGGACGGACGGTCAGACGGCGGGACCCGTCCGGAAAGTAAAATATCCTCACCGGAAGGATCAGGCCTGTATCGGCACTGATACCGGGGAGGATATTTTATGTTGCATGATCACCTATGTTTGATCTATGCCCGTTTCTGTGCGGCGATCCATTCCAGAATGGTGACGGGAGTGCCGTCGATGGTCACAGGCGATCCGTCATAGTCCAGCGTGCACGCATTGTTCAACATGGGGATCCAGGACCAGTGTCCCATGTATTCAAAGGGAGTGCCGTCTGGAGCCTGATACAGGCCGGTGGGATCGAGCACCTTGTCCCAGAAGGTGAAGTGTACGTTGGTATTGCCTGCCTCGACAAGACGCTCATAAGTGGGAACGACGAACTCATTCGGTATTACCGTGGTGTCTGTCTTGGCGTGGGTGAACCAGATCGGCAGCCGGGCGATACTCCGGATATCCTCGTCAGTGATCACGGCATCCGGCAAAGCTTCACATACCGGGAAGGCGGCAGCGAAACGGTCAGGCGCATGCAGGATCATCTTCATGGTCATGAAGCCGCCGTTGGAACAGCCGCCGAGATAGATCCGGTCCCGATCGACTGCCGGGTGGGTTTCCACGAAGTCCGTGATTAGCTTGTCAAGTGCATCTACATAGATGGAGTCTCCGGAAAGGGAGATCTCACCGCTGCCGTCGTCCATCCAGTAGGTGGGAGACTGGGGAGCCAGCAGGAACGCGCCGCCGAAATACTGCTGGATCCGGGGAGAGATCAGGTTGACTACCTTGTTGCCGGTGGCGGCGATAGCGGGCTCCGCGCCGCCCTCTCCGGCGCCATGCAGCCAGATGATGAGAGGATGCTTTTGCCCGTCTGCAGTTTCCGGCTCATAATAGACATAGGAAAGCGGGGTGTGGGGATGTGCAAAAGAACCTGTCTTTAACAGGTCGCCGTAGAGCGTCCGGTTTCCGTCATTCTGATGAAAGACCATGCCTTCCAGAGTGCCGGCATCTGTCGGGAGCGACTCCTTTTGAGTAATGACGCAGTCTACGTTGACGGATACGTTATAGTGCCCGTCAAATCGTATGATGGAACCCAGTCCCTGCATGGGGTGGCAGTACATTTCCAGTGTTATATGAGTACCGGACTGCGCAGGGTTACCGTCTGCGTCTGAGATGTAGAGACCGGTAATGGTACGGGTGCCGTGCATGGAATCGTCCGGCCTGGCTCCCATAAACTGCGGCCACTCGAAATCTTCTCCCTGGGTGGAAGTTCTGGTGACTTCCACTTCAAACTGGGAAGGTGACAAAGCAGCGCCGGCCAGTTCGCATTCGGTGTCCAGAATGATCCTGCTGATATGAGGACCGAAGTCGAATACTTCGGTTACCGTGGCATAATGTCTGCCGGCAGTCTCAGTTTCTTTGGACGTATGGATGTTTTCTTCGACATTGTGATCTTTCAAATGTGTTTCCTCCTTTACGTTGGCATAGTCGTTTATCCTTATTATATGAAACAGGCAGAAAGAAAAAAAGGACTTTCCGGCTGTAAAGTTGCACAATATGGAGGAGTGGCTACTGTTTACGGATCAGGAATGCGCTGAACTGCGCATTCTGTGAGAACTTGATTCAGGAGTGTAAAAGACAGGATTGTGTCATTTTGACGCAGGATAGTTCTTTTTTTATATGGGAGGGCTGGGCTATAATAAGGACACGTAAAGGAGTTGTGGCCGCAGCTTTAATCTATAGTAAGTGAAAACAAAACTGGAGGAAATGGAGTATGAAAAAGAAGATTGTAGCAATGTTGATGGCTTCTGTCATGGCACTTTCTTTATGCGCCTGTGGAGGAGGCGGTGGAGATGCAGCACAGTCCGGCGGAGACGGCAGTGCGCAGCAGTCCGGTGAAGACGGCGCGGCAGTGGATAACGGGGGAGCATCCGGAGAAATCACGAAGCTGGTCGTGGCTTTTCCGACCTGGACAGGAGCACCGACAGATACGGAGAAGATTCAGGAAGCCATGAATGAGATCACCAGGGATAAACTGGGCATTGAGATCGAGCTGCAGGTTTCGGATTTTGGTTCTTTTAATCAAAGTATGACACTGGCATTGTCCGGTGGTGAGCAGATCGATATCGTCTCTACTTTGGGATTTTCCTATGCAAATGCAGTACAGCAGGGATACTTGAGCAATCTGGAAGAGAATGACCTGCTTTCCACTTACGGTTCAGGTATCGTAGAGGTGATGGGACAGGCGAATATCGATGCCTGCCGTGTGGGCGGCGTATTATATGGCCTGCCAAACAACAGGGATATGGCACAGGGGCGTGGCTGTGCGGCAGTGGCGACAGAATATCTGGAAGGGATCGGGTATGACTTGAGCGGCGACTCTGAGATCATTCGGATCACGGTGGATGAGCTGAATGACCTCTATGCACAGCTGCATGAGAAGTATCCGGATAAAGAAGTGTATCGTCCGGGTACAGGTTCCATGTCTCAGTTCTCCAATGTGGACTCCCTGGGCGGCAGCGTGTTCGGCGTTCTGCTGGATAACGGTAAGGAACTGAAGGTGGAGAATCTGTTTACCAGTGATTTCTATATGGATTACTGCAAACGCATATACGACTATAACCAGAAGGGATATATCAGTCAGGATGCGGCGACAGATACGACGGCAGCAACGGAACTCGTGAAGGCAGGCACGCTGATCAGCTACACCACAGGCGGTAAACCGGGTATCAAGGCGCAGGAGACGAACCTTTGCGGCCGCGATATGACGATCTTCCAGACCATGGATAACTATGTATCATCCACATCAGTGGCAAGTTTCCCCTGGGCTGTTCCGATCACGGCAGCCAATCCGGAAGCAGCCATGAAGTATTTGAATGAACTGTACACCAATGCGGATCTGGCTAATGTTCTTTCATGGGGAATCGAAGGCGAACACTACAAGGTTGGTGAAGATGGTCTGGCTGACTTTGCAGACGGCGTTGACGCTTCCACTTCCGGCTGGAACCATTCCATGGGATGGCTGATGCCGAACCAGTTCCTGACCCATATCTGGGTAGGAAACTCACCGACTCTGTGGGAGGAGATGAAAGAATTCAACAACTCCGCAGTTGTATCGGCAGCCAGTGGATTTACCTTCGATACCACCAACGTGGCAAACGAAGTGACGGCGGTACAGAACGTATACAATGAGTACCAGACCAGCGTGGAGTATGGTTTTGTAGAGCCGGAAGCGGGTATTGCGGAGATGAATGAGAAGATGATGTCTGCAGGTCTGCAGAAGATCATCGATGAGAAACAGACACAGCTTGACGCGTGGGCGGCAACGAAATAATCACACGGCAGATCATGGAATGGCCGGGGCAGGAAAAATGGGACAGTACGTTTTCCCGTCCCGGCACTTTTATACCCTTATGGGGTCTGTCGTCATGTAGGAGAAAGGAGATTTGGGGATATGTCAAGAGCAAAGGCAGCGTCAGCAGCAGGCGGGGGTGCGAAGAAAATGACGCTGAAAAGATTTATGCGGTTCATACCGATCTATCTGTTAATGCTTCCCGGCCTGATCTATCTGTTTATCAACAATTATATGCCGCTTCCCGGTCTGACGGTGGCTTTCAAAAAGTACAATGCCGGATTGGGGATCTATAAGAGTCCGTGGGTCGGTTTTCAGAATTTTACCTATCTGTTTACCACGGATGACGCGTGGGTGATCACCAGAAATACGATCGGCTATAATCTGGCCTTTATTGTAGTCAATACGGTGATGGCAATCGCGGTGGCCATTATTTTAAGTGAACTGACCGGGAGAATCAAGAAATTCTATCAGAGTGCGATCCTTCTGCCGAATCTGATCTCGTCGGTCATCATCGGTTACCTGGTGTTTGCATTTTTCAGCGTGGAGAACGGCTTTGTCAATAACAGTATTCTGAGCCTGTTTGGTAAAGAGGCGGTAAGCTGGTATTCGGAGGCAAAGTACTGGCCTTTTATCCTGATCTTTGTGAGCGCATGGAAATCGGTTGGGTACAACTGTATCGTCTATCTTGCAACGTTGATGGGATTTGACCGTTCCTTCTATGAATCGGCGCAGATTGACGGAGCGACCAAATGGCAGCAGATTAAGTTCATCACACTGCCGCTTTTGAAACCAACGATCATCATGCTGACCCTGATGGCCATCGGCCGTATCTTCTATTCGGATTTCGGACTGTTCTATCAGGTACCGATGAACCAGGGTGCGCTGTATTCAACCACGAATACCATCGATACCTATGTGTACAGAGGACTGCTCCAGATGGGTAATATTTCCATGTCGGCAGCGGCAGGTGTCTATCAGTCTATCGTCGGATTCGTTCTTGTGCTGGTGGCAAATCTGGTAGTGAGACGGGTCGATAAAGACAGTGCATTGATATAGGAGGGGATTATGAAGACGCGTGAAGATAAGATTTTTAACTGCATAGGGCATATCGTAATGGTGCTTTTATCGTTTATGGCGCTTATTCCGATCATTCTGATGTTCGTTTCCTCTCTTACGGATAATGCGACGCTGATCCAGAATGGTTATTCTTTCCTGCCGGAGAAGTGGAGCGCTTATGCATATGAATGGGTGTTTACTTCTAACAGTTCCACGATCCTGAGAGCATATGGCATTTCCATCATTTTGACGATCATCGGAACCACCTGCAGCGTATTGATCACCATGTGCCTTGCCTATGGACTGTCCAAGAAAGGACTGCCCGGACGGCAGGTGATCACATTCCTGGTATTCTTTACCATGTTGTTTAACGGCGGACTGGTGCCCACTTATATCAATTACACGACGGTGTTCCATATCAAGGATACTTTCTTTGGGTTGTTGATCCCGTCTCTGCTGATGAGTGCATTTAATGTGCTGTTGATGAAGAGTTATTTTGCGACAGGGGTGCCGGAAGAGATTCTGGAGGCAGCGTATATCGACGGAGCCAGCGAACTGACTACGATGTGGAAGGTTGCAGTTCCGCTTTCCAAACCGATCATCACGACGATCGCGATGTTCTCGGGTATCGCATATTGGAATGACTGGAACAATGGTTACATCTATCTGGTAAAAAGAACAGACCTGTTCAGTATCCAGAATCTGCTGAACAGACTGATGCAGAATATACAGGCATTGACTACGAATGCGTCAAACATTGGCAACGCAGGGGAGGGCCTGGCGCAGATCCCGTCCGCTACAGTGCGTATGGCAATGGCTGCTATGGGTATTCTGCCCATCATCATTGTCTATCCTTTTATTCAGAAGAATTTCGTCAAGGGCATTACGCTTGGCGGTGTCAAGGGGTAGAGAAAGTATTGCGAAATATTTCAGGACCTGAGACCGATCCGGTTTCAGGTCCTTTTTCGATTTATAGGAAATTGCGACAGTGTAAACCATTCAAGGAGAATGCGGAGCATTCTCTGAATTGTCGCTGCCGGGCGACGATTTTTTGTCATCTGGGTGCGCCGAGCTTACGAAATTCCCGCGGCGTCATTCCGGTGGTCCGCTTGAACTGTCTGGAGAAGTAAGAGATATTTTGGAAACCGCAGGCGATAGCGATATCCTGAATGCTCATATCGCGCTTGGAAAGCAGGCGTTTGGATTCCAGGATCCGGGTCTCGATGATATAGTTGGTCAGGGAAAAGCCGGTTTCCCGCTTAAAAAGGTGGGAGAGATAGTCCGGATTCAGATAGACCATGGCAGCCAGAGAGTCCCGGTTCAATTCTTCATAGAGATGATTTCGTATATAGGATTTCACGGTGCTGACGGCATTGTCCTGTAAGCGTGCCTGTTCCAGGCACTGTGCGTAGACTGTGAGCATATCCGCGATCTGGTCCTGCAGGGTACGGAAAGAGGAACAGGCCTGATCGGCTGACTGTCTGGCCAGTTGGTCATGCAGTGACACAAAAGCTTCCTCCTGATCTTTGTCTATGCTGCCAAGTACGATCCGCAGGAAATCATAATAGAAGGCGGTCAGCGATTCCCTGGTGACGCCGCCGGAGTGTCTGAGCTGGTTCAGCCAGGCGGCCACTTCCGTACGCAGCGGTTCTATTTCTCCGGTATGCAGGCATTCGCTCCAGCGATCGACGGGAAGAGTCGGCCGTGTTATGTCTTCTTCCGCTGCAGAGATACAGGACAGGTCAAACACATGATTCTCGTGGGATACATTTCTGTGGGCTGCCTGCATCATTTCTTCACACTGAGAGGCAAGACGCTGCATGGACAGTGCTTCTCCGGAGAGGAAGAAATTAAAGGGGACCGGAAAGTGAGGCACAAAATGATCCAGCGCCTGCCGGCATAGCTGTGTAATGCCTTCATGCGTCCGTCCGGCGGCAGGAAGGGGCAGGGCGAAGAACTGCTCCGTGATCCGCACTGTGACGGGAAGTTCCTGGCGGGTGTAAAAATATTCGCGCAGAATATTTTTCAGTGCAAATTCATACAAACTCCGGTCGGTAGAAAAAAGACCGGAAAGATCAGCCTGGATGATCAGGAGGAAGAAAGAGTCAGCGGCCTGTTCGGGGTTCAACTTGCGATATTTTAACTCCAGAAGGATATCCTCCGCGCTGGCGGATACGGCGTGGGTAAAAAGATCCAGCCAGAACTGCTCCATCAGGGTAAGTTCGCTCTCTTTCCAGTAGCCGGCATACAGGGTGTTGAGCTGGTCCCGCTTGCGCTTGCGAAGCTGCTCCTGCGCTTTGTCAAGGGCAGCGTAGAGCTGTTCGTCCTCCACGGGTTTGAGAAGATAGTCGCTGCTGGAAAGCTTCATGGCGTTGGATATGTACTCGAACCGGGCATAGGCGGTGAGAAAGATGCATATGGTATCCAGATTGCGGCTGCGGATGGCATTTAACAGTTCCAGCCCGTTTCCGCCGGGCATTTCGATATCACACACCATGATGTCGATCTCATTACCGGCAAAACAGTCCAGCGCCTGGCTGATATTGTAAGCGCAGAAGATCTCATTGATCTCGGGGCGGTTAGTTTCCAGCTTGCGTTTAATACTTTCCACACTGTAGTATTCGTCATCTACTATGAGCAGATTCATACAGGTACTCCTTTCAAGAGACAGCGGATTTAGTTTATCAGATAGTTGTGAGCAGGTGCGGGGGCGGGCAGGACCATTTTCCGGTAAGGAATAAAAGGCAGATCGATATCGATCTGGGCTCCGGCCCCTGGGCGGTTTTGGAAGGAAAAGACGGGATCATCAAAAGCATACCTCGCCCGCAGCAGCACGTTGGTGATGCCGATATGGTAATCCTCCACGGCCAGATAATTTTCTATGTCATGCAGTTCAGCCAGTATTTTATCGGAAAATCCCTTGCCGGAATCCCAGATGCTGATGATGAGACGCTTCTCATCATCCTGCAGATAATGGGAAATCTCGATATGTATTTCCAAAAGCTGTCCCATGACGACTTCATACTTAATGGTATTCTCCACAAAGTTCAGGATCAGAAGCGGGATCGCACTGGCCTGCTGGAGACCGTCCGGGCAGTTCAGTGACAGAGACAGGCAGCCGGGATAACGGATTCCCGACAGTTCCACGTAATTGCGTACCACATCCAACTCTTCCCCGAGGGTGACAGTCTGTCCGGAGGAAAGGGTATAGCGGAGGTGCTGGCTTAAATCCCGCAGCATCTTTCTGGCCAGTTCAGGATGGTCGGTCTCGGTGAGCTGATAGGCCGTATTCAGGCAGTTGATCAGAAAGTGCGGGGTGATCTGCTGTTTGAGAAACTGGGCTTCCAGTTTCTGTCTCTGCAGTTTCCTCTCATACACATCGATCTTTAGATCTTTGATCTGTGTGACCATATCATTGAAGGCGGTAGTCATATTCTGGAATTCGTCCAGCTGTCCGCCGGCCGTTATATGGGTCTCCAGATCGCCGGTGCGTAAGTGTTTGATACCGGTGATCAGGTCTGCAACAGGTTTTAAGATCCACCGGTTGAGGAGATGCACAAGCATGCCCCAGATGATCAGGAAGCTGAAACCGACGATCAGCAGTGCGGTATAGAGTGAGGTGCTGGCGCTGTTTATGTCGGTGTAGGGAACGAGCAGTGTGAGATAGGAATCTCCGCTGTTCAGTCTGCGGGATACGGCGAACATTTTCTCGCCGTCAATCTGTTCGCAGGCATAGGGAGCTCCCTTCTGCTGCCGGGGCGGCGTGATAGTGAGCAGCGGCTGGCCGCTGCGGTACAGATGACCGTTCGTATCGGAAAATACGAGCCGGGAGTTGTTCTCCTTACCGGTCATGGAATCAAGCAGCGTGTCCAGGCTGACCCAGGCGCCCGTATAGGCATTATCGATGTAGAGGATGCGAAGCAGATAGTAGGAATCTCCTGACTGAAACAGTGTCCAGGAGAAAAAGTCCGGATTTTCCTGCGAGATGGCATCCAGGACGGCCTGCCGGAATGACAGGGTATCTTTCGGATTGCTGGTGGTGACCAGCTGCTCACTGGCGGGCAGGTAGCAGAAAAATCCGTTTGCAGTATAGATGTTCATGGCATTTCTGAAATCTGTCTGCAGCTGATGCAGTGCCCCGAACCAGGTGGTGGTGTTGTACGGTGTATTTTTCAGCGTGAAAAGCGTCGTATTATCAAGCGCCATCGTATAAAGCCAGGTCTCTGTGCGCTCCAGGGTATTGTCCAGATGCTCCTGGTATAAGATCAACATGTCTTCTGTGTTGCGGTAAACATTTTTGCGCAGCAAAGAAAAGGCGGAAAAGTTGTTGTAGGCGACAAGTGTGCTGAAAAAGAAGATCAGCAGCATCAGCAGCAGAAGGATGCGGAATCGAAGGGAATGCGGATGCAGATGAGCCTGTATATTGGAAGATAAATGGGAGCGTAGGGATTTCATGCTTTCCTCCATACCGAAACGTCACAAATTTGTCGAGTACTGTTGTAAAGGGTGTAAGGTTTCTTATTTATTATACTAGAAAGAAAAGTGGCAGTAAAGACGGGAAGCCAACGACTTTCTTTTTCGGAAGTAGTTTGCTATACTGTTAGCTATAGTAAACGACATAACAAATTTCTGTTGCCGGCTCTTGCAGGAGCCATATACGGAAGCGCCTGCAAGGCCGAAAACGAAATTTCTAATGTCGTTAACTATAAGAAATGGTTATGACGGAGAGTTGATCATGGAACGGATATTAGTGGTAGAAGATGACCTGGCATTGAGCACGGGACTTTGTTTTGAGCTGGACGCAGCCGGGTATGTGACGCAGGCGGCTTATAACTGCCGGAAGGCCGAATATCTTGTGGAGCAGGAGAACTTTTCTCTGGCGCTTCTGGATGTCAATCTGCCGGACGGGAACGGCTTTGCACTGTGCGGGAAGATCAAGAGTCTGCATCCGGAACTGCCGGTGATCTTTCTGACGGCCAATGATCTGGAAGAGGATATGCTGAATGGGTATGACCTGGGGGCGGAAGATTATGTGACCAAGCCTTTCAGTATGCCGATCCTGCTGAAAAAAGTGGAAGTCGCCCTGCGCCGCGGCGCTGCAGCCGGCGGAACAGGAACAGCGGCAGGGAAAACTGCAGAGGGAACGTGTTACCGGGATGATTTCCTGCAGCTGGACTTCGAGGCGCTGACTGCCGTGCGGGGCGGGGAGAAGCTGTCGATCACGCCCAACGAATATAAGCTGCTTCGGCTGCTTGTGGCCAATGCCGGCAATGTGGTCACCAGACGGCTTCTGCTGGAGAAGCTGTGGGACTGCGACGGGAATTTCATCGACGACCATACGCTGACGGTGACGATGAACAGGCTGCGGGCGAAGATTGAAGATGAGCAGCACGGGTACATCAAGACGGTGCGCGGGATGGGATATATCTGGGAATCTCTAAACAGGTAATGTCGGTCAGGTCGTTAACGATAGAATTGGAGACGGAGAAATGGGACAGAGAGCGGACAGTGTAATGCGATGGTGTGTGTTGGCGGCGGCAGCGGTCATGTTTGGATGTTTCCTGTATGTGGTGTGGATCTGGGTGCCGCAGGCGGATATCCGCGTCGCGCTGCTGGGGCTTTGCGGGGGTCTGTGCCTGACCGGGTTTCTGTGGAGCCTTTGGCAGAGGCGGCAGCTGTGCAGATTCGCGGACGAGCTGTGCCGGACGCTGGATGATCTGATCGCGGAACGAAAGCCCCAGGATTATTTTCCCTATGAAGACACGCTGACAGCCAAGATCCAGGGCAAACTTATGCAGTATTATGACCTGATGAGTGAGGGCCGCAGACAGAGCAGGCAGGATAAGCAAATCATTCAGGAGCTGGTGTCGGACATCTCCCATCAGGTCAAGACGCCGATGGCCAATCTGCAGATGTTCATGGGGATTCTGCAGTCCCATGATTTAAGTGCCGGGAAGCGCAGGGAGTTCATGGACACGATGTCCGGTCAGATCAACAAGCTGGACTTTCTGCTGCAGTCGCTGATCAAGATGTCGCGGTTGGAGACAGGAACGTTTGCCCTGCATATAGAGCGCACAAGCCTGTATGACACGATCGCGCAGGCGCTGAATGCGGTCTGGGCCAGGGCAGAGGTGAAGCAGATTCAGCTGTCGGTGGAATGCGACAACAGCATCACGGCCAGGCATGATGCCAGGTGGACGGCGGAGGCGCTGGGCAATGTTCTGGACAACGCGGTCAAGTACACGCCGGCAGGCGGCAGTATCAGGATCAGCGTCCGTCCATGGCAGTTCTATACCCGTGTGGATATTACGGATACCGGTATGGGCATTCCGGAAGAGCAGTGCAATCAGGTGTTCAAGCGATTCTGGCGCAGCGAGGCCGCAGCGGCGCAGGAGGGGGTCGGACTGGGGCTGTATCTGGCGCAGGAGATCATTACCAGGCAGAGAGGATATATCAGCGTAAAGTCCGTAGCAGGTGAGGGAACCACGTTTTCGGTATATCTGCTGACGTGATCTTCGCATTGGAAACTTACCTGATCATTGTTAACATAGCTGCAATGTCTTCGGTTGCCATGGTTACTTTTGACTTTTCGATCAGGATATTTCCTCCGGTCATGATATAGGACGGCATTACCCGTATCCCCTTGTAGTAGATTTCGCTGTTTCGCAGCTTATAGGTGGAAACGGCGGGAATGGCATTTTTCCCGGTTGCCTTTTTGGCGATCAGGTTAAAGGCTTTCCTGGCGACGTCGCCCATCAGCATGATCACCTTTATATTGGGGAACAAAGAAAGTTCTGCTTCCAGATAAGGCAGACTTTTATCAATACTGCTTCTGTCAATGGCATATTCTGTCTTCGGTGTTTTAACGGCATTTGTGATATAGATCCCCATCTGCAATATGTCCTGCATAGAAGTAACCTCGGCTCCGGCCCCCTGGAAAAGGGGAATCGTTGTCTTCAGATAATCGGCTTCAGGGATTCCATAGAAATCCTGTAAAGGGTCAGCGGGGACCACTTCATTTATCATAAACGCTTTGATCGTAAGCGGGTCAAGATCAATGTTGTTCAGATGCATATTGCCTGCTGGGCCGACTTTCGTTTCAAGTTCTTTTTTGATGTTCATATTTGATTGCTCCTTTATGATAATTTGCGACAGATTCGTGTCCGGCAGATGATACGAAATGCAGGACAGTCTGCTTTTCCTTAATGTATCGTGTTCATGATTTGAGTATACCATAATAACCATGACAATGTCTGTCAGGATTTTTCGCCGTATTTCTTTCAAAAGTCATATGTCAGCTGTTGCAGGTCGGAAGCAGTCAGTACAGAGCAAAGGGAAATTGAGGGAATTTTATTGGAATTATATGCGGTTTATAGTAAAATAACAGTATTCACAAACTCGTTTAATGCGATGTCTCAACATAGTTGAGACAAAAGCAGCGCAGAAATGGAGAAAATCATGAAAAATTATACACAGGTTTATGTAAAAAACAGTATTGAAGCAGCAGAATTGTATTGTAAAGCTTTTGGGGCTGAAATAACGAGAGAGTTTATGAATGAAACGAATACAGCGTATGAACACTGTGAACTGTCTGTGAATGGAGAGGGATTTCTAGCGTTGGCGGAAGCGTCAAATCCTTGTGATATTGAGGTAGTACACAGGAACAAATGGGAAACTATGACATTTAATGTATTTGAAATGGGCAGCGAAGACGCCGTTCGAAATGCATTTCGCATTTTGAGTGATGGTGGAGTGATCATTGAGTCAATCCATGAACTTCCATGGAGTAAATGCTGTGCGACTATTATTGACAAATATGGTGTTTGCTGGTGGATTTCAATCTGACAACTTTACAGTGCTGCGGATCATTATTTTCGCAGCGGTGTTCGGGAAGCTGATCGTGGACGGTATTGCGGCCGGCGGTGTCAGGGCGTAACGGGAAGCACATCTGGCAGACAGATGGAGGAAGGAGGAGTTTGTATGTTTCAAAGTTTTATGGGTGGCCTGGGAGCACTGCCTCTGGCCAGACACGGAAAGAGCAGATCGATCAACTGTGAGAATCCTCACGGGGAGAAGGGAAAGGGCGGCATGGCCGCAAGCAGCCTGGGGCCGTCAAGGAAGGGGGCGCCCTGTATTCAGGGGCTGGCGCCCGGGAGTGTGACGACGCTGGCGCAGATCGAGGGGGCCGGCATCATCCAGCATATCTGGATGACGGTGACGGACAGAACGGACAAAGATTACTATGTGCTGCGGGATCTGGTGCTGCGGATGTATTGGGATGATGAGGAGACACCTTCTGTGGAAACGCCACTGGGAGACTTTTTCTGCTGTGGTTTCGGGCGGGGATGCATCGTCAATTCCATGCCGATCGTGGTGAATCCGGCCCGCGGCATGAACTGCTATTTTCCCATGCCTTTTCATAAAGGGGCGAGGATCACGCTGGAAAACCAGCATGAGGTTGAGGTGCCGGCTTTTTTCTATCAGGTGGATTACCTGTTGACGGATGAGCTGCCGGAGGATATCTGCTATTTCCATGCCCAGTGGAGAAGGGAGCGGCTTACGGAGAAGCAGAGGGACTATACGATCCTCGATCAGGTCAGGGGCAGAGGCCATTATGTGGGAACTTATATGGCACTGACGGCGCTGGAGCGTTACTGGTGGGGAGAAGGGGAGATCAAATTCTACCTGGACGGGGACGACCGGTATCCTACCATCTGCGGGACGGGGACGGAGGACTATTTCGGCGGAGCCTGGAGTTTTGCCGGTCAGTGCGACGGCAGAACGGTGGAGAATACCTACTGTACGCCGTTTATGGGATACCCGTATTATTCCCATCATGATCTGAGTGTACATAATTTCTATCACAATGACGATACACTGCCCCAGAGGGGGTTCTATCGCTGGCATATTATGGATCCGGTGCTGTTCGAGGAGGACCTGCGGGTGACGATCCAGCAGATCGGTACCTGCCATAAGGGGAATTTCGAGCGGCAGGACGATGTGGCGTCGGTGGCGTATTGGTATCAGTCGGAGCCGCACCATCCATTTGCTCCTTTGATGAAAAAGGAGGACAGATGGCCGCGTTAGGACGGGGCGGCAGGCGGCTTTGTCAGGAGCAGAAAGGATGGAGCATGAAGAAACATGAACAAAAGAAGTAGAAAGGGTTATTTTAATCATTGGTTTATCGTAGGCGGCGTGCTGGGCAGCAGCACCCTTATGATTCTGTTTTTGTGCAATACGGCGGGGATGTTCGTATCGCCTGTCATGGAGCAGTTCGGGTGGTCGAGGACACAGGCCACCTTTTATCTGACGCTGTTTAACTGGATCGCGGCGGCAATGCAGCCGCTTGTGGGCAGAATTTATGAGAAGTATGATATGCGCCTGATCCTGTCGGTGGTGGTCGCTGTTTTCTGCGGGGCGTATATCTGGAGCGGCACGTTCACGCATATATGGCAGTGGAATCTGTTCGGCGTGATCTATGGCGTGATGGCGGGTTTCTTTATGTATCTGCCGGGACCGGTGCTGTTCAACAGATGGTTTGTGCAAAAGATGTCTTTTGCCATGTCCATAGGCGGCATTGTGTCCGGTATCATCGGTTTTTTCCTGAATACAATGCTTGTCATGCAGATCAAGAATGCGGGCTGGGGAAAGGCGCGTATGGAACTGGGCGTGATCGCGTTTGCGGTATGTTTTGTGCTGACGGTGTTCGGGGTGAGAAATTCTCCGGAACAGATGGGGATGGAACCTTACGGAGACGGGGAGAAGCCGGAAGCCGGTACGCGGGAAGAAGAGGAAAGCGGGTTTGAATATGCGCAGGTATGGCGCAGCCCGGCTTTCTATGTGACGCTGTGCTATGGATTCATGGTCATTCTGTTGACGAGTTTTGCGCAGCAGATCTACAGCTATGCGGACGCTATGCCCATCGGTATGGAGAGTGCGGCAAAGGCCTTTTCCATTATGTCGGTGGCGATGCTTATTCTGAATCCTGCCATTGGATGGATGTATGACCGGTTTGGCGGGATCAAGGGCAATCTGGTCATCTGCCTGTTCTGTGCGTTGGGTACTTTTCTGCTGGTGCTGTGCGGCGGAAGCAGCAAGCCTCTTTTTTACATGGGAGTGGCCTGTTATAACCTGGTCATGTCGTCCATGACGCTGGGGATATGGGCGCTTGTGAAGTATGTGTTCGGCGCGAGGGCTTATGCGCAGATTCTGTCCAAAGTGTCGCTTGTGCTCCTGGTATCCGGCGGAGTGGCCAATATCCTGTATGCGCAGCTGTACGATATAACCGGAACCTATACCACCTTTCCGATCACGGCTTTTCTCTTAAGTGTGGCGGCGGTGGTAATGGTTCCGATGATCGCTGTTCTGGCAAACAGATCGAAAAAGAAAATGTAAAAAACTTTCTATGCCTTTTTCTGTGCGGCCATCCATTCCAGGATCGTGACGGGATTACCGTCGATGGTCACGGGGGATCCGTCATAGTCCAGCGTACATTCATTGTTCAGCATGGGAACCCAGGACCAGTGGCCTGTGTATTCAAAGGGTGCACCGGCTTCCGTAGTATACAGACCGGTGGAATCGAGCACCTTGTCCCAGAAGGTGAAGTGTACGTTGGTATTGCCTGCCTCGACAAGACGCTCATAAGTGGGAATGACGAATTGAGACGGCCTTACTGTGGTGTCTGTTTTGGCGTGGGTGAACCAGATCGGCAGATGGACGATGCTCTGGATATCCTCGTCAGTGATCACGGCATCCGGCAGAGCTTCACAGATCGGGAAGGCGGCAGCGAAGCGGTCAGGCGTATGCAGGATCATCTTCATGGTCATAAAGCCGCCGTTGGAACAGCCGCCGATATAGATCCGGTCCTGATCGACAGCCGGATGGGTTTCCACAAAGTCCGTGATCAGTTTGTCAAGTGCGTCTATATAAATGGAGTCACCGGAGAGGGAGATCTGGCCGCTGCCGTTATCCATCCAATAAGTAGGCGACTGGGGAGCCAGCAGGAATGCGCCGCCGAAATACTGCTGCATTTCAGGGGTGATCAGGTTGACTACTTTGTTGCCGGTGGCGGCGATTACAGGTTCCGAACCGCCTTCTCCGGCGCCGTGCAGCCAGATGATCAGCGGATATTTCTGTTCGTCGGCAGTTTCCGGTTCATAATAGACATAGGAAAGCGGTGTATCGGGATGGTCAAAAGAACCTGTCTTGAGCAGATCTGCGTAAAGCGTCCGGTTTCCGTCATTCTGGTTAAAGACCATATCTTCCAGCGTGCCGGCGTCTGTCTGGATCGGCTCTTTCTGGGTGATGACGCAGTCCACATCGACGGATACGTTAAAGTGTCCGTCATAGCACATGGTAGAACCGACTCCCTGCATGGGGTGGCAGTACATTTCCAGCGTCACACAGGTGCCGGACTGCGCGGGATTGCCGTCCGCATCGGACAGGTACAGGTTGGTGACGGTACGGGTGCCGTTCAGGTAATCTTCTGGTTTGGCGCCCATGAACTGGGGCCACTCGAAATCTTCCCCCTGGGTGGAAGTGCGGGTGACTTCCACTTCAAACTGGGAAGGGGACAGCGATGCGCCGGCCAGTTCACATTCGGTGTCCAGAATGATCTTCGTGATGTTCGGGCCGAAATCGAGCACTTCGGTGATGGTAGAATAATGTCTGCCAGGCGCTGTGCTTTTGGCGGTTTCATCTTCTGTGGCCGCCGTTTCTTTGTCATCTTCGAGAGCGGCCGCATTTTCAGAAGCTGTATCGTCTTCAGGAGCTGTCTCGTTCTCAGAAGCTGCGCCGCCATCAGGACCCGCATCTTCCCCGGCGGCTGCACCATCCGCAGATACTGCCGCATTCTCGCCGCCTGTTCCGTTACCGCAGGCACAAAGGGCAAGCGCCATAACGGAAACCAATGATGTTACCAGGAATTTTTTCTTCATTTTCTCCTCCATGCTGAATCAGTTTTCTGCAAAGGCTGCAAGCCAAATTTGAAATTTGGCTCTGCAATCTTTCCGGTATTCTGTATAAAGTATTTTTAGTCATTGTACTAAAGAAGAAGGAAGAAAAAAAGTGATTTATTGACCAGTTTACCCTGGAGTACTGACATGTTCACATTTCGTCAGGTGACTTGCCTGAATTTCCATCTGCCGCGCCTGCCTCACGCAACGATGCCGCCGCATTGCCTCGTTCAGTCGCCTTGCAGGCTGAAAATGAACATGTCAGTACACTAGAGTTCTTTCATCATGCGTGTGGACATCAGGCAGGTTTCTCCGTTGATAAAATGGATGATCCGGTTTTTGGTGTCTACTTCTTTTATGTTCTTTTTGTTGACCAGAAAGGACCGGTGGCAGCGCACAAAATCATCGCCGAATGCCTTGAGCAGATCCTTTATGGTGCTGAAAAATTCAATTTGCCGATCCTTCGCATGGAGAATGACTTTATGGATATTGCTGGAAGTCTCAAAGAATAGAATATCATCATAATCTATGCTGATTTTTCGGCCGCCGGTTTCGATCGTATAGACTTTGTGTGTTCTGCCAGTCTGCAGGGCATAGCGTTCCATTGCATTAAGCAGGCATTGCCTGATCTTTACTTTCGCTTCGGCAGGTGTGTCTTTCAGTACAAAGTCCATTGCTTCCACCTGGTACTGGAATGTCATATAGCTTAGTTCGGAATGTGCGGTTATGAAGACGATGAAACCACGGGGATCATATAACCTGATCAGTTGTGCCAGCTGCATACCGTTTATGTCGCTGCCCAGGTCGATATCAAGGAAATAAATGCCTGTGTTCTGGCTGTTCCTGATCTTTTCCAGCAGTACATAAGGATCGCCTGTATTTAGAACAAGCTGCATATCCAGCTCTTCTATCAGAATGGTATTTTGAATGGTCTGTACGATAGTCTGCCGCTGCACGGCATTGTCCTCACACACAAAAATATCCAGCATATGATGTCATTCCTTTCTGTCAGTAAGTTCCAGATGCTGCGTGAAACGGCCGTTTAGCATGGAGGTTTCCAGCAGCGCGTTGTCATAGGAACTGATGATCTTCCGGGCATTGGAAAGTCCGATTCCCTGATGTCCGGTCTTTGTGGTAAAACCTTTTTGCTTTAATTTATGTAATACTGCGCCCTGATCCTGAAAGCTGTTGGAGATGGTGATGGATACGCCGGCCTCGTGCCGAATGATATTTAAGCCTGCCTGCGGCTGTTCTGCCAAAGGTGCGGCTTCGATCGCGTTGTCCAGAAAAATCCCCAGTATGCGGGCGAGGTCTACGGTGTTCATCGGAAAGTTGTCCACCCGGCAGGGAATGTCGATCGTGACATCAATTCCTGACTCATGGGCGTAGATCATTTTTGCAGAGAGCAGGCTTTTGATCTCCAATACATCAATATTACCGAGTTGATTCAGTTTGTAATCCCCCTGGTCGATCAGAGCCTTTGTGGGGAAGATCTTTGTTTCAAAATATTGCGCAAGTTCGTCTATGTCACGGTTTGCAATATAGCCGGACAGGGAGAGTAAAATATTGATATAGTCGTGCTTAAAGGAGCGCAGGCCGTTATACATGGCTTCCAGGTTGTGTGTGTAATCCTGTAAGTCCTGCATGGCCTTCTGCTTCGCCTCTGTCTGCATTTTTTCCTGATAGGAGCAGTGTACGGCCAGAAGCAGAAAGAGCATAACGAATAGATACCCTGAAATATGCAGGACATTATTGTATATCATTTTGCCGACAGAGCCGTTTTGCCCCGGGATCAGATCGTCGAACAGATAGATGGTGATAAGGAGCAGCAATCCGGCGTCGATCAGATACCAGGTCTGTGGAAGGCGTAAAACACTTTTTCCAGAAAGCAGCAGTTTCCTGAGCTGCCTGCCGCAAAAAAGCGTCGCCCAGTAAAACAGCAGAATATGAATCATATGGACAATGGAAGAAACATACGGCTGCTCGATGAAAGATGTGGGAATCAGCATATGCAGAAAGCCTGACACCAGGTTATCCGTCACGAGTGCAAGCACAAACCCGATCATACCCATACAGACATTTTGGGCGGCGGTATCCCGGCAGAAAACCAGCCCGTAAATACAAATGACCGCCGGAATACCGAACAGGCCGTAGGGTATACAGGACAGGAACTTTATGGGCATTCCGGCAAGCAGCAGCGACAGATAAAGAACGATAAAGGCTTTGAGGCCCATACGCCCGGGCCATACATTGCGAACAGCAAGGGAAAGCTGAAAAAAAGACAATAACATTTCATTGGATTCCTTCTTTTGGTATTTACACGCCTAATTATACTTTATATCATTCTTTACAGCAAGCCTCGTTCGACGAAAATGAAGAATAAGTGCGTATGCAGGAAAGGAAAAAATGCACTTATGCAGGAATGGCGGCGTTTTATGACTGTTTTGGAAGAACTGCCGTTTTCCCTGTTATACTGTTTGACAGAAAATAAATTTATTCAGAAAGGAAACAGAAAGTTATGAAGCATTTTTTAAAAGGAGCTGCCGCGGTGGCGATCGTACTGTTTGTCGTGATTTTGATCCACATTATTTTCAATGTGATGGGTATTGACCTGAACAAATACATCAATAATGTTGTGGAAATTCTGCTGGCATCAAGTTTTGCTACGATGATTTATCAGGCATTGATCAGGAAAGAGAAGGATGAATAAATTCTCTGATGAGCAACTTATTCATCCAGGAATTTGTGCTGAAGCGTCACAAATTCTGTTGATCACAGAGCAGAATCTGAAATTCTGCTCGCGTTCTCAGCGCAAAGCGCTTCGGAATGGAGGAAAGGATGAATAAATTCTCTGATGAGCAATTTATGATCGCGACCATGAGCATGGCAGTGGAGGCTGATAAGAGTCCCCGCTGTCATGCTGTTTTAAGCAGGCTAAAGATTATTTTCGCGATACAGCTGCTCTCTGTATTTCGGATTGGAAAGAGCAAGCTGCATATCCTCGGTCCTGCCGGCATGCAAAAGAGCCTGTATTAATTGGGACAGTCGTTGTTCACCTGCTTTTCTTCCCTCTTCCAGGCCGATCTTATGCCATTCTTCCCGTTCACTCTTCATATGTTTTTCTTCATTGTATTCAAAGATACTCACAGCGATCGCCTCCGCACGATTCCTGGACAGAAACTCCGCAGGAATACCGTTGTCGATACAGTGTGTGACTGCACATTCTACGGCATCTGCTTTTTGTCAGCATACCACAGGATTAACGGAATTGTAAATAAATTCTTTATTAAAATCTTGAAACCTGTCCTGGCAAAGTATTTCTGTAAATTTCCTGAAAGGAAGTTCCAGGTATACCTTTGGCTATTTTGTGATAAGACAAAAAATGACAAAACAGAGTGAGAAAATGAAAGATGGATCCAAAACTATACTATAATGGGAGAGTTTTGTCCGGGCGGATTTCGTAATTGAAATTGCACATGGGAGGGGATATTTGCTATACTGTAATACGGTAGAAAAGCTCCGGGCTGTTTCCTGCCCTGTCATGGTGCTGTCTGTTCATGGCAACAGCAACGCAGAGGAAGAACAGCAGGAAACTGAGGGAGACGACAGGAAGGCTTCGGAATGGAAAAAATACGGAAGAAGCGGCAAAGAGATACTTTTACGATAACAAAGAAATAACAAAGAAAAAGGAAGAGAGTAATGGACATCCTAAACAGCATAACGATACGTCATGTAAAGAAATATTACGGCAGCGGCAGCAGTCAGGTCAAGGCACTGGATGGTGTGGATCTGTCGGTTGCGCAGGGGGAGTTCGTCGCCATTGTGGGAGCGTCGGGCAGCGGTAAGACGACGCTTCTAAATATGATGGGAGGTCTGGATGCGCCTACGGAGGGCGAGGTGATCGTGGACGGTGTGAATCTGGGCGGTCTGCGGGAGGAACAGCGGGCGGTTTTTCGCCGGAAGAAGGTAGGTTTTATTTTCCAGAATTATAATCTGGTCCCCACGCTCACCGTGGAGGAGAATATCCTGTTTCCGCTGGATCTGGACGGTTCTGCGCCTGATTTTAAGTTTCTGGAGGAGATGACGGAGCTTCTGGGGCTTAGAGATAAGCTGCAGGTCTATCCGGGGGCGCTGTCCGGGGGACAGCAGCAGCGGGCTGCTATTGCACGGGCGCTGATGGCGAAGCCTGCCATTATTCTGGCGGATGAACCTACGGGCAATCTGGATTCGCAGAACGGGCAGAATGTGGCGGGGCTTTTGAAGATGACGGCGCAGCTCACCCACCGGACACTGGTGCTTGTCACGCACAATCTGGAGCTGGCGCAGCTTGCGGACCGGGTGGTGCAGATGAAGGACGGACGGATCGTAAGTCAGTAAGGCGGCTTCGATGGACTGGATAAAGCAGATAAGAGGGGAAGACAGGCGCAAAAGCAGCGCAGAAATGGAGTAAATCATGCTGCAGAATAATAATCTGAAAATCTGCCGCAGGCTGGTGTGGCGGGATATCAAATTTCATAAGGGACGGAGCATTTTTCTGGTGACGGCGGTGGCGCTGGTGTGCATGCTGTACACCTTTTCCTTTTCGCTGGGCGGGATGATCCGGGACGGTTATCTGTATACTTACAGGATGATGTATGGCTCCAACAGCCATATTCTGTTCTTTGATATGAGTAAAGCGCAGGCCCAGACGTTGTGTAAGCTGAGCGGGATCCGGGAGGCGGTTACGCTGTCGGCAGTGGGGACGCTCAGTGACGATATGATGGAATACCGCAGTGTGAAGCTGGCGGCGGTGTCAGAAGGGTGGGCGAAGGCCACGGAATCGGTGCCGTTTGTGGGGCGGATGCCGGAACAGAAGTGGGAGATTGCGCTGGATGAGCTTACCATGAATTCGCTGGCCATTCCTCATGAGATCGGGACGGAGGTGGTGCTTCGCTGGAAGCCGGCGGACGGCGGGGCAGAGCGGACAGACCGGTTTCGTCTGTGCGGATGGTGGGAAAGTCTGATGGGGCAGACGGAAACCTGTGCGTGGATCACGGAGGAGACGGCGCAGGCGCTGTGTCCCGATGCGCCTGCGCGGACAGCGCTTGGCGTGACGCTGTACCGGCCGGGAAATCTGGAGGAACAGGCACAGGATATGCTTGATCGTGTGGGACTGCAGACGGTCTCCTATACGACCAATCTGGCCTATAACGAGACCAAACGGGAATTCGCGGACAGTGAGGCGATGGGTTTTTACCAGATGAATCTGATCGTGGTACTGTGCGGTGTGTTGATGATCTACAATATCGTGCGTATTTCTGCGGGACAGAATATCCGTTTCTATGGAAGAGTCAAAAGTCTGGGTATGTCGCCGCGGCAGATCCGGGTGCTGGCCGTGGAACAGGCGGCCTTTTATTTTGTGTCCGCGGTAGTGCCGGGGTGGGGGCTGGGCCTTTTGCTGTATGTGGCAGTGGCTCCCTATGTGGTGATCGGGGTAGAGCAAAACCCGGCGATCCAGTTTTTCCGCATCTGGCCTCTGGCGGCGGGGGCGTTTTTTACCTGGTTGACTACGCTGGCAGCCTGTGTGCTGCCGCTTCGGCGGGTGCGGATGTGCAGCCCTGCTTCGGCGATGCGGTTTGTGGAAGGCAGGCCGGGAAAGAAGGACTACAGGGGGAGAAGGCGCCGCACCACCGTCTGGCGGATGGCGGTTTCCGGCCTGACACGGCAGAAAGGGCAGTCGCTGCTGACAGTCTTTTCGCTGCTGTTGTCCTTATGTATCCTGTGCGGTATCTGGACGCAGCAGGCCAGCTATGATGAGGATAAGTATGTGGACGGGCTGTCCCTGAGCGATTACCGGCTGGAGGACGCATCTGCCACATCGACTCTGCAGCGTTACAATCCCGCAAGCCGGAGCATTACGGCACAACTTCTGCAGGCACTCACGGAGCATCCTGCCGTGACGGATCTGGGGACGGTGAGTTCCGTGGAGGTGCCTCTGTATGCGGATGAAGCGATGCGTGCACCGATCGTGGATTCGTTTGAGAAAGAGGATGAAAACGGCGTGCCGGGGAAGGCGGTCATGGCGGGGAATCCGGACTGGATGGCCGGTTACGAGAAGCTGCGGGAGAGCGGGGAATATATCGGCGTCGTGATGGGGGTGGAAGGACTGATGCTGGACAATGCGATGGCGCAGGGCATTATCATGGAAGGGACATTTGTACCGGAGAAATTTGCCACGGGTGACTATGTCCTTGCCGCGGGTGCGGATTCCCCCGATATCAGGACGACGCCGCCTGTGGGAAGCAAGGTAGAGCTGGGCGGCAGGGAGTTTGAGATCATGGCGGCGCTTCCTTACGAGAGCACAATGGTTTCCGGAGCGGACAGTAGACAGGCGCAGTTTAATGTGACCTATTATATGCCGATGGAGACATTCGATACCCTTTTCCCGGGACATGGCATCCGCAATGTGGCGGTGGATATCGACCGTGAACAGCAGGCGGCATTCGAGGCGTTTCTGGAGCAGCTGCTGGAGGGGACGGGAGTCACGGTGACATCCTTTACCACCTATCAGTGGAATTTTCATAATGCTGTCTTTCACCGGTATATGATCCCGTTTTTTGTGGGGAGCGTGATGCTGATGATCGGTATCCTGAATTTCTGTAACGCTCTTGTGAGCAGGATGCTGGTGCGCAGAAAAGAGTTTGCAGTCTACGAGAGTCTGGGCATGACCGGCAGACAGCTTCGCAACATGCTGCTGTGGGAGGGGCTGCTCTACTATGGGATAATGCTGTTGATCCTTTTGCCCGTCACGGCGGCGGTCACATGGATCTGGGGCCGGTGGTGGCTGGCCAACACCAATACATGGTGCATCACATGGCGGTTTTCGCTGCTGCCGCTCTGGCTGGTGCTGCCGGTTCTGTTTGCGGCGGCGGTGGCAGTTCCGCTTTGCTGCCTGAAAATGCTGCGGCAGGAAAGCGTTACATTGAGGCTGCGGGTGGTGGATTGATTCCCACTGGCAACGAGCCGAGTGGCTGCCAGCAGACATTTGGCGGCTGAGTGTACCAGTGACGATTGTTACAAATGTTACAAAACTGTACCATTTCTGTACCTGAGCTGTAACTTTAGACTGCTACAATTCTCTTAACGAAACAGTTCATAGGGCCATCGGCATATGGACGGGATCTGACAAGGAGGATTACAACATGGAAGCAATCGTAAAGGCAGCAGGATTAAAAAAATATTATGGAAAAGGCGAAGCGTTGGTGAAGGCACTGGATGGTGTGGATCTGGAGATTGAGCGGGGGAAGTTTACCGCCATCATCGGAACAAGCGGCAGTGGGAAATCAACGCTTCTTAATATGCTGGGCGGGCTGGATGTGCCGAGCGAAGGGAGTGTGAAGATCGGGAAGCAGGAGCTGTCGAAGCTGACCAGCGAACAGGCGACGATCTTCCGCCGCAAACAGATCGGCTTTATTTTTCAGAATTACAATCTGATACCGGTGCTGACGGTCTGGGAAAATATCATCTTCCCGATCACCCTGGACGGTCGGAAACCGGATCAGAAATTTATCATGGAGATTGTGCAGCTTCTGGGGCTGGAGAGCAAGCTGGACAGTCTGCCGAACAACCTTTCCGGCGGACAGCAGCAGAGGGTGGCCATCGCCCGGGCGCTTGCCTCCAAGCCGTCTATCATCCTGGCAGACGAACCTACGGGGAATCTGGATTCCAGAACGAGCGACGACGTGATCGGCCTGTTGAAAGTGACCAGTGAGCAGTTCCGTCAGACCATCGTGATGATCACCCACAATCCGGACATTGCGGTGCAGGCGGACAGAGTGATCCGGATCGAGGATGGGAAGATCGTGACAGGGAAGGAGGAGGCGAGATGAATTTCAGACCGATTTCCGTTTTGAACAGGAGAACTTTCCGGCAGAACAAAGGGCGCAATCTGGTGGCGGTGCTGGCCATCGTTCTGACGACGCTGATGTTTACCACGCTCTTTGTGCTGAGTCAGAGCATGAGCAGGAATATAATCGAGATGACTTTCCGGCAGACGGGATATGATGGGCAGGCTTCTTTTAAGAGCATTACCGAGGAGCAGGCAGCGAAGATCGCGGCTCATCCCGATGTAGCCGAGACAGGCTACAGTATGGTTGTAGGGATTGGACAGGGAAAAGAGCTGTCGGGGCGGCAGGTGGAGATACGTTTTGCGGATGAGAGCTATGCGGAACATTCTTTTGCAAAGCCCGTTACGGGCAGAATGCCGCAGGCGGCGGACGAGATCGGGCTGGATAATATCGTGCTGGATAAGCTTGGCATCCCCCATGAGCTGGGGCAGCGGGTGACGCTGGAGTGGATTGCGGATTTTCAGGAAGAAGAGAACAGAGTGTCGGAATTTACGCTGTGCGGATTCTGGGAAGGAAACGAATCTTCCTATGCGAGTATGGCCTGGGTGAGCAGGGAGTTTGCGGAGGATGTGACGGCGCAGCTGGATGCGGCAGAGGCAGAACAGGCGGGAACGGTGGCGCCCGAACAGGCAGAGGCAGAACAGGCAGGAACAGCGGCACTGGAAAAGGCAGAAGCAGAACAGGCGGGAACAGTGGCGCCCGAAAAGGCAGAAGCAGAACAGACAGGAACAGCGGCACCGGAAAAGGCAGAGGCAGAACAGGCGGGAACAGCGGCGCCCGAAAAGGCAGAAGCAGAACAGGCGGGAACAGCGACGACGGAAGAAGAAGTGCCGGAACAGGTGTCAAGCAGCAGGATTGCCGGCATCTGCATGGGGCAGGTAAATTTGTACAGTGACAGAGAGATTGAGAAGACCATGGACCGGATTCTGGAGGATACCGGATTGACGGAGCTGGAATACGGCGTGAATCTGGCCTATGATCCGGATATGAACCGTATGGCGGCGCAGGAGAGCCTGCCCATGTATCTGGGAATGATCCTGGTGTTTGTGGCCGGTTACCTGATCATTTATAATATTTTCCAGATTTCGGTGACCACGGATATCCAGTTCTACGGCAAGTTAAAAACGCTGGGCATGACGGCCAGACAGTTGAAGAGGCTGATTTATGGGCAGGCCGGGAGGCTGTGCCTTCTGGGGATTCCGGTCGGCATGGTTCTGGGGTATCTGCTGGGAATGGTGCTGGTGCCTGTCTGGATTCAGATGGAGGACGCCCGGGTATCAGTAAGCCCGCTGATCTTTATCGGTTCGGCGGCGTTTGCGGGTATGACCGTGCTGATCTCCTGTATGCGTCCGGCCAGAATGGCGGGGAAGGTTTCTCCTATGGAAGCGCTTCGGTATAATGACGTACAGCGGGGCGGACGCTCTGTAAAAAGGCGCAGCGGCAGCGCCGGTCTGCCTGCTCTGGCATGGTCCAATCTGGGCCGCAACAGAAAGCGTATCGTGACGGTCATCTGTTCTCTGACGCTGGGGCTGACACTGATGAGTGCCTTCTATGCCAGGAATGCCGCTTTTGATATGGAAAAATATCTGGAAGAATTGATGTTGAGTGATTTCCAGATGGATCAGGCCACCAGTGAAGAGTACATGAAGGGATACGACCCTTACGGTGATACCCTGCATCCGGAGCTGATCGCGCAGGTGGAGGCGTTGGAAGGACTGGAGGGCATCGGTTACGAATACAGTCATGAGACAGAGATCGCGCTGAGTGAGCAGACCATAGCGAACATGCAGGCTTTCTATACGGACGATGTGCTGGCTGATTGGGCGTCCTATGATCCTGTGGGACCGCAGTCCATACAGGAAGCTGTGGATGAGAAAAGTGCAGGGGCGGTGGTCTACGGTCTGGACGGCATTGTGCTGGATGCCTACACCGCAGAGGCGCATGTACTTGCCGGAAGCTATGATGCGGAGCAGTTTGCTACAGGAAAATATGCGATCGCTGCCGGCCTTGCCATGACGAGGGAAGAGGGACAGACGCTGCCTACGGTCTCGGTGGGAGATACCGTGGAGATTGAGGGCCAGGAATATACCATCATGGCGGTGCTCGACGAATTCTCGGTCGTTACGGAAGGGGCAAAAGAGGGAGGCGCAGAAAATAAGGACCGGCATTATCTGGAATTTATCGTGCCTATGGAAACTTTCCGGGCACGCTGGCCCCAGAATACACCGCGAAAAATATTCTTCGACGTGGAGGATGCGCATCTGGATGCTGCCCAGGAAATGCTGGACCGCTACAGTGCAGAGTCGGGAGAGAACATCCCGCTTACCACCCGGGCTTCCAAGGCCGCGCAGTATCGCCGTGAGACAAGGTCCAGTGCGGTGATGGGCAATGTGGTGAGCATCGTGATTGCTCTGGTAGGTGTGCTGAACTTTATCAATTCCATGGTCACTTCCATTGTGTCCAGAAGAAAAGAGTTTGCCATGATGCAGAGCGTGGGCATGACGAAGCCGCAATTATGTAAACTGCTCGTCTGGGAGGGAATGGATTATGCATGGATCACGCTGCTGTGTACCTATGTGATCAGTTCCCTAGTGGTGGGGATCGGTGTGCGGGCCATGGTGGAGGGCGGCTTTACGACCTTCCGGTTTACGCTTTTGCCGCTGGTGATCTGTACGCCGCTGCTGCTTCTGTTTGCCGTGCTTGTTCCTTATCTGTGCTTCCACAATCTGGAGAAGGACAGTCTGGTGGAGCGGCTGCGGTCTACGGACTGACAGGCCGTGTGAATCCGCTGTGGCAGCATGATACTGTTGTTACAGTTTATGGCCTGATGTCAGTTAGTTAAGACAGACGCATCCTGCTAACTAACTGACATTGGTTCACGGTTCAACCGGCCGCAGACTTGTTGAAAAAACGCTGTTTTCTTTACATCCCCGATAGATAATGATAGAATGAAATCGTATCAGGAAATCATATCTATGGAGAGGTAAGAATGCAGCGTTATTTCAATACGGAGGGACGGTGCCGGCGATCTGTGAGTTTCTGGACGAAGAAATTGGAAATTGTGGAAGCAGTAGTGTAGCTGCAGCAGATTAGGGATGGGTGATTTTTATGGAACGATTTATGAGCAGATTTAAGAAAAATATACAGCGGACGGGAGAAGCGCTGGAGAGCGTGATGGCAGTTATCGTGCTGTTCGGCATTCTGCTGTCCGTCTATAGTCTGTTGAAGGATTTCGAGATCTTTCATTCGCTGGCGGTGGACACTTCGGAGTTCAAGCCTTTTCTGGAGGACGTCTTTGTGATTGTCATTGGTATAGAGTTTCTGCAGATGCTGTGCCGGCCGAATTCCGACAATGTCATGGAAGTGCTGATCTTCCTTGTGGCAAGGCATATGATCCTGGGCGATACGACGCCGGTGGATGATTTCGTGTCGGTCATCAGCGTGGGTATTCTGTGCGCACTGCGCAGATATCTGCATGTGACGCGGAAGAAGGAGGAAGCAGAGCAGGAAAACGGAGTGGACGGAGTCTGACGGTATGTTGAACTGTCATAGTGATGAGGGCTGGAAGGCATGGTATTGACAGCGGACGCAGTTGTCAAAAGCAGGAGGGGCTGGCATGGGAATTTATCTGAATCCGGATAATGAGGGGTTTCAGGAATCACTCCGGTCAAAAATATATGTGGACAAGACTGGATTGATCTCATATACCAATGAACTCGTTAATACAGCGCAGAAATTTATTTGTGTCAGCAGACCGCGGCGATTTGGTAAATCAATGGCGTTAAGGATGTTAGCGGCATATTATAGCTGCGGCTGCGACTCGAAGCGATTATTTCGCGGATGCAGAATTGAGAGAGAAGAGAGCTTTCAGGAACACCTGAACAGATATGACGTTATTTTTCTGAATATGCAGCAGTTTCTGATTGAGTCGAGGGGGCACAGGGTGACAGAATGTCTGGAGGAGGAAGTGCTCGGCGAACTGCAGGAAGAGTATGGAGATGTGATAAACAGGCAGGAAATCGGTCTTGCCGCTGCACTTCGCAGAATCTATGCAAAGACGAAGAAAAAATTTGTATTTCTGATCGACGAGTGGGACTGCGTGATGCGTGAAAGGCAGGCGTCAGAGGGGTTACAGAAACAGTATCTGGATTTTTTGAGAAACCTTTTGAAGGATCAGCCTTATGTGGCGCTTGCTTATATGACGGGGATCCTGCCGGTGAAGAAATACGGGGAGCATTCGGCGCTCAACATGTTCTGGGAGTATTCGATGACAGACCAGAAGGTGTTGGAGGAGTATACCGGATTCACGGAAGATGAGGTAAAAGCATTGTGCGGCCGGTTTCAAATGGATTTCGACGAGACCAGCAGCTGGTATGATGGTTACAGTTTTACAAGGTTTCAGCATATCTTTAACCCGCGCTCCGTGGTGGAAGCCATGTGCAACCGCAGGTTTTCCAATTACTGGGTTTCCACGGAAGTGTATGACGCGCTGAAGATCTATATGGATATGGACTTCGACGGATTAAGGGAGGATATCGTGCGGATGCTCGGCGGCGGCCGTGTCCGGGTCAATACGCGCAGTTTTCGTAATGATATGCGTAATCTGGATTTGAAAGATGACGTGTTGACGCTGCTGATCCATTTGGGATATCTGGCTTACGATTCTGAGCGGAAGGAGGCGTTTATCCCTAATAAGGAGATTATTGAGGAATTTGAGAATGCCATGAGTACGGGCGGCTGGCCGGAGGTGATGCGCGTTTTGAAAGCGTCGGAGCAGCTGGTGGAAGATACGCTGGCCGGCCGGGAGAGCAGGGTGGCCGAGGGACTTGACCGGGCGCATACGGAAGTTTCTTCTATTTTAACCTACAATGATGAGAACTCGCTGGCCTGTGCCATCGGACTGGCCTATTACAGTGCGAGGAAGGATTACAGGCTGATTCGGGAACTGCCCACCGGCAGGGGCTTTGCGGATATCGTGTTCCTGCCGCTGCCGCATACGGGGCAACCGGCGCTGATTGTAGAACTGAAATATGATAAATCTGCACGGACGGCGATCCGGCAGATCAAGGACAGGCAGTATACGCAGACGCTGGAGGACTATACGGGCGAAATATTGCTTGTGGGGATCGGTTACGACAAGGACAATGCTGACAAGCCTCACAGCTGTGTGATCGAGCGGTGGGAGAGTCAGGCCTGCGCAGATACCGGCAGATGATAAAACCTGATTATTCAGTATACGGCGACGAAGACAGCGTCGGCATATGCGGGAGACTGGAGGAGAAACGAGGGCACGAGGATGAAAACTGGGCTTTTCTGGAGCTTGGTAACTGCCTGGACTTTCTCTATGAGAACGAAGCGGGGGAGAGACAAATTTCCCGGAGAAAGGTGAGTGGGAGCTGCGCGAACGCGGTCAGAGAGGAATGGCCACGGCGGAGCATGTATTCGAGAAGGCAAAGGTGATCGTGGAATAGAGACGGATAACCGTGCATGGAAATGTTGCAGAATGACAGGAGTTTACCGGAGTGCTGGTGGACTCCTGTTTTTGACGGATGAAAAGTTTTCTGCTGATTCGGGATTTGCGAAAGAGGTGCCGGACAGGTCGTAAAATGCATAACAAAAGTCAGGAAAAAGCTATTTTCGTGAAGCAAAGTTCTTTAAGATGTATTTACGGATCACATTTCAGAATGGAGGAGCATATGAATCAATATTATGGATCACGGCCGGGAATGGTCACGGAACAGGAAAGGGAGCACAGTAAGATCGTACGAGACGTTGCGGCCAGGGGAATGGTGCTTCTGGAAAACAAAGGCGTACTGCCGATCAAAGAGGGCAGCAGGGTAGCTCTGTATGGATACGGCGCCAGACATACGGTGACCTGCGGGCTGGGAGCCGCCAGTTTTCAGGACAGGGAAGCAGTGAGCATAGAGGACGGGTTAAAGCGGGCCGGTATTGAGATCGTGTCTGGAGAATATCTGGATCGTTATGAGAAGATCATACAGGAAGAGGAAGAAGATTATTATGACAAGATCCGCAGAGCGGCTAAGGGCGACCTTCTGCAAGGGGTCATGAAGATGTATGCGGAGCCGCTTGTACCTCATGGACAGCCGATCATTACCGAAGAAGATATCAGCAGGGCGGATGCCGATACGGCGGTCTATGTGATATCCAGAACGGCGGGAGAGGGGGCGGATCGGAAGGTGGTGGCAGGAGATTATCTGCTTTCGCCGGAAGAAAAGGAGAACCTGGCATTCCTGTCAAAGAATTATCGGGATCTGGTGGTGCTTTTGAATGTAGGCGACGTGATCGACACGGCAGAACTGCGAGAGCTGTCAAACCTGGGTGCAGTTCTGGCCGTGGGACAGGCAGGCGGCATTACCGGGCTTGCAGTGGCGGATGTGGTTACGGGTAAAGTCGTGCCGGAGGGGAAACTGGCATCCACCTGGGCGAAACGGTATGAGGACTATCCTTCCGCGCATACTTTTGCAGCCAGGAATGGGAATCTGGATGATGAATTCTATACGGAAGGCATCTATGTAGGATACAGGTACTTCGACACCTTTGGCATAGAGCCTGCCTATCCCTTTGGCTACGGGTTATCCTACACGGAGTTCGATATGACGGTGGAGGCAGTCGAAAAGGAAAAAGACAGGATCAGTGTGGAGGTGCTTGTGAAAAACTGCGGCACTGTCTTTGCCGGTCGGGAAACGGTCCAGGTCTATGTCTCGGCCCCGCAGGGAGAACTGGAAAAGCCGTGGCAGGAGTTGAAGGGCTTTGCAAAGACAGGAGTGCTTGCGCCAGGACAGAGCGAACGTGTCAGGATATCCATGCCGGTCACTCTGTTTGCTTCTTACAGTGAGAAGGAAAGCGCATGGGTGCTGGAGACGGGAGAATATTTGGTACGGGTAGGAAATTCTTCCCGCAATACCCACATCGTGGCAGTGTTGTCAGTGAGGGAAAGGATACTCAGTGAACAGTGTAAGCCGCTGTTTCAAAAGGATTGTGAGTTTGAGGAGATCTGTGCGGCGAAACGGAAACTGTCGAAACAGGACAGAGAGGAAGCAGAACGAGCCTGCAGGATCTGCATCTGTCCGGAAGATGTGGAAACAGTCGTTCATTCCTATACATTCTGTACAGCGAATTCTGCGGGAGAGAGTATCTGTCAGGGGCAGCACCTTCCCACATTTCAGGACGTATGTTCCGGTACAGCCAGTCTGGAGCAGTTGGTCGATTCCCTGACGGCGGAGGAACTGACTTATCTTTGTATCGGTCATTTTGACGGGGATCAGAGCGCGTCCATTGTCTGTGCAGGCACGGGCAGCGACCAGAAAGATTACCCGGTAAACCTTGTGCCTGGTTCCTGTGATACGACAAGAGAATTGCTGGAGCGCAGAGGAATTCCCAATATCCACTGTGCGGACGGTGGTTCCGGCGTGCGCATTTTGCCGGAATTTGAATTGGATCAGGCAGGAAATTTGATAACGGAGGGACTTTATTCCGTGCGTGGTGTGAGCAGGATTCTGGGCAGAGATTACATTACAGACAGAAAAAACAACAGGATATATGAGCAATATACCACCGGATTACCGATCGCCACACTTCTGGCCCAGACCTGGGACAGGGAGCTGTGCAGGAAATGCGGTGAGATTGAAGGCCGGGAAATGCAGCGCTTCCATGTGGAACTGTGGTTGGCGCCCTCTATGAATCTGCACAGGAATCCGCTTTGCGGCAGAAATTTTGAGTATTATTCGGAAGATCCGTTTATCACCGGTGCCTGTGCGGCGGCGGTAACGGACGGCTTGCAGAGTTTCCGCAGGGCAGGGGTCACGCTGAAGCATTTTGCCTGCAACAATCAAGAAGATAACCGTCACGGAACGAACGTGCATATCTCCGAAAGAGCGATCCGTGAGATTTATCTGAAGGGGTTTGAACTGTGCGTGAAGAAAGCGCGTCCTGAAGCGGTGATGTCGGCCTATAATCTGATCAATGGCATACACTGCGCCAATCATTACGATCTTCTGACTACGGTACTGCGGGAGGAGTGGGGATTTGACGGTATCGTAATGACCGACTGGGGTACCACATCCCAGGCGGGAAATGAGGGACGTAAATATAAAGCATCTACCTGTGCCGGATGTATTCAGGCCGGCAATGATCTGATCATGCCGGGCGCCAAAGAGGATTTTGATAACCTGTACCGATCAGTGTGCGATGGTGAGGTGAGCATGGTACAGATCAGAAGGTCCGCCGGAAGATTGCTGCGGATGATGCTCAGGCTGTCATTGACTTAACCAGAGATCTGTGGCGCTTCGGCATGAAGGAAAAAATGATTTTGCAGGTGAGGCTTCATCGGAAAGTCAGAAAATTGATAGTCCAGGTCTGAAAACGGCTACTTTCCGTTATAGATGCCCACTATACTGAACATAGTAACAAACAACCACACCCGAGAGAGTATAAGGGGAGAATGGAGGAAAGGTTGAATAAATTCTCTGATGAGCAATTTATTCAACCAGGAGTTTGTGCCGGAGCGTCACAAACTCCTTGATCGCAGAGCAGAATCGGAGTATTCCTTCGGAAAACTCCTGAATTCTGCTCACGTCCTCAGCGCAAAACGCTTCGGAATGGAGGAAAAGATGAGAAAGAAGATAACAGCCACACTGTTATGTGGAGCCATGGCACTTGGACTATTGAGCGGATGCGGCGGGGCAAAAGATACGGGGGCATCAGATGCCGGTAACGCGGCAGCGCAGACGCAGGAAGGAGAGACGCAGACAGCGGCAGCTGATACCGGGGATATGGTAACGGTTTCCCTGTATATTCCAACATTGGCGCCGTACACGGATGAAGCGATCATGGAAGTACAGGATGCCGTAAATGCACATCTGGCAGAGAATTACGGGATTCAGACGAAGTTAGTCTACATTGAGATCGGAAATTTTGACCAGTCGATCAATCTGGCCATGACCACAGATGAACTTGACGTGACATGCTACTTTCCGGAGAATACACCGCTTGCCACTTATGTAAATAACGGGCAGCTTCTGGACATTACCGATCGTTTCAACAATGCATCCGACGAATTGAAGAACACCTTCACAGAAGCGGAAATAAAGGCTTCCAGCGTGGATGGCCGTATGTATGGGCTTGTCAGGAAGTATCAGTACGGTGGTTATGAAGTCGCGGTGATGAACCGGGATATCGTAGAGGAACTGGAGATCGATCCGGTATCTATCACAGACATGGAGAGTCTGGGGGAAGTGCTTTATCAGGTACATGAGGCCCATCCCGATATCTATGCGCTGGTACCTCAGTCCACCAATGAAATATCATGGGCTCAGCCGTGGGTGAAGCGTGTCGGTTTAACGTCCTTTGCCTATGTGAATGACCTTGACTCCACCGAGATCCAGAGTGTATTCGAGACTGATGCGTTCAGAGAATTCTGCGGTTATACCAACCGGTGGTATCAAGACGGACTGATCATGCAGGATGCGATCAGCAATACCCAGGAGGGCACCAGCATGGTGACGGCCGGCGCAGCGTTTGCTACTCTGCACAATGGTGATATCGATCCTTTGGAGGAGTTGTATCCGAATACGGTAACAAGCGGCATGCTCATCGAACCGAAGGCTGCGCCTTCCGATCTTGGTAATCTGCAGTACGGCATCAGCACAAACAGCGCGCATCCCGATGAATCATTTACACTGCTTAGTGCCCTTTATACGGATGCCGAACTTCATACGCTGCTTTCTTTCGGCATTGAAGGTAAGCATTATGTGATCAACGAGGACGGCCGCGCGGACTATCCGGAGGGGATGACTGCGGAGACAGAGCCTTACGGCGGATTCGCAGCGACGGCCACTTATCCGAATTATTTGCTGAATCCGGTGAAGGTAACGGCTACCGTGGATGACTACCGGGCGGCAGTAGACGAATGGAGCACCAGGGTAAAGATGCCTGAGGTTTTCGGATTCTATTTTGATACCAGCGAATATGGGGATTTCGTGACTGCCTACAAGAATCTGGAGGAAAAGTACTACGAACCTCTCCACACCGGCAGCGTGGCGCTGGATGATGTCCTTCCGGATATCAAGTCGGAACTGGAAGCGATCGGATTCTATGAGGTTGCAGAGAAGATGCAGGCTGAATTGGATGCATGGCTTGCACAGTAACCAAAAGTAACATAGTGTGCGAAACGGGCGGCCAAAGGACATATCATATTGCTGGCCGCCTGTTTGATTCATAAAGAGGCGGCAGAGCCGCAGCTTGCCGGCCGGAAACAGGGGGAGCAATGGACAATAGAAAGCAAAGAGGTTTCTTTGGTAACTTGTGGAGACACAAGGAACTGTATCTGATGATGCTGCCGGGTATCATTTATCTGCTGATCAACAATTATCTGCCGATCGGGGGATTAAGCCTGGCGTTTAAGAAATATGACTATTCCAAGGGTATTCTGGGGAGTGCGTGGAATGGGCTGAGCAATTTCAAATTCCTTTTCGGTACCAAAGACGCTGCCATGATCATCCGCAATACGCTGGGCTATAATTTCGTGTTTATCGTACTGGGAACGGTACTCGCGGTTGCAGTGGCCATTATACTGAACGAGATCAGGGCTGATCTGCCAAAGAAGATCTATCAGGTTTTTATCCTGATCCCGTATCTGGTCTCCATGGTCGTTGTCAGTTATATCGCATTCGCGTTTCTCAGTACGGACAATGGATTCATCAATAACTCGATCCTGCATAAAAGGGTCAACTGGTATATGACACCCAAATACTGGCCGTTTATCCTGACCTTCGTCAATCTGTGGAAGAGTTTCGGGTATAACAGCATTATCTATTACGCGACGGTGATCGGTATCGATACATCCTTATATGAGGCGGCAGTGGTGGACGGTGCGAACAGGTGGCAGCGTATCCTGCATGTAACACTGCCGGGACTGCGGCCGACGATCATCACAATGACGCTTCTGGCGGTGGGCAGAGTGTTCTATTCCGATTTCGGGCTGTTCTATCAGGTGCCTATGAATTCCGGGATGTTGTATGATGTGACGACGACCATTGACGTGTATGTGTACAAGGGTCTGATCATCCTGAACGATGTGGGAAGGTCTGCGGCGGCCGGTTTCTTCCAGTCGGTCTGTGGCTTCATCCTGGTACTGACTGCCAATTTCGTGGTATCTAAAGTTGACAAAGACAACGCACTGTTTTAAGAAAGCATCCAACCAGGAATCTGTGATGCTTCGGAATGGAGGAAGATTGAAAAATCACACTGATGTGCTGATTTTTCAACTGCGAGTTTGTGCCGGAGCCA
>OFFE01000192.1_pt1 | contig 54807 bp, 55 predicted proteins | sample 1521371 | NCBI WGS metagenome assembly OFFE01 (sample SAMEA3504131, study PRJEB24116) | mouse gut metagenome | biome: mouse gut; feature: mouse-associated habitat; material: faeces | place: Denmark | collected 2011 | reverse complement strand
CCAGTCAGCGTTATGCAGTCTGGTTTCACGGCAAGTGAAATCGTTAGGCAGTATATATCGCCGCCAGCCAGATAAATCAATGGCGTTTCAGCCGCTGTTTCGGCTGGATGAAGGGGATAGTGTTGACCGAATTATCTGGCGGGCGTCTTACAAAAATGTCACCCCGGGCGGCGGAAATGTCACCTGATTCGATGTCGGGGCATCGGGCTGTCCTGTATAATGCATGGTATAAATGGCATCAGATACAGGAAGGATTGGGGAGGTGTCTTGGATGAAGAGATGCATGGATAGATGTAGGAAGAGACGGACGAATAGATGGGTGAGGGCGGCGCTCCTGTGCTGCATTGCGTTTTCGCTGACGGGCTGCGGCTTCCGCAGGGTGAATTCCTGGGAGTGGCTGAAAATCGCCGACAATGTGGTCGGGGTGCTGGGCGCCTCGCAGATAACGGCGGACGAGGAGCTGTTGGGACAGCGGGTATGCCATGACGATGCCTATGTGGGCAACTATGAAGCGCAGTGCCAGGGAAGCACGGGAAGGGACGTGGTGTTCGGCGGCGGCTCCATCGAGACCCGCAGGCTGCAGGTGTACGGGCGGATACTGGCCGAGGAGGGACAGGCCACGGTGAGAATCCGGATGAACGAGGAGGTTGTGGAGCTTGCGGCGGACGAGGAGGGGCGCTTTGAGACGGAGCTTCGCCTGAAGAGCGGCGGGAATTACATCATGGTGGACTATGAGGGGTTTTCCGGCACCGTGGAGCTGATCAGCATACGGCTGCCCCTGGACTGGGACGGGAAGGACGCTCTGGCGTTTTGCCCTGAGGGGGGAGGTGGAAGGTGAAACCGGATGCCGGATGGGGGCTGCTGCTGGGAGCCGGAGAGGGAAGGGAATCCGCTCAGGCCGAGGAGCGGCCAGGCAGTGAAGCCGGCCGGGCCGAGGAGCCGGTCAGGCAGGGAATCCGGTCAGAGGCCGGGATGATGCCGGATGTGGGGCGAGAACCGCTGTGACAGAAGGGCCGGAGAGCGGTGAAAAGCAGTTGCAAAGAGCGCTGCATTATATTATGATAGAAGCATCCGGGGGCGGCGTAAAAGGGGGATGCTCCTGCCGCCGGGCGGCCTGGCCGGATATTCCGGATCCGTTCCGTGGCTGTATGCTTTAGGCAGGGGGCGTTTTGCGGATTTCCTTTGCGGATTTCCATAGAGGAAGGGCTGAAAGACCGTCCGCCATATATGTTCCCCATGGACAGATTGGCGTATTCCGGCGGTCCTGCGTAGACAGGCGCTCGGAATTTTTGGGGACGGAATCCGGCATGGGAGTCGGACAGCGCCTGGAACAGTGGGGGAATCGGCTCAGAGGAGATTGGGAAAGCCGTGAGATATGCGGCCTGGAGACTCGGAGAGCATATGTAATAGGCGTTCGGAAGCTTTGGAGACGGAATCCGGCATGGGGGTTGGACAGCACCTGGAGCGTGGGGGAATCGGTCCGGAGGAGCTTCGGAAAGTCGCGTGGTATGCAGCCTGGAGATTCCGAGAGTGTATTGTAAAAAAGAGGAGGATGGGCAAATGGAATGGTTCGTGGATTCGACAGTGGACGGGAAGGCTTTGGATGGTTTCTTCACATTTATGGAGGAAAATAAGATTGAGGTGCACACCATGCAGATCTACCGCGGGGAGCGCCGGCTCCTTCGCCTGGCACAGGAGCCCTACTCCTGCAGGGACTCCAGGGAGGTGTATTCCCTGAGCAAGATGTTCACCTCCACGGTGGTGGGCATCGCGGTGGGGCAGGGACTGTTGCGGGTGCAGGACAGGCTGGTGGATATCTTCGGCAGGGAAGGGGCTTCGGAGAAGATGTCCCATATCACGGTGCGCCACCTCCTCTCCATGAACACAGGACATGACAGATGTGTCATTCCGGAGATGATCGTGGCACCGGATTCCGCGGAGGCGTTCTTCGGCGTGGAGCCTGTGTATGAGCCCGGGACCCATTTTACATACAACACGGGCGCGAGCTGCATGCTGGTGTCGGTGATAGAGAAGGTGTCCGGCAGGGACTTTTTCCAGTACGCCTGCGAGAACCTGTTCTATCCCATGGGGATGACGGACATCTCCTGGAGGCGCTGCGCCGACGGCAGGTGCGTGGGCGGCGCGGGGCTCCATGTCTGCAGCGACGATATCGTCAAGCTGGGACAGATGTACTTAAGCGGCGGCGTCTATCAGGGCAGGCGGATCCTGTCCGAGGCCTGGATCCGTGAGGCGTCCTCCTATGTGTCCGACAATTCCGGCAACGGAACGCCGGACTGGTGCAGCGGCTACGGCTACCAGCTCTGGATCAACAGCAGGGGAGGCTACCGGGGGGACGGCGCCTTCGGGCAGCTTTTGGTGATTCTGCCGGAGCGGGACATGTTCGTGGCCGTGCAGGCTTTCTGTGCCGATATGCAGAAGGAGATGGACGGTGTCTTCGGGCTGCTGGAGGCCATGGACGGCGGCGCAGGGGAGGGGAAGGTGCATGCTTTCCCGCCGCTTCCTGAGGGAGGGCGGCTTCCGGAGATCGACAGGAGCTACCGCCTGGACGAGAACCCCATGCAGTTCGGCAGCCTTTGGATCAAGTCGGGAGGGGACAGGGTACATCTGTCTTTCGACGATGGGCGCAGCATCCAGACCGTGGAGGCGAAAACGGGCTGTTGGACAGTGAACCAGTGCGACATGCGGTATGTGCAGCCCGCCCTTGGGGGACATCATCCAGGGGAAGATAGGGAGCGGCTGGTCATGGCGGTGTCCTGCGGGGAGGAAGAGGGGAAGATTGTGCTCCTGGTCCGTTTCCGCACCAGCCCCCATACCCAGCGCTGGGAGATCGAGGCAGGCGGCGAGGGCCTGCGCATGTCCTTTGCGGAGCCGGAGGGGCCTGAGGGAGAGTGCCTGACGGGACGGTAGGAAGCGATGCAGTAAAATGATATGGAAGGGGCCGCACATCCATGCTTGGGGAAGCAGCGACGGGCGGCCCCGCTTTGGGGATTTCGGCCAGTTCATTCCAGGGAGGCTTCCCGCCTCAATTTCACAGGCGCATACAGCACCATCTGTTCATACCCAAGCCCCTCTTTGATCTCCTCGTCCACATAGACCATATGCCCCATCAATTCCCGGCTGTCGTCTATGACGAATCCCGTGTCTTCCAGCCACTTCTCCGTCTTGCGCCTGACATGGTCGTGGCTCTCCCCGTCGCCGTCTATGCTGACTGCCGCCGCGTACAGGCCGCCGGGGCATTGGACGATTTCCCAGGGGGCGGTGTCGGCCTGGGTCACCTCGTCCTTCACGGCCCAGAACCATTCGGCCTTGTCGCCCGTTCCGCACAGGAAGTCGGGGGCGTCGAACAGCACGGGCCTGAACAGGTGGTTATGGGCTTCCTGCCATGGGCCGAACCCGCCCCCGAACAGCTCCTCGAAGCTCAACCGGCCCGATGTCACCGCCCGGAAAGGGGGAATCTTGACGATCATGATGTCAGGCACCTTTCTGTCCAGCTTCTCCGTGACCTCCAGCAGACGGATCACCGTCCCTGGGTTGCCGCTGTAGCCCACATTCGCAATCTGGGCCCGGATATCCCTGGCTTTCTCATAGAGCAGCCTCACATCGGCCTCCTTGCTGAAGTCGGCCTGCTCGATCTGCCGGATGAAGGTCAGGACGATCTCCTTCAGCTCCTGGAGCAGGGAGACCTCCGTCTCGATGTCCTGCACCTTTTTGCTTAGCACCTCCAGGACGGTCTCGGAGCTGGAGGTGCCGAAGATGCGCTGGATGTCCTTGATAATGATGTTCAGCCTGCGCAGGATCAGGATCTGCTCCAGGCGGTGGATGGCTTCTTGGTCGTAGAGCCTGTAGGCATAGTCGCTGCTGCGGGCACTCTGTATCAGGCCTACGTCTTCGTAGTAGCGAAGGGTCCGGGCCGAGATGTTGTATCTGGCCGTCACTTCCCTGATCTTGATGTAATCATCCATGGCTTTGCTCCTTTGTGGTTTCTGTTCTGTATGGTATGGATCTTTCTGCACGGTTCCTATGATAATAGTATAAACGCTTCCCTAACGGCAGAGTCAATCTGTTTTTGAAATTTTTTTCAGGATGGGGTTTCCATATGCTTAAATGTGCGTATTGTCAGAAAATGCGGCATCGTTTAACTTGCGTATTGTCAAACCCTATGGTATCATAAGCCTGGAGGTGGTGCCAATGCTTTTTAAACGGACGATATACGATAAATTCCTCTCCTGGAAAAAGGAGACCAACGGCAAGAAGGCTTTGCTGGTGGAGGGAGCGCGCCGAATCGGCAAATCCACCATTGTGGAAGAATTCGCGAAAAACGAATACAAAAGCTATATCCTGATTGATTTTGCCAGAGTGTCCGAGGAGGTCAAGGATTATTTTAGGCTGTATCTGGGGGATCTTGATACCTTCTATATGCTGCTGTCCGTTCAATATGGCGTCCGGCTGTTCCCGCGGGAGAGCATCCTCATATTTGACGAAGTCCAGCTGTTCCCCAAAGCCAGAGAGGCCATTAAATATCTGGTGGCTGACGGCCGGTATGATTTTCTGGAGACAGGCTCCCTGATTTCCATCAAGGAAAATGTGCAGGAAATCCTGATTCCCTCCGAAGAGCGGCATATACAGATGCATCCTATGAGCTTTGAGGAATTCTGCCTGGCGTTAAACGAAGAACCGCTTATCCCCTATATCCGGGACTGCTTCCTGAAAAAGGCGCCCCTTGAGCGAAGCGTCCATGAGAAGGCCATGCTCGTTTTTAAGCAATATCTCCTGGTGGGCGGCATGCCTATGAGCGTAGTCGCTTTTCTGGAGGGACGAAAGGACTTCGGCAGGGCAGACCTGGAAAAGCGGGACATCCTTGCGCTTTACCGCAGCGATATCATGAAAATCAAAGCGCAGTACCGCTCAAAGGTACTGGCGATTTACGACCAGATTCCTGGCCTGCTGTCCAGACATGAGAAGCGGGTGGTGCTCAGCCGTATTGCGGAAGGCTCCACTGCGCAGCAATATGAGGAGACATTCTTCTGGCTGTCGGATTCCATGATCGCCAATGAATGCAGGCGCGTCAATGACCCCAATGTAGGCCTGTCCCTCACCGAGTCCGATACTTACATCAAGTGCTATATGGGAGATACCGGCCTGCTGGTAAGCCATGCCTTCGATGAAAACGAGCTGCTGGAGGATGAGGTCTATAAGCAGATTCTCGGCGGCAAACTGGGCATCAACCAGGGAATGCTCTATGAGAACGCGATTGCCCAGATGCTTGTAGCCAATGGACATCGCCTGTTCTTCTATACCCACTACAATGACGAAAAGCGGCGCAACGATATTGAAATCGACTTCCTGATATCCAACAACAGCAAGATGAAATACAAGGTATATCCCATTGAGGTGAAATCCGGCACCCGCTACTCCACGGAATCGCTGCTGCGGTTTCGGGAGAAGTATAAAAGCAGGATTGGAGGATGCTATATCATCCATCCACGGAATCTTTTGGTGAAGGATGATATCCTCTGCATTCCGCCCTATATGGCGATTTGCCTGTAATATTTTGGTTTCCAGGAATTTTTCATATATCTGAGGTATGGAGGTGATATCATGGCCAGGATGACTTGCGTTTGTGGTGCTGAACTAAATAATCATGAGGCTCCTAATGATATAGAGCTAGTTGTCTATACAGATAAAGAGTGGAATGAAATATGTGATTGTGACAGCATTCAGCCCTGGATGATTCCAATGCCTAAATATGAGGTCTGGAGATGCCCGATATGTAAGAGAATATATGTCTATGAAGATGGTAAGGAACTGCCGATTATGGTCTATCGATTAGAGACATTGAACTGAAGCTGGCTGGGAGGTAAGCGGATGGAAGCGGTAATGGAAATAAATTGCAGCAGTTATTCGGACAATATGATTGAGGTGTTGAAAATATTTAAGCAGATTGAATGGGATATATATAATCCACAAGGGGAAGTGGAATATTTGCCCGTTGGCGATGATGACATGTATAATTGGCAGTGCGAGAAAATATCCGAGAGTAAGCTTTACGATATTGTGTCTGAGAAAATGGCTCTGAAAGAGCGGATAGGCGTCAATTTATTTTATGATAATGGTATCGAGGGGATATCTCTGCTGGCGGAGACGCCGAAACAGATTGTGTTAGGTATATCTGTTAATCGCAGAATCCGTAAAGGAAGATATACAGATATGGCCTGGTATTTAGAAAATATTATATACAAGCTTCTTGATATCGGTGTAAGACTACTGTCTTATGAACTGATGGAATATGAAGACTGAAGAGCAGGGACGGCCGGATAGATAGGGGGCGTGATGATATTTCAATATGAAGAGCTAAAGAAATGTGTGGAAGAGGATTTTGAGCGGTTTTACAAAATGGGGTTCAATGAAAATCAGATTTTCCCTGCCGTCCTGGATGAGTATGAACATGGAAAAGATTTCGATTTCGCAGAAAAGATTTGCATTCATGTTTTTTTGATTTTGCTTTATACGAAAAATAGATTAAATTGCAGTGGCATCCTTCATAAACTGAATCAATTCATGAAGGAAAAGAGGGAAAGCGATATAATGGCTGAGCTTGGAAAGGAATATTCAAAATTTATTACAGACTTGAGTATGGCCAGAGATGATAAGCCAATCTAATCTTACAGGATGCGGAAAATCAATGCAGGATTCACTGAATAGTATAAAAATTACGGATGCCGTTGCATATGTATCAAGAGCGGCATATGAAAAAGAAGGAGCGAAGTATTTGCCGGAGCCGATCGAGGCAGTGGATGAGAACATTTTCACACATATGGTGCAGAGTTTAAGCTTATGCGGAGAGACGGAATACGGATATATCGAGAGGATATATGAACAGTGCCTGGAAGAAGACGAATAGGGCAGAGAATGATGGACTCTTCCAAATTTCAGATAATGCAAATAAAAAGACGGTGAGGAAATGAAACGAAAATTTGAGAGCAAAGACTGTACATATGATGTGGAAATCTTTCAATGCGGCAATACAGACATTGTGCGCTTTTACGAAGAACGGAATGAACAGTACGGCGAAACATTGACCGACTTAGTGATTGCCGCACCGTCCTATGGATTTTTGCTGATACAACATATTGCAGGAGAAGCTGTTTTGACCGGCACGCTGGACTCAAAATATTTTCACGAAGAGATGGTGGATGATATGGTAGCTTTTCTGGAAAACAGCCTTCCCTCCTGCAGGAATGTTTACTTCCCATACCATATTGATTTTGTTGCAGTATCTTCCTCTGTGGAATATAATGGGGAATATTGACAATTTGACTGTTCTTTCGGACGATTTTTATAAGAGGAAAATGTGAGATGAGAATATATTACAAAGGAGTTTTATGTAATCTTGCTACCTACCGTGTGATGGGCGAAGACAGACCTGCATTGTATCCTGTCGATTTTTCAGAGGAGGAAATATTTTATAGAGAATTTAATGAGGTTCATTATGGTTTGTGGGCTAAAATATTATCAGATGAAGAATATCAGGAAATAGTGGACGTTATTATGGGTCTGCCATCAAGGGGCAAAGATTGAATTGGGTATAAATGTGAATAGGAAGGCGACGAACGAAAAGATGAACTGTAGATTGGGCATGAATGAATTGTTAGACGATAGCCATATGCCTGTTCTGATGGTTATGAACATGGTCAAAGAAAAAAGATTCTTGGAAGTACTAAAAGCCCTAAGCAAGGGAAACGGTTTTGGAGAAGAATACGGAGCCTGTACATTGCCGGAGGATCTGGATGATTTTGATAAGGCGAATGGAGAAGATTTGGATGGAGCAGAGTTTGCCTTGTATAGCGGGGAAGAAGTAGTCATTGACTTTAAAACGCTTTATTATTATCTAAAAATTCTATGTGATAAATATGTAAAATATCATATGGAACAAGCCGACATTGTGAATGGATTGCTGGACGATTTTTCAGATAAATATTTAAAAGCAATCGTTCAATAAACCGGGTGGATTATGAAAGGATGAAAGGAAATCGGATTTGGAAATGAAGAAAAAGCATGGTATGCTCTGTCTGTTATGCATGTTTGCGGCTGCGGTGCTCTGTGCCTGCCAGGGGATGGCTTTTGAAAGAGAGCCAGCTCCCGGAGAAGAGCCAGTTCCTGCGGAGACGGAACCATCAGACCTGGGGACAACATTTCTTGATGCATACAATCAAGTCTTTGCCGGGATGCAGGGGGGAAGAGCGGCGCTCATTTACCTGGATAGAGATTGTGTGCCAGAGCTGCTGATTCTGAAGGACGGGGAGTATCAGATGTACTTTTTTGACGGCTCTGCGGCAAAGAGGGTTCCGCTACCGGACGAAGGGATGAGGGCCAACGCCTACGGAACGAGATATGCAATCGAGAGCATGGAAGACAGCGGAACCATATTCTATTGGTTTGAATATGCGCCCAGGAAAGGGCTGGTGCGCGTCCACGGAGAGGATGGCGGGAAGCGCCGGGATTATTATCTTGCCTACGGGGACGGGACGTTTGACATGGAACTGGCGGCAGACGACGAGGGTTATACATGGAATACCTATGACGCAGGGGGAGAGATAACCAATGAAACGTTTTCGGACCGCCTGGCGGAGCTTGGATACGATTGCCTGGTCTGCTGTACCTATTTATATGAGGATGTGGAAACGGCATATGAGAACATGGAGCGCATGCCGGATGCCCGCAGGGCAATGGAGGATTTCGTAAGCGGAAAAGCGAATGCGGTGGAGTGCGTGGAAAGCAGATGCGAGACACCGGAGCAGGGCTTTTGGGGAAGGAATTTTGCAGAGATTAACGAAGAGGCCACAGCGGGAGAGCCCTGGTGGGAAGGCGTGGAGTACGTGGATTTCGATAACGATGGGGAGGAAGAACTCATCATGCATGGCTATGCGGGCGCACGCCTGTATTTTGATGCAGTGGGGGACAGGGTGGTAAAAGTCCTGGAAACGGCATTCACGACAGAGATATCTTGTGTCGCGGAACTGGATGGGAAGCGGGTGGTGGTGAAAACCGACCTGACCCATGGCGGAAGACAATACTACTGGGTCATGACATATGACGGATGCGGCTGCCTCACGGACTGGTTCAGGCTGAGCGCCGGGTATGAGGGGATGGAATACGGAGCCGGGGACAGGTATGAATACAGAGGCCGCGCGATATCCATGGAGGAGTTTGAGGCCATACGGGACAGCATTCATGGCTTGTAGAAATGGAGACAGCACAATTGGCAATAGAGTATACGCTTTTATGTAAAGACAGGAAACTATCGATAGAAATCCTGGTCAAAAAAATAGAATCGCTGGGGCTTTCCTGCAGTAAGATAGAGCATCAGGCCAAAGGAATATGCATTGACCTAAGTGAAGAAATCGGTTTTTATTTATTTCTGTTCGATGTGGGAAATTATCCGTATAATTCCTGGGAAACAACATTTCTTACAGAGGATTTTACATTTGAAAGGACTTTGCAATTTCGAATGGATAAGGGATATTTCGATATTGAGAAGCGATATGGTGTCATGTTGAGGATTCTGTTTGATTTAACTGAGGAATTGAACGAAGAGGCGATATTGGTATGGTGCGGGGGAGAAGAAATGTGCTTTTTTAGGGAGGATAAGCCTGTATTGCTTAACAATGAATCCGGAATATGGAGCAGAGCCTGCTTTCAGGATGTCATTGCTGACAGAGCGGTATGTTACAGGTAATACAGGGAGTGAAGCTGCCCCAAATCAAGGCTCTCATTTATGGAAAAATGGAGAAACGAATATGAGAATGACTGAAAACGAAAAGCAAAGAATCGTCAAATCAGCAGATTTTCTGTATGATAAGGGATATACAAGCAAAATAAAAGATTATGCGATTTCTTTTTTAGGTGACGGGATAAGCTTTATCGTTTCGTATGAACGATACAGCGACACAAGCGATGTGCTGATTAAATTCATGAAGGAAAATGAGGTATATAGCGTTGGATGGATAGCATGCGTCAGGAGCGGCCTGAACATTCAGCCACATCTAAGGCTGGAAAATGTATTGATGCTATTGTCGTATATCAGGGAGAATTATAGCTCGGTCACAAGCAGAAATTATTGCAAAGAAAGCGATAAATCAGTAAGTAAGTTTATTGAAAACCGTAAAAATCCTGCCCATGCCTCAAGGGATTAAGGACGGACATATGATACCCAAGCAAGGAAGATGTGCAGAATTCTATCGATGGTCTGCTCCTGGGAAGCCGGAGCAGCAATGCTGATGCCGATGACCGACTGGGATTTTGGGAGAAAATAAATATGAGTGCGCTGGCGTTTTATGTATACCCGCTTCCACAGGGAACTCCATTCACTTCGGACGACCTTTCCGTTTCCGATAATGTGGAGAAGCTATTTGACTATATGCAGATTCTATTGGCTGTGGTCTCTAAGGAAGGATGGGATTTTCTGATACGGAAATACGGATATGAAAGGCTTTTCGAGATAAACAACAGGTCAGGGTGGATAGATAGTGAAACATTAGACGAGTTTATCGAGGCATAAAATATGAAGAGGAAATATCGCCTGAAATAGTGTAATCATGGGAAGAACTCCGCCCCCCCGGATGACTAAAACACAATTATATATTGAAATCTATCTGGACTATTGTTATAATATAACGAGAAAACAGAAAAGCCATTTCCAAGGTATAAAATAGATATTTCACCGCAAAAGGAACGGAGGCACAGCTATGGCGATAGTCAGCGATATACAGGTCATCAAGGCGCTCAGGCAGTACAATCCCTGGTGGCGCATGCCCTCTGCAATCAGAGAGGAGAGCAAGCCCCAGAAGCGCCTGGCATATTATGAAGCCCTCAGAATGCTGAAGCATGAAAGCATCCGCCGCTTTGTGGTGCTCTCCGGCGTCAGGCGCGTGGGGAAGACAACGATACTGTACCAGATAATGGAGCACCTCATCGACGAGGGCGTGAATCCCCGGAATATCCTGTATGCCACATTCGACAATCCCATTTTGAAGCTGGTCAATGTGGAGAGCGTGCTGTCCATTTATGAGTCCCTGTACCCCATAGAGGGGACAAGATATCTTTTCCTGGATGAAGTGCAGTACACCGAGAACTGGGAGCTTTGGATGAAGGTCATCTACGACAGCAGGAAGGACATCCGCCTGATGGCCACAGGGTCGGCCAGCCCTATCCTGGAAAAGAATTCCGCAGACAGCGGCACCGGCAGATGGAGCGTCCTGAAGATTCCGACCATGTCATTCTATGAATACTGCAGGCTGCTGGAACTGGACGAACCGCAGCTGCCGGACGATTGCCGTCTTTCCGGGCTTGTGAAAATGGATCATGCCCGGCTGGGGGATCTTCTGGACGGATTTGGACCGCTTGCCAACCAGTTCAACCGCTATCTGACCATCGGAGGCTTCCCGGAGCTCGTGCTGTCTGACGACGATGCCTATGCGGAGAGGATGCTCAGGGAGGATGTGGTGGATAAGGTCATCAAGCGGGATGTGCTGAGCCTTTTCCATATCCGCAGCCCGCTTCTGATGGAAAAGCTGTTCCTCTACCTGTGCATGAACACCGCGGAGATCTTCAATGCCACCACGGCGGCAAAGGAGCTGGAGAATATCTCCGTCAGTACCATTGACAGCTATATCCAGGCCCTGGAAATGTCGAATCTCATTTACGTGGCGAAACCGATGGATGTGGGAAGCAAAGGCGCACTGAAGGGAAAGCCCAAAATCTTCATCGCGGATGCCGCCATCCGAAACGCGGTATTGATGATTGACGATGTGCTCTCGGATGAAGGCGAGCTTGGGGTCATGGTGGAGACCGCGGTCTATAAACACATGGTCTCCTTCTATCAGGGCACCATGGCGCAGGTAGGCTATTTCAGAAAGGCAAAGGATAACCAGAAAGAGGTGGACGTGGTAGTGGAGCTGCCCCGGGAGAAGGTCCTCTGCGAAGTGAAATACCGGGGGAATTCCCACATCGCCGCTTCGGACGCAATCGTGGAGCTGTGCCAGGATGAAAAGTCCAAAGTGGCCAGCGCGTTTCTGATTACCAAGCGGCTGGATGATTTTGGCGTCACGAGACATGAAACAGTGACACCGATTATGCGCGTGCCGGCCATTGCGTTCCTTTATCTATTGGGTAAGGCGGAGGCCGAAGGACGGAGCGGGAAGTTGTAGCTGAAAGTAAAATGACTTAGCGTAGGGCAAAAAGCGGCAAAGGCCGCCCGGGAGGAAGAAGCGTGGAGACGAAACTGATCCATATAAATGAAAACGGCACTGAACTTACGGCCCAGGAGGAGTCAGGCCTGCGCCAGGCCGGGGAGATCATCAAAAGCGGCGGCCTGGTGGCATTCCCCACGGAGACCGTATACGGCTTAGGAGGAGACGCCCTGAACCCCGCCTCCTCCCGGAAGATCTACGCCGCCAAGGGCAGGCCCTCGGACAATCCCCTGATCGTCCACATCTGCCGCTTCGAGGACATCCGTAAGATCGTCAGCGAACTGCCGGAAGAAGCCATCAAGATAGCCGACGCCTTCTGGCCCGGCCCCCTGACCATGATACTGCCCAAGTCCCGGGCAGTCCCCCGGGAGACCACCGGCGGCCTGGACACTGTGGCGGTGCGTTTCCCCTCCCACCCCGTGGCGCGCAGGCTCATCGAGTGCAGCGGCGGCTATGTGGCCGCCCCCAGCGCCAACCGTTCGGGGAAGCCAAGCCCCACCTGTGCCGGGTACGTCGCGGAGGACATGGCGGGCCGGATAGAAATGATTATAGACGGCGGGCAGGTGGGCATAGGGCTGGAATCCACCATCATCGACCTGACGGAAGAGTCGCCTCGCATCCTGCGCCCGGGCTATGTGACCCAGGAGATGCTGGATCACGTTCTGGGAAAAGTTGACATGGATGTCACAATCCTGGATTCGGACAGCGGCCGGGCCCCAAAAGCGCCCGGGATGAAGTACCGCCACTACGCGCCGGAGGGGAGGCTGGTGATCGTGGAGGGGGAGCCGGAGCAGGTGGTGGCCTACATCAACCGGCATGTGGAGGAAGACCGAGAAAAAGGGGAGAAGACAGGGGTCATCGGTACCACAGAAGTACTTGAACAATACCGTGCAGATGTGGTAAAATGTATTGGAAGCCGCAGGGCGCAGGAGGACATCGCCAGAAACCTGTTCTCCGTCCTGCGGGAGCTTGACGATGAGAAGGTGGCCAGCATCTATTCCGAGAGCTTTCCGGAGCAGGGCCTGGGACAGGCTATCATGAACCGTCTGCGGAAGGCGGCGGGGCACAGGATTGTCAGGCTCCCTGCCGAGGAGGGCGATTCCCGTCCGGAGGGCTGAAGGACGGCGCGGTGCTTTGTGTGAAGCCGCCTTGCGGCAGACGGACATGAGATGCCGCGAAGCTGCGGAGGAACAAAGAAGACAGAATGAAAATACAAGGAGGGAAAGGAAGCATGATAGCGATTGGAAGCGACCATGGCGGCTATGCGCTGAAGGAGCGCATCATCCGACATCTGAAGGAGGCGGGCATCCCCTGTGAGGATTTGGGATGCCACAGCACGGAGAGCTGCGACTACCCGGTATACGGACATGCCGTGGCCCAGGCCGTGGCAGAGGGGCGGTGCGAGAAGGGGATCGTAGTCTGCACCACAGGCATCGGCATCGCAATCTCGGCCAACAGGCACCCGGGCATCCGCTGCGCCCTGTGCGCGGACACCTTGACGGCCAGACTCACCCGGCTCCACAACGATGCCAACATGCTGGCGCTGGGCGGCGGCGTAGTGGGGGAGAACCTGGCCCTGGAGATCGTGAACGTCTTCCTGAACACCCCCTTCTCCGGCGAGGCCCGTCACCAGAGAAGAATCGACCTTATCGAAAAAGCAGATAAATAAGAAGATACGGAACTGGAAACAGCATATATCCTATGCGGGGAAATGGTGGTGGACGGATATATGCGGAACCGGAATAGGAGAAAAAAATGGCAAACGTATATATTATGGACCATCCCCTGATACAGCACAAAATCGGCCTCATCCGTAAAAAGGAGACCGGCACCAAGGACTTTCGCCAGACCATCAGCGAGATTGCCATGCTGATCTGCTACGAGGCCACCAGAGAGCTGAAGCTGGCGGATGTGGAGATCGAGACTCCGATCTGCCAGACCACGGTGAAGGAGCTCAGCGGCAAGAAAATGGCAATTGTGCCCATCCTGCGGGCGGGACTTGGCATGGTGGACGGCATGCTGAACCTGATTCCCGCGGCCAAGGTGGGACATATCGGCCTCTACCGCAATCCCGAGACCCTGAAGCCCGTGGAATACTACTGCAAGCTCCCCGCGGACTGCGCGGAGCGGGAGGTGTTCGTGGTGGATCCCATGCTGGCCACCGGCGGTTCCTCCGTGGCGGCCATCCGGATGCTGAAGGAGAAGGGCTGCCGGAACATCCATTTCATGTGCATCATCGCGGCCCCGGAGGGGATCCAGGCCATGAAGGAGGCCCATCCGGACGTGGATGTATACGTAGGGGCGCTGGACGAGAGGCTGAATGACCACGGCTATATCGTCCCTGGCCTGGGAGACGCGGGCGACCGCATCTTCGGCACCAAATAATAGGGCCGGAAAATCTATGCACACTGTGGAAGGCGGTGTATGGCTTGAGGATTTATAAGCGGGCAGGGCTTGTCCTGGCAGCGGTTCTTCTGATGGCGGCATTTGAACCTGTCCCCGACGGGGCGTTTGTGTCTGCTACCAGCAAGACCAAAGAGGAGATTGACCGCACGGAGAAAGAGAAGGACACCCTACAGGACGAACTGGACAGGACCCAGGAGAACCTGGGCAATCTGGAGGGCAAGCGGGACAGCCTGGAAAAGGAGCTGTCTTATTTGAATACCCAGATGAATGCGGTGGTGTCGAACCTGGAGGAGCTGGACGGCCAGATCCGTGAGAAGGAGCAGGAGATAGCGGACACCCTGGAGGCTCTGGAGGAGGCCAGGGCCACGGAGGAGCGGCAGAAGGCGAGCATGGCTGCCATGGTGCGCTCCGAGTACGAGAGGCAGGAGGACAGCTACCTGGCGGCGCTGCTCACCGCGGGGAGCCTTTCGGGGCTTTTGAACCTGGCGGATCAGATGGAGAAGGTGGCGGCCTATGACCAGAAGATGCTGGATACCTATATCGATAACCGCGTGCTGATCGAGGAGCAGGAGGCCAGGCTCCAGACGGAAAAAACGGAGCTGGAGGAACTGATCGCCCAGGCCCAGGCGGAGAAGGACAAGGTCTCCGGTCTGATCGACCAGGCGTCCAGCTCCATCAACCAGTATTCCAACCAGATATCCGACGCGGAGCGAAAGGCCCTGGCCTATGAGGCGGAGATCAAGAAAAAGGAAGAGGACCTGGACTATCTGCGGCAGAAGCTGGCGGAGGAGATCGCCCTGTCCCAGGCGGCGGCCAACGGCGTCTGGCGCAACATCTCAGAGGTGGCTTTCGCCGAGGGGGACAGAAAGCTCCTGGCCAACCTGATCTACTGCGAGGCCGGCGGGGAGCCCTACGACGGACAGGTGGCGGTGGGCAGCGTGGTGATCAACCGGGTGCTCAGCTCCCAGTTTCCGGACACGGTGGTGGGCGTCGTCTACCAGGGCGGGCAGTTCTCACCGGTGGCCAGCGGCCGCCTGGAGCTGGCCCTTGCCGCCGACCTTGCCACGGACAGCTGCTACAGGGCGGCGGACGCGGCCATGTCCGGCGTCACCAACGTGGGCAGCTGCGTGTTCTTCCGCACCCCCATCGAGGGCTTAAGCGGCATCAACATCGGCGGGCATGTGTTCTACTGACCCGGCGGCAGCCGGTGCAAGTCAAAGCGCAAACGGCGCGCTTGCAGAATGCCCATGCACTTCGGGCATTCTGCTGTGTGAGATTGGCTCGTTAAGCGAACTTGTTCGCTCACGAGCCTAAAACTTCTTGGCGGGCGTGTTTTGGCCGCCCAGAGCTTCTTCTCACACTTCCCGTCATGCCGCCTGCGGCGTACAAACCGTGGAAAGAATCGCTTCTCTTGCGGTTCTTTCGTGTGTGACTTAGAACTTCTTGGCGGGCGTACTTTGGCCGCTTAGAAGGTCTTTACACACTTAGAGCCCCAGTCCCTCCAGCCTGGCCTGGAGCCTGTCGAACTTATCCCGGTATATCAATGTGAGCAGACGATTCAGATTCTGGAGACAGCGTATCGCCTGCTCTTTTGTGATCCAGTCGTGCTCCATGGCCTCCGCCAGCTCGTCTAAGTCCACCACCTTCACCAGCCCCTGGGAATCGATGATGACGTCCGCCAGGAGGTCCGTGTAGGTCATGCTCCCCTCCTCCGGGTCAAAGGAGAAGTCCACGATGTCGCAGTACCAGCGCAGCACGGAGCCGTCGCTGCGGTATACCTTGCTCACCTTGATGCCCTCCTTCAGGAAGAAGCAGGAACAGCCGTGGGAGAAAGCGGTCTTGGGGTTCAGGGTCTTCCATTTGGTGACCAGGGTCTCCTCGTCCTGGGCGACGATGATGTCGTCATCCAGGGGGATGAGGTCTTTGGGGATGATTCGTTTGCGGTAGATTCTGGAGATATTCATAGGCGGCTCCTTTTTTCATATGTTCTTTCCATGATACTGCGGCGGAGGAGGTTAGTCAATGCGGAGCGAAAATTTCCTGATGAAAAAATGACAAATCCTGTAATTGGCCTAGACATTTCCGGTAAAAATGAGTATAATCAGAAAGGAGCGCGATTGGCCCGCATGTTTATGGAATGGCAGAGTCGGTGGTATCTGTATGAGACGGCGTAACGATGATGAAAGAATAGTGTACCAATCCCTGGCGATGATCACGCAGTTCGGCCTGAACATGCTGGTGCCCATCTGTATGATGTCCGCGCTGGGGGTGTGGCTGGACAGAAAGCTTGGAACCTCCTGGATTACCATTCTTTTTTTTGCGATTGGGGCCGTGGCGGGCGGGCAGAACGTGTACCGTCTGGCCAGGCGCATGTGTGCCGGGGAGGAACCGGACAGAGAGCAGGGTGTTGCGGATGAAGATGGTGGAAGCGGCGAGGCGGATGAATAGGACGCTTTTGGAGATGCATATCGGCATGGCTTTCTGGGGGCTGGTCTGCCAGATCGCGGGGGCCCTGGTCATGGCCCTGTGCGGATACGGCGTATTCCAGGGAAGGTATGCACTGAGCCTGTGGTTCGGCGTGGCTTTTGCCTTTGCGGGCTCGATTCATATGTGCCGGACGCTGGACAGGGCGCTGCTTAGCGGCGGCAATGCCGGGGGAATTGTGACGAGAGGGTATCTGTTCCGCTATTTCCTGCTGGCGGCGGTGCTGGTGATCGTCACCCTGACAGATACCATGGACTCCCTGGTCTTTTTCCTGGGCTATATGGGCCTGAAAGTAACGGCATATCTTCAGCCGATTACTCATAAATTGTGCAACAGGCTGTTCCGTGAGGAGGATCCCATCCCCCTTTCGGAGGAGGAGCTTGCGGCACAGGAGGGAGAGATCCCGGCCGGGCAGTAGACGGGCCGCCATCCGGCGGAAGCGTCACGGCACGGCGAAAGGAAGTGCAAAATATATAAGGAAAGAGAGGTGAGAGTATGGGACATGGAATTCTGCTGTCTGGCGGGGCAGAGGTCGATTTCAATATCCATGGGGTGTTTCAGTATTCCTTTTTCGGGCATCCCGTTTGGATCACCACATCGCACATATGCATCCTGATTGTGATGCTCCTGCTGGTGGCCTTTGCCATTGCCGCTAACCGGTGCATGGCGAAAGCGTCGCAGGTGCCGGGCAGCTTTCAGAATGTGGTGGAAATGATCGTGGAGATGCTGGACGGTATGGTCAGCGGCACCATGGGACAGGCGGCGCCGAAGTTCTTCAACTATATCGGCACCATCTTTATCTTCATCCTGGTCAGCAACATATCAGGTCTGCTGGGTCTGCGGCCGCCTACAGCCGATTACGGCGTGACGCTGCCGCTGGCGCTTCTGACGTTTTCATTGATTCACATCAATAAATGGAAATATCAGAAGCCTATGACGATCTGGACGGACTTGTGTTCTCCGTTGCCGCCCTGGCTGCCGATCTGGATGCCGATCAATGTGATCAGCGCGGTGGCGGTGCCGATATCACTGTCATTGCGTCTGTTCGCGAACGTCCTGTCGGGAACGGCGATGATGGCACTGCTGTACGGTCTGCTGGGATGGTTCGCCACGGCATGGCCCGCAGCGCTTCATGTGTATTTTGACCTGTTCTCAGGGGCAATCCAGACATATGTGTTCTGCATGCTGACCATGACATACATTTCGAACGAGATCGGTGATGGCACTAGAAGATAGTAGTGCGGAAAGAGCAGTTTTTTATTTACATTTTCATAATTTTAGGAGGAAAAAAGAATGGATTTCAATGAAAACTTTATCTTAGGATGTTCCGCAATTGGCGCAGGTCTGGCAGTTATCGCCGGTATCGGACCTGGTGTCGGACAGGGTATTGCAGCCGGCCATGCAGCAGCTGCGGTTGGACGTAACCCCGGCGCACAGCCCAAGGTTATGCAGACCATGCTTCTTGGTCAGGCAGTGGCAGAGACCACCGGTTTGTACGGTTTGCTGGTTGCGATTCTGCTGATGTTCGTAAAACCTCTTCTGCCCTAATATCAAGCGTGTATATTCAGGAGGCAGAAAGGAGGATTAAGCATGATACTTTTAACAGAGGGTGCAACCATGTCGAGACTGTTCGATCTGGACTGGCAGCTGCTGGCTGATTCCCTTTTGATGATTATTGCCATCTTTTTCCTGTTCCTTATTTTGAGTTATTTTCTGTTTAATCCTGCAAGGAAGATGCTGAACAGCCGTAAGGACAAAATCCGGACCGAACTGGATACGGCAAAGCATGCCATGGAAAATGCCCAGAATTTAAAAAAGGAATACGAGTTGAAACTGCAGGGAGCCGACAAAGAGGCAGAGGGAATTCTGAGCGAAGCCCGCAGGAAGGCACTGATCAGCGAAAACCAGATTGTTGCCCAGGCCAGGGAAGAGGCAGCGCGTATTCTGGAGCGTGCCCGCGTGGAGGCTGAACTGGAAAAGCAGAAGATGTCCGATGATGTAAAGAGAGAGATCATTGTTGTCGCATCCCTTATGGCAGGCAAGATTGTGTCCGCATCCGTTGACACCAGCATGCAGAATCAGCTGATTGACGAGACCTTGAAGGAAATAGGTGATAAGACATGGCTAAATTAGTATCCAAGACATACGGTGAGGCCCTGTATGAGGTTGCCATGGAGTCAGGCGCGGCCAGGGCCGGTGAACTGATGGAAGAAATCCGCTGTGTCAATGAGATACTTAGGGAAAATCCCCAGTTTGACGAGCTGATGAAGCATCCCGGAGTCCCCAAGCAGGACAAAATCCAGGTGGTGGAGAATGTCTTTAAAGGACGGGTCAGCGATGAACTGGCAGGTTTGCTTGAGGTCGTGGTATCCAAGGAACGTTACAGGGATTTACCGGCTATTTTTGCATACTATACCGAAAGGGTAAAAGAACAGCAGAAAACCGGCATGGCATATGTGACTACCGCGGTGGAGCTGAACGCAGGCCAGAAGAAGGCTGTGGAAGCAAAACTGCTGGGAACCAGCGGATATGAAAAAATGGAAATGCATTTTGAGGTGGATACCTCTATCATAGGCGGAATGATCATCCGCATTAACGACAGAGTTGTGGACAGCAGTGTCCGCACAAAGCTGAACGGACTGACAAAACAATTATTACAAATCCAGCTGGGATGACCGACTGGAAGAAAGGTGCGACAGATCCATGAATTTAAGACCAGAAGAAATTAGTTCTGTTATCAAGGATCAGATCAAGAGATATGCATCCACCCTGGATGTATCCGACGTGGGTACGGTAATCCAGGTTGCGGATGGTATTGCCCGTGTCCATGGACTGGAAAATGCCATGCAGGGTGAGCTGCTGGAATTTCCCGGTGAAGTTTACGGCATGGTATTGAATCTGGAAGAAGATAACGTGGGTGTGGTTTTGCTGGGAAGCGCCAGGAACATCAATGAAGGTGATACAGTCAGGACTACCGGCCGGGTGGTTGAGGTTCCGGTAGGTGATGCCATGACTGGACGTGTGGTCAATGCGCTGGGGCAGCCCATTGATGGCAAGGGCCCGGTACAGACCACAAAGTATCGCAAGATTGAGCGGGTGGCAAGCGGCGTTATCACAAGAAAGAGTGTTGACACACCTCTTCAGACCGGTATCAAGGCTATCGATGCCATGATTCCTGTGGGAAGGGGACAGCGTGAGCTGATTATCGGTGACCGTCAGACAGGTAAAACTGCCATTGCCATCGATACCATAATCAATCAAAAAGGACAGAATGTAAAATGTATTTATGTTGCAATCGGCCAGAAGGCTTCCACGATTGCGAACATTGTAAAGACTCTGGAGGAGTATGGCGCCATGGCGTATACCACGGTAGTGGTATCCACGGCCAGCGACCTGGCTCCCCTGCAGTACATTGCTCCTTATTCCGGATGTGCCATCGGTGAGGAGTGGATGGAAAACGGGGAAGACGTACTGGTAGTGTATGATGATCTGAGTAAGCATGCAACGGCATACCGTACACTCTCCCTGCTGCTCCGTCGTCCGCCCGGCCGTGAGGCTTATCCCGGCGATGTATTCTATCTGCACTCCAGACTGCTGGAGCGTGCTGCCAGGATGAGTGACGAGTACGGCGGAGGATCCCTGACCGCCCTTCCCATTATAGAGACCCAGGCCGGGGACGTGTCTGCTTACATTCCCACCAATGTAATCTCTATCACGGATGGCCAGATCTATCTGGAGACGGAAATGTTCAATTCCGGCTTCCGTCCGGCTATCAACGCAGGTCTCTCCGTGTCCCGAGTGGGAGGCGCAGCGCAGATCAAGGCCATGAAAAAGATTGCGGCGCCTATCCGTACGGAGCTGGCACAGTTTCGTGAGCTGGCAAGCTTTGCACAGTTCGGTTCCGAGCTGGACGAAGATACCAAGGAGAAGCTGGCACAGGGTGAGCGCATCAGGGAAGTCCTGAAGCAGCCCCAGTACGCGCCCATGCCCGTACAATATCAGGTTATTATCATTTATGCGGTGACGCGTAAATACCTGCTGGATATTCCGGCTGAGGAAGTGACCCGGTTTGAGAAAGAGTTTTTTGAGTTCCTGGATACAAAGTATCCTGAGGTGCCGGGAAATATTGCGGCTGAAAAGGTGATTTCCGATGAGACCGAAGAGATGCTGAAGAAGGCCATCGAGGAATTTAAGAAGCAGTTTAGATAGAAAGAGGATATAGAATATGGCATCAATGCGTGATATAAAGCGGCGCAAAGGCAGTATTCAGGGAACCCAGCAGATTACCAAGGCCATGAAGCTGGTGTCAACCGTAAAGCTGCAGCGCGCCAGGGCAAGCGCGGAACGCTCCAAGGGATATTTTACCTGTATGTATGAGACGGTGAACAATATTCTGCAGCGCGTTGGGCATATTGACCACAAATATCTGACTTCCGGTGCTTCCGCAAAGAAAGCCGTGATTGTGATAACTGGAAACAGAGGACTGGCAGGCGGCTATAACTCCAATGTAATTAAGCTTGTGACCAGGCACCAGGGGTGGAGAAAAGAAGATCTGGAACTCTACTGCCTGGGTACCAAGGGACGGGAAGCTTTTTTGCGGAACGGCTACCATGTGATGGAATGCGACAGTGAAATTGTGGAGAGTCCCATGTATAAGGACGCGGCCGCATTGTGCAGCCGGTTGCTGGCATCCTTTGCGGAGGGCGAAATAGGGGAGATCTATCTGGCGTATACCGGTTTCAAAAATACGGTGAGCCATATTCCCACGCTTCTGCGCCTGCTTCCGGTGGAGACTTCCGGCGAAGAGGATTTTGACGACAGGGAAACTTCCGCCATTATGAATTTTGAGCCGGAAGATTCGGAGGCGCTGGATATGCTCATTCCCAAATACGTCACCAGTCTTATTTACGGCGCGTTGAGGGAGTCTGTTGCCAGCGAGAACGGTGCGCGTATGCAGGCCATGGACAATGCCACCAGCAACGCGGAAGAAATCATAAGCGATCTGACGCTGAAATACAACAGGGCCCGCCAGGGTTCCATCACACAGGAGCTGACGGAGATTATAGCCGGTGCGGAGGCCCTGGGATAAAAATCGGAAGTTTTTTTGATTGAAAGGTTTTAACGAAAAGAACCCGCGCGAGCGGGAGGAAAGAGGTAGAAATGGCAGGAGAAAACAGAGGCAAGGTTACCCAGGTCATCGGTGCGGTGCTGGATATCCGCTTTGATGAGGGTAATCTGCCTGAGATTAACGAAGCAATTCGCATTCCTACCGGAGAGGGCAGTGAGCTGTCGGTGGAGGTTTCCCAGCACCTGGGTGACGACACCGTCAGGTGTATCGCCATGGGAAGTACCGATGGTCTGGTCAGGGGTATGGATGCGATTGCAACCGGCGCCCCCATTTCCGTTCCGGTAGGTGAGAAGACTTTGGGGCGTATCTTCAATGTTTTGGGTCAGCCGATTGACAATAAACCGGCTCCTGAGGGAGTATCTTATGAGCCGATTCACAGACCTGCGCCGAAATTCGAAGAGCAGGCTACGGAAAAGGAACTGCTGGAGACCGGAATCAAGGTGGTTGATCTGCTTTGTCCGTACCAGAAAGGCGGAAAGATCGGTCTGTTCGGCGGCGCCGGCGTGGGAAAGACGGTGCTGATTCAGGAGCTGATCCGTAATATTGCCACGGAGCACAGCGGATATTCCGTGTTCACAGGTGTAGGAGAGCGTACCCGTGAGGGTAATGACCTTTACCATGAAATGATGGAGTCCGGTGTTATTGACAAGACTACCATGGTATTCGGTCAGATGAACGAGCCGCCCGGAGCCAGAATGCGTGTGGGCCTTACCGGACTGACCATGGCAGAGTATTTCCGTGACAAGGGCGGCAAGGATGTGCTGCTGTTTATTGATAACATTTTCCGTTTTACCCAGGCAGGAAGCGAAGTTTCCGCGCTGCTGGGACGTATGCCCTCCGCGGTGGGGTACCAGCCCACGCTCCAGACGGAGATGGGCGCCCTTCAGGAGAGAATTACATCCACAAAGAGCGGTTCCATCACTTCCGTTCAGGCAGTCTATGTGCCTGCGGATGACCTGACAGACCCGGCGCCGGCTACTACTTTTGCGCATTTGGACGCTACTACCACATTGTCCCGTGCCATTGTGGAGCTTGGTATTTATCCGGCAGTGGATCCGCTGGAGTCCTCATCCCGTATTCTGGATCCCAGGATCGTGGGAGAGGAGCATTACCAGACGGCCCGCGGCGTGCAGGAGATTCTGCAGCGCTATAAGGAACTGCAGGATATTATTGCCATTCTGGGTATGGACGAACTTTCAGAGGAGGATAAGCTTGTAGTGTCCCGGGCCCGTAAGGTTCAGAGATTCCTGTCCCAGCCTTTCTTCGTGGCAGGGCAGTTTACCGGTCTGGAAGGAAAATATGTTCCTATCAATGAAACCATTCGAGGGTTCAGAGAGATTCTGGAAGGCAAACATGACGATATCCCTGAAAGCTATTTCCTGAATGCAGGCAGCATTGATGATGTATTAGCCCGGGTTTAATGCAGATGGAGGGAAAATATGGCAGATAAAAACGACTTTCTTCTGCGCATCATTACGCCGGACAGGGTTTTTTACGAAAACCGGGTGGATATGGTGGAATTCAATACCACCGAAGGCGAGATCGGTATACTGCCGGGACATATCCCCATGACAGTAATCGTAAAACCGGGTATCTTGTCCATCAGTGAGCCGGAAGGAGAAAAAAAGGCGGCACTGCATTCCGGATTTGCGGAGATTTTGCCTGAAGGTGTGACGATTCTGGCTGAAACAATTGAATGGCCCGGGGAGATCGATGGAGACCGTGCAAAATCTGCGAAGGAGCGGGCCGAGAAGCGTTTGAGCGGGAAGTCTCCCAACACGGATATTGCCAAGGCTGAAACTGCATTGCAGAGGGCACTGGCACGTATAGAAGTATTGAAATAGGATTTGGAATTCCGGCGGCGGCTGGTAACAATTGGATGAAAACACGCATATGCTGTTAAAAAACAAAGAGGAAAGCGTATGGAATTTCATTCAAAGCTGTTGCAGCCGCTGTCGGAAAACAAGGTAAGGGGCTGGAACGGGCCCCTTCCTTTTTATATGGCTTATCCCGGTTATTACAGCCCGGGAGGGGAGCAGGAACTGCTGCAGGATCTGGAGTATTTGCAGCAGATGTATCCCAATGATGTAAAACGCTATCAGAGAAGGGTAGCCGATATTCTGGACAAGGCAGATTACGAGGGCAGCATGATCTATGATGAGTATCCGGACAGATACAGCCTGCTGTCGCTGGCCAGGTCAATCTGCAGAATTTTGGAAAAAGAGGAAGAGAACACACCCGGGGAGGACATGATTCAGGTACTTTTATGCAATGAAGTATACAAGCGCCGTCATGGAGGCTGCAGGGGAAGCTTCCGTCCCTGGCAGTAAATGACAGGAAGTGTGCCCTGAGGTGTAACAATAAATTATTTTGGGAAATAATCAGAGACAGATATGGATGAACTTAGGGAACTTTTCCAGCAGATGCTGGATCAGGATTTAATACAGATAATACTGAGCAATACAAGAGATGCCTCCAGAGGTACAAAAGTGAAAATCCGGCCGGTGATGCTGCGGGGAGAACTTTATTTTCAGGAGACTCTTTACCGGGAGACCAAGGTTTTTCACTCCAATTATCCGAAAGAGCAGATGCTGGACCGGTTGCTGGACGATATGGCGGGATGTTTCCGGCAGGCGCAGATGGGAAACGGCGTCTGGGAAGTTACAGTTCTGGTGAGCAAAAAAGGAAAGATCTCCATAAAGCGCAGACGCCGTCCGGATGCGGATATACCGGAAAGAAAATCTGCCGGCTTGTCCCATAACCGCCCGAAACAGTATATACTGCAGGAGGGGCAGCCGGTGGACTTTCTGGTGGAACTGGGTGTCCAGACAAGGGATGGAAAAGTAGTAAAGTCGAAATATGACAAATTCCGCCAGATAAACCGCTACCTGGAGTTTATAAGGGATATTCTGGATAAGCTTCCTGCGCACCGCCGGATCCGCATCGTGGATTTTGGCTGCGGAAAGTCTTATTTGACATTTGCAATGTATTATTATCTGCATCAGCTCCAGGGCAGGGAGATTCAGGTGACGGGGCTGGATCTGAAAGCAGACGTGATCAGGCGCTGCAGTGAACTGGCAGAAAAACTGGGATATACAGGACTGGAATTCCAGGAGGGGGATATCAGCAGTTTTTGGGGGACGGATCAGGTGGACATGGTGGTATCCCTGCACGCCTGCGACAAGGCCACGGACTATGCCCTTGAGAAAGCCGTTAAATGGGGGGCCGGTGTGATTATGGCGGTTCCCTGCTGTCAGCACGAGCTGAACAGCCAGATGCAGTGTGAACTGCTGCAGCCGGTGCTGAAGTATGGTGTGATCAGGGAGCGCATGGCGGCCCTGATCACGGATGCCCTGCGGGCAGACCTGCTGGAGAAAAGCGGGTATGACACGCAGATACTGGAATTTATCGATATGGAACACACTCCGAAGAACCTGATGATCCGGGCGGTAAAGACGAAGGGAATGCGGCCGAAATCCGGTGTGCCTGAGGGAGAAAAGGAATTCCGGGCTGACCGGCTGATGGAATTTCTGCATGTAAATCCCACTCTGAAGGAGCTTTTATGAGAAAAAGTGTCATAAAATTATCGGTTTTTATCATTGTTTTTCTGTTTTCCCTGGTAGCGGTAAGCAAGTTTATGAATAGAGGGCATGATAATCTGACTATGGAGATGACGCCCAGCACCCTTCCGCTGGTGACCATGACACTGGGGGGAGTGGAATACAATCAGCTTCACGGGTACTGTGCAGACACAGACATTGCATTTCAGAGAGAATCCGTCACCGTGCTTGGAGAGAGCCGTGACACCGGATTTGTGGTAGATACTTTCGGGGAAACCGTGAACGGGGTTTCCATTGAGGTGCGGAGCGCGGATGGTTCCAGGCTGATAGAAGATACAATAGTGAAGGAGCTTAAGACAGAGGGGGAACGAATCAGGGGGAATCTGGCTTTAAAGGATCTGATTGAGAGGGATACGGAATATTCCCTGAAAATCGTACTGGACCTGGAAGGGGAAAGGCAGGCAGCGTATTATACCAGGGTCATCTGGAGCAGTGACCTTCATGTGCAGGAAAAAATGGATTTCTGCAGGGATTTTCATGAGAGACTATATGACAGGGAGGCGGCCAGGGAACTGGCAAAATACCTGGAGACCAACTCCAGGCTGGAGGATAATACTTCGTTCCATAAAGTAAATATCCACAGCAGTTTCCGGCAGATTACCTGGGGAAACCTGGAAGTAAGCCAGGTGTCAGAACCGGCTGTCAGGCTCACAGAGATTGCCACGCAGACGGCCTCTGTGTTATTTGACTATATTGTGTCCACTTCCGAGGACAGCGGTACCACTTATTACAGGGTGGAGGAGTATTACCGTGTCCGTTATACCACGGACAGGATTTACCTGCTGGACTATGAGCGCACCATGACACAGATTCCGGATATCGAAAGGATGTATGTGAACGACAAGATACTGCTGGGCATTACGGACCAGGATGTGCAGATGCAGGAAAGTGAAGATGGAAATGTGGTGGTGTTTGAGGTGGCAGACCGGCTTTTCAGCTATAATGTGACCACAAACAAACTGACAGCCATTTTCAGTTTTTACGACAAGGATAACTGGGATGCGCGGACCATGTACAATCAGCATGGAATCCGGATCCTGCATGTGGACGAGGGCGGTAATGTACAGTTTGCCGTTTACGGCTATATGAACAGGGGAAGACATGAGGGAGAGGTGGGGATTCAGCTTTATACCCACAACAGCGTACAGAATACCATAGAAGAACTTCTGTATATTCCTTATGAGAAGACATATGCAGTGCTGGCTGCCGAGCTGGACCAGTTATTGTATCTGAACCGGGAACAGAAGCTGTATTTTGTGCTGAACAATGCGGTGTATGGTGTTGACCTTGTCCAGAGGACATATTCCCGGATGCTGGATATTGCCCAGGATGAGGGGCTGCAGGTGTCGGAAGACGATAAGATTGCCGTGTGGCCGGAAGGGGATGACATCTACCATAGCAAGGGCCTGGAAATCCGGAATTTCGAAACGGATACACGGAAAATCATCTCCGTGGCAGAGGGGGAAGTCATCCGTCCTCTGGGATTTATGCAGGAAGATATCATATACGGAGTGGCGCGGGCAGAGGATATTTTTATGGAGAGCTCCGGCAGGATTTTTTATCCCATGTACAAGATCTGTATCTGTAATTCCTCCGGGGAACTGCTGAAGGAATATGCACAGCAGGACATCTATGTGACGGAATGCCGCGTATCAGACAACCAGATTACGCTGGAAAGGGTGAGGAGACTGGAATCGGGAAGTTACCAGGAGGCCCAGGAAGAGCATATTACCAATAATCTGGAGGCAGAAACCGGAAAGAATATAGTGGTGGCGGAAGACACGGAACGGTATCAGCGATATATCGAAATACAGATGAGAAATGTGATTGACGAGAAATCCATTAAAATTGTGATTCCCAAAGAAGTGGTGTATGAGGGGGGAAGAAGGCTTAATCTGCCGGATTCCCAGGAAACAGAAAGATATTATGTATATGGGCCTTATGGTGTGGACGGAATCTATATATCGCCTGCGGCAGCAGTGAACCTGGCCTATGATGTGTCAGGGATTGTGGTGGACAAAAGCGGGGAACGCATCTGGCTGAAAGGCAACCGTATGGCAAAAAACCAGATTATGGCAATCAGGGAGGCTGAAGTCACAGAAGAGAGAGGGTCTCTGGCAGTTTGCCTTGACACGATGCTGGGCTATGAGGGAATCAGCAGGAATACACAGTATTTACTGGATAATGGGGAAAATGTCCATCAGATTCTGCAGGACAACCTGGCGGATTCCACAGTGCTGGACCTGACAGGCTGCAGCCTGGATGCGGTTCTCTATTTTGTGAACAGGGATATTCCGGTACTGGTGATGATGGAAGATGGCTCGGCGGTGCTGCTTGTGGGGTTCAACGAATACAATACTGGCATACTGGATCCCTGGAAGGGAACCATAGAAAGGATGGGAATGAATGATTCCCGGGAGTGGTTTGAGCAGAACGGAAATCAGTTTGTGACGTATATTGACAGGAAGCCATAAACGGTATGGGAATTACCGGCTGCACTATGTGCTTGTATTCGTTTACATCTGGACGTATAAGGAAATATATGGTATAATGACCTTATTCTGGAAAGGAAGAGGCCGAATGGCCATGGGATACCATGATTCCATGTGAGCTGATGCGCACAGAATTATGGTATAATAAGTCCATATTTGTGGCATGGAGAGGCCGAATGGCCATGAATACCATGATTCCATGTGAGCTGATGCGCACAGAATCATGGTATAATAAGTCCATATTTGTGGCATGGAAGTACATTGAGAACCAGGAGGTAAGGAACGTGAAGGCAGAAAAGATACCCGCGCTTATTGGTGTGGTGCTGATTATCTTGTTGGCTTTTCTGATTGTATGGCAGGCAGATATACTGGGAGTGTCGGCAAGCCGGCTGGAGCAGGATGCGCGGGAGAAGCAGGAGATTCGAAACGGCTGGGAGATGGCCCAGGCAGTCAATGACGAGATGTGTGCCATGCTCTTCTATGATGAGGATAAGGATGAATGTGCATATTCCATCTACCTGAGCAGGGAAGGCATCTCATATGGTTACTTTTACAGGCAGGGCGGTTTTGACGCTTATATGGCAGAAGGTGTAAAGGGTGTGGTGTTTGAAGACAAAGGAATTGCACTGATGTCATTAAACCGTGACAAGGTATGCAAGATTGTGGTGGATAACGACATTACGAAGGATGTCATTCCGGTAGACCCGGAGGAACCATTTGCGGTAGTCCTCCCCATCGACTGCGGCGCCATAACAATGTATGACGCCCAGGAAAATATTGTGACATTATATGATACATACACCGGGGCCTGATCATCAGATCAGGCCGCTTTTTAATAGGCGGCGGCGAAGCTGTCTGCCGATCAGCATTGCCATCACCAGTTTCACAAGGTCTATGAATATGTAGGGAAGAACTCCGGCTGCCAGAGCCTGCATAAATGTATAGGAGGCCTGATAAGCCAGCCAGACGGTTCCGAACAGATAGCAGACGGCTGTGCCCAGTATCATGCCGAGAAAACCCATCAGAAGATTATCCCCCCATTTGTCCACGAAAAATCCACAGATCAGAGCCATAAAGATATAACCCAAAAGGTAGCCTCCGGTAGGGCCGAACAGGGGGCCGGGGCCTCCCAGAAAACCGGAAAAGACGGGAAGTCCTGCCAGCCCAAGCAGGATATAAACCACAACGCTCAAAGTTCCCAGTTTCATGCCCAGGACGGATATCACGAAATAGATAGCCAGAAATCCAAGGGTGACAGGGACCGGGCTTATGGGAATTCTCAGTGACCAGGGCGCAAGAAGGCAGATCACTGCGGACATGAGTCCGGCCAGGGCGATCTGCCTTATGCCGAATTTCGGTTTTGGGGTGGTAGGAAGTGTGCTTGTCTGGTTCATAGTGGATACCTCTCTTTCAGCAAAAATGTTAACCTAAAAAAGATATGGGTTACAATTAAGAAGTATACTAAAAAACAAGACAAATGTCAACCTTAAAAATTAAAAGGTTGACATCAGCGGTTTCCTTTCTTCTTATATTTTGCTACCACATTCTGAATTCTTTCATTGGGATTCAGAAGGTCGCTAATGGAAGAATCGTGGTTTAAGGTGTCAATAATATAGGCCACATATTTGCTCATATCACAGTTGATATACCATTCTCTCTGGAGCAGTTCCGGTGTCTGGTAAATCAGGTTGGTGGTGAGCACTTTATCGATGAGACCGTTTTGGTAAGCTTCGTCAAACTTGTCCAGTCCGCTGGTAAAGAGACCGAATGTGGAGAAGACAAATATTTTGCGGGCTTTGCGCTCCTTTAAGGCAGCTGCCACTTCCAGCATGCTGTCTCCGGAAGAAATCATGTCGTCAATAATAATCATATCCTTGCCTTCCACGCTGGTTCCCAGGAACTCATGGGCAATGATAGGATTACGGCCGTTCACTACCTTTGTATAGTCTCTCCTCTTGTAGAACATACCCATGTCCAGCCCCAGGACATTGGCAATATAGATGGCACGGGTCATACCGCCTTCATCCGGACTGATAACCATCATGTGATCGGAATCCAGCTTCAGATCTTCCACATTGCGCAGCAGGCCTTTGATAAACTGGTAGGCAGGCTGGACGGTCTCAAACCCGTGCAGCGGAATCGCGTTCTGTACCCTGGGATCATGGGCGTCAAATGTGATAATATTATCCACGCCCATCTGTACCAGTTCCTGCAGAGCCAGTGCACAGTCCAGGGATTCCCTGGAAGTTCTCTTATGCTGACGGCTTTCATAGAGAAAAGGCATGATTACAGTGATGCGGCGGGCTTTTCCTCCCACGGCGGCAATGATGCGCTTCAGGTCCTGGTAATGGTCGTCAGGAGACATGTGATTTTCGTGGCCGGACAGGGAGTATGTGAGAGAATAATTACATACATCCACCAGCAGGTACAGGTCATACCCTCGGACGGATTCCAGAATCATGCCCTTGGCCTCCCCGGAACCGAAACGGGGAACTTTTGTGTTCAGCAGATACGATGCCCTCTGATAGCCGGAGAATGCCAGGGAGTCTTTGTGCTCGCTTTCACGCTCTGCCCTCCATTTTACCAGGTAACGGTTGATTTTTTCACCCAGGGGCCTGCAGCCTTCCAGGGCGATGATTCCCAGTGATCCCACGGGGATGGTTTCCAGGTTTCTTTTTTCTTCGCGGTTGCCCATGCAAGTTTCCTTTCTTTTCTTGAAACGAGTTTATATGTCACATTGCGGTCGTGTTTGCCAGGCGCTTTTTCAGGATACGGATATCCGGTCCTGTCAGTTTACACAATGTAAAACCACTGGTAATTCTGGAAAAAATCCTGTCTGAGTAGCGGTCCCGGAGCTCCTCAAGACTGATATTGGTGGAAATCAGGGTAGATTTCCCGCGCAAATGCCGTTCATTGAGACAGGAGAACAGCTGGGAAGTCACAAAACTGTTGGTGATTTCCGTTCCCAGGTCATCGATAATCAGCAGGTCGCAGTTGTAGAAATCCTCATAAAATTCTCCCGACGCTTCCTTTGCCTTCATGTCAAAGGCATAGCGGGCCAGGGTGTCAAACAGGGCGGAGGAACTGAAATAGATTACGGAATTGCCTGCCTGGAGGAGTTCCTTTGCGATACATCCGGACAGAAAGCTTTTGCCGGTGCCCACGGTACCATAAAAAAAGAGATTCCGGCTGTTTGTCTTAAAGTCATCTATGAAGCTGTGGCATAACTGCACGGCAGTCTCAAACCGGCGGAGATCATCGTTTTGGTAATAGGCATATGAGAGTGTGGAAAAATTCTCCCGGGCAATCATGTCCTGTATGTTGGACTGCGCATAGAGAATACGTATTTCCCGCTGCCGGAAACAATGGCACTTTTCTTTGAGGCTGCCGGCACCGGTAATGTAACCGGTGTCCTGACAGTCAGGGCAGGAAAATACGGGATCAAGATAATCGGATGGAAAGCCATACTGTCTCAGAAGCGTTTTTTGCCGTGAGACCACTTTGGCCAGACTTTCGTGGAGATCGTGCAGAGCCCCATCGTCGCCATCCAGCATACGCCTGGCGCTGGCAACGGAAATGGTGCTGATGGAATCTGCCAGTTCCCGGAAGCCGGGAATCCTGTCGCAGACCTGGTTCAGCCGGGATTCCGACAGGGAACGGTTGGCATCCCGTATGCGTTCATAGTCTTTGATGATAGATTCGTATTGTAAATGATTGAGTGCCACTGGGTTCTCCTATTCCGGTCCCGCGCCGGGAACCGGCTGAAAAAAGAATCCGGCCCCGCCGGCTGCGGGCAAATTCTTTCAGTTGCTTAACAGTTCCTGCTCCAGAACATCAAAATCATAATTGTTCTGGGCAAACTGGTTGAAACGATTGGCGGATTTCGGGGAAACAGGGGGTTTCCTGCGCTGGCGGTACGAATCGTCTATTTTGAGAATATCCGCTTTGTGATGTACATTCTGCCGTTTCCAGCTGCTTAAGATCCCCTCGGCATATTCAAAACGATGCTTGTCCGTGGCCAGGACAGTGCGTTCACAGGCTTCGATAATAATGTCTGTGGAAAAACCGTAGTCTTTCAGCCAGCGGCTTATGTATTCCAGCTCTTTGCCGGTGGGGGAACCGTCCCTGCCCAGCCCGTTCATAATGGTATAAATATTTTTGTCATAGCGGTAACTGTTCTTCTGAGCCTGCTTAGGCGTGGAAATACCTTCCCGGGCCCAGTTTACGGCTACTTTTTCAATATATTTGAAATCTTTTTTCCCCTTGTCCACACAGTACTGGATCAGGTAGTCGATGAGGTCATCGGAAAAACGGAGCACATCCTTAAAATACAGAATGGTCTTTACCTCACCGGGCGTCAGGGGCCTGCCGATATAGGATTCCGCGATAAACAGAAGCTGCGAGGTGTCCTGCCGGTTTTTAAATTCCTTCAGCTGGTCTGCAGAGTAGGAAGGCTTTGCCAGCGCGTCTTCCGCAGTCTCCGGGAGGAGATCCCGGTTTTCCGGGGAACTGATCCTGGAAATGGAAGCAGGAGCCTCCGCTGTGGGAGAAGGCACGAAGGAAGACACCGGACGGGGGACGGAAGGGTTCTCTGCCCCGGTACGGGAGAACAGATCGCGGATGTGGATTCCCACAAGGTTTTTCCTGTCATCATAGTCCAGCTCCAGCAGCTGCAGGTCCTGCCAGTATTTCAGGGCGCGCATAACATCCTTTTCCGTGTGGTTAAACTTGTCTGCCATATCGGATACGCTGGTAGCCTGCCGTGCGTTCATCATGCGGAGCAGATATAGATATACTTTCAGCTGGGCGTCATTGGCATCTTTCATATATTCATCTATAAAAAGATTGGACACAACCGTGGATTCCACATGATCGTCTTTGTAAATTGTCAAGCGCGGCATGGTTTATACACTCCCTGTCTGTTCTGGATTTGTCACGGTTCAGATAGGACACTGAACTGCGGCCTGTATTGGACAATAAGATTCCGGAGCCGGCGTCCGGCACGGATACATGACGCCTCCGGCCTATTCCCGCAGCAGACTCTCCGATAATGTAAAAAGAGTATAGCATAAGGCTTTTGAAAAGAAAATAGTCAATTTGTCCGAAACTTTTGCAGGCTTTCCGGCAGGGCAAAAATGTGGAAAATGTGGAAAATGTGGATAAATTTTCCTGTCAGGCTGATTTCCGGCATCTGTTGGGATGATAATATCCACAAGATGGAATCTGCCCTTTTTACGCCGTCTTGTGGATACTGTGGATAATTACCGGCCCAGCAGATTTTCGCCGATTTTCATCACATCTCCCGCACCCATGGTTATCAACATATCACCGTTTATGCAATTTTCCAGTAAAAAGTTTTCCGTCTCGTCAAAAGTGGAAAAATAATGGCATTCCTGCCCCAGGCTTTGGACCTCACGCAGGAGATCTTCCGAACTGATGCCCAGATCATCATTTTCCCGGGCGGCATAAATATCCGTCAGGACCACTTTGTCCGCCAGGGTAAGGGCCTGTGCCAGTTCCTTTAAAAAAGCCTTGGTCCGTGAATAAGTGTGGGGCTGGAAAACGCACCAGAGTCTTTTGTGGGGATAGTTGGCGGCGGCTTTTAAAGTGGCGGTAATCTCCGTGGGATGATGGGCATAGTCGTCTATGACGGTGACGCCGCCGATGGAACCTTTGTATTCGAAACGGCGGTCCGTGCCCCGGTAAGCGCCCAGTGCCCGGACGGTGATGCCGCTGTCGATGGAAAGCCGGTCCGCCAGCGCCCCGGCCGCCATGGCATTGTATATATTGTGTTCCCCGGGCACCTGCAGGGTAAACTGACGTTCCCGGTTTCCCGGGCCATACAGCGTAAACGTGGGACAGCCAAGTGAATTATAATGAATGTCTGCGGGATGGTAATCCGAATTATCATCGGGGCCAAAGGTGACCACGGGACATTTCAGGTTATGGGTAATTTCATCCGGATTCTCAATCTGCCCATTGATAATCAGACAGCCGTTCTCCGGCAGAAGCTCCGCAAATTTCCGGAAGGAATTCCGGATATCGTCCAGGTCCCTGAAAAAGTCCAGGTGATCGGCCTCAATATTCAGGATAATGCCGATTCTGGGGAAAAAATCGAGAAAACTGTTGGTGTATTCACAGGCTTCCGTGACAAAATAACCGGATTTTCCTATACGCATATTGCTCCCGATATCCTTCAGTATGCCGCCGATGGACAAAGTGGGATCCAGGTCAGCCTGGAGCAGAATCTCGCTGATCATGGAGGTGGTAGTGGTCTTGCCATGGGTGCCGCTGACGGCAACGGGCATTTGGTAATTTTTCATAATCTGTCCCATAAGCTGTCCCCTGGTGAGGCAGGGAAGCTGTTTTTCATGGGCGGCAATGTATTCGGGATTATCAGGAAGAATGGCGCTGGTAAAAACCACGCAATCGATGGGGTCAGTCATATTTTCGGCGCGTTGTCCATAAAATACCTTAATCCCCTTTGATTCCAGCACATGGGTCAGCGGACTGGGAGCGCGGTCGGACCCGGAGACACGGAATCCCGCGTCTGCCAGCAGCTCTGCCAGACAGCACATGCTGATGCCGCCGATTCCTACAAAGTAGATGGAAGAGGGATGGTCAAAATCCAGTTTATACATAATCAATGCTCCTTCTGTATCATTTATGATTCCTTCTTATTATAAACGGTATTGACTGAAAAAACAAATAAAAAACACGGCAGGATGAAAATATAGGGCAAATATTTACTTTATGTCTGTAGTCGTTTCGGGAAGCGGAGAGGAGGGTAACAGCAAATATTCCGCGGACGCCGGCAGAAAACAGTCTGAATTCAAATTTAAAAGTAAAAATTTTAGAGAAAATAGACAAATTTTTCTGCGTATAGACAAAAAATATATGAAATATTAATATAAAGTGTATAATAAAAACAAAATTTTCGACATTGATTATTCCATTTTAGAAAAGAGTATGTTATAATATTTCTAATCAACATACCATCCAAATGTAACGTGCGGGACGGCTTGTGACAGATCTGTCCGGCGGCGCAGAATCACCCGGACGGGATTCTGGCCCGGAGGCGGGAGCATTGTTTCCGAATAAGTTATCATATGCACGTGTACAGAAAAGAGTGCGGAGAGTAAAGAAAAGATGTGCCCGGAGGCCTGGCAAAGGCAGGAGGGGTATGTGAAATCTGGACAGGGGTGAAGAAATGATTAAAAAAGAGATGATTGCCATGCTGCTGGCGGGAGGACAAGGCAGCCGGCTGGGTGTACTCACAGCCAAAATGGCAAAACCGGCGGTGGCATTTGGAGGGAAATACCGCATTATCGACTTTCCGCTTTCCAACTGTATTAATTCGGGAGTGGACACTGTGGGGGTTCTGACCCAGTATCAGCCACTGCGGCTCAACAGCCATATCGGAATCGGTATTCCATGGGATCTGGACCGCAATATCGGCGGCGTGACGGTGCTGCCTCCCTACGAAAGGATGAGCAGCAGCGAGTGGTATACGGGGACTGCAAACGCCATATACCAGAACATGGAATATATGGAGAGTTATCATCCGGAATACGTGCTGATATTGTCAGGTGATCATATCTACAAGATGGATTATGAGATCATGCTGGATTATCATAAAGCCAACAATGCGGGGGTGACCATAGCGGTCATGCCGGTGCCCATGGAGGAGGCAAGCCGTTTTGGCATCATGACGGCAGACGAGAAAGGAAAAATTACCAAATTTGAGGAAAAACCGGAACATCCCCAGAGTAATCTTGCCAGCATGGGTATCTATATTTTTAACTGGAAGACCCTGAAGAAAGCCCTGGTTACCATGGCTGAACAGCCTGCGCTGGATTTTGGAAAACATGTGATTCCCTACTGTCATAAAAAGGGCATACCCATGTATGCCTACGAGTTTACCGGATACTGGAAAGATGTGGGAACCCTGCAGTCTTACTGGGAAGCCAATATGGAACTGATCGACATTGTGCCGGAATTCAATCTGTATGAGGAGTACTGGAAGATTTATACCAAGAGCGAGATTCAGCCGCCCCAGTATTTCTCCCCTGACAGCGTGGTGGAACGGAGCATCATCGGGGAGGGGACGGATGTCTACGGGAAGATATATAATTCTGTCATCGGCTGCGGCGTCACCATAGGAAAGGATACGGTGATCAGGGATTCCATTATCATGAACAATACCCAGATCGGGCATAACTGTGAACTGAATAAAGCGATTGTGGCAGAGGAAGTGCGCATCGGCAATCATGTTTGTCTCGGCATGGGAGGAGAGGCCGAAAACGACATGGCCCCCCATATTTATAATCACGGTATTGTCACCGTGGGGGACAGAAGCGTGATTCCCAACGGCATCAGGGTAGGAAAAAATGCCGTTATTTTTGGGGTGACCACGGGTGCGGATTACGAGCAGTCAGCCCTTCCGGCAGGCAAAACTTTGATTAAGGCAGGTGAGCGGCAATGAGGGCAGTGGGAATTATTTTGGCAGGCGGAAACAACCGCAGGATGAGGGAACTGTCGCAGAAGAGGGCTGTGTGTGCAATGCCAGTTGCAGGAAGCTACCGCAGCATCGATTTTACCCTGAGCAACATGGCGAATTCCCATATCCAGAAAGTGGCAGTATTCACACAGTACAACGCAAGCAGCCTGAATGAACATCTGAGTTCTTCCAAATGGTGGGATTTCGGGAGGAAGCAGGGGGGACTGTTCACATTCACTCCTGTTGTGACCTCGGATAACAGTAACTGGTACAGAGGTACGGCAGATGCCATTTACCAGAATCTGGGCTTTTTAAAAAGCAGTCATGAGCCTTATGTGGTGATTGCGTCAGGGGACGGGGTTTATAAACTGGATTTTAACAAGGTGCTGGAATTTCATATTGAGAGAAAAGCGGATATCACGGTGGTGTGCCGTGATATGGAACCGGGAGCCGGTCTGGAGAGATTCGGCACCATACGCATGAATGAGGAGAGCCGCATTGATGAATTTGAAGAAAAGCCCCTTCAGGCCAAATCAAATGTCATCTCCTGCGGGATTTATATTCTGCGCCGCCGCCAGCTGATCGAAATGGTGGAAAAATGCGCGGAAGAGGACAGATATGATTTTGTCAGGGATATCCTGATCCGATATAAAGATGTAAGGAGGATTTACGGCTACAAAATACGGGATTACTGGAGGAATATTGCCTCGGTGGAAGATTATTACGGAACCAATATGGATTTCCTGAAAGCGGAGGTAAGACATTATTTCTTTAAACAGTATCCGGATATTTATTCAAAGGTTGACGATCTTGCCCCAGCCAAGTATAATGTTGGAGCAGACGTAAGAAACAGCCTGATCTCCAGTGGCTGCATTGTAAACGGCATAGTGGAGAATTCCGTCATATTCAAAAAAAGTTATATAGGAAACAACTGTTGTCTAAAAAATTCCATTATCCTGAATGATGTGTATATCGGTGACAATACATATATTGAAAACTGTATTGTGGAAAGCCACAGCACCATTCGGGCAAATTCCCACTATGTGGGTGAGGACGGTCATATCCGCATTGTAGTAGAGCGGAATGAAAGATATACAATGTAGCAAAAGGGCGTTCTTAAATTCCTGAATAAGGGGGTTTTGCAGATGCAGATTACAGATGTGCGCGTACGCAAAATTGCGAAGGAAGGCAGGATGAAGGCCGTTGTGTCCATTACCTTTGACGGGGAGTTCGTAGTACATGACATTAAGGTAATCGAAGGCGACAAAGGTTTGTTCATCGCAATGCCCAGCAAGAGGACGGCTGATGGGGAATACAAAGATATTGCCCATCCCATCAATTCCTCTACCAGAGATGCGATCCAGAAGGCAATTCTGGAGAGCTACGAGAAGGCTTTGTTGGAGCCGGACGGGGAATAGGACGTGACAGCATTGGAATTGACATTAGAATCCCCCAAATGCCATGGCAGTAAATGTCATGGCATTTTTTTGTGCACACGGGTGCATAAGGAAAATTGTTGCTGACGCAACATGCGCCCGGCGCGGCGGGCAGTGGAGAGGGGCATCCCCGCTACAGCTCCAGCAGGAGCATGGCGGCGGCATACAGTATGACCAGAAAAATAACATTGTACCATGTAAACATTTTCAGGTAGGCGCTCTTGCGGGCAGAGGCGCTGTTTCCGTAGCACCGGTAGGAGATGACACTGGCCAGGGAGGCGATCAGTGTACCAAGTCCCCCAATGTTGACGCCGTATAAAAGGGCGCGGGCGTTTTCGGTAAAACCGGAAAGCAGAATGGCAGCCGGAACATTGCTGATAAACTGGCTGAGAAGAACCCCCATGGGCAGTTCGGAGCCCTGAATCCACTGCTGGAGTACGGAGGATACGGCGGGGATGCGTTCCGTATTGCCGATAAACAGGAAGAAACATAAAAAGGTCAGCAGAAGGAAGTAATCCACGGAGCGGAAAAGTTTTTTGTCTATAAAAAATACCGCCGCAATCAGGATGGCCAGCATGGCCTGCCAGGACAGCAGGCGCAGAACACAGGCAAGGCAGACAAAAAACAGGGCCAGATAGGCCATAAACCTGCTTTTTTCAGGAGGGCGTACCGGCTCCATGGCGCCCACCGACAGGGGCGCGCTGCCCAGCAGGAACACTGCCGCTCCCAGCAGAATCAGGGAGAGCAGGGCAAGGGGCAGCATATAGCCCAGAAAACTTCCCATGGACAAATCAAAGGCTGTGTATAAGTACAGGTTCTGGGGATTTCCGATGGGCGTCAGCATACTGCCCAGATTGGCAGCCACGGTCTGCAGTGCCACCACCGGGATCATAAGACTTTGCTGTCCTGCCAGATGAAGCACCATCACCGCAAAGGGCACAAAGGTAATCAGGGCCACGTCGTTGGTGATGAGCATACTGCAGATAAAGCACAATGCCACCAGCAGAAAACTCAGCTGCCTGCTGGTCCGGATCCCGCCCAGAAGGTAAAAACCCAGATAACGGAACAGACCGATATCCTGGAGACCGCAGATCACCAGCATGAGGCAGAACAGCAGGGCCAGGACGCGAAAATCCGGATATTCCAGGTATTTTTGGTCAGGGGGTACGAAGAATACGGAAACTGCCGCTAAAATGGCGGCAACACAGAGCACGGTTTCTTTTTTGAAAAAGCTGATCAGCCGTTCCGAAATTTTTCTCTTGTTCATGATGGATGTCCTTTCATAATCTGCATTCCACATACTTGTACCGGCGCCGCAGCCGGGCAAAAACACCCCCGGGATGCTTTCATCATTATAGCATGGACGTTTTTGAAAATGAAGGAGGAATTTCGCAATTGTTTTCGTATTCTGGTTCTTGCAACTTAAGGGCAAATCATTTATGATAGTTGTGTTGCGGCCAATCCGGCATAAAGGGCCCAAAAACCTGCGGCAGGGAAACGCGGGCCGGATACCGGAGGAACCGGGACCGCCAAAGGGACGGCAGAAAAGTCACCGGTTTGGATGAGAAAAAAGGAATGCCTGCGGGAGGCAGGCCTGGAGGGATAACATGTATATTATTGTCGGACTTGGAAATCCCGGCAGGGAGTATCAAGATACAAGGCATAATATCGGTTTTTGTGTGCTGGAAAAGCTGGCATCGGAGGAAAAAATCGATATTTTGGAGAAAAGGCACAAGGCCATCATTGGAAAGGGAATCATAGCAGGGCAGAAATGCATTCTTGCAAAGCCCCAGACATATATGAATTTAAGCGGACAGAGCGTGGGGGAACTGGTGAATTATTACAAGGTGGACGAAAAGGCAGAGCTGATTGTGATTTCCGATGACGTGAGTCTGGAGCCGGGGCAGATACGCATCCGTAAAAAGGGAAGCGCGGGCGGGCACAACGGCCTGAAAAATATTATCGCCGTTCTGGGGCATGATACATTTATCCGCGTGAAAATGGGTGTGGGGGAGAAGCCTGCCGGATGGGACCTGGCAGATTATGTGCTGGGACGTTTTTCCTCCGCGGACATGAAAATCATGGATGAAGCGGCAGGGCGGGCGTCGAAGGCGGTACGGACCATTCTCTCTGAGGGGGCAGACACCGCCATGAACCGGTTTAACGGCGCGAAAAAGGAAAAAAAGGAATCGGAATAAAAGGAGCAGGATATGCAGGCATTATTGGCGCCGCTTCAGGAGCTGGCGGAATTCGGCAATATCAGGGAAGCTATCCGGAAGGGAATCCAGGGGGGACAGGGAAGCGTCAGCTCCCTTACCGGCTGTGTGGATTCCCAGAAACTGCATATGATTTACGGGCTTGGGGAGAGCTTCCGGGTCAAGGTCATTGTGACATACAGTGATTTGAAGGCGAAGGAGTTTTTTGAGGAATATAAATTTTATGACAGAAATGTCATGTTGTATCCCGCCAAGGACCTGATATTTTTTCAGGCGGATATTCACGGCAACCAGCTGGTCAGGGAGCGGGTGAAAGTGTTGCGCAGGCTCATGGAAAAAAAGCCGGTGACCATTGTGACCACTTATGCAGCCCTGATGACGCCCCAGGCCATGTGGGACAGGGAAAAGGATATCATTGATGTGGAAAAAGGGGGAACCCTGGAAGAAAACCGGCTGTGCAGACAGCTGGTGGCCATGGGATATGAGAAAAACTACCAGGTGGAGAGTCCGGGCCAGTTTTCCGTCCGGGGAGGCATTGTTGACATCTTTGACCTGACGGAAGAAAATCCTTACCGTATTGAACTGTGGGGGGACGAGGTGGAATCCATCCGCAGTTTTGACATTTTAAGCCAGCGCTCCATTGAAAACCTGGAAAGTATCAGTGTTTTTCCGGCCACGGAATTTGTGCTGGAGGAAGAACGGATCCGGGAAGGCGTCAGAAAGCTGGAAGCGGAGGCTGCCAGGCAGGAAAAGATTTTCCGTGACGGATTTCACACGGAGGAGGCGCACCGGATTGCGGTGCAGGTGAAAGAGCTGAAGGAACAGCTGCTGGAATTTAAGAGCAAGGTCAACCTGGAAGGCTATGTCCGCTATTTTTATGAGGATACGGTGATGTTTCCGGAATTGCTGGCTCGGGTGGCGGCGAACACTTGTCCGGTCTTTTTTGTGGAGGAACCGGGCCGCGTGCGGGAGCAGGCAGAGACCATCGAACTGGAATTCCGGGAAAGCATGGAGCAGCGGGTGCAGAAGGGTTACATTCTGCCGGGACAGATGGACATTCTCTACAGCGGGGAGCAGGTGGCGGCGGTTATGCTGAAAGGCTGCGTGGTCACGGTTTCCACCATGGATACCAAAGGGTATTTTAAGGCAGACAGAAGGGCCGATGCGGCGGCCAGGAATGTGACTTCCTATAACAACAGTTTTGAGACGCTGGTGAGAGACCTGAAAATGTTCCGCCGCAACGGATACCGGGTGCTGCTTCTGTCCGGTTCCCGGACCAGGGCAAAGCGCCTGGCGGAAGACCTGAGGGACCAGGAACTGACGGCAGTATACACGGAAGACCCCATGCGGGAAGTGCAGGCGGGGGAAGTCCTGACCTACTATGGCCATGTGGGCAAGGGTTTTGAATATCCCATGCTGAAATTTGTGGTGCTGTCCGAGACAGATATTTTCGGTGCGGAAAAAAAGAAAAGGAAGTCGAAAAAGAGATATCAGGGACAGCGGATCAAGGATTTCAACGAATTAAAGGTAGGGGACTATGTGGTGCATGAAAGCCATGGTCTGGGGATCTACCAGGGGATCGAAAAGGTTGAGATGGAGGGTGTGGTCAAGGACTACATCAAAATAGAATACCGGGACGGCGGCAATCTGTATGTGCTGGCAACAGGACTGGACGTGATTCAGAAATATGCCTCCGCGGATGCCAGGAAGCCCAAGCTGAACCGGCTGGGTTCCAAAGAATGGGAGCGTACCAAGACAAAAGTGCGCAGCGCTGTCAATGAAGTGGCCAAAGACCTGGTGGAGCTATATGCCGTAAGACAGCAGAGCGCGGGTTATTCTTTTGAAAAGGATACGGTGTGGCAGCGGGAATTTGAAGAAATGTTTCCCTTTGAGGAGACAGAGGACCAGCTGGCCGCCATTATGGACACCAAGGCCGACATGGAGAGCGGGAAAATCATGGACCGGCTGATCTGCGGTGACGTGGGCTACGGCAAGACGGAGATTGCCCTGCGGGCGGCGTTCAAGGCGGTACAGGAGGGAAAACAGGTGGTGTATCTGGTACCCACCACCATTCTGGCCCAGCAGCATTATGCCACCTTTATCCAGCGCATGAAGGATTTTCCCATACATGTGGAACTGATGAGCCGTTTCCGGACGCCGGGGGAAATCCGCAAAACCGTGGCGGAACTGCAGAAGGGCCTGGCGGATATTGTCATCGGAACCCACAGAGTGCTGTCCGAGGATGTGAAATTCAAGGACTTGGGTCTGCTGATTATTGACGAGGAACAGCGGTTCGGGGTGAGCCATAAAGAAAAAATTAAGAAGCTGAAGGAAAACGTGGATGTCCTGACCCTGACGGCAACTCCCATTCCCAGAACCCTTCACATGAGCCTGATCGGAATCAGGGATATGAGTATCCTGGAAGAGCCGCCCGGAGACAGACAGCCCATTCAGACTTTTGTCTGTGAATACAATGAGGAACTGGTGCGGGAGGCCATCTCACGGGAGATGGCCAGGAACGGGCAGGTATATTATGTGTACAACAGGGTGAACAACATTGCGGATGTGACGGCACAGATTGCGGCTTTGGTGCCGGAGGCTTCCGTCTCCTATGCCCATGGCCAGATGAAGGAACATGAACTGGAGAAAATCATGTTTGACTTTATCAACGGCGAGATTGATGTGCTTGTGTCCACCACCATCATAGAGACAGGACTGGATATCCCCAATGTGAATACCATGATCATCCATGATTCCGACAATATGGGGCTTTCCCAGCTCTACCAGCTCAGGGGGAGGGTGGGGCGCTCCAACCGGACTGCCTACGCGTTCCTGATGTACAAACGGGACAAGATGCTGAAGGAAGTGGCGGAAAAGAGGCTGGCTGCCATCAAGGAATTTACGGATCTGGGCAGCGGTTTCAAGATTGCCATGCGGGACCTGGAGATCCGGGGCGCGGGAAATCTGCTGGGTGTGCGCCAGCACGGGCACATGGAGGCTGTGGGATATGACTTGTACTGCAAAATGCTCAACGAGGCAGTGGGAACGCTGAAGGGGGGCAGGGTGCAGGAAGACTTTGCCACCACCATCGATCTGGACGTGGATGCGTTCATTCCGCCTGCCTACATTGTCAACGAAGTGCAGAAGCTGGATATTTATAAGAGAATTGCGGGCATAGAGAATGTGAAAGAGCGGGATGACATGAAGGATGAGCTTCTGGACCGGTTTGGGGAAATTCCCAAATCCGTGGACAATCTGCTTCGCATTGCCCTGGTCCGGGTGGCGGCCCACAGGCTTTATATGACGGAGGTCAGGGGGAAAAACGAAAGGATTGCGTTTACGTTCCGGCCGGATGCGGACCTGGATCCTGCCCGGATTCCGGAGCTTCTGCAAAAATACGGATCCAGTCTCAACTTTACCGCATACGGAACGCCGTTTCTCACCTATAAATATAAAAAAACCGGACTCGTGGAAAAAGATGCGGAGCTTCTTTTGGGCAAAACCGAGGAGCTGCTGGAAGAAATGAAGATTCTTCTGGTGGAAGAACCGGGGGAAAACTGAATAAACGAACAAATGTTTTTTTAAGGGAGTTTTATGACACTCAAAAGATGGTACCTTCTGTTCAGAACAGAGCAAGAAATCTGATTTTGGACAGGAGGTATTTTTATGAAAGGATATCACACATCGGAAGGATATATGGGGCTGGTGGACGGCAGCTATGTATTATTTGCTAGTGAGGCGGATTACAGGGACTATGTGGAAGCGTAAGGCAAAGCCCCCTCTTGTAACAAGGATACAGATGAATCCCATGGACACACTGTGGACCCGGCTTCCCGGCGCCCTGTGACAAATGACTGTGAGAACCCTAAAATGAACCCCGGCAAGGTTGAGGAAACGTTTCTTATATGGTATAATACTGAAACAGAAAGACACTGTTTCAGCTTCTGATTCCATGTGCGCGGGGCGCACAAGATTATGGTATAATGACCTTATTCTGGAAAGGAAGAGGCCGAATGGCCATGAATACCATGATTGGTCTGGAATCATGGTATAATACTGAAACAGAAGGTCGTTGTTTCGACTTGTGATTCCATGTGCGCTGACGCGCACAAAATTATTATGGTATAATGACCTTATTCTGGAAAGGAAGAGGCCGAATGGTCATGAATACCATGATTGGTCTGGAATCATGGTATAATATACATATACAGGGTCCGGAAGATAAAAATGGAAAAGGAGTGTTGTCTATGGGAAGAGATTTTGATCTGCTTTCTTTGGGGGAAATCATGCTCAGGCTGTCGCCGCCCGACAATGAACGTATCACAAGGGGGGACAGTTTCAGCAAGCAGGCGGGAGGTGCGGAACTGAATTCGGCCACCGGAGCCGCCATGCTGGGACTGCGCTGCGGAATCATTTCCAAGCTGCCGGCCAATGATCTGGGAATGTATATCAAAAACCGGGTCAGGCTCTGCGGTGTCAGCGATGATTACCTGGTTTATGATGATGACAAGGATGCCAGGCTGGGGGTATATTACTACGAGAATGGCGCATATCCCCGGAAACCCCGCATTGTCTATGACAGAAAAAACACATCTGTCAATAAGATTTCCGTGGATGATTACGGGGACGGGCTTTATTCGGCGACCCGGTGTTTCCATACCAGCGGCATCACCCTGGCGCTGAGTCCCCAGGTCCGGGAGACTGCCATCGAGATGATCAAGCGTTTTAAGGCCCAGGGAACCAAGATTTCCTTTGATGTCAATTTCCGGGGGAATCTGTGGACCGGCGCCCAGGCCAAGGAATGTATCGAAAGTATCCTGCCCTATGTGGACATTTTCTTCTGCTCCGAGGATACCGCCAGGCTGACCTTTTTAAAGGAAGGGGATATCAGGTCCATCATGAAAAGCTTTACGGAGGATTATCCCATTTCCATTGTGGCATCCACACAGCGGATCGTTCACAGCCCCAGGCGTCATACTTTCGGATCCGTCATTTACAGTGGAAAATATGATGTGTTCTATGAGGAGGCTCCGTATAAAGACATTGAGGTGGTAGACCGGATTGGCAGCGGGGACGCATATATATCCGGCGTGCTGTACGGGCTGCTGTCCCATCCGGGGGAATACCAGAGGGCCCTGGAGTACGGCAATGCTGTCAGCGCCCTGAAAAATACCGTGCCCGGAGATTTGCTTTACACTGACTTAAGCGAGATCGAGGGGATTATCCGGGAACATAAATCCACAGGCCGCGTTTCGGAGATGGACAGGTGAAAAGACAGGTTTTTTAGGCTGCCGTCTCCGGATGGCGGTGCAGGGGAAAGCAAATGGATGGATTTGCATTGGCAAAGAAGCTGGAAGAAAATATAAACCATGTCTTTATCGGCAAGGAAGAGGTGGTGGAGAATCTCCTGATCTGCCTGCTGGCGGGAGGACATGTTCTTCTGGAGGACGTGCCGGGTGTGGGGAAGACCACTCTGGCAGGTGTTCTGGCCAGGAGCATGGAATGCAGTTTCGGCAGGATTCAGTTCACGCCCGATACCCTGCCCGGGGATGTGGCGGGCGTATCCGTCTATAATATGAAAAGCGGGGAGTTTGAATTTCGGGCAGGCCCGGTGATGAGCCAGGTGCTGCTGGCAGACGAGATCAACAGGACATCTCCCAAAACCCAGGCCAGTCTTCTGGAGGCAATGGCGGAGGGCCAGGTGACGGTGGATGGCATCATCCATGGGCTGCCCAGGCCGTTTATGGTTATCGCCACACAGAATCCGGTAGAATTCCTGGGCACCTATCCACTCCCCGAGGCCCAGCTGGACCGCTTTATGATGCGCCTTTCCATAGGATATCCGGAGCGGGAGCAGGAGATCCGGATGGCATCCCTGTTTCTGGAAGGGAGGACCCCGGACAGGACGGAAGCCGTGTGCGGGACGGAAGACGTGCTGAAAATCCAGGAGGAAGTGCGGGCGGTCAGGGTGCGGGATTCCCTGCTGGGGTATATAGAGGACATGGTGACCCTGACCAGGGAGGAACCCCGTTTTGTGCTGGGGGCCAGCCCCCGGGCAATGCTGGCCCTGCTGCGGGCATCCCAGGGCAGGGCTTATCTGCAGGGAAGGGATTTTGTAAAACCGGATGATGTAAAGTCGGTTGCCATGCATGTGCTCCTGCACCGGCTGGCGCTTTCTTCCGAGGCAAGGATTCAGAAGGCGGATACAGGGCTGGTACTCAGGAGCCTTCTTTTGAAGGCAAAGGTGCCGGTATGAAACGCCGGAAGACGTCCCGGGGCGCCGTGGAACAGGCATCAGGGCATTCCGGGCAGGAGCCTGCCGGAAAGGGCGGAAGCGGATTGAAAATACGCCGATGTATTTTTTTCGTTTTATGGATGTTATCTCTGGCGGCAATCACCTTTTTCGGCGGTACGGTGAGTTATGGACTTTTCTGGGGGATGACGCTTCTGCCGGTGGTATCCGTGACCTATATTGCATTTGTTTATTTCCGGTTTAAGGTTTATCAGGAAATAGGGAACAGAAGCATGGTGTGCGGTCAGCCGGAAACCTGGTTTTTTGTACTGCAGAACGAGGACAGGTTTGCGTTTACCAGTGTCAGTGTGAGGCTGTTTTCCGATTTTTCCTATGTGGAGGAGCTGCCCGGAGACGTGGAGTACGAACTCCTGCCCGGGGACAGGTTTACATTTGAGACGAAGCTGGTCTGCAGGTACAGGGGAGAGTACGAGGTAGGGATTCGGGATGTGACCGTGACGGATTTCCTGGGGATTTTCCGGGTAAGATATGACAATCCGGGCATCATCAAGGCGCTGGTAAGCCCCAGGATCGTGCCGCTGACGGAACTGAAGTGTCTGGGGGAGTTTCAGGCGCTTCTCAGGAGGGAGACTTTCCGGGAAAACGAACCGGATGTTGTGGTGAGGGATTATATGCCGGGAGATCCGCTGAAACAGATTCACTGGAAAGCCACGGCAAGAGAGCGGAAACTGAAGACAAGGACCAGGAAGGGAGAGGAAAAACAGGGAATTTCCATTTTCTGCGATATGACAAGATGGTACCGGGACAGAAAACAGTATCTGCCGGTGGAAAATAAGATGCTGGAAGTCCTGCTGGCACTGGGATTCTTTTTTGCGGGCAGGGATACGGGATTTACCGCTTATTATGGACAGCAGGGACTGGTGAGGCAGCAGATCCGGGGAATGGAAGATTTCGACGGATTTTACCGGAAAACAGCGGACGTGGCATTTGGTCCGGAGGAAGAACCGGGGACACTGCTGGCCCGGCTTATGGCGGGGGAGGGGCTGTGGGACAGCAAAGCCTGCTTTTTGATCCTGCACAGGCCGGACCGGCGGATCTTGGAGATGACGGAATATCTGGCGCTGGGGGGTGTCATGACAGTGATCTGTCTTGTGAGCGACCAGTTTCAGGAGAGTTATATCAGGCAGAACAGCGAGAGAAGGAAGATTGTCCGGGTGCCCATTGAAGCTGATCTGGAAGGAGTGCTGTGATGAAGGAAGGGGTTTCTTTCCGTGAAAAGCGTTTTTACCGGGTGCTGAATGCAGGGCTTCTGGTATGTGCGGTATTACCGGGGGCGGGTTCCTTTCTGGGGGTGGGCCATATGGGCTGGCCCCATGCGCTGACGGCTGTTGTGGTTTTCGGTATGCTTGCGGGAATGTATTTCTGCTCGGCAAGGGGACGTATTTTGTGCCTGGGCGCGGCCCTGGTCTGTGTCTGCACCGGGATCTGGACTGCGGGGCTGCGGGAAACACTCCGCTTTATTGGTTTTTATATTCCGTGGCTTCTGGGAACCCGGGACTTTCCGCAGGAGTGGGTGTCCGGATATGGTCTGCTGCACACGGCGGTGATTGTGGCGGCCTGTTACGGGCTGGGAATGCTGATGGAAGTATTTCCGGCTGTGAAGCTGGTTTTCGGGGGAATGCTCCTGGCAGGCATGGCAGCCTGCCTTCCGCTGGGAATAGAACTGCCGCGCCTGGGTGTGGTATTCGGAATCTGCTATGTGGTGATGATCTGCACGGAGCAGGTTCAGAGACGATGGAAGAAAATGCGCAGCAAAAACGGGAAGGTGCAAATGCTGTGGATTTTGCCGTTTTTTGCATGGTATGTTCTGCTGATGGCCTGCATGCCGGCGCCAAAGGAACCCTATGACTGGCTTTGGGCGAAGAATATTTACCGTCAGGCAAGAGAAGCCTTTCTGGTTTTTACGGAGAATATCCGCTGGGGCGGGGGAGAGGCTTTCGGCATGGCTTTCAGCGGTTTTTCCGAGAGTGCGGCCCTGGGGGGAGGGGTGAAGGAGGACGCAGATGAAGTGATGGTCCTTGCGCTGCAGAGGGGATCGCTTCGGAATGTATACCTGACGGGGAGTGTATATGATACCTTTGACGGCAGACAGTGGCGGCAGCGGTATCGGAATGACAGCCAGGATGTTTTACTGGATACGGCGGAAACCGTGTGCGGGGTCAGGCGGTATCATGATCTCTATGGGACGGATTATCTGAAGGAAGCCAGAATCAGAATACAATATCGTCATTTTCATACGAAATATGTGTTTTCCCCTCTGAAAACATGGGATGTGGACGAAATCGGAGGGAATACGGGGTATTTTGGCGAGGGAGAGAATCTGCGCTGGAGACAGTACCAGGGCTATGGGGCAGAATATGAAGTCCGGTATTTTCAGATGAATACCGGCCAGGAGGCGTTTTACCGCTTTCTGGAGGCGGCAGCAGGCGGTTACAGGGAAGCGGCCGGTTCGGAAGAAGGGGAGACAGGGCAGGCGGGTTTCCCGGGGAAGGCCGGCGAGCCGGGGACAGGGATGCTGACGGACGAAGAAATCTGGAAAGAAGTCAGAAAAGAGTATGGAGGAGAGGCCGGCAGCGGGCTTACCCTGGAAAACCTGGAGGAACACAGGAGTAAGATTTACGAAAATTATCTGGGGGATATCACCTTGTCGGAAGCGGCAGAGGAGTATCTTGCCAAGATCACGGGGGACGCCGGTACGGATGTGGAAAAACTGAGGGCCATAGAAAAGGAATTGTCATCCTATACATACACTGCCACGCCCGGGGAACTGCCGGAACGGGTCGGGGATGAAGGAGAATTTCTGGATTTCTTTATGCTGGAGAGCCGGAAGGGATACTGCACCTATTTTGCCACTGCTTTTGTACTGCTGGCCAGGAAGGAAGGGATTCCTGCCCGGTATGTGCAGGGATTCTGCGTTCCGGTGACAGACGGTGGAGAGACTTTTGTCTATTCAAATATGGCACATGCCTGGCCGGAGGCATACATTGCCGGTGCGGGCTGGATTCCTTTTGAGCCCACTCCCGGTTACGGGGGAATCCGTTATGTTCCCTGGAAACTGCAGCAGCCGGGTCCGGATGGACCCGGGGAGAACGGGGAAGTGCAGGAGGAAACTTTGTTCGCGGAAACGCAGGAAGACATACGGGAAAGCGAAGAGACGGAAAGGCGGCAGGAGGACCGGGAGCAGAAAGAGTCTTCCTGGAACCGGCTGTTCTGGATCATTCCCGGCATTCTGGCAGTATGTGTTCTTGTATCCGCACTGGATTATGCCTGGGGGAAGTACAGATACGGGAAAATGGATCCGGAAGGAAAATTCCGGGCAGAGGTGTACCGGAACTTATATCTGCTGACACTGCTTGGCCTGAAACGTCAGGAAGGGGAGACCCTGGAGGAGCTGCGCGGAAGAGGAATGGGCATGGAGTGGACAAAAGAGGGGGATGTCCCGGCTCCCTTTGGATTTCTGGAAGAGTATGAGGGGATCTTGTACGGGGGGAAAACGGTCCGTGAGGATATGATACGGCTGGCCGCCGGGGAGAGGCTGGTTATTCTGGCCAGGCTGAAAAAGGAAAAGAGACATTTATATTTTTACGGCAGGATGAAGACGGGTTTCATGGGATACCGGTGAAATCTGCCGTGGCCGGCCGTTGATTTGGACAGACCGGAAGGCGGGAAAAAGGAAACGGAACGGAAGGTGTATGAAATGCATGTAAAACAGAACATAACAAAAAATCATTCGGCCCATACCAGGGATATGACTCAGGGAAATCCTTATTCCCTGATGCTGGGGTTTGCACTTCCCATATTTTTAAGCCAGGTATTCCAGCAGTTATATAACACTGCGGATGCGTTTATTGTGGGAAAGAATCTGGGGACGAATGCGCTGGCGGCGGTGACTTCTTCGGGCACCCTGATTTTTCTGATGATCAGTTTTTTCGCCGGAATTGCCATGGGCGCGGGGGTGGTGATTTCCCGCTATTTCGGTGCGGGGGATGAGGAGCAGGTGTCCCGGGCCATACATACGGTGCTGGCCTTCGGCCTGGCGGCCGGCGTGATTCTGACGGCAGTGGGTGTTGCGTTTACGCCCACCTTTCTGGTCTGGATGCAGACTGATCCGGAAGTGCTGCCGGAGGCCGTTTCCTATTTCCGTTATTATTTTCTGGGTTCCCTGGCCCTGGTGCTGTACAATGTGTGCCGCAGCATCATGAATGCCCTGGGGGACAGCCGCAGGCCGCTGTATTACCTGATTTTTTCCTCGGTGCTGAATGTGGTTCTGGATGTGCTGTTTCTGGCCGGATTCCACTGGGGCGTCTGGGCGGCGGCAGTGGCCACCGTGATTTCCCAGGCGGCCAGCGTTGTGCTCTGTATGATACATCTTATGAAAAAAGGAAATGTGTTTACGGTGGAATGGCGTAAAATACGTTTTCACAGGGAGATGCTGCTGGAAATTATCCGCAATGGCCTGCCCTCGGGGGTACAGAATTCCGTCATTGCTTTTGCCAATGTGATCGTGCAGTCCCAGATCAATTCCTTTGGCAGGCTGGCCATGGCGGCATATGGAACCCATGCCAAGATAGAAGGTTTTGCATTTCTTCCCATCACAAGCTTCAATATGGCGAGCACCACATTTATCAGCCAGAATCTGGGGGCAAAACAGTATGACCGGGCCAAAAAGGGAGCCAGGTTCAGCATTCTGGCGGCAGTGCTGTCGGCAGAGGCTATCGGGGTATGCTGTTACCTGGCTGCGCCGCATCTGATCGGCATGTTTGACCAGACGCCGGGTGTGATTGAACTGGGAGTTCGCCAGGCCCACACAGTGGCGCTGTTTTACTGTCTGCTGGCGTTTTCCCATGCAGTGGCGGCAGTCTGCAGAGGCGCAGGCAAGGCTTTTGTGCCCATGTGTGTCATGCTGGCGGTGTGGTGTGCCCTGCGCATCACATATATTGTCATTGTGATGCATTTCACCCATGACATCAGCTACATTTACTGGGCGTATCCCCTGACATGGGGTATCAGCTCGGTGATCTATCTTTTCTATTATCTGTGCTGCGACTGGGTACACGGGTTTGACAAGGCAGAGATGAAAAAGAAGTAGGAAGTGTCAGGTTATAAATGATATTAAGGGAAAGGGCCGGGAGCCCTTTCCCTTTCACATACAGTCATATCATGATTCTTTGGTCAATCTTCATCTTCAACATATTCAAGAATATCCCCCGGCTGGCAGTTCAGGACCTTGCAGATAGCGTTTAAGGTGCTGAACCGGACAGCCTTTACTTTTCCTGTTTTCAGGTAAGAAAGGTTGACATTGGATATACCGACCCGGGCTGCCAGATCATTGAGCCGCATTTTTCTGTCTGCCAGCACCCGGTCAAGCCGAATAATTATCATAATGTGTGATCTGCCTCATCCTGTAAATGTACCCCGTAATGGATGATGTATGCGGCTACCATAAAGGCAATACTGGGAAAGAGCATGTTGAGCATGGACTGCCCTGTGGAAATGGATATCCGGCTGTGGGACACAAGGTTGGTGAGCCGGCAGATCAGCAGTTTGATAAAAGGGACAAAAACAGCCTCCGTAAATTGGATCAGTCCGTAAAAAAGCAGGTAAGAGGAGTTTTGTTCTACGAAAATCCGCCCTTTCTGTATGTTGGAAAAAACACGGCTTAAAAGCCAGAAAGCCACAATCATGGGGACTGCATGAACGGCATACATAAGGGAAAGCCCCACATGAATTGACAGGTCAATCCGGTCATTGTCATTTGTCCATACATGAATCCCGTCGCCCATGTAAACCTTCATATTGCCGGAATGGGTGTCCTGATTTTCCGATGCATAGATTGCGCGTTCAAAAGATCCGGTCTTTGTGTGGAGAAAAAAGGCCTGGCGGCCCATAAAGGCCAGCACCGTGCACAGGACATAAAAAATGACAACAAAATAACAGGCATATTTCATAATTCGGGCAGCAGGTTTCGCAAATTTTTCCGTGGTAAATTTCTGTAAGATTTTCATAGTGATTCTCCCTGCCCATCGGCATCATTTCCATAGGAAGAAGTTTCTTCCCAAATTATTGTCCTGGATGACAGACGGGACTCTTGTGCTGCGGTTTACTTCCTGGGTTTATACTATCATATCGGATTCATGGTTGTCAATAATAATTTAATGATAAACATTAACTTATTATTGCTACCTTTTAGCGCTGATGGAATCAACCTAATCTGTCAGTCTGGGGAGCAGGGCAAAGCGGAAACTTGACAAGCTTGTTGCCGACTTCCCCGACACATAAAAGCTGACAGGGCAGGATGAAATATCTAAGGCCTATTTCTTTCCGAAGTCATACGTCGGCTACCGCAGACCGGGGACAGTCAGCACCGGGCAGAGGGACCCTGCAAGGCAGATGATGATTGCTGATAATAAGGCGAAGGGAGATTAAACAAAATTTAATGGAATTGTGTGTATTTGTGCTACAACGGAAAAACTGTTAAAAGATATGGATCATAATTGTATCAGCAAAGCAGTTATCCGGCAAATAAATCCACCTAATAAAAATAGTGCGTATATTATGGAAGAAATCATAACCCAAAATGGTCTTATAAAATGGGCTCTGGAGATTCCGAGAGGTTATGAACACAGGAGGGAGGAATGGATTCCTGGATATTATGGAAATAAAACAAGGGTGCCGCAAAATGCAGATAAAATACAATTTATGGTGAATCAGGCCGTCATATATTGTACAGAATCTTTATTTTGCAACACCCCTGCCTTTGTAAAGCATGTGCAACAGGAAAGGGATTACTGGAAGAGCTTCAGTACCATGGAGTCCTGCTGCATACGTTTCTTCAGCATCAGATTGCGGTATTCGCCCAGCAGTTCTTCCTTTTTCTTGTCGGAAATGGCCTTGGGCATATCAAGATCTTCGATACGGCTTCTGGAACTGAGCTGGTTCAGGGTTGCCGAAGTATTGTTGTTGTAGGTATGCTCCAGGCGGTTGGTGGACGCGCCCAGGTTTCCTCTCTGGCTGGACACCATTTCCATGGCATTGTCGATGTCGTCCAGGCTGAAATTCCCCTTCGTCACATCAAAATCAGCAATTCCCAGGGCTTCCAGGGTAGAGTTTGCCATGCCGATGCGCATGCCGCTTCCATCCGGATTGGTTGCGAGATGCATGTCTGCCATACTTCCGTCCAGAAGCTTCTGCTCATTTAGGGAAGTGGTTTTGGCCATTGACTGGATCCCTTCTTTTAACTGGTTGATCTCATTCTGGTAATAGGATTTGTCGGAAGATGAGGCAGTGCCGTTCATGGATTTTACGGCAAGGTCGCGGATTCTCTGAAGATAATCCATGACGCCGCCAAGTGCACCGTCGGCTACATTCAGGGCGCCCATGCCATCCTGGGCATTTTGTCCGCCTACACGCAGTCCGGTCTCTTCCTTTTTCATTTTTTGCCCAATGGCAAGTCCTGCCGCATCGTCAGCTGCTTTATTGATCCGTTTGCCGCTGGCGATATGGGAATAGGAACGATAAATTCCATTACTCGCAGATATGGTATTCATAAATACACCTCCTGTCTTAGTCCTGCGCTGCCTCCCCGGAGAATGATACCGGCCTTCCGGATGCCGGATCCTGGAGCAGACCGCGGGAGATTTTTTAAAAATACGATGTCTGTATCGTCTTTTTATTCTATTATTTTTTTCCAAATATTTCAACCAATTCTTTTGATATCTCTTGCAAAATAAAAAAAAGACATGTAAGATAAAAGTGTATATAAAGAAGACCGCATGACTGACGGAAGTGGGAGCACCCACGGGGAGTGCGGGAGAGATATATAAGCCGACCGTCTGGGCGCCGTTCGTTTATGATAATGAAAGACAGGGGAAACCCGCAGATTTTTCAGCAGGAAAAGGATGCAGGAGGTTTTCTGCTGGCAGCATATTGTATGGCGGCGCCGG